>Ga0210391_10000424_pt1 | contig 45972 bp, 44 predicted proteins | sample IncBWC12OmetaG_FD_160573 | JGI IMG/M metagenome (GOLD analysis project Ga0210391, IMG submission 160573) | Forest soil microbial communities from Barre Woods Harvard Forest LTER site, Petersham, Massachusetts, United States - Inc-BW-C-12-O ...
TCGCGCAGGGCGTCGCCGCTGCTGTTGACGGGCGGCTCCATGGCCAGGAAGCCCACCACCTGCAGCAGGTGATTCTGCATCACATCGCGGATCGCCCCGGCCTCGTCGTAGAACTTGCCGCGGCCGGCGACGCCGACCTCCTCGGCCATGGTGATCTGGACGCTGGCGATGTAGTTGCGGTTCCAGATCGGTTCGAGGAAGGAGTTGGCAAAGCGAAAGTACAGCAGGTTCTGCACCGGCTCCTTGCCCAGATAGTGATCGATGCGGAAGATCGCGCGTTCATCGAAAATCTGGTGCAGCGTCTGGTTCAGGTCATGGGCGCTGGTGAGGTCGCGGCCGAAGGGCTTCTCGATGACCACCCGCGCACCCTTGTCACACTGGGCCGCCGCCAGCTGGGTGACCACCACCTGGAACATGCTCGGGGGAATGGCCAGGTAGTGCAGCGGGTGCTGTGAAGTATCCAGCAGTCGGCGCAGCTGCTTGAAGGTCTCCAGCGCCCCGTAGTCCCCATCCACATACTTGATCAGGGCCACGAAGCGCTCGACCACGGCCGGGTCGGCGTCCTTGACGTAGCTCTTGATGCTGTCGCGCAGCCGCTCGATGAGCTGCTCGCGAGTCCAGCCGGCCTTGGCCACGCCGATCACCGGCACCGTCAGGCGGCCGCGACGCACCAGGTTGTACAGCGAGGGAAAGATCTTGCGGTGGCACAGGTCACCGGTGGCGCCAAACAGCACCAGCGCATCGGAGGGCTCGCGCAGGTCCGTGTCCATGCTCAGCCCTTGGTCTCCACGTGGCCGCCGAACCCCAGGCGCATGGCCGAGAGCACCTTGTCGGCAAACTCCGCGCGGCCGCGCGATTCGAAGCGCGCGTACAGCGCCGCGGTGAGCACATGCGCCGGCACGCCCTCCTCGATCGCCGCCTCGACGGTCCAGCGGCCCTCGCCGGAATCCGATACCCGTCCGGCAAAGCCGGCGAGCGAGGCATCCTTGGCCAACGCCTCAGCGGTCAGGTCCAGCAGCTGCGAGGTGATGATGCTGCCGCGGCGCCATACTTCGGCAACGGCCGCCACATCGAAGGTGTACTGGAACAGCCGTGGCTGCGCCAGAGGGGCGGTCTCGGCGTCCTCGCCGCCCTGGTGATCCAGGCCGATGTCGGCGTGCTTGAGGATGTTGAAGCCTTCGGCGTAGGCGGCCATCAGGCCGTACTCGATGCCGTTGTGAACCATCTTCACGAAGTGGCCACCGCCATTGCCGCCGCAATGCAGATAGCCCTGCTGGGCAGTGCCGTGGGCCGCGCGCTGCGCGCTCGAGGGCGCGGTTCCACCCGGAGCGAGGGTTGCGAAGATAGGATCCAGGTGCTCGATGACGGCCTGCTCGCCGCCGATCATCAGGCAGTAGCCGCGCTCCAGTCCCAGCACACCGCCGCTGGTGCCCACATCAACGTAGTGCAGCTTGGACTTCGCCAGCTGCTCCGCGCGCCGGATGTCATCATGATAGTGGGAGTTGCCGCCATCGATGATGATGTCCCCGGGGCTGAGCAGCGGCACCAGCTGGCCGATGACGCTGTCGACCACACTCGCCGGCACCATCAGCCAGATGGCGCGCGGCGCCGCCAGGCCCTTGACCAGATCCGCGAGGGTGTTGACGCCTTTGGCGCCATCGGCGGCCGAGGCTTTCACCGCCGCCGGCTCGTTCGCATAGGCGACGATCTCATGCCCACTGCGCAACAGACGCTTGACCATGTTGGCGCCCATGCGTCCCAGACCAACCATTCCCAGCTGCATGTACGCTCTCCTAGTTAGGCACGCGACGGATCTGCGCGCCGATGCCGGCGAGCTTCTCCTCGATGGTCTCGTACCCTCTGTCGATGTGATAGATGCGTTCGATTTCGGTGCGCCCCTCGGCGATCAGACCGGCCAGGACCAGGCTTGCCGAGGCGCGCAAATCGGTTGCCATCACCGGGGCTGCGGTCAGGCGTTCGACACCGCGGATGATGGCGGTGTTCCCCTCGAGGCGGATCTCCGCACCCAGGCGGCGCATTTCCAGCATGTGCATGAAGCGGTTCTCGAAGATCGTCTCGATGATGGTGCCCACGCCGGCCGCGACCGTGTTCAAGGCCGCGAACTGCGCCTGCATGTCGGTGGGAAAGGCAGGATACGGCGCGGTGCGCACATCGATGGCGCGCGGGCGTCGGCCGCGCATGTCCACTTCGACCCAGTTGTCACCGATGTCGATCTTGGCGCCGGCCTCGCGCAGCTTGGCGGTGACCGCATCCAGGTGATCCGGGCGCGTGTTCTTGATGCGCACATGGCCACGGGTGATGGCGCCGGCGACCAGGTAGGTGCCGCTCTCGATGCGATCCGGCAACACCTCGTAGGTGGTGCCGTGCAGCTTCGCAACCCCCTGGATCACGATCTTGTCGGTGCCAGCCCCTTGGATTTTCGCGCCCATCGCGATCAGGAAGTTGGCCAGGTCCACCACCTCCGGCTCGCGGGCGGCATTCTCCAGCACGGTCTCCCCGTCCGCGAGCGACGCGGCCATCATCAGGTTCTCGGTGCCGGTCACGGTGACCGCATCCAGCACTAGCCGCGCGCCTTTGAGGCGCTTGGCGCGCGCGCGGATGTAACCGCCTTCGATCTGGATGTCGGCGCCCATCGCCTGCAAGCCGGCCACATGGATGTTGACCGGCCGCGCACCGATGGCACAGCCCCCGGGCAGTGACACGTCGGCGCGCCCGAAACGGGCCACCAGGGGGCCGAGAACCAGGATGGAGGCGCGCATGGTCTTCACCAGATCGTAGGGCGCGAAACACTCCTTGAGGGTAGAGGCGTCCACCTCGATGCGCAGTCCTTCGGCGATGGTCACACTGACGCCCATGCGGCCGAGCAGCTCGATGGTCGTGGTCACATCCTTCAGGTGCGGCACATTGCAAATCGTAACCGGCTCGGAGGCCAGCAGGCCCGCCGCCAGAATCGGCAGCGTCGCATTCTTGGCGCCGGAGATGCGCACTTCACCTTCCAGCGGCACGCCGCCCGTGATCTGTAATTTGTCCATGCGCGTCAGGCCTCAGGCACCGCGAGTCGCCCACTCATCCGGAGTGAAGGCTTCAATTGACAGGGCGTGTATCTCGCGGCCCACCAGCTCCCCGAGCGTGGCATAGACCAGCTGGTGACGGGCGATGCCGCGTTTGCCGGCGAAAGCCTGCGCCACGATTCGGGCAGAATAATGGGTGTTGTCCGGGGACTGGACCAGGACCTGCGCGCCGGGCAGGCCGGCGCGGATGAGTTCAGCGACTTTCTCGGGATTCATGCGCACCCATGGTAGCAAATGAGCGCCCCTTGACCTTAAGGCGAGCGGCATCCGGGCCCGTGTAAGGGTATTCTTGCCGCGGAGAAATCTGAATGCCCGCCGCAATTGCTGCCAGAACTGTCGAAGATGCCACGCTGCTGAGCGCCGCGCGCCGCGCCCTGGCGATCGAAGCACGCGCCGTGGAGGGCCTTGGGGCCCGCCTGGGGCCTGAATTCGTGGCCGCCTGCCGCCTGTGCCTGGCCTGCAAGGGCCGGGTGATCGTCACCGGCATCGGCAAATCCGGCCATGTGGGCCGCAAGATCGCCGCCACCCTGGCCAGCACCGGGACTCCCGGCTTCTTCCTGCATGCCGCCGAAGCCAGTCACGGCGATCTGGGGATGATCACCGCCAGCGATGTGGTGCTCGCCCTTTCCAATTCGGGGGAAAGCCCGGAACTGGTGTTCCTGCTGCCGCACCTGAAGCGGCTGGCCACCCCGCTGATAACCCTGACCGGCAATCTCGCCTCGACGCTGGCGCGCAACGCCACGGTCGCCTTGGATGTGACCGTGCCCGAAGAGGCCTGCCCGCTGAACCTCGCGCCCACCGCCAGCACCACCGCCATGCTGGCCATGGGCGATGCGCTGGCGGTCACGCTGCTGGAGGCGCGCGGCTTCACGGCCAGCGACTTCGCTCTGTCCCATCCCGGCGGATCCCTGGGTCGCCGAGTGTTCCTCAGGGTCGAGGACATCATGCGGCGCGGCGATGCTCTGCCGCGGATCGCGCCACATGCCACATTGCCTGAGGGACTGGCGGAGATGTCCCGCAAGGGCATGGGCATGGCGGTGATCGTTGACGCCGCGGATAACGTGCTGGGGATTTTCACCGACGGTGACCTGCGCCGGCTGCTGGACCGCCAGGCGGATATCCAGGCCCTGAAGATGCAGGAGGTCATGACCGGCAAATGCCGCACCATCGGCGCGCATGAACTCGCCGCACAGGGCGTACAGCTGATGGACCAGCACCGCGTCACCACGCTCCTGGTGACCGAGAACCAACGCCTGCTGGGCGCCTTCAACGCCCACGACCTGCTGCGCGCAGGCGTGATGTAGGAGACCAACCTGCCACGCCGCAAAGCAACCCCGGCCGCCATTCGCCTGCTGATTCTGGATGTCGATGGCGTGCTCACCGACGGGCGCCTGTACTACGGTGCACGGGGCGAGCCGCTGCAGAGCTTCAACATCAAGGACGGTCATGGACTGAAGGCCCTGGCGCAGGCCGGAGTGGGGATCGCCATTCTTTCCGGACGCCGCTCCCGGGGCGTGACGCGACGCTGCCGGGAACTCGGCATCCGCCATGTGGTCCAGGGGAGCGATGACAAGCTGCGCGACTTTCGCACGCTGGCCGCGAAGCTAGGAGTGACTCCCACGCAGTGTGCCTACATCGGCGATGACTCCCCGGATGTGCCGTTGCTGCGCGCCGTCGGACTGGCCTTCGCCGTCGCCGACGCCCACCCCAACGCACGCGCTGCCGCACATCATGTCACCCGCCTGGGTGGCGGGTGCGGCGCCGTGCGCGAGGTATGCGACCGGCTGCTGGCCGCCCGTGCCGGACCTATCGGACCAGGACCTTGAATTACCGGCTTCTGATATTGCTCGCCTTGGCCCTGGTGGCGGTGGCTGTTTGGCTGACGCTGGCGCCGCGGCACGCCGAGCCCGTGGCCGCCCAGGCCAGCGGACCCGCCGCCGCCGATCAGGGTTACTCGGCACTTGAGGCCCAGGTGATCGAGACCGGCGCGGATGGTCTGCCCCTGTACACCCTGCATGCGCACCGGGTGCAGCAGACTCCGGACACCGACATCATCAATCTCACCACGGTTCATATGACCTCTCGGGATTCGGCCGGAGGCCAATGGCAGGGCCGCTCCGACACCGCGGTCGTGCAACAGGACTCCTCCCAGATCGACCTCGCCGGTGCGATCGACATGACCGGAACCTTCGCCGGCAACAGTCATCCCGCCCACATCCTGACCGACAAGCTGCACGTGGACACGCAAACCGAAATCATACGCACGCGCTCGGCCGTCACCCTCACATGGGCTGGAGTCCTCGCAGAAACCCGGGGGCTGGTGGTCAGCGTCAAAGATCAAACCGCCAGCCTGGAAGCGGGGGTGCATGGTCAAGTCGCTCAGTGACTGGCAGCGCCTGCTGCTGCGAGTGGGCCCGGTCCTGCTCGTGGCCTCGGCGGCCGGCGCCAGTGACACCCTCACCACCGGGAGCATCTCCGCCGGCGTTGGCAAACCGCCGGTGAAGTACCAATGCGAGCATGCGCAAATGGACTACAAGGGAACGGTGCTGCACCTGCATGGCAATGTGAAGATCTGGCAGGGCGATATCAGTGTCGAGGCGGATGAAGCCGACGGCAGGGGCGAGAACCATGAGTTCAAGGACTCGCACTGGGTGTTCGGCGGCAAAGTCCATGTGCGCTCGGAAAGCCAAGGGGACCTCAGGGCCGACCATGGGACGGTGGAAATCAAGACCGGGCAGCTCAACAGCGCCGTCGTGACCGGTGCGCCGGCACTGTTCGAGCAGACCCGGGCCACGGACGGGTGGCTTGCCAAGGGGCATGCCACCAGCATCGACTATGAAGTTGCCGCCGCCACCGTGACGCTGACCGGGGATGCGGTGCTCAACGATGACCACAACGGCGTCGACCTGCACGGCCCGACTATCGCCTACAACGTGCGTGACATGGCCCTCGAGGCCGATGGCGGCCCGGGCGTGCGGGCGCGCGAGACCATCACGCCCGGATCGGGTCCGGGGAAAAAAAAGCCGTGACCGAAACGCTGCTGCGCGCGACGCACCTGGCCAAGAGCTATCGTTCCCGAAAGGTGGTTGAGGACCTGTCCCTGGAAGTCGGGCCGGGCGAGGTCGTGGGCCTGCTGGGTCCCAACGGCGCCGGCAAGACCACGGCCTTCTACATGATCGTGGGACTGGTGCCCTGTGATGCCGGCCGCATCACCCTGGGCGAGCAGGACCTGACCTTCGCGCCGGTGCACCGGCGCGCCCGTGCCGGCCTGGGCTACCTGCCCCAGGAGCCGTCGGTATTCCGCAAGCTGTCGGTCGAGAACAACGTCATGGCCATCCTGGAGACCCGCCAGGATCTCACCGAGGAGGCCCGCGAGGAGCGCCTGGAGGAGCTTCTGGAGGATTTCCGCATCGGTCATGTCCGCAACAGCCTGGGGCTGTCATTGTCCGGTGGCGAGCGGCGCCGTGTGGAAATCGCCCGGGCGCTGGCCGCCAATCCGCGCTTCATTCTGCTGGATGAACCCTTTGCCGGCGTCGACCCCATATCGGTATTGGACATCCAGCGCATCATCCGCGAGCTGACCGGCCGCGGCATCGGTGTATTGATCACCGACCACAACGTGCGCGAAACCCTGGGAATCGTCGGCCGCGCCTATATCGTGAACCAGGGAACTGTGATTGCATCGGGAAGTGCGGAAGAAATCCTTGCAAACCCTCAAGTCCGTGAGGTGTACTTAGGGCAATCGTTCCGGTTATAGGACCGCTGCTGGGTCGATAACTGGTTTATTTTCAAACCCTTACAAAGGGTCATGCGCCCATAGTGCAAGAAACATGCTGAAACCGTCCCTGCAGCTGCGTATGGGTCAGCAACTGACCATGACGCCGCAGCTGCAGCAGGCCATTCGACTGCTCCAGATGCCGGCCCTCGAGCTGCAGGCGCATATCCGCGAACTGCTCGAGAGCAACGTCATGCTCGAGCCCGTCGATGATGCCGAGAGCAGCAACGAGTTCGAGGCGGTGGAGACACCCGTGGCCGAGCCCGAGGTCACTCAGGCGGCCGCCTCCGACCAGGAGCCCCAGGTCGAGGTGGTCGATGACCATTGGGGCGAGCAGTCCGTAGGACCGGCCGCGAATTCCTGGAATGGCGAGGACGACGATCGTCAGCAGGAATTCGCCGATGCCTCCGGCCAGACCGTCCAGGAGCATCTGCTGTGGCAGCTGGAGATGGCGCAGCTGCCGGCCCGCTCCTTGGGAATCGCCAGCGCCATCGTCGATGCCATCAACGATGACGGCTACCTGATGGAGCCGCTGGAGGAGATCGCCAATACCCTGCGCCCGGAAATCCAGGCCGAGGTGGCCGAAATCGAGGCTGTGCTGCAGCGGGTGCAGCAGCTTGACCCGACGGGCATCGCCGCCCGCTCCGTGAGCGAGTGCCTCGAACTGCAGCTGCGGCAGCTGTCAGCCGACACCCCGGGGCTGGCCACCGCCATCGCCATCGCACGCAGCCATCTGGAACTGGTGGCCGGGCGGGAGCTGTCCTTGTTGCGCCGGGAACTCAAGGCCACCGAGGAGGAAATAGCCTGCGCGCTGGTGCTGGTGCGGGCCTGCCACCCCCGCCCCGGGGCGACCATCAGCGGGGGCTCGGCCGAATATGTCGTGCCGGATGTATTTGTGCGCCGCACCGAGCAGGGCGGCTGGTCGGTTGAGATCAATGCGGCTACCCTGCCAAGGGTGCGCCTCAACCACGGTTACGCCAGCCTGATCGGCCGCAATGCCAGCCACGCCAGCATGCGGGCGCAGCTGCAGGAAGCGCGCTGGCTGCTCAAGAGCCTGGAGATCCGCAACGAGACCCTCATCAAGGTCTCGCGCTCCATCGTCGAGCGCCAGACCGCCTTCCTCGAAGAAGGCGACGAACAGATGCGGCCGATGATCCTCAAGGACATCGCCGAGGCGGTGGACATGCACGAGTCCACCATCTCGCGCGTGACCTCCGGCAAGTACATGCATACGCCGCGCGGGGTCTTCGAACTGCGCTATTTTTTCTCCAGCCAGGTCGAGGGCGCGGACGGTTCGGGCACCTCCTCCACGGCCATTCGCGCCAAGATCCGCAAGCTGGTCAGGGATGAATCCTCCGACAATCCCTTGAGCGATGGAAAAATTGCGGAACTGCTCTCGGCTACCGGAATCCCGGTGGCGCGCCGTACCGTCGCCAAGTACCGTGAAGGCATGGGTATCGCGCCCTCCAATGAGCGCCGCAGAACAGGTCCAAGATAATGTAAACACGTCACCAAAGAGGAGACGTCCAATGAGGCTAAACGTCAAAGGTCACCACATCGAGGTCACAGCAGCTCTACAAAGCTACGTGGAAAAGAAACTGGTGCGGATCGTCCGCCACTTCGACCAGGTGATCGATGTCCATTGCGTCCTGACCGTGGAGAAACTCGCCCAGAGGGCTGAAGCCACACTGCATGTGAGTGGCTGCGACATTCATGCCGATGCGTCGGATCCCAACATGTATGCGGCGATCGACGCCCTCAGTGACAAGCTGGATCGGCTGGTCACCAAACACAAGGAAAAACGCGGCGACCATCGCGCCAGTGAGGTGCGCGAGGCCCGTCTGTAGCGCGCAAAACACCCGTGCGCCCGGCAATACCCGGGCGCACTTGCACCGCTGCCGCGGCATGGCTAGTGTCGTGGCGTGCGCATCATCGTCATCAGTGGTCTGTCTGGCGCCGGCAAGAGCATTGCCCTGCATATGCTCGAGGATCTCGGGTATTACTGCATCGACAACATGCCCGCGGCGCTGCTGAAGCCTTTTGTATCGCACACCGTACGCAGCGCGGAAAGCAGCTACCAGCGCACCGCCGTCGGGCTGGATGCGCGCAATACGCCCCAGGAAGTGGCCACGCTTCCGGGACTGCTGGATGAACTGAAGCGCAGCGGCATTCACTGTGAACTGGTGTACCTGCAGGCCAGCGACGAGGAGCTGCTGCGACGTTATGCGGAGACCCGGCGCAAGCACCCGCTGAGTTCAGATCAGCGCGGACTGCGCGAGGCCATCCAGCTGGAACGCGAGCTGCTCACGCCCATCGCCAACGCCGCCGATCGCATCATCGACACCTCGCGCATGGGTCTGCACGATCTGCGCCACCTGGTGCACCGCACGGTCGGCCACCAGGCCGACGGCCCGCTCACGATTACCTTCGTGTCGTTCGGTTTCAAGCGCGGCATTCCCGGGGACGCGGACTTCGTATTTGATGCCCGCACCTTGCCGAATCCTTACTGGGAACCCGCGCTGCGGCATCTCACCGGTCACGATCCGGCGGTGATCGAGTTCCTGAAGGACCACCCGGCCGTGCAGCGCCTCATCGATGACATCGAACGCTTCATCACCGGGCGCATCGCCGAGTACCAGGCGACCAGCCGCGGCTATCTCACCGTCGCGGTGGGTTGCACCGGGGGCTGCCATCGCTCGGTGTACGTGGTCGAACAGTTGCTCACGCGCTTCACGTCACGTTTTCCGCAGGCGATCGCCCGCCATAACGGCCTGCCGGCCGCGTAGCGCAGCGGCGCGAAGGTCAGTACGAGCGCCCGACCAGCACGAACTCGCGCGCCGGTTCGCCGCTGAAGATACAGCGCTGATCCGTGATCGGATCCTGGGCCAGGGGCGCGTTGCGCACGGTGAGTTTAAGGCCCTTCAGCTGCTGCTCGACCTTGGCGAGGGCAGCGCCCTCCGGGCGCGCCCAGGGGACTTTGGCCCAGCCCCGGAATTCGGACACCGCGGCATCCTCGTCGCCGTCGGGATTTGCCGCCTGGCCAAAATACGCGGCCAGTGCTGCGAAGCTGCCAAGGTCGCTGCGGATATTGTCGGCCATGCGCTGCTGCGCCGCCTGGTGCAAGGCGCTGTGAACGCCGGCCAGCAGCGTCGCGACCTGTTCGATGAACTGCGCCCGTGGCAGCGCCTGGGAGAGAATCTTCTCGTCGCTGCGCAGCTGGTCGCGCCGGATATAGGTGACATTGCCCGAGGCCACATCGCGCGCGCCGATGTCGCAGATCAGGGGCACCCCGCGCTTGATCCAGGCCCAGCGCTTGTCGATGGCGCGGCCATGCTTCTTGTCCACCAGCGCCCGCACCGGTTCGCCGAAGGCCTGCACGGTGTTCAGCTGCGCCGCCAGGGCCTCGCAGAACTCCAGCACGCCGGCATCCTCGGGCTTGTCGCGCAGCATGGGGATGAGCACGATCTGGCGCGGCGCCACGATGGGCGGCAGGCGCAGGCCATCATCATCCCCATGCGTCATGACCACGCCACCGACCAGGCGCGTGGAGACGCCCCAGCTGGTGGTATGCGCGAAGGCCAGGTCGCCGGCCTCGGTCTGGAAGCGGATGCTCTGCGCCTCGGCAAAGTTGGTGCCGAGGTAGTGGGCGGTCCCGGCCTGCAGCGCCTTGCCATCCTGCATCATGGCTTCGATGGAGTAGGTATTGTCGGCCCCCGGGAAGCGCTCGTGCGCGGGCTTCTCACCGGCGATGACCGGCATGGCCAGCACCTCCTCGGCGAAGCAGCGATAGACCTCCAGCATCCGCGCCGTCTCTTCACGCGCCTCCTGCGCGCTGGCATGGGCCGTGTGCCCTTCCTGCCACAAAAACTCGGAGGTGCGCAGGAACAGCCGCGGTCGCATCTCCCAGCGCACGACATTGGCCCACTGGTTCAGCAGCAGCGGCAGGTCCCGGTGCGAGCGCACCCAGCGATGAAAGGCTGCGCCAATCACGGTCTCGGAGGTCGGCCGCACGACCAAGGGCTCCTCCAGTTTCGCGTCCGGATCGGGCTTGAGCACCCCGTCAATCATCTTCAGGCGATGGTGCGTGACCACCGCCATCTCCTTGGCGAAGCCCTCGACATGCTCGGCCTCGCGGGCGATGTAGCTCAACGGAATGAACAGCGGGAAGTAGCAGTTCTCATGTCCGCTGTCGCGGAAGCGGCGGTCCAGAAGCTCCTGCATGCGCTGCCATACCCCATAGCCCCAGGGCCGGATGATCATGCAGCCGCGCACGCCGGATTCCTCGGCGAGATCAGCCTGATCGACCACCGCCTGATACCAGGCGGCAAAGTCACCCGCGCGGGTGACGGCAAGCGCGTTTTGCATGAGATTCCCTAGCTATCGTCCGAGCCGCCTATCTTACGTGAGGCGGACCCGCGATGAGACTACCGCCGGCTGGACAATGGGCTGGCCGCTCATGAAGTCGAGCAAGGTCTCGCGCGCCTGCATGGCGTCGCGGTATCCCAGGGAGATCAGCTCGCGGGTGAAACTGGCCTCGAACATCAGATAGCTGGCCAGCTGGCTGCCGCCGGCATCCTTGGCGCCGATCACGTGCAGCAGGGTACGCAGCCCGCGCGGCATGTCCTTGACATGCCGCGCGGCGATGACGCGCGGATCGACGCTGGGGGCGAGCATCAGCGTGTCCACATGGCGCAGCACCCGCGTCTGCATCGAGGCCCCGTCCGGCAGGGTGTCGACCAGCTGATTAAACCGGTCGGTCTGCTCGACATCGGCGTAGACCTGGTCGGTGAACAGCGTGTCGAGCATGAAGCCGAAGATCTGCCCCGGCGAGGGCACCGGTTCCGGACCGTTGTCCGGCATCACACCCGCCTCGCGCCGGGCGCGCACGCCGATGATCAGCAGCCGATCCGCGCCCAGATGAATGGCCGGGCTGAGCGGGTTCAGCTGGCGCATGGAGCCATCGCCGAAATAGCTGTCGCCCAGCTTCACCGGCGGAAACAGTACCGGGATGGCGGCGCTGGCCATCAGGTGATCCAGCGCCAGCGGCTCACGGCGGCCGGCCCGCTGGGTCCTGGCCCAGTTGTTGATCTTCGGCGCGCCGTCGAAAAACGCGATCGACTGACCGGTTTGATAACAGGTGCTGCTCAGCGCCAGGCCCCGCAGGTGACCGCGCTCGATACTGGTGCGTACCCCGGCCCAGTCGATGCGGTTGGTGAGCAGCTCGCGCAGCGGGGAATTGTCCAGCAGCGAATGCGGGGTCGTGGCGACCACGCCGCCGGATATCAGGGCGGCGACCCAGCGCGCACCGGCGATCAGCATATGGCCGGTGTCCACCTTGAACACCTGGGAGACGCGGAAATTGGCCCAGACCTCGGCCAGCCCCGCGACCGCCGCGCGCCAGTGATAGGCCTGCGAGGCCAGCACACTGGCCGAGACCGCGCCGGCGGAAGTTCCGGCGATGACGGGGAAGGGATTGCGATTGCGCGGCAGCAGTTCGGTCAATGCCTGCAGCACGCCAACCTGGTAGGCGGCGCGGGCGCCGCCACCGGTGAGGACCAGCCCGACGACTGGTCGCGCGCGCATCAGGTGAGAATGACCTTGAGAATCTGCATGGAGTTGGTGCCGCCCTGCACCCCGGACAGTTCCCCCTTGGTCACGATCACCAGATCACCCTGGTGCACCAGCTCCAGCTCCAGGAGGCGAGCAAAGATGGCGTTGTAGAGAGCCTCGGCGGTGTTGCACCCCACCACATCGAACATCACCGGAAAAACGCCGCGGTACATGGTCACGCGCCGGCCGGTCGCCTCGTTGCGCGAGAACGCATAGATGGGAATGTCGGAGCGCAGGCGCGACATCCACAAAGTGGTGGCGCCCGTCTCAGTGAGGGCCACGATGGCCTTCACCTGCATGTGATTGGCCGTGTACATCACCGCCATGGCGATGGCCTCTTCGGTGCCCAGGAACATCGAGCCATCATCGCGCTGGCGCGGCCGGGCATGGCCGAACTGGTATTTCTCGGCGCCGCGGATCACATCGGCCATGGCCTCGACCGCCTTGAGCGGATAACGGCCGGTGGCGGTCTCGGCGGAGAGCATCACGGCGTCAGTGCCGTCCATCACGGCATTGGCGACGTCGGATACTTCGGCGCGGGTGGGCACCGGGTTCTGGATCATGGACTCCATCATCTGCGTGGCCGTGATCACCACCCGGTTCAGGGCCCGCGAACGGTGGATGATGGTCTTTTGCAGACTGGTCACTTCGGCGTAACCCATTTCGACGCCCAGGTCGCCGCGGGCCACCATCACCACATCGGAGGCCTCGACGATGCTGTCCAGGTTCTCGATGGCTTCGTGACGCTCGATCTTGGCGACGATGCGCGCGTCGCCACCGGCTTCGCGCACCAGGCGTCGCGCCAGCTTGATGTCGGCCGCGTCGCGGGCGAAGGAGACGGCCACGTAGTCGACCTTTTCCTCGGCCGCGAAACGGATGTCATCACGGTCCTTCTCCGAGAGCGCCGGCGCGGAAATGCCGCCGCCCTGGCGGTTCAGACCCTTGCGATCCGACAGCGGTCCGCCGACCTTCACGCGGGTCTGGATGCGCGTGCCCTCCACGGCCAGCACGTCCAGCACGATCTGCCCATCCGCCAGCAGCAGCACATCCCCGCTCACCACATCGTGCGGCAGGTTCTTGTACGCCGTGCCCACCACATTGATGTCGCCGCCCTTGGGATCAAGCGCCGTGTCGAGCGCGAAATCCGCGCCCTCCTGCAACTGGATCGGGCCATTGGCGAAACCCTCGATGCGGATCTTCGGGCCGGAAAGGTCCAGCAGCAAACCCACGCACTCCTGGGCCTTGGCGGCCGCGGCGCGCACCAGGTCCAGGCGGCGTTTCAGATCGGCGCGGGTGCCATGCGAGGCATTGAGCCGCACCACGCTCAGGCCCGCCTTCATCATGTCGATGAGCACCTTCGGGTCATCCGTCGCCGGACCCGCCGTGGCGACGATCTTGGTGCGTTTCAGGTTCCTGACGGCGACGAGAGGTTCTTGCAGGCCTTTGGGGCTTTTCACGCGCGTTCTTCCAGAATGGCGACCGCCGGCAGCGTCTTGCCCTCTACGAATTCGAGGAAAGCGCCGCCACCGGTGGAGATATAGGAAATTCCCTTTTCCACATCATACTTCTCGATGGCCGCGAGGGTATCCCCGCCGCCAGCAAGTGAAAAGGCCCTGCTGTCCGCAATCGCCCGCGCCAGGGTCCGGGTGCCGTTGCCAAACTGCTCGAATTCGAACACACCGACCGGACCGTTCCACAAAATGGTGCCGGCCTTGTGCAGTTCCAGCGCCAACTGCCGTGCCGTCTGCGGGCCAATGTCCAGGATCAGCTCCTCCGGGCGCACCTCCGCCACGGGGCGCACCTGCGCCTGCGCGGTGGCTGAGAACTCATTGGCCACGACCACATCAGTGGGCAGTGGTATCGCGGCGCCACGCGCCTGCGCCTGGTGCAGAAGCTTGCGCGCCGTATCGAGCATGTCCTTCTCGTACAGTGACCGGCCCACGGCCACGCCCGTGGCCGCCAGGAAGGTATTGGCAATGCCGCCGCCAACGATCAGCTGATCCACTTTGGACAGCAGTGACTCCAGCACCGTCAGCTTGGTGGAGACCTTGGAGCCGGCCACGATGGCCACCAGCGGCCGGGCCGGCTTATCCAGCGCCTTCTCCAGGGCTTCCAGCTCCCCCACCAGCAGCGGCCCGGCGCAGGCCACCGGCGCGAACCGCGCCACCCCATGGGTGCTCGCCTCGGCGCGATGCGCGGTGCCGAATGCGTCCATCACGAACACGTCGCACAGCGCGGCCATGGCCCGTGCCAGCTCCTGCTGGTCCTTTTTCTCGCCCTTGTTGAAGCGTACGTTTTCGCACAGCACCGCCTGCCCCGGCTGGCAGTCAAGGCCGGAGAGCCACTCCTTGCGCAAGGGTACCGTCGTGCCGAGCAGCTCGGACAGCCGCTGTGCCACCGGGGCCAGCGAGAACTGCTCGTCATAGACGCCCTCCTGCGGGCGCCCCAGATGCGACATCACGAACACCTTCGCGCCCGCCTGCATGGCCTGGCGCAGCGTCGGCAGCGCCGCCCGGATCCTGGCGTCGCTGCTCACCACGCCACCGGCCACCGGAACATTGAGGTCCTCGCGGATCAGCACCCTCTTGCCCGCAAGCTCGAGGTCCGCCATGCGGCGCAATTTCATCAGGCAGCCTTCGACCAGGCGATGGTGGTATCGAGCATGCGGTTTGAGAAACCCCACTCGTTGTCGTACCAGGCACAGACCTTCACCAGCGCGCCGCCCACCACCTTGGTCAGCGTGCCATCGAAGGTGGAGGAATGCGCATCGTGATTGAAGTCCACGGACACCAGCGGCGCCTCGGTGTAGGCCAGTACGCCCTTGAGCTCGCCCGCGGCGGCGGCGGCCTTCATCAGGCCGTTGATTTCCTCCACCGTGGTGGCGCGGGCCGCCGTGAAACTAAGATCCACCAGCGACACGTTGAGGGTGGGCACGCGCACCGCGAAGCCGTCGAGCTTGCCGTTGAGTTCGGGCAGCACCAGGCCCACCGCGGCCGCCGCGCCGGTCTTGGTCGGAATCTGCGACATGGTGGCCGAACGCGCGCGCCGCAGGTCCTTGTGGAACACGTCCGTGAGCACCTGATCATTGGTGTAGGAGTGGATCGTGGTCATGACACCGGCCACCAGACCGATGTGGGTGTGGAGCACCTTGGCCACCGGCGCCAGGCAGTTGGTGGTGCACGATGCATTGGAGATGACGGTATGGCTGGACTTGAGCACGTTGTGGTTCACGCCGTAGACCACCGTGGCGTCAACATCCTTCTCGCCCGGTGCTGAGATCACCACGCGGCGGGCGCCCCCGGCGATGTGCAGGCCCGCCTTGGCCTTGCTGGTGAACAGGCCGGTGCATTCCAGAACCGTGTCGACACCGAGCGTGCCCCAGGGAAGCTTGGCCGGATCACGTTCCGCGAGCACCCGGATGCGATCGCCGTTGACCACCATGGAATCCCCGTCGACGCTGATCTGGCCCGGGAACCGGCCGTGGGCGGTGTCGTAGCGGGTCAGATGCGCATTGGTATTCGCATCGCCCAGATCGTTGATGGCCACGATCTGAATTTCGCCGGTGCGTCCGGATTCATACAGGGCACGCAGCACATTACGTCCGATGCGGCCATATCCGTTGATGCCCACCTTGATCGCCATGTCAAATAGTCCTCTTTACTTATCAGCGTGTTAGCAGATTTCTTGGGCCGCGCACGGGCGGGGGGTGCATTCTCCCCCAGATACGGCAGGGGCGGCAATGGACATGCGCCGATCCCGTCACAGGCACGGCGCGGCCGCTCTGCTACGATGCCGCAGACAGTAAATTCGCCGCGAATTTGCCCAACATGACGCCACTTCGCCTGCTGCATTTCACCGATCTGCATCTGTCCGGAGACGAGACAGCGCTGCTGCGCGGCCAGCGGCCGGCGGCCACACTGCGGCAGACCCTGATGCAGGCATTGGCCCAGACCCAGGCGCTCGGCTGGCGCGCCGACGCCGTGGTGGTCACCGGCGATGTGGTTCACGATGATCCGCGCGGCTACGAGCTGTTTCGCCGCGAGTTCGCGGCGCTGGGCCTGCCCGTATGCTGCATCCCGGGCAACCATGATGATGCGGCGGCCATGGCGCGGGCCCTGCGCGAACCGCCGTTCGTGACCCACGGCGCGCTTGATCTTCGCGGGTGGCGCCTGGTGCTGCTCGACACCAGCGTCTCGGGACAGGACGGCGGACACCTGGCGCCCGCACAGCTGCAGCTGCTGGAACAGTCACTGGCCACGGCCAGCACTCCGGTGCTGGTGTGTCTGCACCATCATCCGGTACCCATCCACAGCGACTGGCTGGACCACATCGGCTTGGACAACGCCACGGACTTCTTCCGCATCATCGATGCGCACCGCACGGTGCGCGGGATCCTTTGGGGACATATCCACCAGTCCTTCGACGGGCTGCGCCGGGGCGTGCGGCTGCTGGCGACGCCCTCCACCTGCGCCCAGTTCCTGCCGCATTCCCACGATTTCGCCATCGACCCGCGACCCCCGGCGTTTCGCACGCTGGAGCTGTGGGCTGACGGCAGTGTGATCACTGAACTTTACTGGGTGGATTCATGCGGCACTGGTTCCTCGCACTCGGCCTCCTCGGCAGCCTGAGCGCCCAGGCGCAAAGCCCGGTGTGGGCGCTGCATGGCGCCCACAACACGGTATATCTGGCCGAGTCGGTGCACCTGCTCAAACCCGGCGACAGCGCCCTGCCCGCGGCCTTCACCCGCGCCTACGATGACTCCAGCCAACTGGTGATGGAGATGGACCTGGCGAAGCTCGACACCAGCAATGTTTCGGAGTGGATGATGGAACACGGCCGCTATCCGGAAGGCCAGTCGATGCAGCAGGCCCTGGGAGCGGATCGTTTTGCGCGCGTCGTCGCGCAGGCCACCACCCTGGGCCTGCCCCTCGAGCAACTGTCCGTACTGCGGCCGTGGGTGGTGGCACTGACGCTCACCGACCTCATGTATCTGAAACTCGGCTACGACCCCGATTCAGGCGTCGAGGAGCAGCTGGTGGCCCGGGCCCACAAGGACGGTCGTGCCACGGCCGGACTTGAAACCCTGGATGAGGAGCTCGGCCAGCTGGAGCACATGTCCCCCGAGGATCAGGCGCGCTTCCTGGAACTGACGCTGCAGGACCTCAAGGATACCGGGGATGAAACCGACCAGATGCTGAGCGCCTGGCGCAGCGGTGACAGCCGCGCGCTGGCGGCGCAGCTCTCCGATGCCTACCAGGAGTTCCCGGAGCTGTATCGGGTGCTGGTCAGCGAGCGCAATCAGCATTGGCTGCCGCAGATCAAAGGCTATCTGGCCGCGGATCACAATGTGCTGATCGTCGTGGGCGCCCTGCACGTGGTGGGCAAGGGTGGCCTTTTGGAACTGCTGCGCGGCGCCGGCATTGCCTGCACCCCGGTGCTGGCCTCCGCTGCGGCCGCCGTTCAGGCGCCGAGCAGTTCGCGCCACTGAGACACGACACGGTCCAGGGCGAAGCGCGGGTCTGGCGCAACCCGCGGGCGTGCGCCGCCGCGCCACTCACGAATGCGGTCGACGTAGGCATCAAACAGGCCGGCGCGGGCGGCGAGGCGCGCCGGCATTTGCCGCCAGCGCGGCGCCAGTGCGCCCACGGCGGCCTCATAGCAGCGATAGGCGCGCCTGACGGGCAACAGCTGCCGTGGATCGGCCACCACCTCCGCGGCGGCGCCGAAATCATGGGTCAGCACCGGGGTACCCAGCGCATGTGATTCGGCATACACCAGCCCGAAGGTCTCGGGTATGCGGAAATTGGGATGAAAGGTGCACAAGGAGCGCCGCACCTGAGCGTGCATCAAGGCCTGGGGCTGCGGCCCGAGCAGTTGCACTCCCGGCAGCGCCGTCCAGGCATCGGCCTTGTATCCCGGATTGCCCACCACCAGGCGCATGTCGGGCAGGGCGCGGCGCAGGGCGCCGAAGGCATCCAGCGCAAACGCGAGGCCCTTGTTGGGCGATGCAAAGAACACCAGCTGGCCCTCATCCACGAGGCTGCCGTCGGGCTGCAGCGCCGGATCCAGCGCATTGTATCGGGTGCACAGCGGCAGGCCTTCAAGCCCCGCCCAGCGCAGCGTATTCGACACATCCTTGCGCTGCGTGTCGGAAACACAGATGAGGGAAACCCGGGCCCTGCGCAGCAGGTCGGCCGAGCTTCGCAGGCGCCGTCCCCGCTTGCTCCCGGGTCGGATCTTGTCATGCAGCCACAGATGCAGCTGCGCCTTCGGAAACAGGTCCCTTGCCTGCGCCAGCGAGCGCGACTCCCGGAGCACCACGACGTGGTCGGCCTCCAGCGGCTGGATCGGCAGGTATCGCTCCCAGGCACTGCTGCGATTGTGCTGCATCACCCAGGCGCCGAGCTGGTCGGCGATACGCATCACACTGGCCTCCGTGCCCTGCACCGCGCGTTGCTGGAATGAACGGGTGTCGTAGGGCAGCGGACTGACGGTGTCCAGAAAGACGACGCGGCTCATCGCGATCCCTGCGCAGCGAGCATCGCCAGCGCCTCCAGAACCTGCGGCATCGCATCGGTTATGCCGGCGGCGCGAACCCTGGCCAGCAACTGCCGGCGGACCTCATCATCGGCGTGCAGAGCGGCCACCGTAGCGCTGATGGCGCCGGCCTCAAGCGGTGCCGCCAGCAGCAGCCGCCGCTCCTGGCAGCGCGCGATGTGGGCCGCCTGGTCATGGGCGATGGGCACTGCCACGCAGGCGCAGCCGCAGGCCAGCGCCTGAACCATCGTGTCCCCACCGTTGCTCACGACCAGGCGCGCGCGTCGCATCAGCTCAATCAGCTGCGCCTGGGGCAGCAGGGGCAGACACCACAGCAGGCCGCTGCCGGAGGTGGGCGCCACGCCCACCAGAATCGTCGGCAGGCCGCGCGCGGCGAGTGCCGTGGCCGCAGCGCCGATGATGTCCGGGGCCGCGCGGGCACCCGGATGTGCCGTGCCACCGCCGGGCACGACCAGCACGAAATCGCGCAGGTCCGGCAACAGCTCGGCGGCCGCGACCGCCGCAACCGGCAGCAAGGTATCCAGGAAGCGCAGCCGCGGCCCGCCGGCCACTTTGAGCTTCAGTTGTTCCAGCCAGCCCGGTTCTCCGGCAATGAAGCGCGGGTAGGCGATCCAGTGTTCGCTGAGCATCCGCATCCAGCGGAAACGAAACGCCTTGGCGCGCTGGCGCCGCCGCGAGCTGATGTAGACCACGCGCGCCCCGGCGGCATGGGCCGCACGGATCTGCGCCGTTCTGCCGGCATTGTCGAAGATCACGATGTCCGGCCGCAGTGCCGCCAGCAGCTGCAGGACCTGCGGGGTGTGCAGAGTCGCAGAGCCCGGCAGCAGGGTGGCCGGAAACGGGCACTGCGCCGCATAGGGGGCCTGCGCACTCAACACAAAATGCAGCTGTGCCTCAGGCCAGCGGCGCTGGACCGCGAGCGCAATCTCCCGCGCGCGTGCATATTCACCGAAGCCGCGCGCCGCGGAAACCGGTACCAAAAGCACTTTCATGGCGCGAGGATACCAGCCCGCCGCCGGCACCCGGCGTGCCGGTTAGCTCGATGCGGCGCTGCTGCGCGGCGTCACGTAGCGATTGCGCGTCAGGCGCTGCTCGGGCGCCAGCGCACCCAACCGCTCCAGGCGCGACTCGACGCTGGCGAGACTGCGATGGTGGTCGGCGGCAATCTGCAACAGCGGCTCGCCGCTGCGAAATGCCGCCAGCACCTGGGCGTCATCATTCGGCCCCCAGGGCCGCCCGGTATTTCTGGGCAGGCGCGCCCGGCGTCGCGAGCGGGCCTCCTCCGCCTCCAGCACCGCCAGCGCGCACAACAGCGCCCGGATCACCACCGCGTGGTGCAGCACCATGGATTTTGGAATGGCGTAGCCCGTCACCGGGTCAACGCCTTCAAGCAGGGATCTGAGGGTCGACTTTGCTGCCGCGAGTTCCATGGGCATCGCACCAGGTTGGCTGCGGATCATTCTGCGAACAATTGCTGCGGCAGGACAGCCGCAAATCTGGTGCAATTGCGCGGCAATGCGCTCATTTGCCTGGTTCCTGGGACTGCTGCTGCTGGCGCTGGCGGTCATGGCGGGCCTCACCTATCCGGTGTGGCAGCTGCTGCATCCGGTATTCGGGTTTCCCTTCCACCGGGTGGCCGACCGGCTGGGAATGCTCACCCTGGCGGTGGGCTTCTTCCTGGTCGCCCGGCGGCTGCGCCTGGCGGATCGCCAAAGCCTGGGGTATGCCCTGCCGCCACGGCGCTTCCTGCGCGAAGCCGCCATCGCCTTGGGCATCGGCGTGGCGCTCATGGCCATCATCATCGGCATCATGGTGGCGCTGCACCTGCGCCTGCTGCGTCCGGGGGTTGAGCTCAACGCCGCGGTCCTCGCCAGGATCGCGGCGCAGGGCCTGGCGCGCGGCATCGGGGTGGCACTGATAGAGGAAACCTTCCTGCGTGGCGCAATGTGGAGCGGTATCGCCCGCGAATCCGGCGCACTGGCCGCGACGCTGCTGACTTCCCTCATTTATGCCCTGACGCACTTCGTCAGCTCCTACCACGTGCCGCCGGATCAGATCGGCTGGCACAGCGGCATCGACATGCTGGCCGGCTCCTTCGGCGCCTTCGCGCGCCCCTGGGACGTGGCCGATGCCTATATCTGCCTGTTCGCCGTGGGTGTGGTACTGGCGACGGTGCGCATGCGTACCGGTAATGTGGCCGCAAGCCTGGGATTGCACGCCGGCTGGGTATGGGTGATCACCTTCGTGCGTGAAACCTCGGTGGCCGATACCGCCAATCCGTTGCATGGCCTGCTCAGCCACTTCGACGGCGTGGTGGGCTGGCTGGTATGCGCATGGGTGGTGCTGGCGGGGTTCGCCCTGGAGCGCTTCTACCGCTGGCGAGTCAGCCGCTAGGCAGCATCGGCGCGAGCCACTCGAGGCGCTGCAGGGGATCATGCTCTTCCAGGCTTTGCTGGCGCTGCGCGGCCGACAGCGGCAGCAACTCCAGCAGCCGGAAGCCCACCCACTCGGCATCATCGAAGTTACGCGGTATATGGGCGTAGGCAGGTGGCAGCTGCGGCAGCACCTCGCGCAAGGTGGCGACCAGATGCGCATGCCGCGATGGCACCGGCGCCGGCGGATGCGCCGGGCGCCAGATCACCTGTCCCACCGCCAGTCCGTCGGCCTGATCCGCGCGTCCTTCGAGACGAAATACCCGCTCGCCCAGGCACAGCAGTCCCAGCAGTCCATTTGAAAGCGCGTGGAAATCGACGATGCGGGCACTGGTTCCGGTCAGCGCCGTCTCACTGACCGCGCCCGCCTCCGAGCCGTGCAGAATGCGCACCACCCCGAAGGCCGTGCCGCTGCGCATGCAGCGGCCGACCATGTCCAGATAGCGTGGTTCGAAGACCTGCAGCTGCAACGGACCGCCGGGCAGCAACACCGTGTGCAGAGGAAAGAGCGGCAGCTCGGCCGCCACCGGGTCAGGAGCCGGAGTTGCTGCCGTCATGGGCCCCTGGCTCGCGCAACGCGCTCAACAGTTTCTCGTGCAGGCCGCCAAATCCGCCGTTGCTCATGATCAGCACGCTGTCACCGGCGAGTGCCTGCGCGCTCAAGGTAGCGGCCATGGCATCGATGCTGGCGACCGCGTGCCCGCGCCGACCCAAGTCGCGGATCAGGGGCGCGGTATCCCAGCCCAGGTCGGGCGGTGTGAAGATGAAGACTTCATCGGCCGCGGCCAGCGCGGGCGCGATGAGCTCACTGTGCACGCCCATGCGCATGGTATTGGAGCGCAGCTCGAGCACCGCCAGAATGCGCCCCTGCCCGACGCGGCGTCGCAGGCCATCCACGGTGGTGGCGATTGCCGTCGGATGGTGCGCGAAGTCATCGTACACCCGGACCCCGCGCACTTCGCCGCGCAATTGCATGCGCCGCGCAATGCCCTTGAAGCCGCGCAGCGCCGCGATGGCAGTGGCTACCGGAACCCCGGCGTGGTGCGCGGCCGCGATGGCCGCCAGCGCGTTCTCCATGTTGTGCGCGCCCATCACATCCCATTCGACGGTGCCGCGCACCGCACCGCCCTCGAGCACCTCGAAGCGCGAGTAATCGGCCGCGCCACCCGAGCCGGCGCGCCAGCGGGCCTGCAGGCCCGGGCCGCTTTGCGCACCGGAGAAGCCCTGCAGCGGCGTCCAGCAGCCCATCTTCAGGGTCTGCGCCAGGCGCTCATCACCCGCGTTCCAGATGATGCTGCCGGAACCGGGCACGGTGCGCACCAGATGATGGAACTGCCGCTGGATCGCCGCGACATCCGGATAGATGTCGGCGTGGTCAAATTCCAGATTGTTGAGCACCAGGGTGCGCGGATGGTAGTGCACGAACTTGGCGCGCTTGTCGAAAAATGCCGTGTCGTACTCGTCCGCTTCGATGACGAAGAACGGCGCGGTGCCCAGCCGTGCGCTGCTGTTGAAGTTGGCCGGCACGCCACCGATGAGAAACCCGGGCGCGAGCCCGGCGTACTCCAGTATCCAGGCCAGCAGCGAGGTGGTCGTGGTCTTGCCATGAGTGCCCGCCACCGCCAGCACCCAGCGGTCCTTGAGAACCTCGCGCGCCAGCCATTCGGGCCCCGAGGCATAGGGCAGGCCGCGATCCAGCAGCGCCTCCACCACCGGTATGCCGCGCGTCATGACATTGCCGACCACCACCACATCCGGTGCCGGATCCAGCTGCGCGGCCTCGAAGCCTTCGACCAGGTCGATCCCCAAGGCCCGCAGCTGCGTACTCATGGGCGGGTAGACGTTGCGGTCGGAGCCTGTGACCTTGTGACCGGCCGCCTTGGCGATGGCGGCAATCCCGCCCATGAAGGTGCCGCAGATTCCCAGTATATGAACGCGCATAATGCGCACATTAACAGACAAAATCCGGACCAATTGCAACGATGATGATCACACAACGGCAGGACCTTGCAGCACTCGCCCAGCGTTTGCTGCAAGCCCCTGCCATCGCGCTGGACACCGAGTTTCTGCGCGAGCGCACCTACCGGGCGGAGCTGTGCCTGCTGCAGATCGCGGACGGCGCGGGCGCCTGGTGCGTGGATCCCCTGGCGCTGCCCGATCTCTCGCCGCTGCACGCGGCCTGCGGCGGCCCCGGCATCAAGGTCATGCATGCCTGTCGCCAGGACATCGAGGTGCTGCTGCCCGCGGCCGGTTTCGTCACACCGGTGTTTGATACGCAGATCGCCGCGGCGCTGACCGGAATGCCGGCGCAGATCGGCTATGCCGAGCTGGTACGACGTGTGACGGGCCGGGAACTGAGCAAGGCGCACACCCGGACGGACTGGTCGCGGCGCCCGCTGTCGGCAGAGCAGATCGACTACGCGCTGGATGATGTCCGCTACCTGCTGCCGATCCGCGAGCACCTGCTGCAGGAACTGACGCGCCTGGGGCGTCTGCCCTGGCTGGCGGAGGAACTGGCTGCGCTCAAGGATCCGGCCGACTACGCCGTGGATCCGCAGTCGGCATGGCTGCGGATCCGGTCCTTCAAGGCACTGGATGCCGATCGCGCGCGCCTGGCGCAGTCGCTGGCCGCCTGGCGCGAACGTCGCGCCGATGAGCGTAATCGCCCGCGCGGCTGGATTCTGGACGATGCGGTGCTGCGCGACATCGTGGTCAGGGTACCGCGCAGCTTGGAGGAGCTGGCGGGATTGGCCGACATGCAGCCCGGTTTCATCAAACACAACGGCGCCGAGATACTGGGGCTCATCGCGGCCGCCGGGATGCCGGCGGCGCTGCCGCGCCTCAACTCGCGCGGTGCGCCGGATGCCCAGAAGGCCGCGCTGTTCAAGAAACTGTCGGCGGTTCACCAGGCGGTGGCCACCGAGTTCAACCTGCCGCCGGAGATCCTCGCCACCCGGCGCGATCTGGAGCAGCTGGCCGACGGGCAGCAAGGCGCAGCGCTTATGACAGGCTGGCGACGCGAAGTCATCGGTCAACGACTGCTGGCAGCGCTATGATTGGCTGATGGACGGCAACGGCGCACAGGAAACCGATGATCCGCGGCGGCGTATTGCCGAGGAGCGGGCCTTGCGCGTTGAGGCCGAACGCGTCAGCCGCCTGAAGGACGAGTTCCTGTCCACCCTTGGGCATGAGCTGCGCGCTCCGCTGCATGCCGTGCTTGGCTGGTCACGTCTGCTGGAATCCGGACGCCTGGCACCCGAGGACGTGCAGCGCGGCGGCCAGACCATCGATCGCAACGTGCGCATACTCGCCCAGCTGGTGGATGACCTCATCGACATGAGCGGCCTGCTCAGCGGCCGTCTGCGACTGGATCCTGAAGAAACCGATCTGGCGCAGATCGTCGAAGCGGCGCTGGAGACCATGCAGGCGACGGCCGACGCCAAAGGCGTACGACTGGAAAAGAACCTGCCCTCCCAGGCCTGCCTGGTGTTCGGTGATCGGCAGCGACTGCAGCAGGTGGTGTGGAACCTGCTCAACAACGCCGTGAAGTTCACACCCCGCGGCGGACTCATCACCACCACCCTGACACGCGCCCTGGGCAACTGGGAAGTGAACGTCACCGACAGCGGCATCGGCTTGAGTCCGGCCGCGCTGAACCTGGTGTTCGACCGCTTCAGCCGCAGCGAGGAGCCGCGACGCGGTCCGCCCGGCCTGGGCTTGGGGCTGGTCATCGTCAAGCAGGTGATCGAGCTGCATGGCGGGCGGGTGTGGGCGACCAGCGCCGGGGAAGGTCATGGCGCGACTTTCGGCGCGCTGCTGCCACGGTTGGCGCCGCACGAGCCGGTGGCCGACGTGGTGGCACTGGAGAGCGCCGATCTGCACGGGCTGCGGGTGCTGCTCGTCGACGACGACAAAGAAACGCTGGAACGTGCCCGTCAGAACCTGAGCAGCGCGCGGGCGCTGGTGGCCACGGCGACCAGTGCGGATTCAGCGCTGCAGGCGCTGCGTACCTTCCATGCGGATGTTCTGATCGCGGATCTGACCATGCCGGGGCGCAATGGCTACGACCTGATCCGAGCCGTGCGCGCCAAGCTCAGCGCCCAGGAGCTGCCCGCCATCGCGCTCACCGATTTTGCGCGGCCCGAGGATGCGGTGCGTGCCCACGATGCCGGGTTCCAGATGCACCTGACGCGGCCCGCCGAGTCGGACGAGCTGGTCAGCGCCGTGGCGCAACTGACGCGGCGCACCTGAGCCCGGCACTGTCGTGACAACCGTCGCCTCAGCGGTGACGGCGCACCTTGGCCTTGCTGGACCCTTTGGACCTTGCAGCAACCGGCTTGGCCACTTTCCGTTTCGCTGACTTCCTGGCCGCGCGTTTGGGTGCTGGCTTCCTGGACGGCGGTTTTTTGGCGGCTTTGCGCGGCTTGCGCGCCGCCTTGCGGGCGGCAGGCTTGCTGCGGGGCGATTTCCGCGCCACGGGCCGGATGGCAGCGGGGCGCGCAGCCGGGGTGGCGGCGCCGCTCAGTACCGCCTCGAGCCTGGCCGTCACGACATCCAGATCGCCTTGTGCGTCGATGCGCTTCAGCAGCCCACGCTGTGCGTAGAACTGCGCCAGCGGCCGCGTCTTCTCATCGTAGACCTTGAGACGCTCGGCGACCGTTGCCTCGTTGTCGTCGGGACGCTGGAACAGATCATGCGCTGCACCGGTCTTGGGGCAGGTCTCCCCGGTTGCCGGCGGTGAGGTGAAAATGTTGAAGACGCGGCCGCAATTGCGGCAGGTGCGACGGCCGCCGATGCGGCGCACCAGCTCCTCGTTGTCGACCTGCATCAGCACGACGACATCCAGCGGCTGGCCGACCTGCTGCAGCAGCTCCTCGAGCGCCGCGGCCTGGGAAAGGTTGCGCGGAAAGCCATCCAGAATGAAGCCCCGCGCCACATCCGGCAGCGCCAGCCGTTCCCGGATCATTCCCAGGACGATCTGGTCAGCCACCAGCTTGCCGGCATCCATTGCAGACTTGGCCGCGATGCCCAGCTTGCTCTGTGCCGCAACCGCGGCACGCAGCAGGTCGCCGGTGGAGATCTGGGGAATGCCGTGGCTCGCGATGAGGCGCTGCGATTGCGTGCCCTTTCCCGAACCCGGAGGTCCCAATAATACGATGCGCATATGAACTTCCGCCCCCTGGTCGGCCTTTGGGCCGATCTTCCCTGACTTATTGAGGCTGGCCACGTTACCGGCCACGCCGGGGTTGGTCAATGAACGCTCTGAAAGGCACACGATGCTCATGATTTTGGCTATTCTTGCAAGCCCTTTTTCAGCCGCTGACGGCGACGCCAAATGACCCGAAAAACCAGCAGATCAAGCGTGCAGCGCAATGCCTTCTACGCCCAGTCGGGCGGTGTCACCGCCGTCATCAATGCCTCCGCGTGCGGTGTGATCGAAACCGCCGCGAAGCACCCGCGGCACATCGGCAAGGTCTACGCGGGCCGTCACGGCATTATCGGCGCACTGACCGAGGATCTGATCGATGTCAGCAAGGAAAGCCGCCACACCATCCGCGGCCTCAAGTACACGCCGGCGGGCGCCTTTGGTTCGGCGCGTTTCAAACTCAAGAGCCTGGAACAGAACCGGGCCGAATACGAGCGCCTGATCGAGGTGTTCCGCGCCCATGACATCGGCTACTTTTTCTACAACGGCGGCAACGACTCCATGGACACCGCCCTCAAGGTGTCGCAGTTATCGCAGTCGCTGGGCTATCCGATCAGCTGTATCGGGGTACCAAAGACCGTTGACAACGACTTACCGCACACCGACTGCTGTCCGGGATTTGGCTCGGTGGCCAAGTACATCGCCGTGTCCACCCGCGAAGCCGCCCTGGATGTGGCATCCATGGCGCGCACCTCCACCAAGGTGTTCGTGCTGGAGGTGATGGGCCGGCATGCCGGCTGGATCGCCGCCGCCGGCGGTTTGGCCGGACGCAGGCCCGATGAGGCACCGCACATCATCCTGTTCCCCGAAATTCCCTTTGACCAGGCAGCCTTCCTGGCCAAGGTCAAAAGCAGCGTGGACAACTGCGGCTACTGCGTGGTCGTCGTCTCGGAGGGCGCGGCCTATGCGGATGGTCGCTTCCTGGCGGAGGCCGGCACCAGGGACGCCTTCGGACATTCGCAGCTCGGCGGTGTCGGCCCGGTGGTCGCCAACATGGTCAGGGAAGCCCACGGCTACAAATATCACTGGGCCGTGGCGGACTATCTGCAACGGTCGGCCCGCCACATCGCCTCCAAGGTGGATGTTGAACAGGCCTATGCCTGCGGCAAGGCTGCAGTGGAACTCGCGGTCACAGGACACAATGCCGTGATGCCCACCATCGTCCGCAAAGCCGCAAAGCCCTACCGCTGGGTCATCGGCCACGTGCCACTGGCTGAAGTTGCGAACCGGGAAAAGAAAATGCCGCGCGACTACATCAGTGCGGATGGTTTCGGCATCACCGCCGCCTGCCGCAAGTACCTGGAGCCGCTCATTGCCGGGGAAGCCTATCCGCCCTACAAGGACGGACTGCCCGATTATGTGAGGCTCAAGGGCGCCCCCGTGCGGCGCAAGCTCAAGACCGATTTCAAAGTCTGACGGTGGTCCCCGCATGCATGGCTGTGTGATATAAGTTTCGGCTGCCCGGGGCCGCCCGGGCCATACAAAACGAAGTTACGGAACCTGATCTCTTGGGGAGTTTGCAGATGGATGCCGCAAGTTGGTTGTGGATAGCGATTGCTGCCGGAGTACTGGCCGTGGTGTACGGCCTGGTTTCAGTCATGGCGATCCTGCGATTGCCGGCCGGCAATGAACGGATGCAGGAAATCGCGACGGCGATCCAGATAGGCGCGCGCGCCTACCTCAATCGTCAGTACTCGATGATTCTGATCGTTGGAATCGTACTGTTCGCGGTGCTGTGGTTTGCCCTGGACCGCTGGACCGCGATCGGCTTCGCGATCGGCGCGCTGCTGTCCGGCGCGACCGGCTTCATCGGCATGAACATCTCGGTGCGCGCCAACGTGCGTACCGCGCAGGCGGCTACCCAGGGTCTCAACGCGGCACTGTCCGTGGCGTTCCGCGGTGGCGCCATCACCGGAATGCTGGTGGTGGGCCTGGCACTGCTGGGTGTTGCCGGCTACTACGCCGCGCTGCTGCCGAATCTCGGCCAGGCCGGCGCCCTGCACTCCCTGGTGGGTCTGGCCTTCGGCGGCTCGCTGATCTCGATCTTCGCGCGCCTCGGCGGCGGCATCTTCACCAAGGGCGCCGACGTTGGCGCGGACCTGGTGGGCAAGGTCGAAGCCGGCATTCCCGAGGATGATCCACGCAACCCCGCCGTCATCGCCGACAACGTCGGTGACAATGTCGGCGACTGCGCCGGCATGGCCGCGGATCTGTTTGAGACCTACGCGGTCACCATTGTCGCCACCATGCTGCTGGGTGGACTGACCATGCACGAGGCCGGTGCCAATGGCCCGGTCTATCCGCTGGCGCTGGGCGCGGCCTCGATCGTGGCCTCGATCATCGGTACCTTCTTTGTGCGGGTCACCGGCGGCAAGATCATGAACGCCCTGTACAAGGGTGTGGTGGTGTCGGCGCTGCTGTCCGGCGTGGCCTTCTACTTCATCACCAAGAGCCTGATGCCGGACATGGCCAGCGACCTGTTCGGCTGCACCATCGTCGGCCTGGCGCTGACCGCGGCGCTGATCATCATCACCGAGTACTACACGTCCACCGAGTACAGCCCGGTGCGCAAGGTCGCCGCGGCGTCGCAGACCGGTCACGCCACCAACATCATCGCCGGCCTGGGGGTGTCGATGAAGTCTACGGCACTGCCGGTGCTGGCCGTGTGCGTCGCCATCTGGGCCGCGTTCTCCTTCGCCGGCCTCTATGGCATCGCCATCGCCGCGACAGCCATGCTTTCAATGACCGGCATGATCGTGGCGCTGGATGCCTACGGACCCATCACCGACAACGCCGGCGGCATCGCCGAGATGGCCGGCCTGCCCAAGCAGGTGCGTGACATCACCGATCCGCTGGATGCCGTGGGCAACACCACCAAGGCCGTCACCAAGGGCTACGCCATCGGTTCGGCGGGCCTGGCCGCACTGGTGCTGTTCGCCGACTACACCCACAACCTCGAGGCCGCCGGCAAGCTGCAGGTGTTCTCGCTCTCGGATCCCGCTGTGATCATCGGCCTGTTCATCGGCGGCATGGTGCCGTTCCTGTTTGGCGCCTTGGCCATGGAAGCGGTGGGACGCGCCGCAGGCTCGGTGGTCGAGGAAGTGCGCCGCCAGTTCCGCACCATCAGCGGCATCATGGAGGGCACGGCCAAGCCGGACTACTCGCGCGCCGTGGACCTGCTCACCCGCGCAGCCATTCGCGAAATGATCATTCCTTCGCTGCTGCCCATACTGGTTCCCGTGGTGCTGGTGGTGCTGATGAACCTGGCGCTCGGACACGGCGCCGGCATCCGCGCCCTGGGCGGACTGCTCATCGGCACGATCGTGACCGGCCTGTTCGTCGCGATCTCCATGTGCACCGGCGGGGGTGCCTGGGACAACGCCAAGAAGTACATCGAGGAAGGCAACTTCGGCGGCAAGGGTTCGGAGGCACACAAGGCCGCGGTCACCGGTGACACGGTCGGTGATCCCTACAAGGACACCGCGGGCCCGGCCATCAATCCGCTGATCAAGATCATCAATATCGTGGCGCTGCTGCTGGTGCCGCTGCTCTAGGCAATCGCCAAAGAAGATCGCAGGGCGGCCTCAGCATGGCCGCCCTTTTTTTGTCCGCAGCAGATTGTCTCTCAGGAGTGCCCGATCTTGTCGCGGGTGAGCACCGCGCTTACCAGCTCGTTGAGCCGTGCGCAGTACTGGGCAACGGGCGGCTCAGCCCGCGCCTGACGGCGCGTGAGATCGGCGCGCACTTCCACCAGGCGCCGCTCGATGCGCTCATCCACTATCAGGGTATGGCTCAACAGGGCGCACACGCAGGAGCTGATCTCAGCATCCAGCGCACGTGCCTCGGTGCCGGCAATCTCCACGCCAACCAGCTCGGACGGACAGCCGGCATCCTTGTGCTGACGCCAAAGCCTGGCGAGCTGCATGAGCGTTTCGACCCCTTTCCCCGTGACCATTATTGAACCGCTTCGGGGTGCGGTTTTTTATACTCCCACCGGCAGGCACCCGCAACGGTTGGGCGGGATCAGAGTGTAACCAATCGTCGAATTGCCCTCGGCTTTAAGAAGCGGCGCAGCAAAGCCGCCCCAGGGGCGCCTCAGGCGGCGATCGGCAAGGGTTTGGGCCTGCCAATTGCATAGCCTTGCAGGAAATCGACGCCGATGCGGCGAACCACTTCCGCGGCGGAGGCTTCCTCCACCTGCTCAGCTATCACCTTGAACTTCAACGAACGGGCGAGTTTGATCATGGCCGTGACCATCGCCTGGTTGACGGTGTCGCGCGCCAGGTTGCGGGTGAGCGAACCGTCGATCTTCAGGTAGTCCAGCGGCAGGTTTCGCAGATTGGAGAACGAGGCGACGCCGGAGCCGAAGTCATCGATCGCGAACTGGCAGCCCATGCCGTGCAGGACACCGACGAAGCGGCGCGCGTGCTCCAGGTTGGCGATGACGGCAGCCTCGCTGATCTCAAAGCAGATCTGGGTCGGCAACGCGCCGGTGCGATCCAGGCATTCCACCACGAACTCGAGGAACTGCGGATCCCCCAGCGTCTGGGCCGAGATGTTGATTGCGATGCTGTGACGATCGGTCAGAGGGATCACGCCGCGTCCCACCGCGGTGAAGGTGGTCTGCACCACCCAGCGGTCGACCAGTCGCATCAGCTTGTGGCGTTCGGCGGCGCGCATGAATTCCGCCGGCAGCACTTCATTGCCGAACTCATCGGTCATGCGCACCAGCACTTCCATGCGTGGCCCGGTGCCATCATCGGCGTAGGCGGGCACGATGGCCTGCTGATACAGCTGGAAGCGGTTCTCCTTGAGCGCACTTTGCAGGCGCTGCAGCCACAGGATCTCGCCGGTGTGGCGCGCACGGGCCTCATCGCGCGCCGAATACACCGCAACCCGGCCGGCACCTTCTTTCTTCGCGACGTAGCAGGCGGCATCAGCCGCCGCCAGCAGTTCTTCCATGGTTCCGCTTTCGCGCGAGATTTCCACCAGGCCCACGGACACACCAATGTTGAACAGCTTGTCCTTCCAGATGAAGCGGTAGTCGCCCACCGCGCGGCAGACATCGTCGGCAATCTGCCGGGCCTTCTCCAGCGGGCAGCCCACCAGCAGCATGCCGAATTCATCCCCGCCGAGGCGGCCGACATAATCGCTGTCGCGAACCGCGTCGCGCAGCAGCTTGGCCACTTCGCGCAGCATGCTGTCGCCGGCCAGGTGGCCGCTGGTGTCGTTGACGATCTTGAAGCGGTCCAGATCGAGGTAACACAGCATGTGATGCCCATCGCCACGGTGCCCGCTGTCGATGGCCTCGGAGACTCGCCGTTCGAACTCGCCGCGATTGATGAGGCCGGTGAGCGCATCGTGCGTGGCCTGGTAGGACATCTGGCGGCTGATGCCGCGCTGTTCGGTGACATCGCGCAACAGCAGCACGGTGCCGGTCACGTCAAGCTGCGCCGATCTGATCGGCGCGGTGGAGATTTCAACGGCGCTTTCGGCGCCGCTGCGATGCGAGAGCAGCACCGCGCGGCGGCTGCTGGTGCCGGACTCCCCGGCGGGCAGTTTGATGGGGGTGCCGCCGGCGTGGTTAGGATCCTCATCCTCGACCAGTTCGACGATCTGCGACAGTGATTTGCCCACCGCGAAATCGGCATTGGTGCCCGTGAGCGTCGCCGCGGCCGAGTTCATGAACTCTATGACGCCCGCCTCGTCGGTGGTGACGATCGCATCACTCAATGACTCCAGCGCGCGCGCCCGGCGGCCGTCGCGGCGCACCTGCTCTTCCTCCTCGGGCGACATCGCGCGCAGCGTCTGCACGGTCTGCGTGGGAATGATCTCCACGCCCGTCACCAGCAGCGCCGGGGCGCCGTCGTAGTCGATAAGCGCCGAGGTGATCTCAAGGCGCGTCACCTGGCCGTTGGCGCCGGCCATCTCGATTTCATAGCGCTCGGCGGCGGGCTGGCCGGCGAGCCGATGGGTGATGTTCTCGTTGACCAGCTCGGTATATTCGGGTGGCACCAGATCGCCCAGGCGGCGCCCCACCAGGGCTTCGCGCTCCACGCCCATGAGACTGGCGAACTGCCGGTTGGCGTGCAGGATCGTATCGCGGTGTACCAGCACGGCCTCATGGATGCGATCACCGAGCTCGGCGAACAGGCGCGGCGTGCCACGATCGCGCTCCGGACCTGCGGCCGCGCGTGTCAGCAGATGATTGACCGCGGTCGCCAGCAGCGATACTTCGGCGCCGTCTCCGGACACCTCGATGCGGCCACTCATGCGTCCGCCAATGGCAATTCGCTGCACCTGTTGCGACACTTCGTCAACCGCCAGCAGTGCCCGGCGCTGCAGCAGGTACATCACTGCAAGCAGGGCCGATATCAAGCCAAGTAGCACGCACGCAAGACCGACAATGGTCATGTTTCCCCTAGTCTTTTGGGTAGTGGCGCGTTGAGTTTGTTTTCTCGCGCCGCAAGGTCCCCGATCCCTTCCCCGGCAGCATAACGCAGGATTAACCTCAACCCGCGCGCATTCACCATATGCATCATCTTTGCTGCGCGCTTGGCAGCGCAGGTGAAAAGCCGTATTTTGCAGCGGCACACACCGGGTCGGATAACATAATGGCCCGCCGACGGAGTCGATCGACAATGCAGAACGAACTTGCCCGCGAACAGATGGTTGAACAACAGGTGCGCGCGCTCGACGTGCTCGATGAGCGCGTGCTCACCACCCTGCGCAAGGTGCCGCGGGAGCAGTTTGTACCTGCCAAAGTCAAATACCTGGCATTTGCGGATACCGAGATTCCGTTGCCGCATGGTCAGCACATGCTGCGCCCAAGTCTGATCGGCAAGATACTTCAGGCCCTGGAACTGCAAGGTACCGAGCGGGTTCTGGAGGTCGGCACCGGCAGCGGCTTCATGACGGCCTGCCTGGCCATCAATGCCGCCTCGGTGCGCAGCGTCGAACTGTATCCGGACCTCGCCGAGCTGGCGCGCGCGAACCTGCGCAGCGCGGGGATCCGCAACGCCGAGGTCATCACCGCGGACGCCGCCTCGGATGAGGTCGCCTCGCCGGCGGGTCGGGCCGCGGGCAGCCCATTTGGCGGGCTGTACGATGCCGTGGTGTTGACCTGTGCCATGCCACTGCCGGATGAGCGTTTCCGCACCTTGCTCACCCAGGGCGGCCGCATGTTCGTGATCGTCGGGGAGCCCCCGGTGCAGGAGGCGCGGCTGCTGCGGCGCATGGGCGACCGGGAGTGGGAGCGAACCGTGCTGTTTGAAACCTGCATCGATTCCTTGATCAACGCGCGCCGCGCCCCGGCGTTCACGTTCTAGGGCAGCCATGGCAACCGCTCAAGCCATCCCGCAGCTCGCCGCGGCGGAGCTGAAGAAGCTGGTCGACTGCCCCGGGCCGCCGCTGGTGCTGGATGTACGGGAGGATTGGGAACGCGCCGCGGCCCGGCTGCCGGGCACGCTGGATATTCCGATGGCGCAGATCCCGCAGCGTCTGTCCGAGCTGCCCCGTGACCGGGATATCGTGGTGATGTGCCATGGCGGCGTGCGCAGCCTGAAGGTCGCGCAGTTCCTGGTCCAAAACGGCTTCTCCCGGGTGAGCAATCTCACCGGGGGCATCCATGCCTGGGCCTGCGACGTCGACCCCAGTATCGGCACTTACTGAACCCTTCAGGCAGCCCGCCACTCTGATTAAGCCGCAGGGCCCTGGGGCTGTGGCCGGCTGTTCAACCGGTTCCGCACCTGATATAGTGAAGTACAACACCAAATAGTTCGGCGTAAGACGCTGAAAGTAAAGGGATAAATATGAAGCATGCAATCGTTGCTGCTTGGGTCTCGCTGGCCCTGGTGGGTGTGGCGCAGGCCCGCGACCTGGTCCAGGTCTATGACGATGCGGTGCAGTTTGATCCGACGATCGCCGCCGCCAATGCGAACCGGATGGCCGCACGCGAGAACACACCGCAGGCCTTGTCCGCGCTGCTGCCCCTGGTGAACGGCACGCTCGGGATATCCCGGACCAAATCGGCGCAGGATCTGGAGGAAACCTATCCCGGTCCCAACGGCAGCGAACTGACGCTGCCGGATGACACCTCCGGCTATGCCGACGAACGTCAGTACAACGTGCAATTGCAGCAAAGCGTGTTCTCCTGGGCCAACTGGAAGACCTTGAGCCGCGCCCACAAGCAGGTGGCGCAGGCTGAAGCGGATTACAAGGCGGCGCAGGAGAGCCTGATCCAGCGCGTCGCCACGGCCTATTTCAACGTGCTGGCGGCGCAGGACACCGTCGATGCGGACCAGGCCGCTCTGACCGCGGTCACCCAGTCGCTCGAGCAGGCCAACAAGCGCTACGACGTGGGCCTGATCCCGATCACCGACGTGAAGGAGGCCCAGGCGACCCACGACCAGGACGCCGCCGCGGTGATTGAAGCCAAGCGCCAGCTCGCCAGCGTCCAGCAGGCCCTGCGCGAGATCACCGACCAGGACTATCCGACCCTGGCCAAGCCGGGTGAGGACATGGCGCTCAGCCCACCGCAGCCGGCCGATATCGATCACTGGGTCCAGCTGAGCATGGACCAGAACCTGTCGCTGCTCTCCAGCCGGCTTGCGGCGGATGCGGCGCGGGACTCCGTGGAAGTCAGTCGTGCCGGCCACTTCCCCACCGTGGGCCTCACGGCCTCACGCGGCGTGCAGAACGAAACCATCAACGATAATTTTGCCCTCGGCGGACCTCCCATCAGCTCGCGCTTTCCCTTTTCGGGCTTCCAGAACACCATCGGACTGCAGGTCACGGTGCCGATTTTCCAGGGCGGACTCATTCAGTCCCAGGTTCGCCAGGCGCAGTACCAGTGGATTGCGGCCAAGGACAACATGCAGGCGGTCTCGCGCCAGACCGAGCATCTGGCCCGCGATTCATTCAACGGCCTGGTCAGCAAGATCCAGCAGGTGAACGCGTTGCGTCAGGGCCTGGAGTCCGCACAGGTGGCGCTGCGGGCCACCGAAGCCGGCTATGACGTGGGCACCCGCACGGAAGTGGAAGTGCTGGAGGGACGGCAAAGCCTGGTTCAGGCACAGGTCCTGTACTGGCAGTCGCGTTACGACTACATGAACGACGTGATCGCGCTGCGTCTGGCGGCCGGAACCCTGACCCGGGATACGCTGGTGGAATTGAACAAGCTGCTGACCGGGCTCACGGGCAGTCCGCCACCCCCCCAGCCCTAGCCTGAGGCGGGCAGCAGCGCCATCACCCGGGCACAGGATCCGCGTCCCGCGGCGACGACCTGCAGCGCCTGCGCGCCCAGGCGTTGGCGGGCATCGGCATCGCGCAGCAGCGCCGTGACGGCATGCCCCAGTTCAGCCGCGTCGTGCACCACGCGCACCGCCTGGGCCGCCAGCAGCGCCTGCAGGATCTCCCGCGCATTGGCGTGACTCGGACCGGTGAGTATCGGGCGGGCGAGCGCCGCCGGCTCAAGCAGATTGTGGCCGCCGACCGCAACCAGACTGCCGCCGACAAAGGCCACATCCCCGGCCGCATAGCACTCCAGCAGCAGGCCCATCGCATCCACGAGCAGCACCTGTGTCGCAGCGGTGACCGGGTCCGCGCGCGACTGGCGCGCAAAGGGGATCTGCTCGCGCCGCAGCCACTCGGCGACCGCCTCAAAGCGCCGCGGGTGCCTCGGCACCAGCACCAGCAGTGCCTCGGGATGCGCCGCGCGCACCGCGCGATGGGCGTCCAGGACCTGCTGTTCCTCGAGGTCATGGGTGCTGCCCGCCACCCACACCGGTCGCCGGGCCGAGAGCCTCGCGCGCAGGCGTGAGCCGTTCTCAAGCACGCTGTCCGGCACGGCAAAATCGGCCTTGAGGTTGCCGGTCACCGTGATCCGCGGCGGCGGCACGCCCAGGGCGGCGAAGCGCTGCGCATCGGTCTGCGTCTGCGCGGCCACCTGCGCCACCCCCGCCAGCGCCTCGCGCAGCGCGCCACCCAGCCAGCGGTAGCGGCGCGCCGAGGCCTCAGAGATCCTGGCACTGGCCAGCACCAGCGGCACCCCGGCTGCGCCGCAGGCGCGAAACAGATTCGGCCAGATCTCGGTCTCCAGCACGATGGCCAGACGCGGCCGTACCCGCACCAGGAAGCGCCGCACCGCCCCAGGCAGGTCCAGCGGCACATAGCGCACGCTGATTCCTGAGGCCGCAAACAGTGCCTGCGCCCGCGCCAGCCCGGCCGCGGTGGTGGTGGTGACCAGCAGCGGCAGTTGCGCGTCACGCTCGCGCAGCGCCGCCACCAGAATGGCTGCGGCGTGCACCTCGCCGACCGAGGCGGCATGCAGCCACACCGGTGAGTGCAGCACCGCGCCCAGCCCGAAGCGCTGACCCAGGCCGCGCCAGGATCCGGGGTCGCGCCGGCCGCGCCACAACAGGGCCGCCAGATAGAAAGGAGCGAGCAGGTAGGAGGTGAGTCTGAAAATCACGAAACTTGCGGTGTCGGCGGCTGCTGGTAGCCATCGAGCAATCCATGCCAGTCATCTTCCGTGAAGCGCTCGGCGGACAGTCCCCAGGTGACCTTTTCCAGCGAGCGCCGCAGACGCACCAGATTGGCGTCCTGCCAGAAACCCGGCTTGCGCAGGCTGCCACGATCAAAATCGATCAGGTAGATGCGCTCGTGCGGGTCCTCGGAGCGATTGACGCTCTGACCGATGAGAATATTGTGCGCATTCAGGTCGGCGTGGCAGACCCCCAGTTCATGGAAGCGGCGCAGGCAGCGACCGATGGCGATCCAGGTCAGAAGCGACAGTGGTGCGGCATCCAATGCCTGGGCCAGCGACCACACATCCGCCAGGCGCTCGGTGATGATGTCGCCTCGATAACCGAAACCGTGCTTGCGGTAGCGCGCCGCGATCGGCGCCGGCACCGGCAATCCGGCGCGGTGCAGGTGATAGGTGAGCTGCCATTCGGCAAAGGAGCGGGTGCCCTCCTCGCCGCGCCACCAGTAGCGGTCGTGCGAGAGGCCGCTGATCAGGCCGCCGCGCCGGTAATGGCGCAGCACCCAGGCATGGTTCTGCACGCTCAGGAACCAGGCCTTGCCACGGCCGCGCGCTTCGCCGACGATCTGGCCGCGACGGGCGAGCAGCACGGGATCAAAGCTTTCGGTGGACAAATTGCCCGCGCGGGAGGCGTCGTATAGCATGGCGCCGCCGGCAATCACCTTGCGCCGGACCTCTGATCCCAGCGGCCATTTTCGATTCACACGCGCTCCATGCCGAGTCTCAACTCGACGCCGCAGAACATCTGCATACTACGACTCTCGGCCATTGGTGATACCTGCCATGTCCTGCCCGTGCTGCGCACCCTGCAGCGGGCTTGGCCCGGGGCCCGCTTCACCTGGGTGATCGGGTCGCTGGAGTCCAGGCTCATGGGCGCAATGCCCGAGGTGGAGTTTATCACCGTCGCCAAGCGCGCCAGCCGCGCCCAGCGCCTGGAGCTGTCCCGCACCCTGCGGGCCCGCCGCTTTGATGTGCTGCTGCACATGCAGCTGGCGCTGCGGGCGAGTCTCATCGCCAGGCAGATCCGCGCGCCGCTCAAACTTGGATTTGACTGGCCCCGCGCGCGGGAACTGCAGTGGCTCTTCACGAACCAGCGCATCGCGGCGCGCTCCCGCGAACACGTTCTGGACAGTTTTTTCGGTTTCGCCGCCGCCCTCGGCGTGCATGAGCGCCTGCTGCGCTGGGACCTGCCGATCCCGGCAAGTGACGGGGCAGCCGCCGCCGCCGTGATCCCCGATGGGGTGCGCACGCTCATCATCAGTCCCTGCTCCAGCCATACGCGGCGCAACTGGAGCGCCGAACGCTATGCCGCGGTGGCCGACCATGCCATCCGGGTCCACGGCCTGCAGGTATTGCTCTGCGGTGCGCCCAGCGATGGGGAGCGGCAGATGGGTGCGGCGATCATGGGCCACGCGCACGAGCCGATCCGCAACCGCATCGGCGCGGACAGCCTGCCGCAGCTTCTGGCGCTGCTGGCGCGCTCGACCGTGCTGCTGAGCCCCGATTCGGGTCCGGTGCACATGGCCACAATGGTGGGCACTCCGGTCATCGGCCTGTACGCGGCCACCAATCCCGCCCGCAGCGGGCCCTACCTCTCCCGCGACTGGTGCGTGAACGCTTTCCCGCTGGCGGCTGAGCGCTTTCGCGGGCGCAGCGCGGCGCAGCTGCCATGGGCCACCAAGATCGAGGTGCCGGGCGTCATGGACCTCATTGAGGTGCCACAGGTCACCGCGAAACTCGACGCCTTGATAGGATCCCTGACATGACAGAATTGCATGTACCCGTCTCTGCCGGCGAGCTGCTCGACAAGATCACCATCCTGCGGATCAAGAGCCAGCGCATCCGGGATGCGGCCAAGCTGGCCAATGTCCGGCTGGAACTGGACCTGCTGGAGCGGACCTGGGCGACGCTGGGCCCGGCCATCCAGGCGGTCACCGCAGATGAGCAGGCGTTGCAGGCGGTGAATGAGCAGCTGTGGGATATCGAAGACCGGATCCGCGACAAGGAGGCGACCCGCAGCTTCGATCAGGACTTCATCGAGCTGGCACGCGCCGTCTATCACCGCAACGACGAACGTGCGGCCATCAAGAAACGCATTAATGTCGCACTCGGATCGCGTCTGGTGGAAGAGAAATCCTACCAGCCTTATCGCTAGCCCCGGCCTGTGTCCTGACGATTCGGTGGCGGGACCGTCCTTAGACTGGTCAATCAACTCGCTATTCGAACAAGAAGGGGCTCTCAGATGGGCGGATACAAGACGCAGCAGGTCGGTGATGCGACCGAATTCAGCACAACTCCGGAAACGGTCCCTTATCCGATCACCATGCTGGCGATTCCAGCCGTGCTTCTGGTGCTCATTTGCTTTGCAACGGGGATCATCTGGGGGATCGTGGCGTGTGGCTTCGTGTATGGCGCGGCGTACCTGCTGATGCATTCGAAGCAGGCGACTCAGTATCGCCAGCCGTCGACCTTTCGAGTTTCCCCGACGATGGTCGTGGTCGGCGGTACGACGGTACCCCGGGATGCGATCCATCGTGCCATGATCCGCAATCACGTGCTCAAGAGCGCGGAAGGGCTGATTGTCGTGGCCAACCCGCACGTCAATTCCGGCCAGTCCAACACCGTGGCGGGCATGAACTGGGCCATCAGCAAGCTCGGACCCATCTCCTATCGAGTCGATGTGGAAGCGCGCGGGGTCCCCACGACACTGGCCGGTGGCCTGACAGAGCCGGTCGCCGCGGCAATTCTTGCGGATATTTCCAAGGTGCTGCAGCTTCCGCAGTGATCGAGGGCGGACGCCCGCGCCACCTCAGGACCAGGAAGGCGCGGGCTCGCGCCTCAGATCGGGCGCATGTTCCATTTGCCGGTGGTCTTGTCCACGTAGAACACGCCACCGGGGATGTTGTTGTAGACCGACGCACCGAGGTTGGTTGACTCGACCTTCACATCGAAGGTGCAGTTGTAGCCTTGTGGCGTTGGATTGTCACAGGCCTCCTTCTTGAAAAACTTGATGGTGATCGGATCGCCTGCCGGCTCGCCGGGCGGATGATTCATCGCATACAACATCGCCTCCTTCATTTGCGCCTCGGTGGGCTCTGCGGCCTCAGAGGCGCCACAGCCGGCGAGGCACAATCCAACGGCGATGCCCCATAGGGGTTTGGTTCGCTTCATAAGAGGAGACTCCCTGACTGACTTTAATTGGGATTATGCGAGACCTTGGGTAAGACGCTGCCGGCACCGAAATGTCAGGGGGGCTGACCGGCCCTGACGCCGCAGCACTGGCTCGCGTCATAACCCAAGGCGACGTATCGGCGCAGATGGGTATCCGCTACGCTAGGGTCGGTCCACGCTCACCGGACCTGCCAATCGCCGGGTGTTTTTTTCTGGACAAGACGTCTTTCATGGAGGCCTGCCGCGACGGTGGTCAGCGGATAGATGGTGCGCTGCGATTGCTCGATCGCAGTTACTTCGCCGTTCTGTACCGTGAAAGCGTACGCGCAATCGGTGACCGTGATGTCGCTCGTGATCTGGTGCAGGAAACCTTCATCAAGGTATGGCAACGCTGCGCTACCTTTCGCGGTGAGTCGGAACTGCTGCCCTGGGTACGTACTATCCTGCGGCGTCTCATCCTGGATCGGCTGCGCCAGCCCCAGCGCGAGGTTCCCTTGGAAGACGATATGGGTCTGACGCCCGCAGCGATTCAGCAGATAACGCAACTCTCCGGCGAACAGGTTGTGGTCCCCGAAGATGCCCTCAAGCAGCGCCAGCTGGCGGAAGTGTTCCAGCGTTGCTGGGACCGATTCGCCCAAGCCTGCCCTGAGCATGCGCTCGTGATCTCTTGGATTGCCGAAGACGGTCTGTCGCACGAGGAGATTGGCGCGCTGCTGGAACGCACACCGGGCGCGACGCGTGAATTCATCTCCCAGTGCCGCAAGCGGGCGCGCATCTATCTGGCGGAGTGGCACACACTCGCCTTCAGCGAGGGCCGGGCCGATGCCTGACGAGGACGATCTGTGGTTCAATGCCCTCGCGGGTCACACGCAGGCCGATGATCGCAGTGAGTTGTCGGCGCACACTGCGACCCTGCGAGCGGCGATCCGGGCACGCGCCGTGACCGAGGCGGGCGAAGTGTCTGCGACCGATCCGGCACGGGAAGCAGCGCTCATATCGCAGGCACGTGCGGCGGGACTTCTACCTCCCGCGACGGTTACCGAGATCCAACGCGCGTCGCGTTCGAAATGGCACTCGCTGCGTTGGGCCGCCTTGGCCGCTGCCCTCGCCTGCGTCGCCATCGGCATTGCGTTGCAGATGCGCACCCAGACCGCCACCGTGGTTCTGCGCGGTGACTCCTCGGGGCTGCTGCATCTGCGGGCCCGCGATCCGCTGGCTCTCAAACAGGACCTGCTGCGCGAGCTCAACGCGGTCGGCGTGCATGCCACGGGCTATGAGAACCTCGGGCGCCAGGGCGTCGATGCAGATCTGCCCGTTCCGCTGCCCGCTGCGGTCCGGAATGTTCTCGCGCGGCATGCCATCCCGCCGCCCGCCGGCAACGTCCTGCAGATCGAAATCGAATCGGACGCTGGGCCGTGAGTCGTCCGCGTCCCTTCCTCGGCCCGTTCATCGCTGCCGCGGCACTACAGATGATCGGCGCGCAGGCTTTCGATCTGCCAGCCAGTTGCGGCAAGCCCGCAGCATCGAGCACCGCAACCGTCCCGCTCCCGGTACTGCGCAAGCAACTGGAGGCACTGTCCGAAACTGATCCGAAGGCGGCTGTCCAGCTCATGTGCGAGACCATACCCAGGGTCGAGCGTGAGTCGGGACCGCACTCCACGCAACTTGCCTGGTGGGTCGCATCGCTCGCGATGCCGCTCATCGCCTACATGGACAAATTCCAGGAGGCGGTGCCGCTGCTGGAGTTCTCAGAGCCGATCCTGCGCCAGGAACTCGCGCACTATCCGAACGAAGTGGCCGACCTGAATGTCGCCTATGCCTGGATCTACTTTCGACAGGGCCGGCTGGCGGACGCGGGCAAGGCGTGGGAGGCGGCCCTGAAGATTCGCGAGCACACCCCTGGCGAGCATCAGATCGAGCTGCAGAAGGTGCTGGTTGGACTGGCGCAGGTGCGCCTGTCGCAGCGCGACTTCCCCGCCACGCATGCGGCGCTGGAGCGCGCGACGGCGATCTTGAACGCAAACCAGGCCGCGGTGAGCGAGGCGGGTGCCGCGGTTGAGAACGTGCAGACCAATCTTTCGTTGCGCGAGGAGGACTACGTAGCCGCGCAGCTTCACGCGCAGGAGGAGATCCGAATCGAGCGACAGCTTCCGGGCAGCGAGCAGCAGCTGGTAACAGCCTATGTCCTGCTGGGGTCGATTCGTTCGCGGCTTGAGGATTTCGATGGCAGCGAAGCGGCGTTGCGCCAGGCCATCAGCCTCGCGGAATCCGATCATGGTCCGCTGCAACGGCACCTGGTGACCGCATTGAACCAGGTCGCGACCCTGCTCTATGAACGCGACCGACCGCGCGAGGCGCTGCCTTTTGCGCAACGTGCGCTCAAGATCGGCGAAGACACACTCGGGCCGGATGCCCCGAAGCTGGTGGCCATTCTGCGCACCCTCGCCGAGGTCGATCGCTCGCTGGGAGATCTACCGCAGTCACTGCATGAATATCAGCGCGCCGCCGCTATCATCGAACGCAGCCGCCCGGACATTGAACAGCAGGTACTCGTGGCCCATTACCGCGGCCTCGGCAATCTCGAGCTGGAACTCGGTGACCTGGATGAGGCGCGCGCGGCCCTGAGCGCCGGACTGGCGACCGCCGGTGATGATGCCACGCTGAGCGTGGAACGGGCGTACGTGCTGCTCGCCCTGGCACAAACCTCCGACGCCACGGATCCGGAGCGCAGCCAGCGCCTCGAGCAAGCCCTGAGCCTGTTCAAGGCCCGGCTCCCCGCATCCCATCCGGTCGTGCTGCGCGTGATCAATGAGCTTTGCGCCGTGGAGATCGCGACTGCCACCGCGGCAACGCCGCACTGCCGCGATGCCGCGCAGTGGCTGGCACGTGCGCGCGACGTGGAGCCCTCGCTGCGCAGCGCCGTTTACCAGAATGAAAGTGGGCTCGCCGCACAGCGGCATGATCCGGCCGGGGCGTTCGATCAGGCGTTGCAGCAACTGGCCGCGGCCGAGGCGGTCGGCACGCCAGAACCGTTGTGGCGGGCTGATCTTGTGGTCGCCGTGCTATTGCATGACCGCGGGGAGAGCAATCTGGCGATTTTCTTCGGCAAACAGGCCGTCAGCCAGGTCGAACGACTGCGCGCCGGATTCACCGGCAGCGATCAACGGCTCGAGCGCCGGTTTCTCACGGACAAGGTGTCGCTGTACCGGACCGTCGCCGACTGGTTGATGGAGGCGGGTCGCATCGACGAGGGCCTGGATGTACTGCGCAGACTGAAGGCGCAGGAGCTGTATGATTTCGAACTGCGCGCCGCCGCCACGCGTGCCGACACTCCGGTCGAGTACAACGGACAGGAAGAGCGCCTGCGGGCGCTCTACAGTGCCGCGCTCAGCAGCGGCGCAGAGCGCGGCGCTGAAATTGAGCGACTCGGACGGCTGCGCGAAGCCGGCCGCCTGAGCCCGGCCGAACGGGCGCGGCTCGACGAGCTGCTTGCCGCCGAGGCTACCGGCGACGCGGATCGCCTCGTGCGCATCCGCAGCTTCCTCGCAAGCCGCGTGGGCGGCTCGGCGAACGTCGATTTGCGGGTCCGCAACATTCAAGCCGCCCGTCTCGCCATCGAACTGCGACGCTTTGGCCCGGACACGGCGATCGCCGTATTCGTCATGAGCCCGGACCACCTGCGCATCCTGGTCGCAACACATCGCCAGCAGCTCGAATACCACATCAATGTCGATGCGGGCGTACTCCAGCGCAACATCGGCCGCTTGCTCGCCGCAATCAGCCGGCGCCAGGACACAACTGAGGCCTCCCGGGCGCTGTACGACATCGTCGGCCGCCCAATCGACGAGGCGGCGCAGAGAACGCACGCCAAGCGGCTGGTCCTGTGGCTGGACGGGTCGCTGCGCTACATTCCTTTTGCGGCGCTCAGCGACGGCAACCACTTCCTGGTTGACCGATACGCGCTGCAGACGTATTCGCCGGCGGACGATATGAGCGCGGTACGCCCGCTCCCGCGCGCGCTGCTACAAGTGCGCGGCCTCGGCGCGACGCAGGCATCAGCCGGCTTCGACGCCCTGCCGGGGATGGCGGACGAGTTGTGCGATGTGGTGCGCGGTCCCATCAACGGTCTCGTCCACGCGGGCGCCGACTGCGCCGGACCCACCCAGGGCAATGGAGCTTTGCCGGGTGAAGGCTATGCCGATGATGCCTTCACCGAATCCCGACTGCGTGCCGTACTCGCCAGTGCCGTCGACTACTCGGTACTTCACATTGGCTCGCACTTCAGTCTGCGTCCCGGCAATACACTGCGCTCCTTCCTGGTGCTCGGCGATGGGACGCGGATGAGTCTGGAGACAATCCGACAGCTGAGCTTCGCCGGCATCGATCTGGTCACTCTGTCGGCCTGTCAGACCGGTCTCAGTGGCGCCATTCGCGATGATGGCCGCGAAATCGAAGGTTTCAGCACCATCGTGCAGCAGCGTGGCGCACGCCAGGTGATCGCCAGCCTGTGGGAAGTCGAGGATCGCAGCACCGCCGTCTTGATGCGCGGGCTGTATAACTCACTGGCCGCCAATGCTGACGATGGCGCGGCCGCTTTGCGCGATGCGCAGCTGGCGCTGCGCGCGACAGTCGTCGACGGACGGCGGCCCTATGAGCAACCGTTCTTCTGGGCGGGGTTCGTCGCCTCGACTCGATAGCGGCCGCTGATCAGCCTTTAAGTGTGTATTCGGCGCCGCAATAGGGGCACTTCGCCCAGCCGCTGCCTTCGATGGACAGGTAGACCCGCGGATGGGAGTTCCACAGGTACATCTGCGGCATCGGGCAGGCCAGCGGCAGATCGTCCTGGGAGACCTGGTACTGGTTCTGCGCGTTCGGCTGGATGAGCGCTTTGGTGGTGGCAGGCATGGGGCGATTATACGCGATCCATCGCGCCATCAGTCCACCATGGCTGACTTCCAGATGGCGGTCACGGCGGCGCGTTCGGCCACGAACTGGTCGGCCGGGACCACATTCGCACCACCTTCGAGCGACATGCGGTGGGTACGCTCCCGGTAGGCGCGATAGGCGCTGGTGAGCGTGTCCACACGGGCCTGCGGCACCAAATCGGCCGAGGCCACGGATTCGAGCTGGCGGATGGTGTCCGAGAACATGACCAGCGGCGGATAGCGCAGCGCCCAGGCAAGGGCCCAGTATTGCGCCAGGAATTCGATGTCGGCCACGCCACCGGCATCCTGCTTGATGTCGAACTGGTCCGGCCCGCTGCGCGAGAGTTCGCGGCGCATGCGTTCGCGCATCCGGCGAACCTCCGCACGCAGACCGTCGCGTTTGACATTATGGCGCAGGACCTGGATGCGCACGGCCTCAAAGCGCGCGCGCAGATCCGCATCCCCGGCCACGGCACGGGCATGCAGCAGAGCCTGATGTTCCCAGGTCCAGGCCTCCTGCTTCTGGTATTCGGTGAAGGCCGCGAGGCTCGTGACCAGCAGGCCGCCCTTGCCGCTGGGGCGCAGCCGCACGTCGACTTCGTACAGCCGGCCCGCCGCCGAATGCAGGGTGAGCAGATGCAGTATGCGTTGGGCCAGACG
>Ga0210391_10000425_pt1 | contig 45870 bp, 44 predicted proteins | sample IncBWC12OmetaG_FD_160573 | JGI IMG/M metagenome (GOLD analysis project Ga0210391, IMG submission 160573) | Forest soil microbial communities from Barre Woods Harvard Forest LTER site, Petersham, Massachusetts, United States - Inc-BW-C-12-O ...
GCGGGCCGTGGTGTGGGTGGGGCTGGGGTGGTTGGGGAGGCTGGGGTCGCGGCTGGGGTTGGGGCGGACGTGGTTGGGGCGGTCGCGGCTTTGCCGGACGCGGCTTCGCCGGGCGCGGTTTTGCGGGGCGTGGTTTTGCGGGCCGTGGATTCAACGGCGGACGCGGTTTCGCGCGCGGGGGCGCTGGCGGCTTTCACGGTGGCGGCGGATTCCATGGCGGCGGCGGAGGATTCCACGGTGGTGGAGGCGGAGGCTTCCACGGTGGCGGTGGCGGACATCGATAACCGCCTCCGATCGTAGAATCATCGAAGTCAAAACAGGGCTGACAGGAGTTACTGTCGGCCCTTGTTGTTTGCCACGGCGAGGTGGGGATTTGGCTAAGAAGTAGGTTTCCGCGGGACTGTCTATTTATTGCGATGATCGACGGCGCCGCGCTGATTAACATCACGCCTTCCACACTTGGCCTAAAGGCGTTTCCCTGCTAAAATCTCTAAAATCCACTCCCCGGAGCGAGAATGCAGGCTATCCTTGCGCTGGAAGACGGGCGAGTCTTCCGAGGCAAAGGCTACGGCGCCAAAGGCGAATGCTACGGCGAAGTCGTTTTTAATACTTCGATCACCGGCTACCAGGAAATTTTCACCGATCCATCTTATTCAGGACAGATCGTTGTCCTGACCAATCCTCAGATCGGCAATTACGGAACCAATCAGGACGACAACGAGGCCACGCGTCCGTGGATCGAAGGCCTGATTGTGCGCGAGTTTTCGAAGGTCAGCTCGAACTGGCGCTCCCAGCAGGTCGCTGAGGAATATCTGGAACAGTTCAAAGTGCCCGTGCTCTCCGATATCGACACGCGCGCCCTGGTGCGGCATCTGCGTGACCACGGCGTGATGCGCGGCGTGATCTCGACCATTGAAACCGATGTTGAAAAGCTGGTTGCTAAGGCGAGGTCCATTCCGAAGATGGATGGGCTTGATCTCGCGAAAGAAGTTAGCACGAAGCGGCCATACGTGTGGGAGGTGGGCGAGCGCTCGCACGAACCAGTGGCGCAGGTTGGCGTTAAAGACGAGCCTGAGCGATTTCATGTGGTGGCTTACGATTTCGGCATCAAGCAAAACATTCTGCGCAAGTTACGTGGTGAAGGATGCCGCGTGACGGTGGTGCCCGCCCAGACCTTGGCTGAAGATGTTCTGGCACTGAAGCCGGATGGCGTGTTTCTGTCGAACGGTCCGGGCGATCCAGAGCCTTGTACGTACGCCGTCGACTCTATCCGTCGGCTGATGGGGCGAATGCCGATTTTTGGGATTTGTTTAGGGCATCAGCTCACCGGCATTGCTCTCGGGGGAAAAACCTTCAAGCTGAAGTTTGGGCACCATGGCGGGAATCATCCGGTGAAGCAGTTGTCTACTGGGAAGATTGAGATTACGGCGCACAACCATAACTTCGCGGTTGATCCGGATTCGCTCCCCGAGAGTGAAGTCGAACTCACGCACATGGATCTGAACGACTCGACTTTGGAAGGGTTGCGGCATAAAAATCTGCCGCTGTTCAGCGTGCAGTACCACCCCGAAGCCGCGCCGGGTCCGCATGACTCGCATTATCTGTTTAAGGATTTCGTGAAGATGATGGAGGAGTTCAGCGGAAGATGAGCGCTTCTGCACAACCGTATGCAGAAACAATCGAGCGGGCGCCCGCAAAGCAATTTCTTTGCGTCAATATCGGTTGCGGGGTAGAAGCGCCCGATGGCTGGTACAACATCGATAATTCTCCAACCATCTGGATGTCTCGCCTGCCTTTTGGTCGTCGCCTCCTTCGTACGCCGGCGTGGCCGCGTAGTGTCCGACGGCATGATGTACGAAAAGGTTTGCCGTTTCGCGACGCCAGCGTCGACTTCATCTACTCGTCGCACACATTCGAGCATTTTTCTTACGAACGGTCATTCCTGCTTACCAACGAATGTTTTCGCGTCTTGAAATCAGGCGGCACATTGCGGATTGCAGTTCCAGACTTGGGCCGCATCGTGCGGGATTACCTGACGGATGCGAGTGCGCTGGCCTCGCATCGGTTTGTGGATCGTCTGTTGCTGCGCCATACATGGCAGGATTGCTTGCATCCTGGCGCTCACCATTGCCAGATGTTTGATGGCCGCTCTTTAGTTTCTATGTTGCGCGAGGCCGGTTTTGTCGATGCGCGGGTCAGCCAATTCGGCGACAGCCAAATTCCCGACGTAGCGAAGGTGGAATTGGAGTCGCGAAAGTCGGAGAGCCTCTACGTCGAGGCGACGAAACAGATCGTGACGATGTCGATTTCTCTCAACCGGGAAGTGGAGTCGCACAAGAGATAAATGCCCAAACGCACTGACATTTCCAAAATTCTGATCCTCGGCTCAGGCCCGATCGTCATCGGGCAGTCCGCCGAGTTCGATTACTCCGGCACGCAGGCCTGCAAGGCGCTGAAGTCTGAGGGCTACGAGGTGGTGCTGGCGAATTCGAACCCGGCGACCATCATGACCGACCCGGAGATCGCCGACCGCACCTACATCGAGCCGCTCACGCTGGAATATTTGGAAGAGATCATCCGCGTCGAGCGCGAACTGTCGCCCAGCGCGGGTTTTGCCGTGCTCCCAACAGTCGGCGGGCAGACTGCGCTCAATCTTGCGATTGAACTCTCCGACGGGGGCGTGCTCGAAAAATATAACGTCAGTTTGATCGGGGCGAATGTCGCGGCCATCAAGAAAGCCGAAGACCGCCTTTTTTTCAAAGACGCGATGCAGAAGATCGGCCTCGACGTTCCGAAGTCCGCGCTGGTGAATAGCACCAAAGACGGTTTGGAGTTCGCGGGCAAAATCGGATTTCCCGTCATCGTGCGGCCCTCATTTACGCTGGGCGGCACCGGCGGCGGCATCGCATTTAATCGCGAGGAACTGGTCGAAGTGCTTACCCGCGGCCTCGATATGTCCCCGGTGCACGAAGCACTCATCGAAGAGTCAGTATTGGGATGGAAGGAATTCGAACTTGAGGTGATGCGTGACACGAAGGACAACGTCATCATCATTTGCTCAATCGAAAACTTTGATCCCATGGGCGTACATACCGGCGATTCGATCACGGTCGCTCCGGCACAGACGCTTACCGACCGTGAATATCAGGCCATGCGCGATGCTTCGATTGCTGTCATCCGCGAGATCGGCGTAGATACCGGCGGATCGAACATTCAATTCGGCGTGAATCCGGAAACCGGCCGCATGGTAGTGATTGAGATGAACCCGCGGGTGTCGCGCTCATCCGCGCTGGCATCGAAGGCCACCGGATTCCCGATCGCGAAGATCGCCGCGAAGCTTGCCGTCGGCTACACGCTCGACGAAATTCCCAACGACATCACGCGCAAAACTCCCGCCTGCTTCGAGCCCACGCTCGATTACGTGGTCGTGAAGATTCCCAAGTGGCAGTTCGAGAAATTTCCCGGAGCCGACGAAAACCTCGGTGTACAGATGAAGTCGGTCGGCGAAGTGATGGCCATCGGCCGCACGTTCAAAGAAGCTCTGATGAAGGGCGTTCGCTCCCTCGATACCGGCAAGCGAGTCGGCGGCGGCAAAATCGAACCCAAGATCCTTACGCAGCGATTAGTCACGCCGCATCCCGAGCGGCTCGCCTATGTCCAATATGCCTTGCGGCAGGGGCATACGGTTAAGCAAGTCGCAAAGATGACCTCGATGGACCCGTGGTTTCTCTACCAGCTCAAAGAAATTAATGACATGCAGCTTGAGCTGGAAAAGCACCCGATGGAATCGGTTCCAACCGACGTGCTGCGCGAATCCAAGCGCATGGGCTTCTCCGACGGACGCCTGGCGAATGTGTGGCGGCTGGAAGGCCAGGAAAAAGTTCGCTACCTTCGTAAGAAGCACGGAGTTTTACCTGTTTACAAGCGCGTCGACACCTGCGCTGCGGAATTCGAAAGTTTCACGCCGTATCTTTACTCGACTTACGAGGACGAAGACGAAGCCGCGCCGACGGAAAAAAAGAAGATCATCATTCTCGGCAGCGGGCCCAACCGCATCGGGCAGGGAATCGAGTTCGATTACTGCTGCTGCCACGCTTCGTTCGCACTGCACGAAGACGGGTACGAGACGATCATGATCAATTGCAATCCCGAAACCGTTTCGACCGACTATGACACCAGCGACCGGCTCTATTTCGAGCCGCTGACTTTCGAGGACGTGTGGGCGATTTACCAGCACGAGACCTCGAAGGGCGCCGAATGTGGAGTCATTGTGCAATTCGGTGGGCAGACACCGCTGAACCTCGCATTGCCTCTTAGGAAAGCCGGCCTGAATATCATCGGCACATCGCCTGAGTCGATCGATCTCGCCGAAGATCGCAAGCACTTCAACAAGCTGCTCGAAGAGTTACAAATTCCGCAGGCCGCCGGAGTGATGGCGACTTCGCTCGAAGAAGCGGTCGACGGAGCAAGCAAAGTAGGCTATCCCGTCGTTGTGCGGCCTTCCTACGTGCTCGGTGGCCGCGCCATGGTAATTGCTTACGATGAGGAATCCGTGGTGCGCTACATGAAGGAAGCGGTCGAATATTCTCACGATCGGCCGGTTCTCATCGATCACTTTCTCGAAGACGCGATCGAAGTTGACGTCGATGCGCTCTCCGACGGCGAAGACGTGGTTATCGGCGGAATCATGCAGCACATCGAAGAAGCCGGCATTCACTCCGGAGATTCTTCGTGCGTGCTCCCAGCGGTCGATATTCCCGAGCCGCTTATGGAGCGCATGCGCGAATACACGTTCAAGCTGGCGCGAGCTCTGAAAGTCGTCGGTCTGATGAACATTCAATTCGCCATTCCGCGTGGCATTGGCAATACAGGGAACGGTTCTGAGGGCGGGAAGGTTTATGTGTTGGAAGTAAATCCGCGGGCGTCTCGCACCGTACCCTATGTTTCGAAGGCCACGGGAATTCCGCTGGCAAAAATCGCAGCGCGTCTCATGACCGGCCGCAAGCTGCGCGAATTCCTGCCGGAAAACATTGAAAAACGTTCCGACCTCGACACAGGAAGCTGCTATTACGTGAAGTCTCCGGTGTTCCCTTGGAACAAATTTCCCGGCGTCGATACGGTGCTGGGACCGGAGATGAAATCGACCGGTGAAGTGATGGGCGTCGGCGACAGCTTCGGAGAAGCCTTCGGAAAAGCGCAGTTGGCTGCAGGACAAAAGCTGCCAACACAGGGCACGGTCTTCATCAGCGTAACCGACCACGACAAGCGTTACGTGGCCGAGGTCGCGCAAAAGTTCGTCAACATGGGTTTCAAGCTAGTGGCTACTTCGGGCACAGCCGATGTAATTGAAGCCGCGCGAATGAAAGTCGATCGGGTTTACAAAGTGAAAGAAGGACGTCCGAACGTTGTCGATTTCATCAAAGGCCAGCGCATTCATCTGATCATCAACACCCCCACCGGACTCGAGCCGTGGTTCGACGAGCGAGCGATCCGGCGCGCCGCCGTTACTGCGCGAATCCCCACCATTACAACGCTATCGGCCGCACGCGCGGCGGCCGAGGGAATCGCGGCCCTGCAGCGCGGCGAAGTCAATATACGGGCACTTCAACAATTGCACGCGGAACGCGCTATCAAAAGCCGTTAAACAGCTTCTACACAATTTGCGTGGCATAATGGACACGCGGAGTTTCCTATGCTGCTTCACGGTATCTTTCCTCCTATCACTACGCCCTTTTATTCCGACGGGAATGTTTATTACAAGAAACTCGAGCACAATGTCGAGCACTACTCGCGTACGCCGGCCGCGGGTATCGTCGTACTCGGCTCGACTGGCGAAGCGATTTTGCTCTCCGATCAGGAGCGTCGGGACGTACTAAAAGCTGCTCGCTCGGCAGTTGCGCCGAACAAAGTCTTGGTCGCCGGGACCGGCGTTGAATCGGCGATAGACACTCTGCGGCTCACTGAATATTCCGCGGAACTTGGCTACGACGTCGCCATGGTTCGCACGCCGCACTACTACAAGAAACAGATGCAACCGGCGAACATTCTTGCGTTTTACCGTCTGGTGGCCGACCGCTCGCCGCTGCCGGTGATTATCTACAACTTTCCTCAGGCCACCGGTTATGACATTCCTGCGGAAATTGTGATTGAACTGGCGGAGCATCCGAATCTGATTGGCATTAAGGAATCGAGCGGCGATGTCGAGAAAGTTCGCAGGATGGTGGAAGGTGCGCACCACATTAAGCGCAGCGCGACGGTAACGGAAATGTTCGAGGCCGTTACCCCTCGAATGATCGCGTCTGCGGCGGCAGCAGCGAACGAGGGTGGGGATCTTGTGTCAGTCGAGGTGCTGGCGGGTGCGGGCTCTGTTTCTGGTTCTAAGCCCTCGTCATCGGCCGTAACTACAATTGGCAAACTGAAAACCCGGCAGAAAGAAGCTGGATTCCAGGTGCTGGTGGGTGCCGCGCATAAACTTCAGCCTTCGCTTGATGCCGGAGCGGTAGGCGCAATTCTTGCCTTCGCCTGCGTCGCGCCGACGGCGTGCTACGAGATCTACGCTGCCTGGAAAGAAGGCGATGCCGGCCTCGCCTCAATCAAGCAGCAACGCATCGTTCGCGCTGCCGAGCGAGTCGTAGGCGACCTCGGCATTCCCGGTGTGAAACACGGCATGGACCTCAATGGATATTTCGGTGGTCCGGCGCGCCTGCCACTGTTGCCGCTTGCGGGCGACGTAAAAGGCGAAGTGGAACGGCTGCTGGCGGATATTCGGAACTAAGCTCGAGTCGAGCATAAAGTCAATGCGTTTCTCGATGCAACGCGCAGGATTGTGATCTGAATCCCAATTGCTATATACTGGTTTCGAACGAACGTTCGAATTAGCCAATCCTAATCATGGCGAGCCCATCAACTCAAGCCCGACTCCGGCCCGGACGGCACCGTTCACAGCCTGTGCACGCAAGCCGTTTCGATTTGCGGCTGGCGGAGATACTCAATCACGCTACCGACGTATTCTGTGAAAAGGGTTACGAAGGCGCATCGATGCGCGATCTATCGCGGGCCAGCGGAATGTCTCTGGCAGGCCTGTATTATTACTTTCAGTCCAAAGAGCGGCTTCTTTTTCTTATCCAGAAGCACACCTTCACGACGATTGTTCAGCGGCTGAAGGCAAGGCTACAAGGTGTAGACGATCCCGAGCGGCGGATTCGCATTTTTATCCTCAATCATCTGGAATATTTTCTGGCCAATCCGGAGAGTATGAAAGTTCTCTCCCATGAGGATGACGCGCTGAAAAACGGATTTGCCTCGGAAGTCGCGGCAATCAAGCGCGAGTATTACCGAATTTGCGTGAGCCTGCTCGACGATTTCAAGCGCGAGCGCGGGCTGCAATTTTCCACGCGCATTGCCGTGCTCAGTTTGTTCGGGATGATGAATTGGATTTATACCTGGCATAATCCGCGCGTCGATGCGGATGCTGACCAGCTCTCTCGCGAGATGGGAGACATTTTCCTGCGCGGCGTGATGAATGGGGCGCGGAAGCGGTAGCAAAGCAGGTTCCTCGCCGATTTTGCGGAACGACATCTGGTTGAGGCGACACGATTCATTCGAGACACAAGGAGATAGAAATATGGCGACCACAATGCAGCCGGCAGCCGGCGAAACCACCAAGCAGCTTGTGAACTATCGCACCGACGGCGGAGTAGCGATCATCGAGATGTGCGATCCGCCCGCGAACACCTACACCTACGAGATGAATCGCCAGCTCGACGAGGCGATTTTGCGCGCTCGCATGGAAAACGATGTTTACGTCATCCTGCTCACCGGAGCCGGCGACAAATTTTTCTCGGCCGGCGCAAACATCAAAATGCTGTCAAGCGTCGACCCGACCTTTAAATATTACTTCTGCCTGCATGCCAACGAAATGCTCCTCCGTCTGGAGCACACGCCGAAACTGGTGATTGCCGCGATCAACGGCCACTGCGTCGGCGGAGGACTCGAGATCGCGATGGCTGCCGACATCCGCATCGCCCGCAAAGACGCCGGAAAGATCGGCCTGCCCGAAGTGAATCTCGGCGTGCTTCCCGGCACCGGTGGAACTCAGCGCTTGTCGCGCCTGGTTGGCAAAAGCAAGGCCATCGAGCTGATGGTCACTGGCAACACGTTCACCTTTGAAGAAGCTCAGGAGTTCGGCATCGTCAACGACATTTACGACCGCGATGGCTTCATGGAGAACGTGCTCGAATATGCCAAGCAGTTCTGCCCGCCGAACAAAGCCGCGAAGGCGGTTGGCCGCATCAAGCGCGCGGTCCAAACCGGATGGGAGATTCCGATGGAATCCGCGCTCGCCGTGGAGCGGGAAAATCAGCAACTGCTCTTCCAGAGCGAAGACGCCAAAGAAGGGCTGGCAGCGTACGTCGAAAAGCGTCCGGCGAATTTCAAGGCGAAATAAATGCTTGCTGCGAAAACAAAACTCGAACCCTCCCAATTACTGATCGACGGCAAATGGGTTGATGGTGCGAAAACCTTCGACACCGTCAACCCGGCCACCGGAGAAGTGCTGACGCAAATCGCCGAGGGCTCGCCGGCCGACGTCGATCGCGCCGTCGATGCCGCCCGTCGTGCCTTTGAAGACCGCGAAGGCCCGTGGCGCAAGATGACTGCGAGCGAGCGTGGCCGCATGATCTGGAAGCTTGCCGACCTGCTCGAAAAAAATATCGACGAGTTCGCCGAACTCGAAACCCTCGACAACGGCAAGCCGATCTTCGAATCGCGCTACGTCGATATGCCGATGGTCATCGATGTTCTTCGCTACTACGCAGGGCTCGCAACCAAAATCCACGGCGAAACCATCAACACAAACGAGACAGCATTTACTTACACCCTGCGCGAGCCGGTGGGCGTGGTTGGAATGATCGTACCGTGGAACTTTCCGCTGCTGCTGGCGTCGTGGAAGATCGGGCCTGCGCTCGCCTGTGGTAACACGATCGTATGGAAGCCAGCAAGCCAGACCTCATTGACCGCGTTGCGCTTCGGAAAGCTCGCCGTCGAGGCCGGCCTTCCCGCAGGTGTTATCAACATCATCACCGGGCCGGGCTCGATTGGCCGCGCCATGGTGGCACATCCCGGCATTGACAAGATTGCCTTTACCGGATCGACTGCAGTCGGTCAGGAAATCATGCGTGGCGCCGCCGGCACGCTCAAGCGAATCACGCTCGAACTCGGCGGGAAATCTCCTAACATCGTCTTCGCCGATTCCGATATCGACAATGCCGTCAAAGGCGCGATCACCGGAATTTTCTACGGCAAGGGCGAAGTCTGTAACGCGGGCTCGCGCTTATTTCTGGAAAACAAAATTAAAGACGAATTCACAGAAAAGCTGGCGGCCCGTGCCGCCAAGATGCGTCCCGCTGACCCTCTCGATCCGAAGACGCGCCTTGGCGCCATCGTCAGCCAGGACCAGATGAACACCGTGCTCGGCTACATCGAGGCGGGCAAAAAAGATGGTGCGAAGCTCGTCGCCGGCGGCAATCGCGTTTCAGTCGACGGCGGTAAAGGCTTCTTCATCGAGCCCACAATTTTCGGCGACGTGAAAAATGATATGACGATTGCCCGCGAAGAAATTTTTGGCCCGGTGCTCTCCGTGCTCACGTTTGACGATATCGACGTAGTAATAGCCGAGGCCAACAACAATCCCTACGGGCTTGCCTCCGCCGTCTGGACCCGCGATGTGAAAAAAGCTCACACGGTTTCCCGGCGCCTGAAAGCGGGAACGGTCTGGATCAACACATACGGATTGATGGACGCTTCGCTGCCCTTCGGCGGTTATAAGAGTTCGGGCTTCGGCCGCGAACTGGGAGCGCACGCCGTCGAACACTACACGGAGATGAAAACGGTTTGGCTGAATATGGGATAGGAGTTTGCAATCATGCCTGGAAAAGTAGCAAAGATCGGAACCTTCAGCGACTGGGTCGGTCTCTTTAATGACTGGCGCAAAGACATCGGCGTCAACACGAACGAAATCGAGGGCTTCCACTTCGACACACTCTACGGCGCGATCGATACCGAAGAGATCGAATTCGGCTCCTACAAGGGCCGCCGCAAGTGGGAGAACCTGCGCCAGATTCCCACGCAACAAATGCGCGACGCCTTGATGAACATGATCGTCTACCAGGGCGATACGGAATTTGCCAGCGTCGAACAGCAGCGCAACTTGCTCGAAAACGCTCCCACCGATTGGGACCGGCGCGCCATCACCCGCGTGATGATCGAAGAGATGCGTCACGGCTGGCAGATGTGCGCGCTGCTCATCGACCACTTCGGATACTCCGGCAAAGTCGAAGCGCAAAAGATGCTCGAGCGCCGCGCCTTTGAAAACAAGCGCCTGCTCGGCGCATTCAACGTCGATGTCGACAACTGGATGGATTTTTTCACCTACACCGACTTCGTCGATCGCGACGGCAAATTTCAATTGCAGATGCTCAAGTTCTCGGCCTTCGCTCCGCTTGGCCGGTCCATGTCGTACATGCTGCGTGAAGAAGCCTTCCATATGGGCACCGGCAACGACGGAATTCGCCGCGTGGTTGAAGCGGGCGTGATCCCTGCTTGGCTGATTCAAAAATATCTCAACAAGTGGATTTCAAGTTCCTACGATTTGTTCGGCACCGATCATTCTTCCTCTGCGCATTGGGCCTATGTTTGGGGCGTGAAAGGCCGCTACGACGAGCCTAAGAACGACACGGCTGCCGATCTCGACGATTTGAACGATTACAACCGCCATCTCTATCGTGACGAAGTCGCGGGCCTGATCGAGCGCTTCAGCAATTCGCTTAAGTCCGGTGAGCCAAGACTCTACGCGCCCGATATCAAGTTCAATCGCTTCATCGGCCGCTGGGCAAACCAGAAATTTCACGCGAAAACCGGCGAGCCGATTGAAGATAAATATTATGAAGAGCACCTGAAGGAATACATGCCCGGGCCGGCCGACCGGAAGCTGTTGCTCGACATCATCGAAACCGAAAAAAAATGGATCGCGGAAAAGACCGGCGCGCGCGATCCGCTGGCCTCGATTGGAGAAGTAAGGAAGTCGGCGATTAATCTGTAGCGGTTGGAAATCGGAATTAATTTGCGCCGAGTGGAAATAGGGAAGGGCATGGCTTCAGCCGTGCCATCGAGACGTGCATCAGACACGCGGCTTGAGCCGCTGAGGTGAGCTTTTGAATCCGGTATCTTCAATACCACCCGAAATCACCACGCGGATAGCTACTCATCTCGCCTCGCCCATCGCGCGAATCACGCTGCAAAACCCTCCTCTCAACGTCATCGACATTCCGATGATGGAACAGTTATCGCAGGCGCTGACAGAGATCGAAGAACGCAATGACATTTCTGCGATCGTGCTGTCCGGCGAAGGCGCGAACTTCTCGGCTGGCGTCAACGTCGCCGATCACACTCGCGACAAAATTGCAGAGATGCTCGGCAAATTCCACGCTGCCGTTCGCGCAGTGGTGAGCACGAAAAAGGTCACCATTGCTTGCGTTCGCGGAAACTGCCTTGGCGGCGGCGCCGAACTCGCCCTAGTCTGCGACATGGTTTATACCGCCGATTCCGCACACTGGGGCTTTCCGGAAATAAAGCTGGGATGCTATCCGCCGGTCGCGTGTGCGGCGCTTGCGGCTCTGGTTGGGCAGAAGCGCGCATCAGAATTAATTTTGACCGGGCGCACGATAGGGGGAACGGAAGCTACCAATATCGGTCTGGCAAATCGTGCTGTGCCTGAGCAGGAACTTGAAAATGTGGTCCAACAAACGGCTCGGGAAGTATCTCGACTTAGTCCTGCTGCGTTGGCCGTAACGAAAAAAGCATTCTATGCGTGGGATGCGGCTCACTTTGACAAAGGTCTCTCTCGCGCTGAGAAAATTTATCTGGAAGACTTGATGAAAACTTCCGACGCCCACGAAGGCATTCGCGCGTTCATGGAAAAGCGAGAACCGAAGTGGATAGGGAAATGACAACATGGGAAGGGAAGTAGGAATAGAAGTAAAAGTAGCAGCAAAAGTCGAGACGATGTCATTCCGAACCGGTCCGGAGGAGCGGTGAGGAACCTGCTTTTCCTGGCTTTTGGGCTTGTAGCGCGGCCTCGCTAAATGGATTACGAAATCACTCCCGAAGAAGTGAAGGCGAAACTCGATCAAAAAGACGAGTTCACGCTCATCGACGTCCGCGAGCCTTGGGAGTTTGAACGCTCGTACGTCGATGGCGCAAAGCTGATGCCCATGGGCGATGTGCCTTCACGGGCGCACCAGGAACTCGATCCGGAGGATCACATTGTCGTGATCTGCCATCACGGAGTTCGATCGATGAACGTCACTGCCTGGCTTCGTCAGCAGGGATTCGAGAAAGCGCAATCAATGCGCGGCGGCATTGATGCCTGGTCGCGAACGATAGACTCGCAGGTGCCGTTGTATTAGGAGAGCGGGAGTAAGACAAAAGCAGGTTCCTCACCGGCCCGTCGGCCGGTTCGGAATGACAAGATGTTTGGTTTGCTCATGGCTAGGAGCTCGCGGCTCAGAGCTAGCATCGCAAAATGAAAAAAGAACTCATCGAACTCAAAGTGAACGGCCGCACGCATGAGCTTGCCGTAGAACCGAGCGCGCTGTTGCTCGACGTGCTGCGCTGTGATCTGGACCTTACGGGTTCGAAACGCGGCTGTGACGAGTCATCCTGCGGCGCCTGCACGGTTCTAATCGATGGCGTCGCTATGCTTTCCTGCGCACTGCTTGCCGCAAGTTGCGAGGGCCAGGAGATTACGACGATCGAGGGTGTCAGCGAACACGGCAGTCTTGCTGCCATTCAAAAAGCCTACGGAGACTGGGGCGGCGCCCAGTGCGGCTATTGCACTCCCGGATTCGTCATGACGGTGAAATCCTTGCTGGCAGAAAATCCCGATCCCTCTGAAGCTGATGTTCGCAACGCACTCAGCAGCAATCTTTGCCGCTGCACCGGCTACAGCCAGATGTATGAAGCGATCAAGTCGGCGGTTGCGGCAGAGAAGGATGCAACGCCTGTGGTGGTGGTGAGCGAATGACCTACGTAGTCGTTACCATCAAAAAAGTTCTCGATATCGAGGCCTTTCGGGACTACGCGACGCGCGTAGCGCCCATTATTGAGCGCTATGGGGGAAGGTATGTCGCCGTCGACAAAAAGCCTGATGTGCGTGCCGGCGAATGGACTTATGTTCGAACCGTTATTGTTGCTTATCCCGACTATGCCGCCGCTCGCAATTGGTACGACTCTCCTGAATACCGGCAGATCATCCCAATCCGCACGCGCGCGATCGACGCCAATATTGTGATGGTGCGCGACCCCGAAGAAGCAGGAATCGATATGGATCCGCGGAAGAGCGGCGCATGAACAACGGATTTTCCATCATCGGCAAGCCCACCGCGCTGATCGACGCCGCGGAAAAGACCACCGGTGCCGGCAAATACGCCGACGACATCAGCGTTCCCGGAATGCTGACCGGTAAAATTCTGCATTCGCCCTACCCGCACGCGCGCATCAAGCGGATTGATACCAGCCGCGCCGAAGCGCTCGATGGTGTCGTAACGGTCGCCGTTGGCGAAGATGCTCCCAATCCTTTTGGAATCCTCCCCGTCGGCCACGACGAGTATCCTCTCGCTCTCGATAAAGTCCGCTACGTCGGCGATAACGTTGCCTGCGTAGTCGCGGTTTCGGAAGCCATCGCCGAAAAAGCCCTCGAACTTGTCGATGTCGAATACGAACTTCTGCCGGCTTATTTCGATCCTGAAGAGTCGATGAAGGCGGAAACCAACCTCCTTCACGATCATAAAACGCACAATATCGAAAAGGATTATCACCACGTCTTTGGCGATCCCGATACAGGATTCCGCGAGGCCGATCAAGTCGCAGAATCCCGCTTCATTGCAGGCGAAGTCACGCACGCCGCCATGGAGCCACACTCGACATTAGCTTCCTTCGAACTCGATCCGCACACCGGCAACCTCGGCCGTCTCACCGTCACCTCCTCCACGCAAGTGCCGTACTACTTGCAGCACAAACTCTCGCTTGTGCTCGAAATGCCGATGCAGCAGATTCGCGTGATCAAGCCGCTGGTCGGCGGGGGGTTCGGAGGCAAGAGCGAAGTCATTCCGCTCGAAATCATCGCAGCCATTGCCGCGCGCAAAGCTAAAGCTCCGGTCAAAGTAACTTACACGCGCGAAGAAGTTTTCTGGGCGCATCGCGGACGTCCGCGCACCATCATCGATCTCAAAACCGGGGTTAAGAAAGACGGCCGCATCACTGCCGTCAAGGCCCGCGTTGTGCAGGATGGCGGCGCCTACTGCTCCTACGGCGTTGTAACTATTCTTTATTCTGGCGCGTTGCTCGGCGCACTCTACGATATTCCCAACATTCAATACGACGGCTACCGTGTTCTCACCAATAAGCCAGCCTGCGGCGCTATGCGCGGCCACGGTACCGTCAACGTGCGCTTCGCGTTCGAGTCGCAACTCGATGAGCTCGCCGCACAAATCGAAATGGATCCCGCCGAAATTCGCCGGCGAAATCTGCTGAAGCCTCCGTGCATCACGGTAAATGGATTGCGTGTGCAAAGTTACGGTTTGCCTGAGTGCATCGAGAAAACTGTCGAGCGCTCCGGCTGGAAGCAGCGCAAAGGCAAACTCCCCAAAGGACGCGGCCTTGGCATCGCCTGCAGCCACTACGTGAGTGGCGCGGCGAATTCGATCATTCGCTCCGACATGCCGCACTCGACCGTGAATATCAAGATCGATCGCGATGGAGGCGTCGTGGTTTACACCGGCGCTTCCGATATCGGCCAGGGCTCCGACACCATGGTTGCGCAGATTGCCGCCGAAACGCTCGGTTGCTCGCTCGCTCGCGTTCGTGTTGTCTCAGCCGACACCGATCTCACTCCTATCGATCTCGGTTCTTATTCCAGCCGCGTCACCTTCATGAATGGCAACGCAACGCTGCGCGCAGCGGATGATGTGAAGAAGCGAATCGCCGCCACGGCTGCTAAGAAGATGAATTGCGCGCCCGAGGATCTGATTTTTCGCGACGATACTGTGACCAGAAAAAATAACCATGGAGGGGCGGACGCCCTCGTCCGCCCAGCCGAGCAAAGCTCACCCACAGTTTCCGGCCACGTCGAAGGCCAGATTCTTCGCGGCTCGCTCCAGCAGAAGCGCAAAGACGAAGGTCCGAAAGATCGAATGACCTTCGAAGAAGCTGTCGTCGCCGCAATTGATTTTCACGGCGCGCTCACCGGCACCGGTTCTTATGCTCCTCCGCCCGAAGCCCGCGGCGGCAAACACAAAGGAGGCGGCGTGGGTCCGTCTCCCGCGTATTCGTATTCCGCGCAGGTTGCCGAAGTTAGCGTCGACGAAGACACCGGCGAAGTCACGGTTCACAAAGTTTGGGCTGCGCACGATTGCGGTCGCGCGCTCAATCCTGTTTCCGTCGAAGGCCAGGTCATCGGCTCCGTCTGGATGGGCATGGGCCAGGCGCTCACCGAAGAAATGGTCTGGAAAGACGGCATGTTGATGAACCCCGGCATGCTCGAATATCGCAGCCCATCTTCGATCGAATCACCGGAGATCGAGCCAATCATCGTCGAGAGCATCGATCCCGAAGGCCCATTCGGCGCGAAGGAATGCAGCGAAGGTTCGCTGGCAGCTACCATTCCCGCAATCTCCAACGCGATTTACGATGCCGTCGGCGTGCGCCTGCACGAGTGTCCGTTTACGCCGGAGCGCGTGCTGGCCGCTCTGCGCACGAAGCGGGAAGAAAGAGCTTTGAACTTAACCGAGGGGATTGATCCCACTTCACCAGTGCGCTTTCGCGAGCATGGTGGATCGTTGTGCTTCAAAGGCAAAGGCCCCCAGCGTCATGCGCTCGATCCAGCGCGGCAGCCGGCATCCGCGCCAGTCGGAGGCGCGGATTGAGCCTTCCAGAGTTTCATCTACTCCGCCCACGCAGCATCGATCAAGCTATGCCCCTGCTTGCAAGCCACCATGGCAACATTCGCGTGCTCGCCGGAGGAACCGATCTAATTCCGTCGATGAGGCAAAAACTGTTCGAGCCGGAATACGTACTCGATCTGCGCGGAATAAGGGAGTTGTGCGGAATTCGACCGCAGGCGGATGGCACTGTCGAAATCGGCGCGCTGACCACTCTGAGGGCGATCGAAAGGTCGACATATCTTCGGCAGCACTTTCCCGTGCTCACTGAGGCTGCGTCTACGGTCGCTTCGCCGGTGCTCCGAAACATGGGCACGCTTGGCGGAAATATTTGCCTCGATACGCGCTGTCTCTGGTATAACCAATCGCTGGCATGGCGGAAAGGTTGCGGATTCTGCATTAAGAAAGATGGAGATCTGTGCCACGTCGCCCCAGGTGGGAAGAAATGCTGGGCCGCATTTTCGGGCGATACGCCGCCGGCGTTACTTTGTTTGAATGCCCAAATCGAAATCGTGGACGCAAAGGGCTCGAGGCGCGTCCCATTGCACGACTTCTACACGGGCGATGGGGTAACTTACCGCAAGCTGCTTCCTACGGAGCTTGTTACGCGCGTATTCCTTCCGGCAGAATCGGCAGATTGCCACGGAATCTACCGCAAGCTTCGAGTTCGCGGATCGATCGATTATCCGCTGGCTGGTGTTGCTGTTCTGCTAAAACGTTCGAACGGACATGTGGCCGACGCGCGGATCGGATTGACTGCGGTGAATCCCGCTCCAGTGCTGGTGAAGGGAATTACTGAGTTGTTGCGCGGAAAAATCGTCGATGAGGCACTGGCCGAGGCCGCCGGCGATATCGCGGCGCGCACGGCGAAGCCGCTCACTACCTCCGCTCTTACGCCCGAGTATCGCCGCGAGATGATCCGCGTTTTTACCAAGCGCGCTGTGCTGGCCGCGGCGGCCAACTGATGATCACAGACTGCCACATCCACATTCAGCCCATGGAAATGTTCAAGCCCCATGCGCTGGAATTAATGAAAAAGAAGCGCCCGAACTTCGAGCAGATCGCCGAGTTCTGCCGCTCGCCCAAAGCTTTTCTCAAGTATCTGGATGCTTGCGGCATCGACCGCGCGGTGCTCATCAATTACGTGGCGCCGGAAGTGATTGGCTTCACGAACGGCGTAAATCAATTCATAGCCGATTACGTGAAAGAAGATCCCAAGCGATTGCTCTCCTGCGGAAGCCTGCACCCTCGCCACACCGCCAACGTTCTTGCCGATATGGAGCAGATTCTGCGCCTGGGAATCCGCATGATCAAGATTCATCCTCCACACCAGCTTCTATTTCCTAACGACTACCTGAGCGGAGTGAAGGAGCTGGAAATCATCTACCGCGCCGCCGAAGCAAATGGAGTGCCAGTGATGTTTCATACCGGAACCTCGATCTTTCCAGGCGCTCGCAATAAATATGGCGATCCGATTTATATAGACGATGTTGCCGTCGATTTTCCCAAGCTGAAAATCCTGCTGGCCCACGGTGGGCGCCCGCTCTGGATGGATACCGCATTTTTCCTGATCCGGCGGCACCCGAATGTCTATCTTGATATCAGCGGAATTCCACCGGTGACACTGCTCGAATATTTTCCCCGCCTAGAGGAGATCGCTCACAAAACATTGTTTGGCACGGATTGGCCGGGCCCCGGCGTGCCAGATGTGAAAAAGAATCTGGATCAGTTCCGCGCGCTTCCACTCAAAGAAGAAATTCAGCAGCAAGTTCTTCGCAAAACCGCATTGAGCATCTGGCCGGGCTGAAGGCGGCTATTTCGGCTTCCACAATCCAATCGTATTTCCGCCAGGGTCGGCGAACCAGGCGAAGGTCCCGGTGGGAATCTCTACCGGCGGCACGAGCGTCTTTCCCCCGAACGTCTCTGCTTTATCGAGATATGCTTTCACATCGTCCACCTGGACATAGAAGATCGTGTACTGGTGCGGCTCGTGGCCCAGACTGGTGATGTGGCCATGAATACCGGTATCGGCGCCAGTATTGATCATTGTTGCCGGGCCGGCAGCTTGCATTTTCCATCCGAAAAGATCCGAGAAAAATGCCACTGTTCTGGCCGAGTCACGGCAGCCGATTTCAAAGTGGACGACTGGTTGGCTCATGATAAGGGTTCTCCCGTTCGCGCCGCCGATTGTAGCACGCAATCGCTCGATCAATGCAATCCGATCACGCTGCAAAACGACTAACTCTTCTCGATCGTCACCTTTTTGACGACGATATCTTTGTTCGGGCGATCCTGGCGGTTGCGCGGCGCGGCTGTAATTTTATCGACCACATCCTGCCCTTCGACGACTTCACCGAAAATCGTATGCTTGCCAGTGAGCCAGGTGGTCGGAGCGACCGTAATAAAAAACTGAGAACCGTTCGTGTTCGGCCCAGCATTCGCCATCGCCAACTTCCCCGGCTTGTCAAACTTGTGCGCCGAACCCTTGGTTTCATCTTCAAACTGGTAGCCGGGCCCGCCCATCCCCGTGCCTTGCGGATCTCCGCCCTGAATCATGAAGTCGGGAATAACGCGATGGAAAATCGTGCCATCGTAAAGCCGGTCTTTGGACTTTTTGTGCGTCGAAGGATGCGTCCACTCGCGTTTGCCTTCGGCAAGATCCACAAAGTTGGCCACGGTCTTGGGGGCATCTTTCTCGAAGAGGCGGCAGACAACATTTCCTTCGCTGGTTTCAAAAGTTGCGTAGAGTCCGGGTTGGCGGGTCATAAAATCCTTTCAGTATTTGTATTAGGTTAAGTTCGCGGTCCCGCAGTGAGGCGCGATCCTGGACAAACTCAGTTTGAGGTCGACTCTGCGGCAGGGGCTTTCGTCGCCGGGGTACCGGATGCTGACGTCGAAGCATAAGTAATTTTCACGTGAAGAATCTTCACTGGGCGAAACGGCTTGTCGTTCATTGGATCGCGCGACATCCCGGCAATCTGTTTGACCAGCCCGACAGTCGCATCGTCGCATTGTCCAAAAATCGTGTAGCCGCCGTTCAGGTGCGGCGTCGCCACTTCAGTGATAAAGAACTGGGATCCGTTCGTTCCAGGGCCGGCGTTCGCGTATGCAAGGCGGCCGGGCTTATCGAACAACAAGTCGTCGGAAACTTCATTCTTGAATTTATATCCTGGGTCGCCGGTGCCGTCCCCCTTAGGATCGCCGCCCTGAATCATGAAGCCCGGAATCACGCGGTGAAAAATAGTACCGTCGTAAAGCGGTACGCCGTGCTTCGTGACTCCACTGACGGGATTTTTCCACTCTTTGGTTCCAGTGGCGAGGCCAATAAAATTTTGGACACCGATCGGGGCTTTGTCCGGGAACAGCGTGCAAGTCATGTTGCCGGCAGTCGTCTCGATGATCGCGGTAGGCTGCCCGGTGTGATGAACCGGCGGCTTAGTCCCAGATGACTGCCCACTCGATTGCGCCATCCCATACAAGCTCGTGAGTGACATCGCAACGACAAGCAGGAACGAATTACGCATGATTGCTCCTTAGCGCAAGAAAATAAATTGATGCGAAACTAGATTGTACGACAGCCAGCCTCAATTAGATTGCGCCTGAGCCTTCATTTCCCGGCTCACGCGTTCAACTTCGGCGAAAACGCGCAGCAAGTTGCCTCCCAGAATCTTCCTGATGTCCGCGGCGCTATAGCCGCGATCGAGCAGGGCCTGCGTGATCTTTGGCAGGTCCGCAGCCGAATCCATACCTTGCGGCGTAGCACCGCTCACTCCGTCGAAATCGGAGCCCAGGCCAACGTGATCCACACCCGCGACCTTGGCGATATGATCGATATGGTCGATCAGCACATGGAACTGTGGCCGCGGAATCTTCGCGATCCACTGTCGCTCAATGCGGTCTACTTCAAGATAATTCACAGGCTTGCCTTGCGCCTTGAGCGAGTCGATGTATTGCTGAACCGCGGCTGCCTGGTCTTTGCTCTGTGCCTCCGACGCTTGGCGGAACTCTTCGTCGTCAAAGCCGGAGAAAAAGTTTACATCGACTACGCCGCCGTTTTTGGCAACTGCTCGAAGCATGTCGTCTGTCATGTTCCGGGGCGCATTCACCAGCGCCCGCGCCGAGGAATGCGAAGCAATCACGGGAGCCTTGGTCACGGCAATCGCGTCCCAGAAAGTCTTATCGGCGACGTGCGAGATGTCGACCATCATGCCGAGGCGATTCATCTCCAGCACAACCTGCTTGCCGAAATCGGTAAGGCCGTTATGATGCTGCACCTTCGAATCGTTGATGTCGCCGGAAGAATCCGCCCATTCGTTCGTGTTCGACCACGAAAGGGTCATGTAGCGTACTCCCAGGCGGTAATAATCCCGAAGCAGGTGCATGTCGTTTTCGATGGAATGTCCACCCTCGATGCCCATCAGCGCAGCGAGTTTGTGCTCGTGGTGCGCGCGCTCGATGTCGGCGACCGAAAATGCCATCGTCATACGGTCGGGATGGCGAGCCGCTTGCTCGTAAACCGAATCAATCAGGTCAAAGGTATGCTTCGCAAAGTGTCCCTGATTGGTCTCAGGATCGACCCAGATCGAAAAAAATTCTGCCCCGAGATTGCCGCGATGTACTTTGCCGAGGCTGATATGTCCGATGTCGTTTGGATCGGTGGATCCGATATCGAAATTCTCGTCGAGAAATCGCTGCGGCGTATCGGCGTGAGTATCGACTACGATGGCGGAATCCTGAATGGCGCGGGCTTTCGCGGTAACAACCGGTCCCGCAGGGATCGAAGTTTGCGCGGTCACGGAAAGCGCAAGCGCGAGGTTAGCGAAGGACAAAACGCAGAAGCGAGTCATAAGTTTTCTTAGTACGTGAGCAAGTCAACGATTGTATAGGGACCGTCGGAAAGAAGAAAACGTAGAAAACGTCGAATATTAGTTAGCGAAGCGCCGTGAGGCCTCGCTCGATGCAGGCTTCCACTGGATTCTCAGTATTGATGACGGTTTTAGGCGGGGCGATCGTTTCAAAGCGAGACCGGACCTCGAGATAAAGCTCAAAATTTCGATTCCCGGCAGGATGTTTCTCGGCGGGATATGTCAGGCGGGATTTGGCGGTCGCTTCGGCGCAAACACATTCCAGAATGCGCCAGCTTTGATGCAACGAAGCGGCAGCGTCCAACACATTTTCGATCTGATAGCGCCGGGAGAACGGCCTGCCGTCGAGAAAGACAATCCGCTGAGGATTTTGCGCCAGCATATATGCCGCCAGATCGATCATGATCTGCAGGCAGAAATCGTCTTGTCGCGATGAGTATTCGATCTCTTCTGCCGAAAAGAGCGCGTGGCGAATTTCATCTTTACTAACGACCCGGCCGCCCGTCAGTGCCGCCAGCGCCCGGGCGAGCGTAGTCTTGCCGGTGCCCGGAAGTCCAGCCATCAGAACAATCATGTTAAGAGTGAGATTATAGGCGCGTTGCTACTCGGCGCTTGAGGCGAGAACTGGCGCAGCTTCGGGGCGCTCGACGGGAACCACATCCTGGGTTTCGCGCCACTCCGCATAGCGGCCTGAAACCATAATGTGAAATACCCATTGATGCCGCTCTTCTTCCGGCTCAACCAGGCCGAGAGACTTCATATAGAACAGGTAGCGCTGCATCCAGTGAATCTGGTCCTGCGTCATGCCACGGCGCTGGAGATCCACCGTAAGGCCAGCCAGATGCGATGAGGCCGTATCGCCCTCAGCCGGAGCCGCATTCCGATTATGGCGGCGAAGCTTTTTCTGAATCTTGACCGTGCGTACCGCCGAGTTCACCTGAATCTGATCATGGAAGCGGTGATAGTAAGCCTGCGAAAGATCCTGCACGAAGTCCCGCGTCCATGGGCGGCAATAGCGCCGAGACGGATCGAGCCGCGGATCGAAGCGCAGCGTTTCATTGGCGACGATCGGCTGCAGGGCGCCACTAGCCTTCAACGCTTCCAGTTCGTCGTCATCCTGTATTCGCGGCAGTTCCATCCGGTCGACTTCCGCGTTCTGCAATAAAAGAGATTCGTGCGAGGGACGGAACATTGGATTCCAGCGCGTCCAGCGGAGGCCATGGAAACGATGATGATGGATCGGCTTTCGCAGGGCAGTGGTGGTCGCCCCAAACACGGGGCTGCACAGGACCGCAAAAAAACAAACCAGACTCAGTGGGCGCTGTAATCTCAAGTATTCGTCTCGCACTCTGCCGCGGGCTTCCCGCGACTGTTGGAACATTCTAATCCTGGCTGTCAACCCATCCTAGGAATGACTGCCTGGCGGCCATTACGAGCGTTATCGGGAGAGGTGCCTGCGCATTGATTACCCCTGATTACTACCCGACTCCGCGTCGCGCTTCGTTGTACTGAGGATGCATGCCACGCGCCATTAATAGCGGAAAATTGCTTTCGGCTCATGTGCCCCCAGTACAACGAGATGCGAGTGTTCGATGCGGGACGAAAATGCCCAGTTGTGGCAAGGTGACAAAAATCCGCGCACGTAATGAGCGAAAACACGCAGGTCACCGGCGATGAGAGGCATCCCAGCCCTTTGAGTGCCGCATCCAGCGCGGCTTTTCAGCTGAAGGGAGAACCGGAGATCCACGCAATCGCAGGTGACGAAAGTAACCGCTTGATCGCGCTGGGAAACGCGAAGCAGTCAGCGCCGGAAAAGATCGGTAAAGGCTTGAACCACAACATCGCCGCCGACTTCCGAAATTGCCTTGGTTAGCGGAATATCTTTGGGGCACACCTCGACGCAGTTCTGCGCATACCCACACTCTTGAATGCCGCCGTCTCCCATCAAGGCAGCGAGACGCTCGCGCTTCAGTTCTTTGCCCGTGGGATGCATGTTAAACAGCCGCGCCTGAGCGATGGTCGCCGCACCCACGAAGCCGGTCTCTTCGTTGAATTGCGGGCAAGCCTCCATGCAGCAGCAACAGGAGATGCAGCGGGAGAGCGGATACGCCTGTTCCTGCTCCTCCGCAGCTATGCGAGGACCGGGACCAAGGTTATAAGTGCCGTCGATCGGAACCCATGCTTTGACGGCCTTGAGATTCTCAAAGAGAACGCTGCGGTCCACGGCCAGGTCACGAACGACCGGAAACTTGGAAAAAGGTTCAAGCTTGACTGGTTGCTCGAGGTTGTCGATCAGCGCCGAGCAGGCCATCCGTGCGCGTCCATTGATGAGCATGGCGCACGACCCGCAGACCTCTTCGAGGCAGTTCGAATCGTAGGTGATAGGCGTGGTCGGCTTGCCCTGGCGCGTGACGGGGTTTGCAGCGATCTCCATCATCGAGGAGATCACGTTCATGCCCGGATGATGAACAAGTTCGAACTCTTCCCAGTACGGCTTGGAGGTTGGAGTGTTCTGCCGCTTGATTTTAATGAGGACGGATTTGTTAGCCATTCAGTTTCTCAGTTTGCTTCTAATGGGCGTCGTCTCGCCAACAGGCCACGAGCCGTCTAGTCCACGTCAACAGGACGAACGTCCACGCCGCCACCATCAGCCATCCGATGCCCTGGTGCCGCGCAATAAAACTTGCGCCGAGCAACAAACCCGGGACAGAGCTTCCAATCCAGAGCCATGCCTGTTTACGTGAGGCGCGCGCCTTACTCGATCTTGGAATTTCGTCAAACATAACAATCATTTCGCGACATCATACTTCCTCGGCCGCGGCGGAATCAGCGACGTATCCACCGGCTCGAACTCAAACTTCGGTTCATCCGCATCCGGGGCGAAATAAGCTTTGGTCGTCTTCAACCAATTCTTGTCGTCGCGATCCGGGAAGTCCGGCTTGTAGTGCGCGCCGCGCGATTCATCTCTCATGCGGGCGCCCTGCGCGATGACCCGCGACAGTTGCAGCATGTTGTAAAGCTGCCGCGTAAAGACCACGCTGGTATTAGCCCACTGCGTGCGGTCGCTCAGATTTACCTTGCGGAAGCGCTCGAGCATCTCCACCAGCTTCGCATCCGTCTGTTCCAGATTCTTGTTGTAGCGGATAACGGTGCAATCCTTCGTCATCAGCTCGCCCAGTTCGCGCCACAGCCGGAAGGGATTCTCCGTGCCCTGATTGTTCATGAGCAGGGCATTGCTGTCTTCCTGTTTTTTCTTTTCGGCCTCAAAAACGCCGTTGCCGTCAGGAAGCGCCTGCAACCCGAGGGCATATTTCACTGCATTCGGTCCGGCGATGCTTCCGCCATAGATGCACGACACCAGCGAGTTCGCACCCAGCCGGTTTGCACCGTGATATTGATACTCGCATTCACCAGCCGCATAGATCCCAGGAATATTCGTCGCCTGCTTGAAATCCACCCAGAGCCCGCCCATGGTGTAATGCATGCCCGGAAAAATCTTCATCGGAGTATCGCGCGGGTCATCGCCGACAAACTTTTCGTAGATTTCTAGAATGCCTTCCAGCTTGCGGTCGAGAATCTTGCGGTCAATGTGCGTCAGGTCAAGGTAGACCATCGGCTTGCCGTCGATTCCAAGGTTGTGCTCGAACACGACCTTGAAGATCGCCCGGGTCGCGATATCGCGCGGCACCAGGTTGCCGTATTTGGGATACCACTCTTCCAGAAAATACCAGCGTTCTTTTTCTGGAATCGTCTTCGGGTCGCGTTTGTCGCCGGCAGTCTTCGGAACCCAAACGCGGCCACCTTCACCGCGCGCCGACTCGGACATGAGCCGCAGCTTGTCTTCGCCGGGGATGCAGGTCGGGTGCACCTGAATGAATTCACCATTCCCGTAGTAGCAGCCCTGCTGGTACAGGGCCGACTGCGCGGAGCCGGTACACACCACGGAATTCGTCGACTTGCCAAAGATCGCTCCGTTGCCGCCGGTCGCGATGATGATTGCATCGGCAGGGAAGGTGCGTACTTCCATCGAGCGGAGATCCATCGCGCAGATGCCGCGGCAGATGCGGTTTCCATCGAGCACGGCGGAAAGAAATTCCCAGTGCTCGTACTTCTTCACTTTGCCTTCGGATTCGTAGCGGCGAACCTGCTCGTCGAGCGCATACAAAAGCTGCTGACCGGTCGTGGCCCCGGCGAACGCCGTGCGGTTGTATAACGTGCCGCCGAAGCGGCGAAAATCGAGCAGGCCTTCGGGTGTGCGATTGAAGGGAACGCCCATGCGGTCGAGCAGATCGATGATCCCCGGCGCGGCCTCGCACATATCCTTGACCGGAGGCTGGTTCGCGAGAAAGTCTCCGCCGTAAACCGTGTCGTCGAAGTGCTGCCAGGTCGAGTCGCCCTCGCCCTTCAGGTTCTTGGCTGCGTTGATTCCTCCCTGCGCGCAAACCGAATGCGATCGCTTAACCGGAACAATGGAGAACAGGTCGACATGCGCTCCCATCTCCGCAATCTTGATGACGGCAGCCAACCCGGCCAGCCCTCCACCCACGACGATAATTTTCGGAGCTGCCATCGTCATTTCACCAGCTTTCCGGAAGTGGATGCGCTCGAGGATGTGGCCGCCGTGCCCGGTTCCATGAGCGGTTGCTGCGGCCGCGACCGGAAGGTATACAAGCTGGCCAAACCGACACCACTAAGCAGGAAGAAAAAGCAGATGCACACCGTCAAAAACCGCTTCTGTGCTCTTTCACCTGAAACGATTCCCCACTTGGCACAGAACAGCCAAATGCCATAGGCGAAGTGCCACGACGCAGTGAGCAATCCTACCAAGTAAAAAATAAACAGGGCCGGCTGAAATACTTCTTCCTGAACCTTGCCGAACGATGCTCCCGGATACGCGTGCAAGTCAATGCCGGTGAAGCGCATCGTGAACGTATGCCAGACGATGTAGATGAATACGATCCCGCCCGTCCAGCGCTGCGCCGTGTACATCCAGTTACCGGACCAGGGATACTCCAGACTATTTCCTTCTCCGCGATACCAGATATAAAAGCCGTAGAGCCCGTGGAAGGCGATCGGAAGCCAGATTCCAAACAGCTCAAGAAAAAACACCAGCGGTAAATTGCTGAGAAAAGTGACTTGCCGCGCATAGGCCTCGGGTCCGCCGATGGCCGAGGCGTTGGAAATCAGAATGTGTTCAAAAAGAAAAGCGCCGACGGGAATGATTCCGGTTAGAGAATGCAAGCGCCGCAGAATGAAGGAAGTACCTTGCCCGGCACGCAACGGCGCCACACCCTGCACTGCTCCGCGCGCCCCGGCGGGAGCAGTAGAACTGGCTGCTGAAGCCACGAAAGCTCCTTATGAGTTCAACAATGAAAAAAGAACCTTTTATTATCCGCGCATAGAACAGGCCAGTCAAGAAAGGCACGCATCGTTGGTGATGCCATCACACCATTTCAGGAAATCCCGGAACGCAGCTCCGCGGTGGCTGTAGCGGGACTTTTCTTCGGCCGTCAGCTCCGCAAAAGTCCTCTCGATCTCCGGAAAATAAAATAACGGATCGTAGCCAAAACCATTCGTTCCTCTCGGACTGTCGAGAATTCTTCCTTCCGCCGTTCCGCGGAATGTAGCCAAAGTTTTTCCGTCGCAGGCAGCCGCGAGCACACATACAAACCTGGCGGTTCGCCGTTCGTCCGGAAATTTCTGCAACTCGCGCAACACGCGCGCATTGTTCGCCTCATCGTCGGTGTTCCCGTCGGCCTGATGCGGTTCTTTGTTCTGCAAGTCGGGCGCGGCGTAGCGGGCGGAGTGAACTCCCGGAGCGCCCTCCAGCGCATCGACCTCGAGTCCGGAGTCGTCGGCCAGCACCATTTGGCCGGGAACATATTTGCTGTAAGCTTCGGCTTTCTTGCGAGCATTTGCCTCGAAGGTCAGGCCGTCCTCGACGACTGGAGGCAGGGAAGAGAAGTTGGGGATGCCGGCAATCTCGATGTGGTGAAAGGCCGCGGCGCCGGCGAAGTCACGAAGTTTGCCAGGATTCGAAGTCGCGATGAGGATTCGGCGCATCATCACGTTCGCTTGGCGCGATTTGCGATCCAAATCAGCTCCACTTTGTATCCGGTGATAGAAAAAATCAAGATCAGCGCGATCACTGAAGTCCATCCCCCCAACGTCCGGTCCCATGTGCGAACGAATCTGATCTCGACTCGATTCATGCCGGCATCGACCGGAACCAGCATCTGTCCCGTTCCATCGAGCGCCCCGGTCTGCACTGGCTTTGAATTCACCTCGACGCGCCAAGCCGGATAGGCGAATAGCTTCACCACAAGTTCGTCGGGCGCAGACAAGTCCGCAGTCAACAATTTGCTTTCCGGATTCCACTTGAAAACATGAATCGCCGCATGAGCCGGTCCCTGGACCGTAACGCGGCGAGCGTCTTTGTCCACAGCCGATGGATCGGCCCCGGCGGGTGTGTATTCCTCCGTGCCTTCATATCCCACACTGGTTGCCATGTTGTCCTGCATCTCGTGCAGGTCGGCGGAATTGTCCCACCATGGAGCCTGAAAGTGTTTCCAGGGGAATGCAATCGCGCACAGCATCGCGGTGTAGAGAGCAAAGCGCAGTATCCATCTGCTCGTCGCCATGGTGATAAACAAAGTAAGGGGAACACCCAGGCAGAGCAGCCAACGCCACGGAAACTGCATGAAGCGCAGTTTCGGCAGAAGCATCCAAGCGGGGTTGCTGACTGAAAGCATGAGCAACGTGGATGCGGCAGCCCAAAGTAGCAAAAGATGCCATAGCTCACGATTGCACTTGCGCAGGGAGCGCGCGGCCCATGCCACCCCGAAAGTCACTGCGATTTCGACGAGCGCAATCCATGAAATCAGCCGGTTGAAGGCGTCGTGCTCCGAGTCGGTCGTGTGAACAAAGAGGAAATTATCCAGAGGCCGGGATCCAGCGGATACCGATTGCGCAATGTCGACCCACTTCTGTTCGTAGATCGCAGGCAGCAAATAGAATCCGGCCAGTGCCGCCCCCAAAACAACCGTCGCAGTGCCGTAAATCAGCGGCCGCGGTGAACGTTGCCGCCACGCGAGGAACACCAGCATTAGCGACAACGAGTAGTGAACCATCACCGCTGCCGGAGCGTTGATTAGCCATGCTGCGCCAACCAGCGCAGCCAGCCAAATAATGGTTCGGCGAGGTTGCTCCTCGAGCCGCAAGACCAGCAAGAGCAACAGGGGCAGCAACGCACTCGCCAGCAATTCGGCGAAGGCGCTTCGCCAGTAGACGATCACCAGATGATAAGGATTGACTGCATACAAAACTGCAGCAAATGTGGCGTCGCGCCGGTCGAACCATTGCCGTGCCAGATAAAACATCGATACGCCTGCTGCCACAAGCACAAGCCACAGATAGATGCTCGGAGCCAGCACCCACGGAAAAACCGCGCTGAGCACCGCTCCCAACATCCAAGAAGCCGGGGGATAAAAAATGAAGCGTGGCTCCCCGTAGCCGAAGTGAGCCAGGCTCGCCCACCGAGGATAAATAATGCCCAGCTTCCACTGCGATAAAACTTCGAGCCACGAATACAAATGAAATTCCACGTCGTGGCCGGAAGGTGTCCCCAGAAAAAAGAATGGCACCTCAACGAGGAATGCTGCCGAGGCGATCGCCAGAAACGGAGTCCAGACGAGTTTGGCGCTTCCACGGGCTGTTTCTTGTGTGGGAACCGAAGACGAACTGTTTCCGGGTTGTGTGGGGCTTGCCGCCAGATCTGTTCACCTGTCGTTTGACTTTCATGTTCTCACATCGAGTTGAAACGGCGCACGGCCTTAGCTCGGGGCAGCGCTGGGGCGAAGAGGCACAAGAAACACGGTTTGGCTCGCCGGCTGTGAATAACTCTGTTGATTTCTTACAGAAATATGAGCCGTTTAACTCAAATTTAATGCTGGCGAAACGCTCGCGAAACAATGGCGGACTACCTTTGTCCGCATTGGGGTGGAACAGAACACCGAGAGACGAGGGACCCGGGCCAGAGACGGGGCGCGGGTTCTTCGACTTCCGGAAAATGTCCGCCACAGGCCTCTCGCACCCTCATGCACGCCTGCGTGAGTTTCCCTGCCGACCGACTGCCATGAGTTCCTGAGCCTGTTAATGCGGGAGATTCATTTGTGCGCAATCGGAAACTTGAAAAAATCTATGGAGGAAAATCGGAGTGTAATGCGGGAAATACTGCGCCGTAGAAGAGGAAAGAAACAGTAGAAACGAAGCAGGAGATCGGTAATTCGCGCCGTTCTGCCTACGCCTCGACGCCTTCGCCACTGCGCTGGAGTTTGAGTTCCTCCAGAAAAGCTTCCTGCTCCAGTTGTGTTCCGCGGCGCAGAAGGTCGAGCAGGGGATCTTCAACTTCCTCTACAATTTCGTCGGCTGGTTCAAATTGTTTGAGGTCCGCAGTCAGCGCGCGGGGCGAAACGATCAGTTCAAGCATCGATTCAGGGCACCCGCGAAGGAAATTGATCAGGTTGCCCACTTGTGTGCGCTGCTCTTCGGTGCGGGAAGGGAATTCCACTCCCATGCCGACGCCGGGATGCGTCACCCTTACCATTCCCTCCGTGTGGATTGCCAGATCTTCAGTTCGTAGACAAAGGTCAACCATGGCGCGTTCCGGAAACGGCGAATCGCTTTCCACATAACATCCGCCCAGGCTCAAATCGGTTAGCTTGCAGTGAGGAACGGTCTCATCTGGCGCATCTCCCAGGGCCGTAGCCGCCGCTTGCAGCCACACATGCAGTTTAGCTTTTGTATCTTCCTCAAGATTCAGAAAATGGACCCCGGTTTGTCCGTTCGGGTTCGCCCAGGCCACTTGCCCATGCGCTTGCACTTCAAAACTTCCGTCGGGTAGCTGAAAGCGGCAACTCATCAGCGACCCGGAAGACTGAGGTTCGGCTGTCAGCACTTCCATTCCAGTTTCACTCAGATCAATCAGGATGCCTTCGATTTTGCGGCCGTCGGAAAGCGTCAATTCGGCAGGCGCCTGCACGGGAACGCGATGAGAGCGCCGCCGTTCCCGGCTGAGCAGAGCAGCCACTGCCCGCAAGCCGGCGCGGGCCTTATCGTCTGAAAGCGGTTTGTAGATGATGAAATGCGCCCCACTGCTCAGGATTTCGCGGGCCTTCAGCGGTTCCGAGAGCAGTGCGACTGTAACCGGTGGATTTGCCTGGTTGAGCCGGTGCGCTTCCTGTAGCAACGCCACCGCCGCGCCCGGATGATCGAAATCGACGATCAGCGCGTCAAATCTCTGCTGTTGCAGGCGGTCGATCGCCGTGCTCAGATCGCTGAAATGCTCGACGGCGATCCCAAAACCGGGCAGAACCCGCCCGAGGACTTCGCAAGCGTCATGGTCGGCCGAAACCAACAGTGCCAGCAGGGTCATAAATGAACTCCGCGCATTCCGGCGGGATTACGGCCAGCGCGGTGCCGCAGGCTTCGATCCCTTCGAAGAGCCCGAGTTGCCCGCTCCAGCTTTTGCGCTCATCGCATCGCCCGCAGGAGTGTCCTCGCCCTCCATCAGAACCGCGTTATCGTCGTCGTCGTTCTCTGCGAGTAAGGGAGCTACTTCGCGCAGCTTTTCCGCCGCCTGCTGGAGCATCTCAATCTGCTTTCCCAGTTGCGCGTATTTATTCTGCTTCTGCCGCAAAACCTCATGGATATCCTTCATGTGACCCCCTCTGGTGAATGTAAGGAGGCCCGCTGGCAGGGGTCAACGGTAATCCCCGGTTGTGTGTTACCGGGGTAATCCCGCTGCTGGGCGAAGAACGACAGGGCAAAACAAAAGCCCCGCGAAATCGCGGGGCTTCTAAAGTTGCAGCGATCAAACTTAAGCCTTCAGCTTTTTCCGTACGATTCCAGCCAGGCCAACCAACCCAGTCCCCAGCAGACCGAGCGTACCCGGCTCCGGAGTCGTGGTGATGAACGTGTCCCCGCTTAACGCGGTCGCGGAGCCAGTGAAGCCGTTGGGTCCAGCCACGACGGCTATCTGCGTGGTCGCGCCGCTGACCTTGGTTCCGTTGTACCAGGTACCGGAAACCGTTCCGACCAGATCGTAGACAGTCGAACCGTTGGGTAGAGTGCCTGCATTGACCCATTGCGTAGTCCCATTGAAAGTGCCCTGAAAAAGAACCCCGCTGGGAACGCCGTCATTGCCATTTCCGGTGATCGTGAAAGTCCCGCCCGCGGCAAACAGGGACGTCCCCGTCATCATATTTCCGGATGTCAACGCACCTGTCGTGAACGTTACTGTACCGCACGGGGAAGAAACGGAACATCCTCCGGTTCCCAAGCCGCTGACTGAGCCGATTACGTCACCGCTCAGGCTCAGAGTACTCGAGGTTCCCGTGATCGTACCGTTGTTATTGCCAAAATCTATCGTGGTCGCGAACGCTGCTAATGGCAAAGCCATCGCCAGTACAACCACCAACACGATGCGCTTCATTTTCAACTCCTCAAAAGATAATGCTGGAACCTCATTCAACCTCAGAGAGCCACAGGCTCCCACTGACGGAGTCCTACCCGCATGTCTTTTAGTGCACGTCTCTCACCAAATCTAAGAAAAAGCTAAACTGCCAGTTTGTATGACACTTACACGGTATTCGCAGGAAACCCGAAAGACTCTGGGTTGCAAACGGCTGCACACTATTGCAGGCCTTTTGCAAGGTCCTGTGACCCTAGCCAAAATGCCCGTGAAGCATTTTGCGGCTCTTTTCAGTATCAAAAAGGGTACTGAATTGGGAGGACACGCGCAATTGATTAGTCGAGTTCCGGTCCGAGTTGCTGTTCCGCGGAAGGGCCAAAAACCCTACTAGCTGAAATGCAAACAGCCACGAAATCTATAACCCCCCGATCACTTCCCGGAGACGGCGCGAGAGATTGGTAGCCAGGGAGTGGTAAAACCTTGAGCCCAGGTGGGGGAACAATTCGAACAGGCTTTGCAAAGTTGCGGCATCCAGGTGATACGCCTCAAGCTCTTCCTCGGCAGTCACGTTCACGCTGGCCGCGGTGTCTTCCAGAAAAGACATTTCGCCGCAAATCTCACCCGGCCCGATCAATCGCCCTCCGGGCTGAGAAAGAATCTGCACTCGGGCTTTGCCCTTCAGCAAAAGAAATACGCCGCCCGAAAGTTTGCCTCGCTGCACCAGCGGATCTCCCTTCTTGAAACGAACCCGCTTTGCCTTATCCGCGACTAGCGCCCAATCATTCAGGGTCAGAAAAACCAGGCCACCCTTGGACGACGACAGCACAGAGATTTCCTGATCGACGATTTTCGAAGTTTTCGACATGGCGCGCAGCCCTGCCGCACCCGGGAAGCGGCCTCCCGGTGAAAATGAAACAACAGGGCGCTGCAAGACTAGCAAAATCCCGGTTCGCGAACCAGTCCCGCCTGGGGTTACGTGAAAGGCCGTTCTCCGGAGACGGTCGACTCGTGTTCGGCAATGCAGGAATTTTCATACTACGCAATCGTAGGCAACGGGTGTACGATTCATCGACGCATCCCCTCTGCGTCTCGTCCGATCCCTGGTCCCCCAGTCGATTCCGAGGAGAAACCGCATGAATCCCCATTCGTTCTTCGCTCGTTTGTTTGGTATTTTTATTTGCTCCAGTCTGATTGCTTGCGCCTCGCTCGCCTTCGCCCAAGCCGATTCAAAGACGCCGCGAAATCTCCCGCCGTCTACCGTCACGATCCTCGTGAACTTCAACGGGACCAACGGGGAGTCTCCCTTTACCGAAAATCTGGTGCAAGGCAAGGACGGAGATCTTTACGGAACGACCCTTTACGGCGGTACCAGCGGCGATGGGACAGTTTTCAAGATGACTCCCGCCGGTGCGCTTACCACGCTGCACTCGTTCAGCGGAGCAGACGGCGGGAACCCTTACGCCGGGCTTGTTCTCGGCTTGGACGGAAATTTCTATGGAACCACTTACCAGGGCGGTACGAACGGCGACGGAACGGTTTTTAAGATTACTTCCGCGGGTACTCTGACCACTCTCCACAACTTCGACAATACGGATGGTGGTTTTCCAGCCGGTGCGCTGGTACAAGGCTCGGACAAAAATTTCTACGGAACCACCAGCTATTCCACGCCTACGGTTTACGGTTCAGTCTTCAAAATCACGCCTGCCGGCGCTCTGACTACGCTGGCTTTCTTTACCGACACCGACGGATACGATCCGCTCGCCGGATTGGCTTTGGGCACAGATGGAAATTTTTATGGCAGCACGGCCACCGGCGGCACCGACGATCTCGGAACAGTTTTCAAAATTACTCCCGCTGGGGTATTGACCTCCCTTCACAGCTTCGATAACACCGACGGATGGGAACCCGAGGGACAACTAATCCAGGGAAGCGACGGTAATTTTTACGGCACCACGCTGCGCGGCGGCGCGAATGGCGACGGAGAGGTTTTCAAGATCTCGTCATCGAGTACTTTCACTTTGCTTCACAGCTTCGACCTCACGGACGGCTATGAGCCCAATGACGGGCTCGTGCAGGCTACCAACGGCAATTTCTTCGGCACCACCACCGGCGGCGGAACTTCCGGTGCTGAAGGCACCGTCTTCGAGATGACTCCGAGCGGTTCGATCACCACAATCTACGATTTCATGGGAGGATTTAGCGACGGCGCAACGCCATTCGGCGGCATCACGCAATATACCAACGGTTCTTTCCTCGGAACGACCATTTCTGGCGGCTCTGGCAGCTTGGGAACTGTATTTTCCTTCAGTGAAGGCCTCGCGCCGTTCGTGAAATTTCTGCCCGCGTCGGGCAAGGCTGGCGCGACCATCACGATTCTGGGGAACGGACTGAGCAGCACAACTGCCGTTACCTTCAACGGTGTGACCGCAGCCTTCACCAAAGGATCGAGCACCTTTCTGACCGCGGTGGTACCCGCAACGGCGACCACCGGTTTTGTGGAAGTGACCACGTCGAGCCATAAGCTCAAGAGCAACGTAAAGTTCCAGGTCGCCAAGTAGAAGCAGGTTCCCTCAGCAATTACGCAAACCACCGAGGCTGTATTCGCATCGAAGCACCGTGCCGCCTCATTCTCTCCGGGCATTGGGCACAACGGGTGACGATTTTGCGATTGCGCGTTTTTGCCTTTCTGATTTCCACTTGCATGCTTTCCGGCGTTGCGGCATCGGCGTCTCCGGTCGCGGTGCGCTATAGAGCAGGCTTAATTCACGGCTTTCTGGTACTCAGCACGCTGGACGGCGTAGAGATCGCAGCAGGTGACTTAACCCAGATCGCCCGCGGCGATCAAGTAACAACTCAACTCGCGTTCCGCTTCAAAGATGGCTCGCGGCAAGAGGAAACCACGGTTTTTTCGCAGCGCGGCAACTTCCGCCTTATCTCCTATCGCATGGTGCAGAAGGGGCCAGCGTTCAAGAACGCGAGCGATCTCTCAATTACGTGCGCCACCGGGCAGGTGACCGTTCGCACCACCGACAACGATGGCAAGGAAAAAGTGGCGAACGAACATATCGCGCTGCCGCCCGATTTAGGAAACGGCCTGATTCCCACGCTCCTGATGAATATGCGGGAGGGCACGCAGCAAATGGAAATCCCGATGGTGGTCGCCGCGCCCAAGCCGAGGCTCGTGAAGATCGTGGTAAATGCCCAGGGAACGGAGCCTTTTTCTCTGGGGGGATTTAATCGTGAGGCCGCGCACTATGTCGGGAAAATCGACCTTGGCGGTGTCGCCGGCGCGGTTGCGCCGGTGATCGGAAAGCAACCGCCAGATGCGCAGATTTGGATTCTCAGCGGCGAAGCTCCGGTCGTCCTGAAGTCCGAGATGCTGTCTTACGCGGGAGGGCCAGTCTGGCGCATGGAACTGGTCTCGCCGACTTGGCCGCAGGAATCGGCCGCAGACTCGAAAAAGGCGACCGCCACCAAACACTAGAGACGAGAAAAGTGGGCTTGCTTTCTTGACAGTCCTCAGGTCACGGCTCCGTAAGAAGGCCACGATACTGGAAGCCATCGGAAGGAATGGTGCGCCCTGAGAGATTCGAACTCCCGACCTTCTGGTTCGTAGCCAGACGCTCTATCCAGCTGAGCTAAGGGCGCGGATCGCGCTGCGGCGGGTGAGCTTGCTCAAGAATTATAGCGGAACTTTTGGCCGAGCGCGAACACCGGTACCATTGTGCCGCACGTCTCGCACTTGCCCTTCGAATTTCCGGCAGCTTCCCCGCTCACACGCCCAAAAGTTTTCCACAGCACTACCGTGGAGAGGAATCGGCCGATCGAGATATATCGTTCCCCGAAGTAAAAGTTTCCAATGAGGAAGAAATTACTACAGAGTGATTCCCGCGCTCCGCTAGTATTTTGAGTCACTTAGAGAACGGCAACCCATGTGCACTAAGAAAGAACAGACGAAGTGGCGCGCAACGGGGCGCTCCAAGAAGAACTTCGGCCAGAGGTTTTCTTGGACGCCCCTTTGCATAAGATGCAGGTCGTACCTCCCCTGAACGTTCGCTCCCCCAAAAATCTCCCAGGTTCTGGTTGGCTAGGCCAACTTTTTCGTCGGCTCGAATTTTAATTAAGCCAACACAACAGGTTCGCGGACGGCAATCCCTGCCTGACGCAGCAGTTTGGCTACGGTATCTCCCTTAAGCCGCGAGGCGTCAAACTCCACGCGCACAGTGCGCTCCTTATCGTTGAACTGCACCCGCCGGATTCCGTACACTTCGCGCATCCCATCGATGGCGCGCAACTCAGGTTCCCCCGGCCTTGCGCCATAGGGGAAAACCACCTCAAGGTAAGTCATAGATTGTCCCTATATTATCGATCGTCCCTTTGATCGTTTCTTCGGTTGTGCTTTTTGATTGTCCGTGTGAAGACGGGTAAGATTTACGCCGCCTCGCCCTTCACCTGCACTCCGGCCCATTTCTCCAACAGACTTAGAGTGGCTGCGTAGTCGAGATCGCGATGCCCGTCCTCGGTGGCCATTTCGTAGACCTCTTCGACGGTTTCCAGTCCCGGCAGCTTGACTCGCGCCTCTTTGGCGGCCTCGAGCGCCAGCAGAATGTCTTTGTGCATGAGCCGCAAGGGAAAATTCGGCGTGAAGTCGCGCTGCAAAACAAACGGAGCCTTGTATTCCACCACGCCTGACTTCACCATGGTTGCCTCAATCAGCGCGATCAATTGCTTCGAGTCTACGCCCAGCTTCGTAGCCAGCGTCAGCGCCTCCGCAAAGCCCTCGAAGATCATGGCAATTTGCAGGTTCATCGCCAGCTTGGTGGCTTGTCCCTTGCCAATCTCGCCCATGCGGAAAATCTTCTTGCCCATGGCCGCGAACAGCGGGCCCAACTTATCGATAGTGGCTGGGTCGCCGCCGACCATGAAAATCAGGCTTCCATTCGCGGCGCCGATTTTCGATCCAGTCATGGGAGCGTCGACGTAGTCCGAGCCTTTGCTGCGAACTCGCTCCGCAAACTTAACGGTTGCCGATGGAGAGATCGTACTCGAATCGGCAATGATCATGCCTTCCGCCAGCGATTGTTCGACGCCCTCCGGCCCAAATAAAATTTTCTCGACCGCCGCCGTATCGGCGACGCACATCCACACCACGTCGGCTCCTTGGGCGGCCGCTGCCGGGTTGGGGGCAACACCCGCGCCTTCCACCAATTTCCCGGGAGTGCGGTTCCACACCGTAACTTCGTGGCCGGCCTTGACCAGATTCGTCGCCATGGCATGACCCATAATTCCTAAACCCAAAAAAGCAACGCGCATATAAGTGCCTCACCTCGCTGAAGACGCTGTTGCGATTAGATATGACAGGCGCAAACAGGTCAAGGAAATCGCCCCAAGACTCGCCGATCGGTGCGAAGCGATTCCCACTCCGTTAAAGGCTGTGCAAGAAACTTCACATCGACAGCATCGTTCAACGGCAGTATAGTGTGCTGCGAGAACAAGCTGCGAGAACATCGTGGCCTGATCCCCATCCTTGCGCTCTTCAATTTCAAAGTTGAAAATAAATTGGTCAGAAAAATTGGTCACAGAAATCGATAAGGAAAAATCAATGAAACGAATCCTGTCTGAAGACAACCTGCCTTCTTTCGCCCTTGTACTTTGCCTTGTCTTTTCTCTGGCGCTGACTGCGACAGCACCGGCGCAACTGACGCGAATCAGCGTCGACAATCTTACGAACACAGACAGCGATCACAAGACGGAAGTCGAGCCCAGCACCTTTGCATGGGGCAATACCATCGTGAGCGGATTCCACGTAGGGCGCCGTCCGGGGTCGATTGGCTGGGGGAGCGGCGATGTCGGCTTCGCGACTTCCACCAACGGCGGCGTCACCTGGGTCCACGGCGATCTTCCCGGACTCACGGTGAACTACAAAGGCGGCACATACGGCGCGGCCGCCGATCCCTCCGTCGCCTATGACGCGAAGCATGGTGAGTGGCTGATTTCCACTCTGCCGCTGGTCGGCCTCAGCTCAGCTTCGCGCTACATCGGCGACGTTGCCGTCAGCCGTTCTGCCGATGGATTGCATTGGGGCAATCCGGTGAATATCGATAAAACTCATCTGGATGACAAAAACTGGAGCGTTTGCGATAACACTCCCACGAGCCCCTACTACGGAAACTGCTACACCGAGTGGGATCAGGCTTTCGGCACCGGCGACATTCTGCTGAGCGTTTCAAGCGACGGTGGCCAGACCTGGGGAGCGGGCCTCGCATCCTCCGATCACGCCGGCGGTTCCGGTGGAGAGCCTGTCGTGCAGCCGAATGGCACTGTGATCGTTCCCTTCGAAGGCGGCGGCATCGACGTCTTCAGTTCAACCAATGGCGGCACAAGTTGGGGCAAGAGCCAGCTGGTCGCCAACATCGAGAGCCATCTCGATGGCGGTGGAATCCGCAATCCCAACCTGCCATCGGTTGGCATCGATGGCGCGGGCAGTGTGTTTGTTCTATGGTCCGATTGCCGCTTCCGCAAGAGTTGCTCGTCAAACGATATCGTCATGAGCACGTCAAGCGACGGGAAAACCTGGAGCGCCGTGACGCGCATCCCGATCGATGCAACCACCAGTACCGTCGACCATTTCCTTCCCGGCATCGGCATCGATCCGGCCACGTCGGGTAGCACAGCTCACATGACCGTCGTTTACTACTACTATCCAGTATCGAACTGCACCTCGAGCACGTGCGAGTTGGAAGTTGGCTTTACGAGTTCCACCGATGGCGGAGCGACCTGGACGGCCGGAACCAAAATCGGCGGGCCCATGAAGCTTTCGTGGCTTCCGGTCTCAGACCTGGGGCCGATGGTGGCCGACTATATCGGAGTTTCCTACGTGAACGGCAACGCCTTCGGCGTTTTCGCCGATGCCACCGCGCCCAGCGGCAGCACATTGGCAGAATCGATGTTCACCACCAAATCGCCGCTACCGGTTCCGGGCAGCGCCCCACGCTACAGCAGCCTTGCAGATAAGCCGGTGCCGAACGCGAAATCCGATCACGAGATGCACTTCTACTACGACGATGAGGGCACGCGAGAGATTCCTCAATCGCGCTGGATTGCGAACTCAAGCCAGTAAATCGAACGAAAAATAAGTTACAGGGCCGCTGGCCGATGGCTGGCGGCTCTTTTATTTGGTGCTGTCGAGCCCTGACCTCACAAAAGTTGCCAGTGGCTTGTTTCTTAGAAATGTCTGAGAGGAACCCTTCGAATTACGCGCGTCCGCCCCGCTGGTGAACTAGAATAGGTACAGAGAAGTAGATATCCTCATCTAAATCGTTAGGCAAGAAGTTGGGCCTGTCCTGATGATCAAGGCAACGCTTCACAACCGGGCTCTCCGCAAACGCGCATCGCAGTTCGGGAGGCTGGTTCGCCACTCCGCCATCACGCCGCGTTCCGGAGAGATTCATAAGCCCCGTCTGGCCTCGAACGGAGAGTTCGGGGTGACTTTCATCGGCCACTCCAGCTTCTTTGTGCAGATGGGTGGACAGAGCGCGATGATAGACCCCAATTTCGCGCGCTGGCTTTTTGTGCTGAAACGCCTGCGCCGCCCCGGCCTTCGGGTGCGCGACCTGCCCGCCATCGACGTTGTTCTGGTAACGCATGCGCATTTCGATCACCTGCACCGGCCATCGCTTCGCGCGATTGTGCAAAATAATCTGCGCGTCCGTGGAAAAGCTCCCGCAATCGTCATTCCCACCCACGTGACGGATCTGATTTCCGATCTTGGTTTTTCGGAGATTATCGAACTCGATTGGTGGAACGCCTCGCGCTACGGAAATCTGTCCGTAACGCACGTTCCCTCGCGGCACTGGGGGGCGCGCATCCTGAAAGACTCGCACCGCGGCTACGGCGGCTACGTACTGAAGGCAGGAAAGCATTCCGTCTATCATGCCGGCGATACCGCATATTTCTCCGGCTTTCGCGAAATCGGCCGGCGACTTTCGCCGGAGCTGGCTCTGCTGCCCATCGGAGCCTACAACCCCTCAACCTTCCGCAACGTGCACACCGACCCGGCCGACGCCACCCGCGCATTTCTTGACTTGAACGCCCGCTGGATGGTTCCCATGCACTATGGCTCCTTCCGCCTGTCTCACGAGCCAGTAGAAGAGCCGCTGCAACTGCTCGAGAAAGAAGCGCGCGCCGCCGGAATCAAGGATCGTGTGGTGGTGCTGGAAGAGGGCGTCACCAGATTCTTCTGATCGCGGGTTTCAGACAGTCATCTCCGGAGTAGTGTCCTAACTCTGCACTGTTAGGACACTACCTCTCCGGACTCGTTGACAATCGCTGGTCGCATTTCGGTGTAAACTTCGTTGCCGCAAATTTACTTTCCAGGAGGCAAAGATCAAGATGTCCGCTAAACCCATACCCGATGGATACCACACTCTTACTCCATACATGACCGTTCGCGACGCCGCGCGTGCCATCGAGTTCTACAAGCAAGCATTCGGTGCCACGGAAAAAGGCGTCATGACAGGGCCCGGCGGCAAAGTGATGCACGCCGAGTTGAAAATCGGAGATTCCGTCGTCATGCTGGCCGACGAATTTCCCGAGTTCGGATCGATGGCGCCACCATCCGGCGGCAGCGGGACCGGCCTGCATATCTATACCGAGGATGTTGACTCGGCTTTCGATCGCGCCGTGAAGGCCGGCGCCACCGTCGAAATGCCCGTCATGGACACCTTTTGGGGCGACCGCTACGGCAAGCTTGTCGATCCCTTCGGCCACAAGTGGTCGATCGCGACCCACAAGAAAGACATGTCAATGGATGAGATCGGAGCTGCGCAAGAGGAGTTCATGAAGCAGATGCCCAAAAGCGCGTAGGGCAGGAGCGCCAGGAGCAGGTCCAGGGGCTTCATTGAAACCATCGTGAATTTCCGCTAAGAATGAGGGCGCGACGCAAGCGCGCCCTTTTCTGAATCGGGCATCCTAGTACCTCCGTAACGCCCAATCCCCCGCTATTACACAAGTATTACAGTGCTGTACTCAACTCTCTTGATAGCTTAGAAGAGCAATCGACATCAACCTGGGGACCCAGCCGGACATGCAAATCGAAAGCCTGGAAAAAAGACAAGCAGCAAAAGATGAAGTGAATTGGGTGACTGCCATTTTCATGGGGCTGTTTCACGTTGGCGCCGTAGCGGCGCTCTTCTTCTTTACATGGAAGGCTCTGTTCGTCGCCATGTTCTTGTGGTGGGTTTCGGGCAGCCTCGGAATCGGCATGGCCTACCATCGGCTGCTGACGCACCGCGGCTACAAGACTTACAAGTGGGTCGAATATTTTTTGACGGTTTGCGCGACGCTGGCTCTCGAAGGCGGACCGATTTTCTGGGTCGCCACGCACCGCATTCACCACCAATACTCCGATCAGGATGGCGACCCGCATTCGCCCATCGATGGCAAGTGGTGGGCGCACATGGGCTGGATTCTCATGGGGAAGTCGATGCACCATGACACCACCACTCTCGCGCGCTACGTTCCCGACCTGGCAAAAGATAAATTCCACGTCTGGATCACGAAGTATCACTACGTTCCCATGATTGTGCTGGGCGTCATTTTGTTGGCGATCGGCGGAATGCCTTTCCTGATGTGGGGCATCTTCATGCGCACTGTCGTCGGCCTGCACGCCACATGGCTGGTGAATTCGGCGACGCACTCGTGGGGTACGCGCCGTTTTACCACGCGCGATCTGTCGACCAACAGCTGGTGGGTCGCATTGCTTACGTTCGGGGAAGGCTGGCACAACAATCACCACGCGCATCCCACATCAGCGCGGCACGGCCTGACCTGGTATGAGATCGACACCAACTGGTACGGCATTTGGGCGCTGAAGACTCTCGGTCTCGCGTGGGACATCAAAGCTGTGGATCTGGATGAGATTGAGCGGGGAACTGTGGCCGCACCGAATGGCCAGTTGATCTCTGAGCCCTTGGCAGAAGGCGCCGCGGCGGGGGATTAAGCGAGTCCCCGATTCGCAGAATACAAACCCGCCTTTCGGCGGGTTTTCATTTTTCCAGCAACAAGGTCATTGAATCACATGGAACGGCTTGTTGCTTTTCAGGGTGCTGCCATCCCCTGTAACTGTGATGAGCCCACTAGTCGCTCCCGCAGGTACGGTGGTCTCGATTGCGGAGCCCGAGTTCGCGATAATCGTCGCCTCGGTGCCGTTAAAGCTGACGCCAGTCGCGCCAGCTAGGTTCGTGCCAAGGATCGTGACGGATGCACCCACCCTGCCGGAGGCGAGCTGGGTTTCAACGAAGGGTTTCAAACCGATAGAGAAGCTGTAAATCGTGCCGCAGTCATTCGTGCAGCCGTCGATGAAAACCCTTTCCGTGGCACCGTAGAAATCGCCGTTCGTATCCTGGACTAGCCCTAAAGGAACGCTGCCGGGCTCGCGGCAATTGGCATGGAAGCAAAAGCTGTGCAGCGTGGAGAGCGCGCCGCTTGGGGACAGTTTGTAAATTGTCCCCCCGCCCCCGACGCCACTGCAACACGTTGTCCCGTAGAAGTTCCCGTCCGAGGCCTGCAGGGGAGGCGCGGAGGGGTTGGAGCCGTCTGTAGCGTCGAAGCTATACAGCGTTGTAAACGCGCCGTCCGGGGTGATTTTGAATAGAGTGCCGCAGCCGCTGTTGCAGTAGGCCTCGGCGGTCCCCCCGATGTAGGTTGACCCGTAAAGCTCCCCGTTGGTGGCCTGAATCAACGTCCCGGGCTCGTTGCCGTCCGGGCAACCGCTCTGCTGGCAAAAGCTGTAAAGCGTGGTCAGCACGCCGCTGGGGGTAATTTTGAAGACCGTGCCGCATCCATCAGCCGGCGTCGCACAGTTAGTCCCTCCTGAATCAGTTGTCCCGTAAAAGTTCCCGTCGATGGCCTGGATTACGCCGGCGACGGGGTAGTAGCCGTCCTCGCAGCCACCTATGGAGCAGAAACTGTACAGCGTCGTAAGCGTGCCATCTAGCGTGATTTTGAATACGGTGCCGCATCCGCCGGTCGCGACGCAGTTGGCGCCACCATAGGCTGTTGTTCCGTAGAAGTTCCCGTCCGTGGCTCGGATGAGCGCGGTGGGACCGCTGCCGTCGGCGCAATTGTCTTGCGAACAAAAGTTGTAGACTACGGTCAGCACGCCGCTATGCGTGATTTTGTAGATCGTGCCGCAGCCGAGGCCGTTGAGGCATAGACCCGTGGTGGCCCCGCCCGCAAGCACCGTCCCATAGAAGTCGCCGTTGGCCGCTTGGGACGTCGATAATCCGTGTGGACCGTAGCCCTGAGTTTGGTCGAAGCTGTCGAGAGCGGCGAACGTACCGTCGGTGGTGATGCTGAAAACTGTGCCGCAGCCATTGCCGTAGCAAAGGCTCAGGTTCCCGCCTGTGATAGTAGTGCCGTAAAGAACTCCATTGGCGGCTTGAGTCACCCCGTAGGGCTGGTTGCCGTCGGTGAGATCGAAGACGTGCAGCGTGGTGAACGTCTGCGCGCCCGCGGAAATTGCCGCTGCACATATCAGAAGCACGAGGCAGGCTGCTCGTTTCGTCATTGCGGTCCTCCAACGAGAGTCGTGATTGTCCTTCGGGCAGTGACCAGCGTCAAGATGCAGGATTTTGCAGTATGAATTCAGCCCTTGATCACTGAAATCGAGGCTTCATCGGAAACCCTCAAGTCTTCCATGTCGTAATTTCCGCCCGCAAACGCGCTAAAATCACACTGACATGCACATCACCAGCCGCCGCGGAACGATCGTCTTCTTTGTCTCCCTGGGCATCGGCCTGGTTGCATTAGCCATCGCGCTCAACGTCGGATGGATCATCCTCAACTGGCGCGAAGGCGTGCTTTTGTTCTTCGGCATCATTTTCTTCGCCCTCATCATCGCCGGAATGATCGTCAACACCAGCTTTCTCGTGCGCGAACTGCGCCGCAGCGAGCAGCATGACAGTTTCATCAACGCGGTCACCCACGAACTGAAAACGCCGGTGGCCTCCATTCGCCTTCACCTCGAAACCCTGCAGCGACGCACTCTGCCTGAAGCGCAAAAGCAGGAGTTCTACGGCCTGATGCTCAGCGATACGGATCGCTTAACAGCCACGGTCGAGCAGGTGCTGCGCGCGGGCCGCGCGGGCGATAAGAAAGCCGGACGCGACAAATCCGCCGTCGACTTCCGGCAACTCGTTCGCGAATGCATGGACGCCGCCCGCGCCCGCCATCGCCTGTCGGAAGAAACGTTGCATTATGAAGAATCGGCCCGCAACGGTTCAGGCATGCCAGTGCTGGGGAACGCCGAAGATCTCCGGACCGCCGTTTTCAATGTTCTGGATAACGCAATTAAATATTCCGGAGATAATGTTGACGTTCGCGTTCGCCTCGGCACCCCGGATGAAAAACGCATCGTACTGAGCGTTCAGGATCACGGCGTCGGGATTCCAGCCGACGACTTGAAAAGCATCTTCAAGCGTTTTTACCGCGTCAACCGGCGTGCGCTGGCCCACGTAAAAGGAACAGGGCTAGGCTTGTTCATTGTCAAATCGATTGCGCAAAAGCACGGTGGCCGCGTCTCAGCCGAGAGTCCCGGTGAAGGGCAGGGAACGACCATAACGATGGAGTTGCCGAGGTCATCGTCGTGAGGTGCAGCGCATGAGTCGCGTCCTGGTCGTCGAAGACGAAGCTCATCTCGCGCAAGGGTTGCGCTTCAACCTCGAGGCCGAAGGATACTCCGCCGAAATTGCAGGCGACGGAGAATCGGCTACCGAGCGCCTGCTCGAAAAAAAAGATTACTTCGACGTCATCGTGCTCGACATTATGCTTCCCGGCAAAGACGGCTTCAGCGTCGTTTCAGAACTGCGCGCCGCAAGGAATTACGTCCCCGTGCTGATGCTGACCGCTCGCAACCGCCCCGAGGATGTGTTGAAGGGCTTTGCCGCCGGAGCCGACGACTACCTTCCCAAACCCTTCGACTTATCGATTCTGCTGGCGCGTTTGCAGGGATTGCTTCGCCGCAGCCAGTGGATGCGCGGCCACCAGGCAAATCCCGAGCCTGGCGATTCCCTGAGCACATCCCCTCAGAACAACAGCGAAGACTTCGGAACATTCTCCTTCGACGGCAAGACCATCGACTTCGGCACGCTCGAACTGCGAACGCCGGACAACTTAATACATCTGACGCTGATGGAGTCAGAGCTCCTGCGGCATCTGGTGCGCAATGACGGCCGCGTGGTTTCCCGCAAGCAGATTCTCGAAGAAGTCTGGGGCTTGCACGAAGACACCGACACGCGCGCCATCGATAACTTCATCGTGCGGCTGCGGCGCTACATTGAAGACGATCCCGCGCAGCCGAAGCATCTGCTTACGGTGCGAGGCGTGGGATACCGCTTCCTGGCAAATCCCGAGAAGAAAGAATAAATGAGATAGCTTTCGCAAGCCCGGAAAAGCGCACCGGGCCGCTCTTCACTTCCGCTTCAACGCCTCCAGTTCATCCAGCGTGCGCGGCCAATCGGATTTCAGCAGCCGCGACAAGCTTCGATCGGCAAGAACCTTCCCTCCGGTCTGGCAGCGCGCACAATAATCGGTTTCATTGTCGGCATAGCGAATGCGCAGAATTTTCTCGCCGCATCTCGGACACGCCTTCCCATAGCGCCCGTGAACCGCCATTCCGTCGCGAAAAGCCGTAACTTTCTCCGGGAACTTCGTCTCGGCATCTTTCTGAAAACGGTCGACCCATAGTTGCAGAGTCTCGCGCGTTGCCTTGAACAACCGCTCCCACTCCGCTGGTTGCAGCTTGTGTGTAAGAGTGATGGGCGAAAGCTGCGCTGCATGCAGAATCTCATCGGAATAAGCGTTTCCGATGCCGCTGATAATTCGCGGATCGGTAAGCGCTCTCTTCAGCGTTCGATTCTCCGCAGTGAGCGCATCGCGAAATGCATCCAGATCTGAACCGAAAACTTCAATGCCGCCGGGATCGAGCGAACGCAATCCCTCCCCACCGCGAACCACATGAATCGAGGCGCGCCGCTTCGAACCAGCCTCGGTGAGCACCAGCGATCCATTCGGAAAATCGAACGCCGCCAGAGCATTCCGTCCTCCCAGCTTTGCATCCGCCGGTCGCCAGTGCAGCCTGCCGGCGATCATCAGGTGAAGTACCATCCATACTTCGTTTTCGAAACCAAACGCAATACGCTTGCCGATGCGCCGCAACTCGCGCACCGTGCTGCCTTCGACGCTTTCGATCTTCGGTTCGACCGTTCGAACCACGAAAGGGCTGCCAAGGCGCACCCGTTGCAGCGTTTTCCCCACAACGCGCGGCTCCAGCGCCGTGATGTAGGCGGAAATATCGGGAAGTTCGGGCATTGCCTAGAATTCTAAGGCACGAATCATGCTTCATTACTTGAATGGCGGTTTGCGCAGACAAGATAATCAAGCGTCTCGCCCCGCCGAGTCAGGAAATAGCGAGTATGGATCGCACAAGAAAAGCCCCGGCATTCATCGCCGGGGCTCTCCCATTGGCAGAACTACAGCA
>Ga0210391_10000426_pt1 | contig 45868 bp, 55 predicted proteins | sample IncBWC12OmetaG_FD_160573 | JGI IMG/M metagenome (GOLD analysis project Ga0210391, IMG submission 160573) | Forest soil microbial communities from Barre Woods Harvard Forest LTER site, Petersham, Massachusetts, United States - Inc-BW-C-12-O ...
CAGGCAGACGCTCACCGAGGCTCGCGTGCGCGATCCTCGAGCAGACGAGCCGCCATCCCGGTCTTCGAGAACCGACCGCCCAGCTGCACGGGGGATCGACGGGCGACAAGCACGATCTCCTCATCGCGCAACTCGAAGTCAACCTCGTCGCCCGGCTGTAGGCGAGCAAGATCCCGCAGAGCCTTGGGGATCACGACCTGCCCCTTCGCACCGATCCGGCCAGTCATACTGCGCAAGTATAACGGCTTCGTCGGGTCCGGCGCGGCGCAGATCAGGGATCTGACGGCCCGGTTGCCTTCCGGCTGTACGGGGATGGCGGGAAATCCTCGAAATCTCCGTGGCCCCTGATCCGGCAGCTCCATCAGGAGTGATTTGGTCGCTGAGGAAACAGGTGCCCTACCTCATGCCCTCTACTTCTCGAACATGCGTAAGACCAGTGTCTATCTCGATGAGGATCAGGCTCAGCGCCTTGCCCGCATGGCCCGTGAGGAGGGCCGGTCACAGGCAGAGGTATTGCGCGAGGCCGTTGCCACCTACCAGCCAAAGTCATCCGTCGACCGGAACTTCGCACTGGCCGGCTCAGGGCACGGCGATGGCACATCGATCGCGGACGTTCCGGCGGAGGATCTGCTCGAGAGCTTCGGCGAGTGACCGTCATCATCGACGCCGCACCCCTCGTTGCGTTTGGCGATGCCAACGACCCACACTTCACGCGCATCGACGAGCTGCTTCGGACCGTCGCTGGTCCGCTGGTTATTCCAGCGCCCGTCACCGCCGAGGTGGACTACCTATTGGGACAGCGGGTTGGACATGGGCCAAGGCGAAACTTCATCGCCGACCTCGCCGCCGGGCGGTTTACCGTTGCCTGCCTGGAGCGAGAGGACTATGCCACGATCGGAGAGCTCGACGCGCGCTATGCGGATCTCGCGCTTGGGCTCGCCGGCTGCGCGCTGGTCGTGATCGCGAGCCGGTACAAGACCGACCGCATCCTGAGCTTCGACGAGCGGCATTTCCGAGTCGTCACGCCCCTTCAAGGTGGAGCCTTCACGATCCTGCCCAGCGATAGCTGAGAAGCTGCACAGCACGCGGCACTCACTGGGCCTTTTCTGGTACGAGCTGCTCGATCATCTCACGGACGATGCTGGACCTTGTCGGCTCTTCTCTCCGCCCCCAAACGGGACTACTTAGAGGAGGCCCCGCACCGTTTCGAACAACCGCCTCAAACCCGGCGAAACGGGGAGACCGGGACGACGTGCGAACCCGGTTCCCAATCTGGACAGGCTACTTGAGCATCTCATGGAGCCGGTCGGTCGGGATGCACGACGCCGGGCAGCCGAGGCGATCCGCGACATACGCCGCCCGGCTATGGGTTCTGCTCATGGTGCTCGCTCGGCTGCTCGTCCTCGGGTCTGATCGGGAGATCAACAGGCTTGGCTGGCGGTCGCCTGTTGCGCGGACGCTGGTGCCGTGGGCCGGAGTAGGGAAGCACCCTCGTCCAGTGTGTTCCCACCGTCGATAACAGCCTTGTTACAACGCTGGAACGCTCGTCCGCGAATGAGGTTTGGTTCCAAAACAGGCGGGCAAACGTCCCGAAACGACGAGGACTGGTTCATGCGTAGGACTTGACGCCTGTTCGCGTCAATGTCACATTAGTGTCACATCTAGCCGGGAGCGTATGCGTTGTTCCCGTCGATGTTTCCAAGGTCTTGCGAGAGTCGGAGCAGCAGTGGAGCCGGGCGAGTTGCGCCCGTCTTTCCTAGCTGTTCCCGTCGCTGGCGATTGAGCCCAGCGTGTAGGTGCACCGGTCGGGCACTCGGCCGCCACCCGCGTCTTCCTCTCGCGCCAAATGGCATCCAAGGTAGGGGTCGAGAGCGTGGCCTTGTTCCAGGCGGCGTCCCGCATGTGCTCGGGAGTAGTCGCCATCGCCGGACGGCAGTCGCATCTACCGTCCGGCCTTTCGGACCGCGTGATCCCCTCGGACGTGATGGTCTGGGCGTCGTGGGCTGGAATCCCTTGACGTGCCTTGGTGCCTAGCCCTGGGCCGCTGCGTTGATGCATGACGCAGTTGGCCTAGGGTGTTGTTCGTCTAGATCGTATTGCCGCGCTGTTCGGCTACCTCCCGGGCGAGCATCGGGCCTTCCCGAGAACGGACGTTCCTTCACAAAATTGCCACATCGCGGGCGTTGTCGCGGTGACATGCTCGCTGGCCCCGAGACATTTAGGGGAGAAGGAACCGCCCCCGCATCCACTTGGGAACCGAGGGCGGTGCAGCACGGGTCATCACACCCGGGCCGCGAGGCCAAGCACATAACCCCGTTCAAAGGAGCAAACCAATGCCCGACCTCTATTTCGGACGCGCTTGGCGTCCGAAGGCGGCGACTCTAGCAAACGACGCACTCGATGCAAGGGTGCTCAACGAATTGCGCCGCCCGGCTGCGATCAAGGCGTTCTGCCGGCACAACCACGCGACCGAAAAATGCAGCATCTGTATGAGGAATCACGACGAGCAGATGGGGCGCCTAGCACAGCGCCTGTAGCCATATGTGAACAGGTCGTTATGTAACGAAAAGTTACATAGTCGTGGCACAGATGCCCGGGGGCAGGGCGGCGGACTCGGGTTAGGGGTCGCTGCTCTGCCACCAGGACAACTCAGCACCTTTCATACCCAAGCGGTTGGGTTTTGCGGTGTGACGCCGAAGTCTAGCGCCGACCGCCGGCTCGCCGCGCACTCGAAAAGGAGAGCACGGTCAGTGTTGTCGTTTCGTAAAAACAGAGATGACCCGCCGTCGGCGCATTCGTGGCGCGACTACGGGCGCGTAGATCAGGAAGCGATGGGCGAGCCGTCTACCGGCTTTGAGACGTCGGGTCGTCTGGTCGAGCGGGCGCAGCTCGATGGCGAGGAACTGGGAGCGGCGCGTGCTCCCGAGGATCAGGCGGTCGGCGATGGTTCCGGTGCGAAGGAATACATCGCCGGAGCCTCGAAGGCACGCAAGGGCGTGCTGACAGCCGAGGCGCTTTCGGAGCGTCTCCAGACCGCGAAGCGTGTCGCCACGAAGCCAGCGCGGCTCGCGGCCAACAAGGTGCGCCGGAACTGCGTCGAGGATCGCCTCAAGCGGCTCGTGGAGCATCATCGCCCCCCAGCCGAGCGCAAGGTAAAAGATCAAAAGGCCGAGCTGGTCCGCGAACGTGCTCGCTTGGCGGGTTTGCCCCGGCACTTGAAGGGCTACTTCCCGAGCGCCCTTATCCCGGCAGCGATCGAGCTTGGCGTCGTCGCCTTCGACGGCGGAGCGCTGCATTCCGGCCTTGAACGTGCCGGTTTCTCGACCGGCTGGGTCTGGTATTTGGCCGTCACGGTTCCGCTGCTGGTCCTTGCGGTCAACCACGCGCTCGGTGTCCTTATCGGTGCGATCGGCCAGAAGCTCGGCGCGTCGCAGTTGAAGGTCGCCGTGGGGGTGTTCGTCGTCGGCTTCGCGGCGCTCGTGGTCGCCTTCGTGATGCTCACGATCTTTCGCGGTGAGGCGACGGCGGGACAGAACTCGGCACTGGCGGCTTGGGCCGGCGGGAAATTGAACGCCGCGCCATCGGTGCTCATCAGCCCGATCTGGTTGGGTCCGGCCCAGGTCGCCGGCTCGATCGCAGCGATCGTCGCCGTCGCCTTCTTCACGATGGAGCAGGAGGGCCGCGAAGTCAGGGCCGCGATCGGCGCGGCGGAGCACCTGCTTGCTCGCTATGAGCGCGAGCTTGCCGAGGTCGAGGCGGACATCGAGAGCGCTCAATTGGAGCACGAAGCGGCGCTCACCACCGCGACCGAGATCGAAGCTGACGTAGCCGAAGCGCAAGCGCAGCTTGACGCCCACGAGAAGACCCTCGCAGCCAAGCTCCAAGCCGAGGACGGACTCGCCGCAGCCACCCAAGGACGGCTGCGCACTCGCTACCGCTATGTCGCTCAGATTTACAGCAACGGCGGCGTCGTTCGCGTCGCCCTGGCAACCGTCACCCGCCGCTTCGGCCGCCGGTACACCCCACCGCCGGGAGACGCGCCAGGGGAGCCCTACCGGCCTCCCGCCGACCGCAACGGGCACCGTCACACCACCCCCGACGATCTGCGCGGCCTCGTCGAGGACTAAACCCGCTCCGCAAAGGAAAGGAATAAGGCAATGGCCAGATCACTCCTGGCCGCCGTCGCCGTCGCTGCATTCTGTTGCAGCGGCTGCGGCAGCGGCCAAACCGCCACCGCAGGCAGTCCCGTCCGCCCCAAGGTCTTCGTGTTGTGGGACGCCACCGGCGCCACCAACTCGAGCCTAAGCTACAAGCAAGAACTCATATCCACAATCCAGCACGTCGCCGCCGAGGACGGCGAGGTATGGGCAGCCGTTCTCGACGGACAGCCCATTACCACCGCCGCGATCACCGCCAGAAACTTCGGCGAAGCGCCGCCCGGAGCCCAGGCGCAGGAACGGTCCGAGATCAACCAAGCGGTGGCCGAGGGCTTCGCCCGCAATTTCATCGCCACCTTCACAAAACCCGAGGTCGTGCGCGGCTCCGGTCAACTCCAAGGACTCCTGATCGCAAGCCGCACCTCGGGCGTGACGGAAATCGTCATGTGGAGCGATGCGATCGTCAATGAACCAAACGATCGCTTCGACCTTTCGACCGCCACCGTGCCCGAACTCAACGCCGAGATCGCGCACTGGAAGCCACGGTTCGCCGGACTCAAGGGCACGACCGTCGTGGTCGTCGGCATCGGCCGCGCCGTTCACCACGTCGTGACGGTCGAACGCGCCCACCGTCTCTTCCAAGCGCTCGTCGCCGGCAACGGGGCTCGCCTCATATGGGTTCCGACCCTCGCCCAGCGCTAGTCCCTAAAGGGACTGGGCCTTCGGCGTCTAAGAACGGACGGATCGGGTCAGGCGCCTGATCGATGCCCTTCTAGGAGGATGATCCTCGTCCCGACTACCGGAGGGGCCGGGGCGACCCGCGAACCCGGTTCCCGTCCGACCTCAAGACGAACCGGCAGAGAAGGTGTACTGTTCCGCTCACTTGAACTCGGGCCAGTCGGGAAGCGCGCCATGCGCCTGCCGATGGAAAGAAAGGAGCGAAGCCATGCCGCGTGGATCTGCCATGGTGTTCGACGTCGGCTTGATACGTCCGCCGATCGGGCCTCTCTTCGAGCCTCCGTCATATCTCGACCTCGCGGTATCGCAGGTCTATTTCAACGTGAATCGTTCCGCGGGAACGATATGTTTTGGCGCGTACGTCGAGAATCTCGGAGGCATTCCACCGGATCGACCATTCAAGATCGCGATCTCAGTTACTCTCTTGAAGGAACCCGACTACGGGGCAGAGTTCTTTGAGATGTTCTCGATTCCTCAAGATGTAGAGTTCCCTTTCCAGACGCCATGCACTGAGGCTGAACTGGCATACCGAGATCAGGATGGGTCGGCACGATACGCAATTGAAGTCGTGATCGATCCCGAATACGAACTCCACGACGTCAACCGTACCAATAACATATATAGTATTCCGTCGTGGTGGATCGTCAGCCCAACGATGGCTAAGGTGCCTGAGCCAGTCAGGACCGTAAAAGTCATCAAAGGATCGTAATGACTGTCAATGAAGCTCCTAGTGTGAGTCGAACGACCGTCTAGTTACGCTGAGGCTGGCACGACAGGTCCCACGCGACCCGCCAGAGCAGGTCACGTGAGGGTCCGAATGTGCAGCCTCGCGCCGGCTCATGTCGCACAAGCGGCAGTGGCCGACAAGAGGACAAGCAACGTGTCGTCGAAGAGTCCAATCAGGTCGTCTTTGAGGGCACGCGTGAGCCCAGTGTGGTCAGGATGGTATGGCCGCCCACGGCTGCCGTCGCAGCGCCTACGAGAGACACCAAACTCGCAAAGCCGCTTGCTCCCCATGCAGGGTCATTTGCGTAAATAGTATAAACGGAACCAAATGTGGAAAATAGTGCGATTACGGTCGCAGCCCACCACAATGGGTTCGTCAGAGGCTGTCCGAAGGCCTCTTTCCATTTGTTATTAGCGTCCTTAGCTGGCGCTGCGTCCTTGAGCACGAGAAGCGCGAACGCCGCCACAATTGCGGCCACGCTGCTGACATAGAACAGCAAGCCGTCCTTAGCGTTGGCCGTCAAACCGATTGAGGCGCTACCGAGACCTTCCGGACCGCTCACTGTGATGAAACCAACATACTTGCCCGGAGAAATTCCCGCAGGATTCAGACAGGCAGCGAATGAGATGCTGCGTCGGTCCTCCGAGATATATGCATGACTAAAGGTCGGATCGCGAAATTCGGCGCTTTCGAGAGTGTTGCCTGTCCGGCTCAATACCGCGTCGAAGTTAAGCTGCGCAGGTTCCAAGCCAATCGGAAGCGGCTTGGATGCCGTGACAGTCAGATGTCTGATGATCTTGAATCCACGGCTGGTACCGAAATTGACGAGCTTCTGAGCCGACTGCTGAGTGGCGGCGAGTTCAACTGGAGGCTTAAGCTGGGCGCCAAGCTTCGCGGTATTAGTCTTGACCGGACATTCCCTTTCTTCGGCGGTGGCAGCAAACACCACCGATGAATGCAGCGCTGCGGCACCGGTCAGGGCGAGACTCGCGACTACTCGCCACCGTATTGGGCGTCGACTTGGTCTGCGGCTGACACCGACCCGCATCGTTTGATCCCCCCGATCGAAGCAGTCATGAGTCCTTTCCCGAACTTAATTCATCCGCGCCGACCGAGTCAATGGGCGTTTCCGACGTTCCGGCGGATTACAGCCGACGAAAGGCGCTGCCTTGCGCCCGCAAACAGCAGTCAGGCTTTGACGTAGCGTTGAGGAGTGCGCTTCATCCCATGAACGGATCGACTACGCCTAGCCAGGCGGTAGCGCCCACGGCTCCTGATAGCGCAGCAGCTCGTCTGGAAACCTGCCCTCAGCCAGCGACACAACGAGATAGACCGTGAGTGCAGCCAGCACCACGAGCATGAGCGCCTGGCGTGCCGCCCAAAAGAACAGCTCCAGTTGGGCTTTGCGTTCCTCGATTGACGGGTGTTCTCGGCCCTGCGACTCCACGACAGACCTCCGTAATCCCTCCGGTGTAGACAACTGCCGTGTTCGGCATCGGCATATCTTCAATGGCGAGGCCGGACGATCGTTCTGAACCGTACGCATCCAATAGCCGTAAAATGCGAGATTTTTGGATGCTAAGCGTTCTACAGCTCAGCGTTCGATCTCGCGGGCGAGATCAACAAGGGTGGCTCCGTAGGCATGAGTCACCCGCAGAATCGTCTTGTAGCTCAAGCCGCGCTCGCCGAGCTCGGCCGCTGAGATGTGCTTGAACCCGACCCCGGCGGCAGCACCGGCCTGCTCCTGGGTCATGCCCGCCTTGCGACGAAGCACCCGCAGCGCACTTCCAAGGGCCTGGTAGTCCTCGTCAACGCTCATGCAGGCTGGGGAGGATACCCCGGCCGGAACACGGGACGCCGGTGGATTTAGGCTCCTTTGCCGCGCTCCATCTCGGCATCGAGGTCGGTCAGGGTGGCACCGTACGCTCGCAATAGTGACCGCAAGGTCGGCCAGCTAATTCCCCGGTGGCCGCTCTCGACCGCCGACAGATGCTTGTTGCCGACGCCAACGGCGGCCCCGGCTTCGGCCTGGGACAGACCAGCCTTACGGCGCAGAAGCCGCAAGGCTCGCCCCAGATCGGCGTAGTCATCAGGTGGATTGGTCACGGCCATCGGGATTCCATCTGGGAGGTGGAAAACTGGACTCCATCTGAGAAGTGGAATATGGTAGGCTCAGGCCGCTTGAACAGCGGATCGGACTGGCGTGGGTTAGACGCCAGCCCGACCCTACACCGACAGAGAGGTCACTCTGCCAATGCCCGCCCGCTGCACGGCAAGGTCTGCCAGTGCCGCCTGGGTTACGGGCGCCACCGCGGCAACGGCGGTATCTATGAGTACTTCTCGTGTCTGTCCCGCATGAGCAAGCAGGGGCGCTGCGTCGCCCCCTATTTCCGAGTCACGACGGTCGAGCAGCGGGTCGAGCAGAAATACCGGCGCTACCTGCTTGACCCAACCGAGCAGGCCGTTATTCGAGAGGCGCTGCTTTCGCGCGCCGAGACAATGGCCCAAGCCGCCCGCAAGGAAGCCAGCCGCCACACCCGCCGGCTACGGGAACTCACCAGCCAGCAGCAGAAGCTCGTCCACCTCTACTACAGCCAGGGCGTCTCCAAGGAGGTCATGAAGGCCGAGCAGGAACGGATCGAGGCCAAGTCGAACGCTGGCAGGCTGCCGCCACCAACGAGATCGCTGAGGTCGACCAAGCGCTATCCGACGCACTGGTGCTCATCGACGCTGGCACCGCCCCCTACCTGAACGGCAACACCACCGAGCGACGCCTAATCAACCTCGCGATCTACGTCATGCTGCTCGTCTCAGACGACGGCCACGTCCAAGCCAAGCCGACCGCCTTCTACGCCCAGCTGGTCCCCACCGCCCGGCAGCTAGCCCGAGAAGCCACCCAGGACGGCTGCGACGGCCAAAGCCCAGGAACCCGCCCCGAAGACGACCGTAGCCCCGTTTTTCGGGGCTACGGTCCGCAGAACAAGCAAATGGCGGAGAGGGGGGGATTCGAACCCCCGAACGAGGTTTCCCCCGTTACGCGATTTCCAGTCGCGCCCGTTCAACCGCTCCGGCACCTCTCCAGCACGATGTCTCGCCGAAGCGTCTCGGCGGCGGCGCCCCCTAGGCTACGACACCGGCGCCCGCCGCGTTGCTAGGCTCCCCGCATGCTGCTCGCAACCAACGAAGCCTTCGAGAAGACCTTCGGTCTCGCCGTGACGTTTGGCGGCATCGGGCTCGTCGTCAACATCATCCTCATCTACATCGCCATCCAGGTTCGCGGCGAGCACCGCCAGAACCGGGAATACCTCGAGACGCGCCGGCCTCCCGGCACCTGAGCGCAGACGCGCGAGCCTCCGGGCGAAGGCACGGCGTCAGCTGCTCGAGCTCGAGGCGGCTTCTTCCTTGTGGGTTTCTTCGCGTGCGCGGCGGTACTCGTTGACGACGATGTCGGTGAGCTCCTCCACCGATGTCTCGGAGGTGGGCTTGTCCAGCGCGATCACCCCATCTTGGATCATGCTCACGCGGTCGCACGCCTCCAGGACGTGGACGTAGTTGTGCAGGATCATGATGATCGAGACACGACCCTCGGCCTTCAGGCGCGCGACGAGGTCGAGGATCTGCGCGCCCTCTTTGGCACCCATCGCCGCGAGCGGCTCGTCAAGCAGGATGATGTCGGCATCCCCGTTGACGGTGCGCGCCACCGCAATCGCCTGACGCTGTCCGCCCGACAGGCGCGCCACGGATACGTCGATCCGCGGGATGTTGATCCCGATCTCATCGAGCGCCTTGCGTGCTTCGCGCTTCATGCGCCTGTTGTCGAGCAGCGGTAGCGGGCTCATCACGCGCTCGCGGCGCAGGAAGAGGTTGTGATACACGGACAGTTCGTCGATCAGCGCGAGGTCCTGGTAGACGGTGTCGATCCCCTGTGCGCGGGCGTCGTCGACGCTTTTCGGTTCGTACGGCTGGCCGCGCAACCACATCTTGCCCGCGTCCTGCTTCTGAAAGCCGGAGATGATCTTGATCAGCGTCGACTTGCCCGCGCCGTTGTCGCCGAGCAGTCCCAGTACCTCGCCCTTTTTGAGGTGGAGGTTCACGTCGCGCAGCGCCGTCACCGGGCCGAAGCGCTTGGCGATGTGTTCGACGCGCAGCACATCGTCCGGCGCCGAGGTCGGGCCGACAACTTCGTGCTCTATGAGCCGGTCAACCACTGCCGGTGTGCCCCCTGCGCACACGCCCGACGTAGACGTTCGCCGTCATCGCGACGACGATCGCGAGGCCCGTGTAGAAGAGCAGGTAGTTGGCGTTGACTCCCTGCAGGATCAGCCCGTCCTTGAGGATGCCCAGGAACAACGCGCCGATGAATGCGCCGACGACGGTGCCCGAACCGCCCGTCAGCAGCGTCCCGCCGATGACCGCCGCCGCGATCGCGAGCAGCAGCAGTTCGTTCGGTCCCGACGGGTCGGGCTGGATCGTCTGCGAGCGGATCGCCTCGAGCAGCCCGACCAGCCCCGCCAATCCCGCGCACAGCACGAAGTTGCGGATCGTCACCAGCTTCACCCCGACGCCCGCCTCAGCCGCGCCCAGCTTGTTGGAGCCGATCGCGACCGTGTACAGGCCCCAGCGCGTGAACGTCAGCGCGACCTGCAGCACGACCACGATCACCACAGCCCAGATCAACTCGGAGTAGACCCCCGCGCCGAAGATTTTCGCGAAAGTGCCGACGTGGTTGACTTTTTCCACGAGCACGATGCTGTGCCCGTTGATCACGTGGTGGACTTTGACTTCCGTCTGCGTCACCTGAGCTCCGGGCGTCGCCACGGGCGTGCCGTGCGACAAGAGCAGGCTGAGCCCCTCGAACGTGAACAGCATGCCGAGCGTCGCCACGAACGAGCTCACGCCGAGGAATGCCACGAACGAGCCGTTGATCACGCCGACGACCATGCAGATCAGCAGCGCGATGATCGCCGAGACCACGAGGCCCAGACCGGCGGTGTCGAGCTTGTAGAAGACGATCGGGGCGAACATGTACATGCCTCCGATCGAGAGATCGATCTCGCCGAGGATCATCACGAACACCTCGCCCGCGCCCAGGAGCGCGAGCGGCGCGAAATACGGCAGCAGCGTCTTGAAGTTCGCGCCCGTGAAGAACGTGCTGGTGTTCACGGAGAAGTAGATCGCCACGACGATCGTGACGACGATGATGCTGCCCTCGCGCAGCGAGAGCGCGCGCTCGAGCACGCGGCGCGGCACCGAGGGGGCGGCCTGGCGTGCGTGCGCCGAGCCACCCCCCGGCATCGTCGGTTTCTCGGGCGAGGCCGGCTCTCGGGCCACCTCCGCCATTGCTTACGCTGCCGTACCGGCCGGGATCGGGACCACCTTGGCTTCTGAGGAGGTTCCCTCGAAGCGGCTTTTCGAATTGACGTACGGGGCGACTGTTTCTTTGTTGAGGAACTTGAGGCCCGTGTCGACTTCCGCGGGGCCGGTCAGAGTCCCGGATACCTGCCACAGGAACAGCTCCAGAACCGGCTGGAACCCCTGTAGGTATGGCTGCTGGTCGATCGTGAATTCGATGTTGCCTTCTTTCAGCAGCTTCTGCGTCTGTTCGGTGAGGTCGAAGCCGCCTGCGTGGATGCCTTTGCTCGCGAGCCCGAACTTCTGCATGACTTTCGCCAGCGATTCGGTGCTGCCGCCGTCGACCGCGTACATGCCCTTCGCGCTTTTGTGACTCTGGTACCACGCTTCGATTGCCGGCTGCTCCTGTGCGACCGCCGCGCCCGTCGCGACCGAGTGCGTCGTGATCGCCGCGCCCGAGTCCTTGATCGCCTTTTCAGCGCCTTCGATGCGCGGCTGCAGGTTGGCCGAGCCCGGCGTGGCGATGAACAGACCGACTTCGCCCGAGCCCACTGCGGCGACGATGCGCTTGCCCATTTCTTCCCCGGCCAGTTTCAGGTCCTGGCCGATGTAGGCAAGGCGCGCGTTTCCGGGCGCGTCGGCGTTGTAGGCAACCACCGGGATGCCCGCCTTCAGCGCCGCTTCGACCGGCGCGTTGAACGCGTGCAGGTCGATAAGCGCGACCGCGATGCCGTCCGCGCCGCTCGTCACTGCGGTATTGACTGCCGTGACCATCTGGGCCACGTTGCTGTTTTCCGAGCCCGTCCACTGGTATTCGCAACCGAGCAGCTTGGACGCGTCCGCGGCGCCGTACTGCGTCGGCGTGAAGAACGGGTTGGTTGTGACGTGGTTGACGAACACGAACTTGTATTTGGGATGCGAGCCGAACACGGCGTCGGATCCGCCGCTGCTGCTCGAAGCGCTCGAGCCGCACGCGCTCAGCAGACTGCCCACGGAGCCGGCCGCGATCCCGGTCAGAGCGGTGCGGCGCAGGAACGCCCGGCGGTCGAAGCCCGGGCGATCGACGTCTGGTCGGTCTAGATAGTCGAGCGGCGCGACCGCCTGCTCGACCTGGTCGGTGTCTGGCATTGCTCCTCCTCTACTCGCTGGACCGCACTGTCTGCGCTGCTTCGGCTTCTACCTTCCCGCTAAACCACACCTCACGTCAACCCCAGATTGGGCACGTCCCCCAGTTTAGTCCCGGAGGCTCTCCGTCCTGTAGGCCGGTCGGCGCGTCCGCCAACGCCAAGACACCCGTTCGGTATACCCTCGGGGCATGGCTGGGAAGCCCGCCGAGCCACCCCACCCGGGCCACCGACCGGTCGGCGCGGAGCCCCTCGCGACGGGCGTGAGCGAGGACCGCCACCGGCGGACGGACGAGCGCGAGCTCGAGCACACGGGCCCGATCGCGATCGAGCGCTACGTCAAAGACGACGGTCGCGCGCTGATTCTCTACTTCGACGAGCGGCGCGCCCCAGCCCCGCCGCGACACGCGTGAGCGAGCTTCGCTTCGAGGAGCTGCGGGGCGAGGAGGTCGTCTACGCGATCCACCGCCAGGACCGCACGTTCCTGCCGGACCGCGACCACTGCCCGCTGGACCCCACGCCGCCGGGCGAGGGGCGGGCGGGCTACCAAACAGAGATCCCCTTCCCCAGCTTCGAGATCGCCGTCTTCGACAACCGCTTCCCCGCGTTCGAGGCGCCGCTTGGTGCAGCCGAGGTCGTGGTCTACACCGACGATCACTACTCGTCCTTCGGCGCGCTTGCGCCCGAGCGCGCCGAGGCGCTGATGTGGGTCTGGCGCCACCGCTACCTGGAGCTCGGCGCACGCGAGGACATCGACTACGTCTTCATCTTCGAAAACCGCGGCGTCGAGGTCGGCGTCACCCTGCACCACCCGCACGGACAGATCTACGGCTACCCGTTCCTGCCGCCTGTGCCCAAGCTCGAGCTCGTCGCCGATCAGCGCCTCGGCGGCTGCGCGCCGTGCACGCTGCTCGAGCGTGAGCTCACGGACGGCCTGCGCGTCGTGCACGAGAACGACAGCGTCGTCGTGTACGTCCCCTACGCCGCGCGCTGGGCCTACGAAGCGCACGTCGTCGTACGCCAGCACCGGCCCAGCCTGCGCGATTGCGAGCCGCACGAGCTGCGTGACCTCGCCGCCGCGCTGCAAGCCCTGGTGCGCGGCTACGACGCGCTGTTCGAGCGCCCTTTCCCCTACGTCATGGCGCTCCACCAGGCGCCGACGATGACCGCATTGCGAGCGGCCGCCGCCGGCTTCCCCGCGGGGGACGGGCACCTGCACGTGGAGTTCTACCCGCCGCTGCGCACCGTCGAGAAGCTCAAGTACCTCGCCGGCTCCGAGCAGGGCGCCGGCACCTTCATCTCCGACACGCTGCCAGAGGAGTCAGCCGCAAAGCTGCGCGAGGCGATCGCAAGTGGCGCCTGAGCGCAGCCGCGCGTTTGCCCCCGGCCGCGTCAACCTGATCGGCGAGCACACCGACTACAACGACGGGCTCGCGCTGCCGTTCGCGATCGCGCAGGGCGTCATCGTCAGCGCCGAGTCCACGCCCGCCGGCGGGCCCGGCGCCGGTCGCATCAGCGTCTACGCGCGCGACCTGAACCAGCGCGACGAGTTCGACGCCTACGCACCACCGCGTGTCCGCGGCTGGCGGGCCTTCGTCCGCGGCGTCGTCGCCGAACTGGCGCGCTCAGGGCGGCCGCTGGTCGGAGCAGATGTCGAGATCACCGGCGGTGTGCCGCGCGGCGCCGGCCTGTCCTCCTCGGCCGCGCTCGAGGTCGCCCTGTGCCTTGCCCTCGCCAACATCAGCGGCGAGGGCGGACCGATGCCGCTGCTGGACATCGCGCGACTGTGCTCGCGCGTCGAGAACGACTGGGCGGGCGCGCACACGGGCCTGCTCGACCAGCTCGCCTCGCTGTACGGCGCGCCGGACACCGCCGCGTACATCGATTTCCGCACGCTCAGCGTCGAGCCCGTGCCGCTGGCGCTCGGCGACTGGCGGCTCGTCGTGCTCGACTCCGGCGAGCGCCACCTGCATGCGAGCTCCGGCTACAACGAGCGACGCGCGGAGTGCGCCCGCGCGTGCGAGCTGCTCGGGGTGCCCTCGCTGCGCGACGCCGACCTCGAGGCCGCCGAGCGGCTGCCCGAGCCGCTGAACCGGCGCGTGCGGCACGTCATCAGCGAGAACCAGCGCGTGCGTGACACCGTCGCCGCGCTGCTCGCGGAGGACCTCGCCGCCGTCGGCGAGCTGCTGAACGCGTCACACGCGAGTCTGCGCGACGACTACGAGATCTCCACCCCCGCCGTCGAGCTCACCGTGCAGCGCCTGCGCGACGCGGGCGCAAGCGGCGCGCGTCTCGTCGGTGGCGGCTTCGGCGGCAGCGTGCTCGGGCTGTTCGCGCCCGGTGTCTCCCACCCGCCGGATGCCCGCGAGGTGCAGCCCGGCGAGGGCGCGCACCTGCTGGACACCTGAGGAGTACGCCGTGCGCCGCCCCAGGCGCTGTCAGTGACGGTCGTGCAACGGACGCCTGCGGGATAATCAGGCGGATGTCTCAGGAGAACGTTGAGCTCGTCACGCGGCTCCAGGTGGCTCCGGATGTGGACATCGCGGCCCTCTTCCGCAGCGACGAGACATGGTCGGCGCTGACCGATGCCCTCGGTGACCTGTTTCACCCCGACTGCGAGACCGTGGCGCCGGGAGTGCCGGGCACCGAGCGGGTCCACGTCGGCATCGATGGCCTCAGGACGGCATGGCTCGCGTGGCTGGAACCGTGGCTGACGTACCGCACCGAGATCGAGCAGGCACTTGACGCCGGCGACCGCGTGCTGCTGTTGACGCACGACTACGGACGCCATGCGGGCTCGGTGCACGAGGTCAAGGTCGATGGCTCTGCCGTCTGGACGGTCAGCGACGGGAGGATCTCGCGCGCCGAGTTCTTCACTCACCGCGTCGATGCGTTCAACGCAGCGGGGCTGTCCGAGCGGCCCTCTTAGAGGCGCGCGATGACGAGCGCACACGCCGTCAGGACGATCGCCAGCGACATCGCCGCGAGCGCGCCGTCGAGCGGGCGCAGCAGGCCACTGAGCGACAGCTGTTCGGTGCTGCCGTCGCTGAGCGTGCGGGTGCCGTTCACCGCGAGCGTGCGCCTGCGCAGCTCGCGCGCCGCCGAGCTCAGGCGCCGTTGCGCGACGCTCATCCCCATACAGCCCGCCGCGATCAGCAGGCCGGCCGGGGCAAGCTCCTCCGCGTTGATGAAGTAGCCCGTCAGCGCCGGGAACGCGCCCCAGCCGAGCGCAAACCACACGTCGCTGTGGAAGCGCCCGCCCCACCACTCGAGGTTGTAAGCCGGCAGGAACACAGCGCCGGCGAGCACGAACGGCGCCAGCCACACCGTCACCGTCAGCACGCCCGCCACGCCAATCGCGAGCGCGCCCAACAGACCGAGCACGGCGCACACCACCAGCGCGCGTGAGCTGATGCGCGTCCCGAGCGGCCGGTCGTGCAGCTCGTCGAGCGCGTGCGCGGCCACCCCCACCGCCAGCGCGAACGCCGCGAGACCCCACAGCAGCCGGTCCACGTGCAGGTGCGGCGCCGCCGCCGCGCCCAGCGCGAAATAGCTGAGGTGCCAGGCCGTGTACGGCGGGTGCAACAGCGTCAGCGCGTCGCCCACACGCCCGCCGCCCAGCGCGTAGAAAGCAGGGCGCTCGCGAGTGATCGCCATCCTCGTCCTCAGTCCGCGCGCTTGCTCGCAGACATCACCACGCCACCGCCAAGGCTCATGCGCCGCACGCGCACATCCTCGAGCCCCGCCTGCTGCCAGTAGCCCACGATCTGCTCCAACGGATGGCGCTCGTAGAAGCCACGGATGCTCGGGCCCAGGAAGCGCCCCACCTGCGCCCACTCGCGCGACTCCAGGCGTCCCAGTGTCGGCAGCCCAACGGCCGTGTACACACGCCACGCGGCGCGCGCCGGCGGCCACGGCGGCACGCCGAACTCGAGCGACGCCACGCGCCCGCCGGGGCGCACGACGCGCGCGAGCTCGCGCATCGTCGCCGCTGGATCGTCCACGTAGCGCAACAGGTACGTGAACGTCAGCGCGTCGAAGCTCGCGTCCGCAAACGGCAGCGACTCGGCCTGTCCCTCGACCAGCTCCACGCGCGCCGGCACCTGCGCGCTCGAACCACCGTCAGCCGCGAAGCGCGCGCGGGCCGCCGCGAGCATCTGCGGGCTCTGGTCGATGCCCACCACCGAGCAGTCCGCCCGTGCCAGCAGCTCCGCCACCACCATGCCCGTGCCCGTCGCCACGTCAAGCACGCGTTGTCCCGCCCGCGGCGCAACCGCGCTCACGAGCGCTCTTCGCCAGCGCGGGTCCTGCCAGAAGCTCAGCGCCGCAGACAGCCGGTCATAGCGGCGCGGCAGGCCGCTGAACAGCTGCAGCGCCTCGCGCTTGCGGGGCGAGCGTTGTTCTGTGGGAGGGACGCCTGGGGCGTTGCTGGACTCGGGCAAGCTCATCGTGTTCGCCGATCTGACAGGCTAACCGCGAGCGCGCCCACGCGCGGCGCTCCGACCCGGTCCCCCCGCTGCGCGTGGTCGATTCGATCCGAGGTCAAGATGGCAGGCACCGATTACCCACAGCACTCTCGCGTCATGCTCGTCACCGGTGCCTCGAGCGGCATCGGCGAAGCGACCGCGCGACGGCTCGCACGCGAGCCGCGCAGCTCACTGGTGCTGGTCGCCCGACGCGAGGAGCGGCTGCGTGCGCTCACCGACGAGCTCGGCGGCAGCTTCGTGGCGCTCGACCTCGTCGATGACGACGCCCCTGAGCGCATCCGCGATCACGTGCTCGAGACCCACGGGCGGCTCGACCTGCTCGTCAACAACGCCGGCGCCTCCTGGCGCGCGCGCTTCGCCGAGGGCGGCTACGAGAACGTGCACCGCACCATGGCGATCAACTTCGACGCCCAGGTGCGGCTCACCGACGCGCTGCTGCCGCTGCTGCGCTCCAGCGCCCCCAGCGCGATCGTGAACGTCGCCTCGACCGCCGCGCGCGTCGCGCGCGCAGGCACCGGCGCCTACAGCGCCTCCAAGTTCGCGCTCGCCGGCTGGTCCGATGCGCTGTGGGCCGAGGAGGTCGCGCACGACGTTCACGTCGGTCTCGTGCTCCCCGGGTTCATCTCCACCGAGGGCTTCCCCCAGTCCGAGCTCACGGGCAAGCCGTGGACACGCTGGATCGTCTCGACGCCGGAGCGCGCCGCCGAGGCCATCTACGAAGCCGGCATCGGTCGACGGGCCGAGCGCTACGTGCCGCGCGCCTACGCGCTCGCCGCGGCCATGCGCATACTCGCGCCCGGGCTCGTGCGCCGCGTCCTCGGCGGCAGCGCCGGCGCCGTGATGACGACCACCACCGGGCCGGACCTAGCCGAGCGGCGCAACGGCACCGGCGTGAAGGGCTAGCTGCTAGTCGTCCAGCTGGCCCGCGTACAGCGCGAACACCGCGCCCTGCGGGTCGGCGACGACGGCGATCTTGGCGATCTCGATGTCGATCGGCCCGGCGATCGTCGAGCCGCCCAGCTCGTTCAAGCTGGCGAGCGCCCGCTCGAGGTCATCGACGCCGAAGTACGCGAGCCAGTTGGGCGGCGACGGCGGCGTCAGCTCGCGGATGCCGCCGTTGTAGGTGTCGCCGTTCTTGATCATCAGGTAGCGCTGCTGCATCCCGTCGGACTCCTCCAGCTCCCAGCCGAAGAGGCCGCCGTAGAACGCCGCCGAGGCGTCGAGATCGGGGGACTGCAGCTCGTTCCACACCAGCGTTCCCGGCTGGTTCACGAGCGCCGCACCGAAGTGATCGCGCGGCTCCCACGGCATGAAGAACGCGCCCTGCGGGTCCTGGATCACCGCCATGCGCCCGACGCTCATCACGTCGAACGGCGGCGCGTGCACGGTCGCGCCCAGCTCGCTCGCGCGCTCGGCAACAGCATCCGCGCTGTCCACCGAGACGTAGGAGTTCCACAGCGGCGGCACGCCCGCTTCACGCTGCTGCTCGGGCTGCGCCGCGATCGCCGCGACCGGCTTGCCATCGATCAGCTGCATCGAGTAGTACGAGCCCGCGTCGCCGACCGGCCTGTCGTCGGCCTGCCAGCCGAGCAGCGCGCCGTAGAACGCCTTGGCCGCCTCCTGATCGCTGGTCGTCAGTTCGGCCCAACAGAACGTGCCCGGTGTGTAGCCGCTGCGCTCACCCATCGCATCGAGAGTAGCGCAGCCGGCCCGCAGTTTGTTACCAGGTAGATTCGCAACCGGTGGTCCCAGATTCGCAACCGCCGACACGCGACATCGCCGTCCGCGGCGAGGGCATCAGGCTCGGGCAGCTGCTCAAGCTCGCCGGCGTCGTCGACAGCGGCAGCGACGTCAAGGCCCTGCTCGCCGCCGAGCCCGTGTGGGTCAACGGCGAGCGCGAGACCCGGCGCGGGCGCCAGCTGCGCGGCGGCGACACGGTGCGCGTCGGCGAGCACGCGCTGCGCGTGCTCGCCACACCTGCACCGCGGCAACCGTGACGCGGCCGCTGAGGCGCCCTACATCACCGGGATCGTCTCGTACACCTCCACGCTGCCGCCCGCGGCGAGCACCGGACAGTCCTTGACGAGGCCGCTCGCCGCCGCGAGGCTGTCCGCGCTCAGCACCGAGTAGCCCGTGATCGCCGACGTGGCCCCGTCGCTGACGCTGCCGCCGTTGGTCACCGTCGCCGCCGGACCGAACGGGTTGCCGGGGTCGACGACCGCCTGGCCGAGCTGACCGAACCAGCCGACCCACGCCGCCGTCGCCGCCTGGCGCTCCTCCTCGGTCGCCGCCATGCTCCCACCCTTGTATGCCAGCAGGTAATTCGCCATCTGTCTCTCCTTGTCGTTGATGAGGGTGCGTCCTCGAGGTTCCTTGCTACGTACTCACGACAGTTGCGGCGCCTCGGCGAAGACGCGTGCGGCGAACAGCTCCAGGCACGCGGCCCAGCCCTGTTCGTGACGCTCACGCGACTCCTGGGACTCGAGGCCCGAGTGTTCGAGCAGGACGATCGTGCGCTCGTCCCGCTCGACGAACTCGACCGTCACCGTGCTCTCGTGCCCGGCGTGTCCGTCCTCCTCCCAGCTCCAGCTGTACACCAGGCGCTCGGGACGGCGCACCTCGCGGTACTCGCCAGTGACGGTCAGGGAGGTGCCGACGTCGGGGTCTTCCATCGACAGCCGGTAGCGTCCTCCGACGCGCAGATCGACCTCCGCGACGGGCGTGCGCCAGGTCGGGCCCGGCCCCCACCAGCGCCGGAGCACCTCGGGGTTGGTCCATGCGTCGAAGACGTCCTCCGCGGGTGCGTCGAAGGTGCGCTCGAGGCGCAGCGTCGTGGAATCGGTGGCGCTCATGCCTGCTCCTTTCGGGGTTTGCTGTTTCGGGGTGCGCTCTCGCGTTGCTCACGCAGGTATTGCTCGACCACGTCCAGCTTGCGCTCCCACAGCTCGCGCTGGCGTGTCAGCCACTCGTCGGCGTCGCGCAGCGGCCGCTCGCGGATGCGCAGCCTGTGCGTACGGCCGTCGATCACACGCGCGATCACACCGGCCTCCTCGAGCACCTTGAGGTGCTTGCTGATCGCCGGCTTGGACACGCCGAAGTCGCGCGTCGCATCCCCGACGCTCAGCTCGCCCGTCGTCAGGCGTTCGACGATGCCACGGCGGATCGGATGCGAGCAAGCGGCGAACGTGCGGTCGAGAGCACTACTGTTAGCCATCTGGTTAACTATAGCAACGCTGACGCGGCCGTGCGCGCCGGTGCAGCGCGCGCGGCGACTCCGGCGTCCGAGCTGGCCAGCACGTGGGCGCTCAGCTCACGCGCGCGACGATCAGCGCCGGCAGCGTCGGCACGCGGCTGCCGCCGAGCGGCTCGGAGGTGACCAGCACTTCCCGTACACCGCCTACACCGCCGGGCACGCCCACGCTGGCCGCACCGGCGGCGCTGACGCTGAACAGCGCGTCGGTCGGCAGCGGCCGCCCGGACGCGGAACGTTTGATCCAAAGCTCGTACACGCGACCTTGCACCGCCTGCGGCATGTCGGCGATGTTCAGCTGCGCGTGCCCGGCGCCCACGCTCAGCGACGCGCTCGCGCGCGACGGCAGCACCTGCGCGCGGATCACACGGGTCGGAGCGGAGCCGACGCCTCCGCCGGAGCCGGAGCTGATTGCCACGACCGCGAGCGCGACGACCGCCGCAGCGAGCGCAGCCACGGCGAGGTTCGGCCGCCACCGCAGCCACGCGGGCGCGCTGGTGCGCGATCGCGCCGCCGCTGCCGGCGCCTGGCGAGCGCCGGCCAGCTCGCGCCTGTGCGCGTCCTCGCGGACGCTCGCCATCAGGCGCCGCTTGAGCTCGGGCGGCGCGCTCAGCTGCGGAGCCGCGGCGGGCAGCGCCGCGGCGACCACCTGCAGCGCGGCGACCTCCTCGCGGCATACCGAGCACGACTCAAGGTGCACTCGGAAGGCCTCGTGCTCCTCGTCGGTGAGCGCGCCGAGGACGTACGGCGCGGCGCTCGCGCGGCAGCCCTCGGGCTCCTCGATGTGAGGCTCGTCGCTGCTCACTGCACCACCTCCGTGGGATCGCCCAACGCCATCCGCATCTTCGCCAGCCCCAGGCGCATGCGCCCCTTGACGGTTCCGACCGGCATCTTCAACATCGACGCTATCTCCACGTGCGTGAGCCCGCCGAAGTACGCCAGCTCGATGACCCTGCTCTGCTCGCCGGGCAGCTGCTCGAGCGCCTCGCGAACCTCACGCGCCTCGTCACGGCGCGCGAACTCCACGTCGGTGCGCTCGGGCGCCACCAGGCGCTCCTCGATGCCCTCGTCATCGACGCGTCCGCGCTCCCGCACGGTGCGCCGGCGCAGCGCGTCGATTGCACGGTTGTGGACGATGCCGAGCGCCCACGTACGGACGCTGCCGCGCCCACGGTCATAGCGCGCGCCGCTGCGCCACAGCGACAGGAACGCCTCCTGCACGACGTCCTCGGCGAGCGCCCGCTGCCCGCACATGCGGTAGGCCAGCGAGAACGCCGCATCCGCGTGCCTGTCGTAGATCACCTCGAACGCCGCCGCCTGGCCGCGATACACCAGGTGCATGAGCTCCTCGTCGGCGAGCACGCTCAGGCCGCTGGCCGAGCTGTCCCCGCCGGAGCGCAGCGGCCTGAACCTCGGTTTCATCCGAACACCCAAGCCATTGTCACACGCGCTCCGCGCGCCGCGACTCGCGACGGTCGATGACCCTCGCGATCAGCACGCTCAGCTCGAACAGCAGGTACAACGGCACCGTCTCAAGCAGCAGCGTGACAGCGTCGCCCGGCAGGAACGCCGCGACCGCGCCGCACGCGAGGATCGCGTAGCGGCGGTTGTGGCGCAGCTGCCTGGTGGTGACGATGCCGGCGCGCGTCGCCGCAAGGATCCCGACCGGGACCTGGAACACGAGCCCCATCGCCAGCAGGATGACCGCCGCGAAGTGGTAGTACTGGCTCGCCTGCACGAGCACGTTGAACTCGCCGCTGTTGAAGTTCTGGAAGAAGCGCACCGCCGCCGGCAGCACCACGAAGTAGCCGAACAGCACGCCCGCGACGAACAGGAACGGGATCGCCAGCATCAGCGGTCTCGCGACGTCGCGCTGCTCGGGGCTGAACGCCGGCAGCAGGAAGCCGTAGACCTCATACAGCAGAATCGGCAGCGACAGGATCAGCGCGAAGATCAACGAGATGCCGAGGGTCGTGGTGAACGGCTCGCCGATCCCCAGCGTCACCGGCTTGTTGCCCTGGGGTGGCGAGGACAGGTGAGCGATGGCGCCCTGCAACGTCGGCTCGACGTGTGCGAGCGAGCTCCTGGTGGCCGCCGAGGCGCCGCTTCCAGGGCGCTCGAGCGCCTCCACAACGAGCGCGAGCTGCGTCGCCACCGTGCGCGCGCTCTGCTGCACCGTGTACGTCGCGCCGAGCGGGCCGTTGCCGGCTTTCACCTGTTTCTGGGTCTCGTGCGCGAGCGGCTTGTTGATGATCTTCAGCAGCGCGTGGTTCTGCCAGAAGCAGAGACCGAACGCCACCCCGACCACCGCGAGCGAGACGATCAACCTCGAGCGAAGCTCCTCGAGGTGATCGACCACGCTCAGCCGGTCTTCGTGTCCGATGCTGCCGACGGCGGTTGCCATGATCAGGCGGTGATCTTCTCAACGGTCTGGACAGGGGCGCCGCGGATCTCGCTGGGCACCGTGACGGGCTCCTGCTGCTGGACGACAAGCGTCGGCTGTGCGACCTCGTGCGCGACCGGCTGGGCGGCTACACGCGAGCCCTCGCCGCTGATCGCGTCCTTGAAGCCGCGCATGCCGTCACCGAGCGAGCGGCCCATCTCGGGCAGACGCTTGGCGCCGAACACCAGCAGCAGCAGGATCAAAAGAAATGCGATGTGAATTGGATTGTCGAGTCCCATGATTGTCGTTTCCTCCTGGTTGGATTTGGGAGGCCCGCCGGCGGCGAGCGCTTATCAGCTACTACGCGGTGGAGCCGATCGCGGATCAGCGCCGGCCCCACCTCCTGGGCGTGTGCGAGGCGGCGCCCTAGGTCTTGATCAGCGGCCCCGCCTTGGCGAGCACCTGAGATTTGGTCAGCGGCACGTCGAAGCCTCCGCTCGGAGTGGGGCTCTTTTCGATCAGCAGGTTGATCGCGGCGGCGTGACGGGCCTCGATCTGCACGATGCTGCCGGCGGCCGTGAGGATCTCCTTGCTTGTCAGCGACGGCGCCGCGCCGTTGTACGCACCCACGCCGGTGTTCTCGAGCTCCGATGCCAGCGCCAAGAACGAGCTCTGGTTGCTGACGGGGAACACGAACGTCGGTTTCGCGACCGGCTTGGCGCCGAGCTGCTTGATTACCGTCCTCAGCGCGTTGATGTGAGCCTGCTCCTGTTCGCCGAACAGCTTTGCGTAGCTCTTGGCCTGGCCGCTGAGCCCGACCTGTTTGCCCTTGACGTTGTAGAAGTCCGACTCCAGGTACTCGAGCGTGAGCGCGAAGTTGAGGATTTCAGCGTCGCCCCCGCCTGTTTCTGCGAGCGCCTGGGAGACGAACGGCGTGACCGCCGAGAGCCCGTACACCGAGCCGGCGGCGAGCGCGCCGCGGAGGATGAAGCTCGAGCGGGTCAGACCGCTCACCTCCACGGCCGCCAGCTCGGAGTTGGCGAGATCCGCGGGCGCGGTCTCTGAGAGTGTGTTGTGTGACATCAGCGTTCAGCTCCTTTTCTCGGGTCCTGCTAGGCGAGGAACGGCTTGATCGCCGCCATCACCATTGACATGGAGGCCGGTTTGGCGAACGCGCCATCCGGGGTGAGGGACTTCTTGACGAGCGTTGCGATGCTCGCCGCGTGGCGCGCCTCGACCGTGTGGATCGCCAGCGCCGTCGCGAGGATTTCCGGACTCTGGATGTTGGCCGCCTGACCGAGGTAGGCCGCCGCGCCGAGGTTCTCCACTTCGTAGGCCAGCTCCGCCACCTGCGTGGCGCTGTTGACCGGGAATTTGCCGTTGGGGTTGGCTGCCGGGGTCCCGCCGAGCTTTTCGACCGCGCCTTTCAGCGCTTCCACGTGCGTCTTCTCCTGGCCGCCGAACGTCTTCAACAGGCTCGCGACCTTGCCGCTGTACAAGCCTGACGCGTTCACCTTTTCGTAAAAGGTGGTCTCCAGATACTCGAGCGTGAGGGCGTAGTTGAGGATCGCCAGATCGCCGCTGTCGGAACTGGTTGCTGTGGTGGCGGTGGCAGCCGCCGTGCTGGCGGTGGACGACGATTTGCTGCTGGACCCGCAGGCGGCGAGAACGAACGCTGTGAAGCTCGCCGCGCCCGTGCCTCCGGCCATCTTCAGGAACCGCTTGCGGTCGACGTCGTCGCGCACGAGACGCTCGACGATGCCCGCCGGCTGGCGCACTGACTCCTCGCCTGCCTCAGACGTGCTCTGCTCAATCGATGGACTGGACATCTAGACCTCCGTTTTGCGCTTTTCGAGCGAGCGCGCTTCGAACGCGCTCGTTCGCTGGGTGGCTCCTGGGCGGTCCGCGCAGGAGCCGGTGGCGCCGTCCGCGGACGGGGAACCCGCGAGACGGCGCCGACCGATGGGCTTTAGACGATGAAGCCGGTCGCCGTCACGGCGGCCAGCACCTTGGCGGCGGTGTAGGGCGTGTCGAACGGACCGTTCGGGGCGATGTCGTTGCCGGCCGGTTCGTTCAGCAGGCCGATGACGCTCGCGTGGCGCGCCTCGATCGTGAGGATCGACACGGCGGCCTTGACATATGCGGGCGTCGTGATGTTCAGCGCCTGGCCCGAGTACGCGTGAACACCGGTGTTCTCGAGCACTTCAGCTGTCTTCATGAACGTTTCGGGACTGGTGTTGGCGCCTTTGAAGTTGAACTTCGGTTCCTTGGCGGCCTTGCTGCCGAGGTGTTTCTTCAGGAACGCCACGTGCGCGTTCTCATCCCTGGTGACGACCTTCAGGAACACGCTCGTCTGTGCGTTGAGCGACATGTCCGCGGCCGTGGCGCCGTTGTAGAACGCCGCCTCCAGGTACTCGAGGGTGAGCGCGTAGTTGAGGATTCCAACGTCGCCCTTTCCGAACGACGCCGGCGGGCGTCCGACCTCGGATGACGCGAACGCGCTCGGCGCGAGCATCGATAGGACTGCACCGCCGCTCATCGCAGCGCCGGCGCCGATACCGGCCTTCTTGAGGAAGCTCAGGCGTGTATCGCCGGAGACCGCGTCAGCGGCTTCGCGGAGCGCGCCATCGCTGTCGATCTCGTCAACGTTGATCTGATAGGTCATTTGTCTCCAATATTCCGGGGGAAGTTCGGACCGCGGAGCGACGCTCCATAAACGGCCCTTGTTTCTGTGAATACGGAAAGCAGCCCCGCGCGGATCACTGCGAGGACCAGCGCGTCGCTGTCAGAACCCGCGGCCGCGGGTGTTCTAATCGGTGTGGTGCAGATAGCGCACGACATCCTGCGCGTCGGCCCGCAGCGCACGCTCGTCGCTGCGCGTGATCGCAGCGAACGGCTCCAGCGCGACCTTCCCCGCCGACAGCATCCACGTTGCCCTCGCGCGCCCTTTCACGAGCGCAAACGGCCTGAAGATCCCGTTGACGGTGACGATCCGCTGGTGATGGACGTCGAGCAGCGCCTCGCGCGAGCGCCAGCCGAGCAGCAGCGGATCGAACGCGCCGAGCAGGCGTGGAGGTGGCAGCTCCGGGGCCGCCGAGGCCGACGGCGGGTGCCTCGCCAGCTCGAGCAGCCCGTCATCGCGCTGGCGCAGCTCCGAGGCGATCGCGGCGAGCCCAGCGCGCGCGTCGCGCAGCGGCAGACCCGCCCACTTGGCCAGATCGCGATCCTCGGCGGGCGCGTGACCGGAGAGGTACCTGCGCGCGAGCTCAATGAGCGCACGCTCACGATCCACCGGCGCGGGCGCTCCCAGCCAGTCGCGCACGAGCACGTACGCGTGCTGCGCGCCGCGCATCGGCCCGCGCACGATCGCGCCGCGCAGTGACGCCGCCAGCAGCAGGTGCACGAGCGCCTGGCCCTCCGTGCGCACTCCCACCGAGGCGATCCGCTCACGCAGCTGCGCGCGATCCAACGGTCCCTCATCCGCGAGCGCGCGCTCGATCGCCGCCACCCCGCGCTCCGCCGCCGCCGGTGTGACGCCCTCCTGGGACAGGCGCCGGGCGCTCGCCGTGCGCAGGGTCGGGGCGGTCAGGGAGTGCAGCCAGAAGTAGTCCTCGCTGGCGAGGAGATGCAGCGTGCCGCGGTTCAGCCACGTGATCACGAGCGAGCGCTCCTCCGTGAGCGCGTGGTCAACGTCGTGCGCCGTCAGCCCGGTGCTGCGCGCACGGACCGCCAGGCGCGCCCCGCGCGGGTCCTGTCCCTGGATCGCGAGCAGCCTGCGGGCGACCTCTACCGGATCCCGCGCGGGAGCGCCCGTCAGCAGCTGCGCTGCGAGCCGTTCGGCGAGCACGCCGGCTGGGGACCACGCTCGCATCGGCGCTACGGTCGCGGGTCGCGCCACATCTTCCACATCGTCGGGCCGCGCAGCAGCTGGATCTCGTCCAGCACGCGGAAGCCGTGGCGCGCGTAGAAGTCGATGTTGCGTTCCTTGGAGGACTCGAGGTACGCGCCGACGCCGTCGCTGTCGCACTGCTGCAGCACCGGTGCCAGCACCGCCGAGCCGAGCCCCCGCCCCTGCGCCTCGGGCTCGGTGCCGAGCAGCGCCAGGTACACGTGCGGCGGCGTGCGCGGATGCGCGCGCTCGAGTTTTTCCCAGCCGAGGCCGACCATCGGCATGCGCGCCAACAGCCGCGGGTGCAGGAACGACGGAACCAGCTCGGCCGTTTCGCGCAGCGTCGAGTGCCAGCGTCCCGGCGGCGCCCACAGCGCCGCACACGTCAGCTCGTCGATCGTCCACACCTCCTCGTCGGCGAGCAGCTGGCGCAGGCGCACGCCGTGAAAGCGCTCCAGCGCGCCGAGCCGCAGGCGATCCGGGCGCCACGCCCAGCTCGCGACCGGGTCGTCGAGGAACGCCCGCGCGAGCATCGCCGCCAGCGCCGGCACGTCGGCCGACGTGGCGCGGCGGACATGCACGGGCGGATCGTTCACAGCCACAACGCACGCATCTATAAATCGTCGTTCTCGTCCAGGTGGAAGGCATCCGCGAGCAGCTCGTACGAGCGCCGGCGCGCCTCGTGCTCGTAGGTGATGCACACGGCGATCGCCTCCTGCGCGCCGTACTCGCCGACCACCTGCTCGAGCTGCTCGCGCACCGTCTGCGGCGAGCCCACCAGCGTCCGACGCCGCGCACCCGGCTCGCCGCTGCGCTGCTCGGACTCGAGGAACCGCAGCGCCTTCTCGGGTGGGGGCACCGCGATCAGCTGGCCGCGGCGCAGCAGCGTGAACGCCATCCGCCCGCTCGCCGCCACGCGCCGGGCCTCCTCGTCGCTGTCCGCGCAGATCACCCACACCGCGACAGCGGTGCGCGGCTCAGCCTCCGGGTGCGCCTGCTCGTGCGCGGCGAAGCGCTCGCGGTAGAGCGCCGCGATCTCCGCGCCCTGCGGATTGATGAAGTCGGCGAACGCGTACGGCAGCCCCAGCTCCCCCGCCCAGATCGCGCTCTGCGGCGATGAGCCCAGCAGCCACGGCTCCGGTTTGTGAGGGCGCCCCGGCAGCGTCTTGGCCAAACGCGCGAACGGATGATCCGCCGGCAGCCGATCGTCGAGATAGCCGAGCAGCTCCGTCAGCTGCTCGGGAAAGTCGTCCGGCGCGGCCTGACGGCGGTCGCGCTGCAGCGCGAACGTTGTCAGCGGGTCGGTGCCCGCCGCGCGTCCCAGCGCCAGGTCGATGCGTCCCGGGAACAGTCCCGCCAGCAGGCTGAACGTCTCGGCCACCTTCAGCGGGCTGTAGTGAGGCAGCATCACGCCGCCGCTGCCCACGCGGATGCGCGTCGTCGCCGCCGCGATCGGGCCGATCAGCGCCTCGGGGCTCGGACCGGCGAGCATCGGACCGCCGTGGTGCTCGGCCACCCAGTAGCGGTGATAGCCGAGACGGTCGGTCAGGCGCGCGAGATCCAGCGTGTTCTCGAGCGCCTGCGCGCCCGTCGAGCCCTCCGCGATCGGAGACTGATCGAGAACCGACAGGCGGAAGGGCGCACTGGTGCTGGCCACGTGCCACGTAGGGTATGACGACGCGCTAGGGTTTGACGGGAACTTCGGGGAGGAGAGTGATGTATCAACCGACGCTGTTTCGCGACCGCCCACGACCCGCGCAGGTCGTGCTCGGAGGCGTCGTCCCGGCGATCGCCGGCGCGGTTGCCGGCGTGCTCGTCGGCGTCTCCAGCGGCGCCTACTGGGGCTACGCGGTGCTCGTCGCGATCGGCAGCGTGATCGCCGGCTTCGAGCACCAGGACGGCTGGGGCGGAGCCGACCGCGGTCTCGTCGCCGGCTTCATCTACGGCGTCGCGCTGCTGCTCGCGCACGCGATCATCGGCACCCACGCGAAGGTCTCGCTCGGCAGCTTCCCGCCGTTCCTCGCCGTCATCACCGCGATCGCCGGCATGCTGCTCAGCGCGCTCGGCGGCCGCATTGCCCGCGGCCAGCGCGAACGCGCGCTCGCGCAGCCGACGATCCCCGTCGAGTAAGCCGCCGCGCGCTCGATCCCGCTCGCGATCGTGACCAGTAGGATTTCGGAGCGATGAGCGCCACAAGCGACGACGCCGCGCCCCCCTACCACCTGTTCCTCGACGTCGACGAGGTGCCCGTCGCGGCGAGCGCGCTGCGGCTGCTGATCTCCGACGAGGCGCACGAGCCGGGCATCCGCCGCCTCGCGCGCGACGTGCTCGCCGAGCTCGAGCAGCTGCCCGACGAGAACGGCGTGCTGACGGTGGCGCTGACGCCGCAACAGATGAAGATCTCCTACAGCGCGGTCAAACTGCTGTTCAACGACCTCCAGCACGACGAAGCCGACGAGATCGAGATCCTGCGCGGCATCCTCGACAAGCTGCCTGACGAACACGTCATGCGCGCGATCATCCTCGAGTAGCCACGCCGTTGACCGAGTTGACGGCCGTCGACGCCGCCGCGTGGCGGCGGTGGCTTGCCGACCACCACGCCGAGGAGGCCGGTGTCTGGCTCGTGCTCGCCAAGAAGGGCACCACCGAGCCGACGAGCCTCACCTACGAGCAGGCACTCGACGAGGCGCTCTGCCACGGCTGGATCGACGGTCAGGTGGGCCGCCGCGACGAGCGCACCTTCCGTCAGCGCTTCACGCCGCGACGCGCGCGCAGCACCTGGTCCAAGCGCAACGTCGGTCATGTCGGGCGGCTGCTGCGCGAAGGCCGGATGCATGCCGCCGGCGTCGCGCAGGTCGAGCGCGCCAAGGCGGACGGGCGCTGGGAGGCCGCATACGCCGGTCAGGCGAGCATCGAGGTGCCGGAGGACCTTGCGAGCGCGCTCGCCGCCGAGCCGCGCGCACAGGCGATGTTCGAGATCCTCACCAGCCAGAATCGCTACGCGGTGCTCTACCGGATCGACGCAGCCAAGCGCGCCGCCACGCGAGCGCGACGGATCGAGCAGTACGTCGCGATGCTCAGCCGCGGTGAGACGCTCCATCCGCAGCGGCGCAAGCTCAGCGACTGACGACACCGGCCTGCGACAATGGCCCCCCTGATGCGCCGGACGGCCGCCATTCCCGCGCTCGCCGTGAGCGCCGTCCTCCTCGCAGGCTGCGGGGGCGCGGGACACACCAGCGCGAGGACCCACGCTCGCTCGTCGGCCGCGACGGCGACACACGACGGCCCCTATCCCAACGGTCAGCTCGGCGCCCCGGCGCCCGCTGCCAGCCGCGAAGAAGCGAAGGCGCGGGCCTTCGCCGTCGCGGTCAACCTCAAAGCGAGCGACGTGCCGGGATTCCACCCCTCCTCCGAACACGAACACAAGAGCGCGGCTGAAAAGCGCCTCGAACCCGAGCTGGCAAAGTGCGTGGGGGGCGCGGGCGCGAAACGGGAAGCGACGGAAGCGAGCTCGAAGACCTACGAACGGGGGAGGTCGATCATCACCCAGAGTCTCAGCTCACAGGTGACCGTCGCGCGCACGAGCGCACTCGCCGCGAGGGAACTGGCGTCGATCCGCGGCGGCCATCTGCAGAGCTGCCTGGCGCACTACCTCAACCAGCTGCTCGCGAGCACGAACGTGCACGGCGCGAAGATCGGCCCGGTCTCGACCAAGCAGGGATCGCCGCCCGCGGCGGGTGCCGACGGCAGCTTCGGCCTGCGCTTCATCGAGACGGTGACGCTGCACGGCCTGCGGATCCCCTTCTACGTGGACATCCTCGGCTTCGTCAAGGGCCGCGCGCAGGTGTCGCTGTTCACGTTCGGCGTTCTGCGCGAGTTCCCGGCGGCTCTGGAGGAACAGCTGTTCTCGCTGCTGCTCAAGCGCGCCAAGACCCACAGCGTCTAGAAACAGGCGCCCGGACGCGCCCGCGCGCGTATCCTTGGAGCCGGATGGAGACACGCGTCGACGGCCGCAGCCTGCGCTACCAGCATCGCCGCGGCGAGCTGCTGGAGGCGGTGGCGGAGTACGTGGTCGACAACGGCGTCGCCAGCCTTTCGCTACGACGCATCGGCGATGCGGTGGGCGTCAGCCACGTGACGCTCCAGCATCACTTCGGCACCAAGGAGCAGCTGGTCGAAGAGATCGTCGAGCACCTCCTGGGACGGACTTTGATTCCCAAAGGGGTTTACACCGATGGCATCCCCAACCCCGACATGGACCTTCCGGCTCGCCTGCGTGCCCTGTGGGCGCATCTGACCTCGCCGCCGGGACTCGGTGACATTCGCCTGTTCATCGAGGTCGTCGGCCAGAGCCTGTACGGCGCACCCGAGTGCTCGCCGGCGGTCGCGCGCTCGATGACCCATCGCCTCGAGCTGATCAGGACCAACCTCATCAGCCTCGGCTGTCCCGAGGAGGAAGCCTCGGCGTTTGCGACGGTGCTGCTCGCGACGATCCGCGGCCTGGTCATCGAACTGCTCGCCACCGGCGAACGCGAGCGGCTGGATCAGGCGTTTGAGATCGCCGTCGAGAATGCCGAACGGCGCGCACAGGAGTGGTCTGGCGGCTGACCGGGGGCCTCCCGTGGGAGAGCCCCCGAATCGCCGAACGTCACTTCACTCGGATCCGGCTATTCGATGCCGACCGCCTTCAGGCGGCCGATGACGAATTTGTCGGCCGTCTTGTCGTACTTTTCGACGTAGTCGAGGTGCGCGTTGAGGTTGAAGCCTTTGGCGCAGAACGGGTCGCCGGTGTCGCAGTAGGACTGGATGTCCGCTGCGAACGACGTCAGCAGCTGCGTTTTCAGGCGCGGGAAGATGCCTTCGGCGTTTTTGTCGGTGCCGACGTCGAAGGACTGGCCCGGGATGCGACGCGGATCGCCGTACTGGATCACGCCGACCACTTTTTCGGTCGCGAACGCCGCTGCCGGAGGTGTCGCCGGACCGTCGCCGGCACCGTCGACCGATTTGTTGCCGCCACCGCCGCCGAGCGCGTCACCGACGATCTGGGCTCCCTGCGAGTACCCGAGCAGGACGATCCTCTGGCCCGGGCAGTTGGTTACCTCTTCTTCGAGCTGTTTCTTGATGGCCACGTCACCCGCGGTGACGCTCGGTTCGTACGGGCTCAACGCGGCCGGGTACACCACAGCCTGCTGGCTGACGGTCGCTTTGACGCCCTTCTGGATTTCTTCGGCCAGGGCGCCGATCGCGCCATCGCCAGCAGCCTCGGTCGAGGCGCGAGCGACGATGAGGTTGACAGTTGCACACGGCGAGTTCGACGAAGCGACCGCCAACGCGGGCGCGGCCTGCAACGCCGCCCCGCCGACGCCCGCGAGCACGCTCGCAACCAGCGAGCACGCGGCGATGCGACCTGCGCGGCCGACCATCGATGATGCACTCTTGCAACGCATAAAGCACTCCGATCTGTAGAGACGACATGCGTTTGCTCGAGGCTCCCCCCGCGCGCACGTCCGCCGTCCGCGCGCAGGCGCAGACGGCCGGCACACGCCGGCTCGAACCCCAGGCAAATCCCTCTTCGAACAACTCCTCCTTGCTCGCCCGCGAGGGGTGAGCCGCGCCATCATACACGTTGCTCGACCAAATGGTCGGTCAATTTATTCGGGGCCCGTTCGAACCTTGCAGGCGGGCCTCGCCGGCGCGATCTGTGCCCCGTTGAGCGGCTCGAGTGATCCGTCTGGCGCGTTCGCGCGCAACAGCCTCCAGTGCACACATCCATTCCGGTGCACGTGACCTACACAGAAGGGGGCAGCACAATGAACGATCAGCGCAACGTGTCGGAGCTCGTACACGCACACTCGCCGGCGGCCGAGGATCAGTGGACGGCGCCGACCACACGCAAGGGGTTCCTGAAGGGTGCGGCTGTCGTCGGCGCGGGTGCGGCCGGCGTGGGAGCACTGGCGCCCGCCGCGGCGTTCGCCAGTCGCAAAAAGCCGGGGGTCACCCACGGCGACCTGGAAATACTGAAAGCGGCGCAGATCGCCGAGGCACTGGCGGTGACGACCTACACGAACATCATCAACACCGCGCCGTTCTTCAAGAACATCCCCGCCGACGATCAGGGCTATCTGAAGGGGGCGCTGCAGGAGGAGATGTCGCACTACCTGCTCGAGGAAAGCGTGACCAAGAAGCCCACGCCGTTCACGACGTTCTACTACCCGCCGAACATGTTCACCGATTCGCAGACGACGCTCGACATCCTCGTGACGCTCGAGGATGCGTTCATCGCCGCGTACCTCGTCGGCGTGCGCCACTTCAGCACGCCGGACCTGCGCGTGACCGCGGCGAGGATCATGGGCATCGAGTCCGACCATCGCACGCTCGCACGCGTCGTCGGCGGCGACGTGACACCCGAAAACGGCGGTCCGATCACCAGCATCACTGGCATCCAGAAGGTCGCGGAGTCGATCGCACCGCCCAACAACAACGGCTACGAGCGCACGCTGCTACTCGCGAACATCGGCCAAGCGGTGGAAGCGCTGCTCCCGTTCGCCGAAAAGTCGGCCGCCGAAAAAGCCGGCTTCGATACCGCCAAGCCGTACACGTTCACACCGTTCACGCCGATGCTGCCGAGTCCGCTCGGCGAATTCCACTCGTTCAAGGGTTGATCGAGCGGACCGGCTCACGCTCATCTCCCGTCACGCCGGCGGGGATGAGCGTGACGACCGGCTCAGGCGTCCCCGAGCCGTTCGAGTACCTCCTTGCGATCGGTGCCGTGCTCCTGCAGCACCCGATCGAAGTCCTCTCCGTAGACGTGCATCACAGCCAACAGGATGTCGGTGGTGGTCAGCGCCCGCCGATCGCGTTCCTCGGCGATCCGCACGGCGTGCTCGGTGACACGCGCGACGGCGTCGCCGTGGTCGCTTGCGCTCGCGCTCGCAGCGCCGTGCTCGGAGCCCTCATCGGCGCCCGCGAGCGGGACTTCGCTGACACCGATCGCCTGCAGCGCGATGCCCACCTGTCCGTGCAGGCGCAGCACCCGCAGCCAGCGCTCGACCTCGTCGTCGGGCGTGCGCGCGAACGGCATCGCGGTGGAGGCGATGCCCAGGGCGATCGCGGCGTCCGGCGCCAACAGCGGCCGCGCGCTCACAGCGCCACCCCGACGCTGCCCCGGCGCGCGTGGATATAAGCGAGGTTCTCACGGCGCAGCGCCACTTCCGGCGCACCGTCGCCGCGACGCACCTCGAGCACGATCGTGCCCGCGCGTCCCGCCGCGATCGCGGCCGTGCGCAGCGCCTCGGCGACCTCGCTGCGCGTGAGTCCGCACGCGAGCAGAAAGCGCTCGGTGCGGGCGCTTGTGGCCTCCTCGCGATCGAGCTCGAGCTCCTCGACGAGGACCGTCGGGGCCTGCTCGGGCCCCTCGATGTGCAGCAGGCACGCGGCCATGTCGTCGGGGCGCTCATCGGCGAGCTCGGCCACGTGCTCGAGCAGCGCGGGCGCCGTCGCGCTCGGCCCGAGCTCGGCGAGCGTGTCGAGCAGGCGCTCGGTGCCGAACAGGTCGGAGCCGACCCGTGCCTCGGTGACGCCGTCGGTGTGGAAGCAGATCTGCGCGCCGCCCGGAACCGAGACGACCGTCTGACGAGTGCCTGTTCTCATACCCACTCCGATCGGCGGAGCGGCGCAGATTGTAACCGGCGGGATCGATCCTGCATCCTCCTGCAGCGGCAGGATCACCGGCGGCGGATGTCCGGCGGACGAGTACACGAGCAGCCGCTCGCGCGGGTTGTACGTGGCGGCGATCACGGTCGCGAAGGCGCCGCCGAGCTGGCGGTCGAGCACCGCTCCTGCGGTCTGCACGGCGTCCCGCGGCGACAGTCCCGCCTCGAGATATGCGCGCAGCGTGAAGCGCACGAGCGCGGTGTGCGGCAGCGCCTGGCGTCCGTGCCCGGAGACGTCGCCGACGATGATCGCCAGCTGACCGTCGTCGAGCGCGAACACGTCATAGAAGTCCCCGCCCGCCCCAGGCCCGGCGGCGGGCTGGTAGGCCGCGGATGTGCCGACCGGGCCGAGCCGCGCCGGCGGGACCGGCAGCAGCGCGGCCTGCAGCAGACCCACGTCCGCGAGCAGCTCCACCCGCTGACGCTCGAGGCGGCGGGCGCGAACGGCGGCCACGCGCGAGCGCACGGCGAGCGCCAGCGCCAACGCCAGCAGCGCCGCGATCAGCCCGCGCACCGCGGTCGGCACGACATCCACGAACTTGGTGATGGTCGTGACCAGCTGCGAGGAGGGGCCGGCGGAACTCGATTTAGTGGCGCCCTTGCGGGCGCCTCGCGGCGTGCGCGGCGCCGACGCCGCGCCGGCCGTCGCGGCAGCGGGCGCCAACCCCGCTGCCGCGAGCTCGAGCGGGTGGGCGGGCGCTCGCGTGCCGGAGCGAGCGTGCCGTGAGCGATACGCGCGGTTCGACACCTCGCCGCCGGCCGCCGCCTTCGAGGCGCGTTCGGCGGACGGGCTCGTCTGCACGGTTCCCAGAGGCGTTGGCACCGCCGCAGCGGCTGGTGCCTGCGCTGTGAGCACCGAGGCCGCGAGCGCCGCGGGAGACCCGCCGGCGCCGGCGGATTCACCTGTGCCGGACCCCGATTCGCCGCTGCCTTCGCCAGATTCGCCGGTGCCTTTGTGCCCTTTGCCCTTGCCTTCGTGCTCGCGTTTGCCTTCGGCTTCTTTCTTTTCTTTCTTTTCTTTCCGTTCTTTCCGTTCTTTTTCTTTGCCCGTGCCTTTTTTGGCCTGCGTGGAGGTCTGTGCGTCCGTCAGCGTCGGCTGGGCCCCTGCTTCCTGTGCTTCGGCGCTCTGCTGTTCGCGCAGTCGTTCCTGCCTATGAGCCGAACCGCGTCCGTCGCCGTCGTGGCGGACGGCGCGGTGGTGCGGGCCCGCGGTGCTCGGGCCCGCGGTGCTCGGTTCCGCTGCCGCGCCGCTGGCGGCCGGTGTCGATCCGGAGCTCGTGCCCGCGCCCGTGCCTGCGTTCGTGGTCGCGCCGGTTTCGCCGGAGGCGCGGTGGTGGTCGTGATGCGCCGCCGGTGAGCGGGCCGGTGCCGGCGGTGTTTCGGGCTGTGCCGACGCTGGTGCCGGCGGTTGCGCGGGCGAGGGCTCGGCTTCCGCGTGGTCGGGCTTGGCGTTCGACGGTGAGGATGTCGACGGCGGCGGCGCAGGGGCCGGCGTGCTGGGCTGGTCTCGTCTGGCGGTGGCGGCGGGGATGAACGCGAGCGTGAGCGCGAGCGCGCAGCACGTCGCGGCAAGCGCCGTCGCCAGTCGTGAGCGCCGGCGCCGGCGCGCGGTTGTCGCTGTCGGATCCCTACCCATGACGCTCACCATCGAGCAGTGCACTCCCCTTTCAGCCGGTTTCGGCGGTTCGCCCGCGGGTGTGCTCGAGCGCGTCGTCGAGCGAGGGGTAGATGGCGAACACGCCGTCCATCCCCGACAGCTCGAAGATCTTCAGCAGCTTGTCGTTGGCGCAGACGATCGCGAGCGTGCCGTCCGCGCCGAGGCTGCGGCTCACGCCGACGAGCACGCCCAGCGCCGTCGAGTCCATGAACGTCGAGTCTTTGAGGTCGAGCACGAGGTGGCTGTGCCCTTCCTCGAGTGCGTCGAGGAGCATCCACTTCAGCTGCGGCGCTGTCGCAAGATCGAGGTCGCCCTGGACGGCGACCACGCTCGTGCGCGCGTCGAGCTCACGCCGGCTGATGCCGAAGGGCACCGCGTCGGCTGAGGGGTGATCCGTCCTGTCGGTTCGGCTGCGCATCCATCTCCCTCCTTCATGTGGGCACGCCGAAGCGTGCGAACTCGAGTGCATTCCGGGCGCACATACGACCGGACGTCCATCAGCAGCCTCGACGCGCGCGCCGGCAACAATCACCCGATCGCTGATTAATCGAACAAACGTCCAGAAGGAGGTTTCGACCTTTCAGGAGCTGGACTTGAGGGCTGACGCCCGCGGGTACTGGCCAGTGCCTCGAAAAGGCCCGCTATTTGCGTGTGATCTCCTCGAAAACGGGGTGTTTGGCCACGCAAAGAGCGGGCAACGACCGGTCAAGCCCGCTACAACGAAAACTTGAGCCGTGGGGGGTGCTCCCGCGGCCTGAAGGAGTCTCACGTGAGCCAGGAAGAAGTCCGATCGGACGGGGTTCTGCTGACCGGCGCCACCGGGTTCGTCGGCATGGAACTGCTCGCGCGCTACCTGGAGCGCACCGATCGGCCGGTTTACGTCCTCGTCCGAGGCGCCAGCGAGCGCGCGGCCGCGACCAGGGTCGAGCGCACGCTGGCCTGCCTGTTCGGCTTCGGGCACCCATACGCCGGGCGCGTGACGGCGGTTCGCGGCGACGTGACGCGGGCAGGCCTCGGCCTGCGTCACGGGCGTGGCGCGCTGACGGAGCGGGTCAACGAGGTCGTCCACAGCGCCGCATCGGTGTCGTTCGACCTGGAGCTGGACGCCGCGCGCGCGATCAACGTCGACGGTACGCGTCGGGTGCTCGAGTTCGCCGAGCGCTGCCGCCGGCGCGGCAGTGGCCTGCGACGCTTCTCCTACGTCTCCACGGCATACGTCGCGGGCCGGCACAGCGGGTACTTCAGCGAGGACGACCTCAATCGCGGTCAGCGCTTTCGCAACACCTACGAGCAGTCCAAGTTCGAGGCTGAGCGCACGGTCGCGCAGCGGCGCGAGCAGCTGCCGATCACCGTGCTGCGCCCCAGCATCATCGTCGGCGCACGCGACAGCGGCTGGACGTCGTCGTTCAACGTGCTGTACTGGCCGCTGCGCGTGTTCGCGCGCGGCGCGTATGCGGCGTTGCCCGCCCGCGGCGAGGCCCCCGTGGACGTCGTGCCGGTGGACTACGTGGCCGACGCCACGTTTGCGCTCAGCCAGGCGCCCGAGGCCGAGGGCGCGACGTTCCATCTCACCGCCGGGGATCAAGCGACCAGCGTCGGCGAGCTCGTGGAGCTCGCGAGCGCGTTCTTCAAGCGCCCCGCCCCGCGCCTGATCGATCCGCTGCTGTATCGGCGTCTGCTGCATCCGCTGCTCGTACGCGGCGCCCGCGACGAGCGCCACCGGCGCTCGCTGCGGCGCAGCGAGACGTTCTTCCCGTACTTCGACATGGACGTCAGATACGACGACCGGCGCGCGCGCGTGGCGCTGCGCTCCAGCGGGATCGAGCCGACGCCGCTGCCCAGCTACTTCGATCGGCTGGTGCAGTTCGCGCTCGCCGCCGACTGGGGCCGGCGCGAGCTCCCGCGCGCCCGCGCGGCGGAGGCGGCAGCCCACGCGTCCTCGGCGCGGCGGGCGCGACGCCCGCGCTCTACGCGACGAGCACTGGAGCTGGTCAGGTGAGCGGCGAGCGGATGTCAGCCCTGGACGCTTCGTTCCTCGCCGTCGAGACGCCGAGCGCGCACATGCACGTCGGCTGGGTCGCCGAGTTCTGCCCGTCGGCGGAGGACCGGCTGCCGACGTTCGCGCAGCTGCGCCGCCACATCGAGCGCCGCGTCGGGCGTGCGCCGCGCTATCGGCAGAAGCTCGCTGCGGTGCCGCTCGGCGTGCACACGCCCGAGTGGATCGACGACGAGGCCTTTGCGATCGACCGCCACGTGTATTGGGCGCCGGGGCCGTTGCACGACCTGGTCGACCAGGTGATGTCGATGCCGCTGCGCCGCGACCGTCCGTTGTGGGAGATCTGGATCTGCCAGAACCCACAGGCGCGGACGTTTGCGGTCGTGGGCAAGGCGCACCACTGCATGGTCGACGGCATCGCCGCGGTCGAACTCGGCTCGATGCTCCTGGACGCGACGCGCGAGCCGTCCGCGTGCGAGTCCGGGCACTGGACGCCCGCGGCGCCGCCCAGCGCCGAGCGCCTGCTCGTGCGCGGCGTTCGCGACCTGATCGGTGACCAGCTCGGGCTGCTGCGCTGGCCCGTGCGTGCCGCGAGCTCACCCGTCGGCGCCGCGCGGGGGACGGCCGCGGGCCTGCTGCGCGCGACCCGCGCACTGAGCCACTCGCTCCGCGGTGCACCGGCGAGCGTGCTCAACGGGCCGCTCTCGCCGCTGCGTCGCCTCGCGTGGACCGAGCGCCCGCTGGCGGACCTGCGCGCGGTCAAGCGCGCGCACGGGACGAGCGTCAACGACGTCGTGCTCGCGGCGGTGGCGGGCGGCATCCGCACGTATCTGCTCCGCCGCGGCGAGCCGCCGGTCGCGCTCAAGGCGCTGGTTCCGGTGAACGTGCGCAGCGGCAAGGCTGAGGACCTCGGCAACCGCGTCTCGTTCGTGTTCGCCGAGCTCCCGTGCGACGAGCCTGACGCGCTCGAGCGACTCGGGCACGTGCACGCGACGATGAGCGCGCGCAAGCGCAACCGCGAGCCCGAAGGAGCCGACCTCGCGATCAAGGCCGCCGAGCACACGCCTGGCGTGGTGCAGCACGCGATCTCGCGCGTCCTCGCCAGCCCGCGCACGTTCAACCTCGTCGTCTCCAACATTCCCGGCCCGAGCGAGCCGATGTACCTGCTGGGCTGCCCGCTGCAGGCGACCTATCCGATCGTGCCGCTCGCCGACCGGCACGCGGTGTCGGTCGGCATGACGACGGTCGGCGAGCGTGCGTGCTTCGGGGTCTACGCCGACCGCGAGGCGCTACCCGACGCGGGCGCGCTGGCGGCCGACATCGACGATGCGCTGACGGAGCTGCTGGTGCTCACGCCGCGTGGCTGATGAGCGCCACGGCCGCGTCCGCCGTCGCGACCTGGAAGCTGAAGCTCTCCTGCAGATACAGGCGCACGACCTGCTCGTCGTGGGAGTCATAGCCAATCGACAGATCCTGCCCGCAGTCGAGCAGGAAGTCGCCGCCGCGCTGGCTGACGAGGACGGCCCCGCGGACACCTGGTGCCCACACGATCGGACCGTCGAGGATCTTTCGCAGATGCTCGAGCATCGGATAGCCGCCGTGCTCGGCCGTCTCGATCACCAGCCGGTGCTGCTCGGCTCCGAGCGCGAGCGCGTACGGGCCGGCGACGCCGCTGCCGAGCAGGCGCTCGAGCGCGGCGGCGACCGCGCTCGGGTACTCCTGCGGCGAGGAGCCGAGCGGGACGGGCGCGTGGGGCGAGGCCTCGGTGATGCCGGTGATCGCACCACTCCAGCCGTGGAACACAGCGACGTTCTCGGCGACCGCGATCCGGTGCGCCGCAAGATCGAGCGCGTCGAGGTCGGCGTCGGCGGCGCCGCGGTCGGCGTCGCGCAGCTCATCGAGGGAGATCTCGAAGTCCGCGCGAGCCTCGACCAGCGGCAGCACGCGCCGGCGCAGGGCCGTGACTCCGTCGCCCGCCACCGACGCCAGCGGCTCGGTGCGCCCGAGGTTGGTCGCCGAGTGCGACCAGCCGCGCGGCCCGGCGAAGTCGACGAGCCTGCGCGCCGCGAGCGCCGGGCGCAGCCGCTGCGTCGCCTCGCCGTCGATCAGCTCCCAGCCGGCCGCCGTGATCGGCGCTTGCGCACGGAGCAGGTGATCCATGGTGGGCAATGGTGGCACAAGCCCCGCGCGCGCGTCTGGCCGGCCGGCGGGCCGGCGAGGCTCTAAGCCGAGGCCGCCGCGTCCGCGACGGGGCGCGGGCTGCGGCGCTGCCACACGACGGTCGCGTCGCGCGACGGGATCAGCGTGCGGTGCGACCAGCGCATTCGCTCGCCGCGGCGTCCCCGCCGGCCATCGGGCACGCGGGGCTCGAGCTCGGCGAGCATCGTGCGCAGGATCAGCTTCGCCTCCAGCAGCGCCAGCGACGAGCCGATGCAGCGCCGGATGCCGCCCCCGAACGGCACCCACGAGTAGGTCTCCGGGCCGTTCTCCAGGAAGCGCTCCGGCCTGAACGCCGCCGGGTCCTCATACACACGGCGGTTGCGGTTGGTGGCGTAGACGGAGATCGCGGTCGTCGTGCCGGCCGGCAGCAAGAACCCTCCCACCTGCAGCTCGCGCTTGAGCGTGCGCACGACGATGCCCTGCGGCGGCCGGACCCGCAGCGTCTCGTTGATCACCGCCGTCAGGTACTCGTCGCCGCCACCGTCGCGCTGCGCGTCGACCTCCTCGACGAGCCGCGCCAGCGTCTTGGGATGGCGGACGAGACGCTCGATCGCCCATGAAACCGCGGTCGCGGTCGTCTCGTGACCCGCCAGCAGCAGCGTCACCAGCTCGTCGCGCACTTCCTCGTCGGTCATCGGCGCGCCGTCCTCATCGCGCGCCACCAGCAGCATCGACATGATGTCCGAACGACCCTCGAGGTCGCTCTGGCGGCGCCGGTTCTCGATCTCCGCGTAGATCTGCGCGTCGAGGCGGTCCAGCCCGCGTCCGATCGTGCTGTTCGGGCGCTCCTGGGTCGGGCGAACCAGCATCCGCAGCCCGGCGATCACGTGCTTCGGCCCCATCAACGCGACGATCGTCTTCTGCATTTCGTTCATGCGCTCGGCCTCGACACCGAACACCGAACCCATGATCACCTCCAGCGTGATCAGGCGTGTGCGCGGCTGCATGCGCATCCGACGACCCAGGGGCCAGTCGGTCATCACGCGCCGGGTGGCACCCACGATCAAGTCCTCGTGCTTGCGCAGGTGCTCCCCGTGGAAGGGAGGAAGCAGCAGCTTGCGCTGGCGCATGTGCTCGGGCCCGGTGAGCACGCTCAGCGAGTTGGGGCCCAGCACCCACACCGGCGCTCCGGCGCCGCCCGTGGGCTTCGGCGCGACATCCTCGGAGGCCGTCAGCAGCGTCTTGACGTCCTGCGGGTCGCTGAGATGAACCAGCGGAGCCCCACCGGGCGGAAAGCGCAGCGTGAACGTGTCGCCCCAGCGCCGTGTGCAGTGGTCCATCAGCCAGGTCGGCGCCAGCCCCCACGCGAGCGACTGGACGACCGGCGGCATGCTCGGGCCCGGCGGCAGCGACTGCTGCCCCCCCGCCGAAGGCACCTCCTCTCCGGCCTGCGCCCCCGACGACGCGGTCTGTGCTGCCGCTGCCATCGCGTAACGGTACCAGCCGCCCGACGGCATGGTAAAGCCGTTTCTGCGAGCCCAGCCGGGCTGTCAAGCAGTCTGCAAGACTCCTCTGCGTGCAGACCCACCTCGACTCTGGCGCTTCCGGGCCGGAGGCGGACGCGAGGCCGAAGGTGCTCTATGTGATGGGCGCGGGGCGCAGCGGGACCACCGTTCTGGGCGTCGCACTCGGCAACTGCGCCGGCTACTTCTTCGCGGGAGAGCTCAACAGGTGGCTGCCGCGATCGGGAGTCCCGTCGTATGACGGCGCCCGACGCGCGAGCTTCTGGGCATCCGTACGCGAGAGCATCGACGTCGATGACGAACTGCTCGGCGGCGGGACGAGCTGCCTCGAGCGTTCGTCGGCGCTGTTCGACGTTCGCAGGTGGCCGCGGCGCCGGCGCCTGCGCCGACGCTATCGAAAGGTGTCGGAGGATCTCTATCGCACGGTCGCACGCCTCGCGGGCGCAACCCACGTGGTCGATACCTCGCACTACCCGCTGCGCGCGCGTGAGCTTCAGGGTCTACAGGGCGTCGACCTCTATCTGCTCTACGTGGCCCGCAGCCCACAGGGCGTGCTGGCCTCGATGCGGCGCGAGGACGTACCCGAGCGCAGCTTCAACACCGGCGCCACCAACGCCTACCTGTGGCTCACACACCTGCTTTCGGTTTTTGTCTTTCTACGGCATCCGCGTGAGCGTCGCCTGTTCGTGAGGCACGAGGACTTTCTCGTCGACCCCGAAAGCGTGATCGCCGAAATTCTCAGATGGAGTGGGTCCTCGGCATCGCTGCCCGACCTGTCGGCCTTGCAGACAGGTTTGCCCCTACACGGAAATCGCGCGGCTGCGGCGGATGTGATCTCGCTCGAGCGCAGGAGCACAGCTCCGAAGCGGATCTCCCTGCTCACGAGCGCGATCCAATTTCCGTGGCGCGTGATTCACTCGCGCCTGCGTCCAGCGGCACGGTAGCGTCACACAGTTCGCAGCGCGTCGGCCGGGGAGAGCCGTGCGGCGCGGATCGCCGGCAGCAGCCCGGCGATCGCTCCGATCAGGATCGCCGCGCCGAACCCGCCGGCCCACGCGGTCGCAGGCACGACCACTTCCCAACCCTTCGTCGAAGCGTAGATCGCCGTGGCGAGGGCGCCGATGCCAACGCCCACCGCGCCGCCGCCGAGCGCCAGCAGGATCGCCTCGGAGAGAAACTGCGTGCGGATCTGCCCTTTGGTCGCGCCGAGCGCGCGACGCAGTCCGATCTCCGAACGGCGTTCGAGCACGGAGATGACCATGATGTTCGCCACGCCGACCGCGCCCACCAGCAGCGCCACCGCCCCCAGCCCGAGGAACAGGCCGTTCAGCGCGCTCTTCGCGTCGGCGCGCGCGACCAGCGCCGCCGACGGCTGGCTCACGTCGACTTCGTTCGGCGCCTGCGGGTCGGCGGTCTGGGCGAGCACCGACTGCACCGCTCCCACCTGTTCGTCCTGGGCGCGCACGTAGACCGTGTTGGCGTGTCCGTTGGACGCGAGGTACTTCTCAGCCGCGGGGAAGCCGACCAGCACGGAGCTTTCGATTTCGGGCGTCAGTTCGGCGGCGCCGAGGATCCCGGCGAGGTAGAACCACTGATCAGCGAGCCAGATCCGCTCGCCGGGGTACAGGCGCTCGATGCCGAGGCGCTGCGCCGCCGCCGAGCCCAGCACCGCGACCGGCTCGGTCGCAGTGGCAGCGTTCAGGTACTCGCCATGTGTGAGCTTCACGCCGAGTGCCGAGAGCAGGTTCAGGCTCGCCGCCTGCACCGTCAGAGCGTTCGTGTCGCCGGCGGGGATCAGCGGGCTGCGGTAGACCGCGCCGGCGAGCTTCGCCGTCTCGGCGACGGTGCTCACAGGGTAGATGCGGGCGATCATCGCCGGGGCTGTCAGCGGCAGCTCGGCCGTCTTGCCGGTCAGGCCCTGGCCGTTGGTGACCGTCAGCAGGTTCGTGCCGAGCCTGTCGATCTGCCTCAGCAGTCCCGCCTGACTGGAGGAGGACAGGCCGAGGACCGCCACGATCGCCGCGACCCCGATCGCGATCCCCAGCGCCGACAGGCCCGCCCGCAGCCGTCTCGTGCGCAGCCCCACGCTGGCGACCCGCGCTAGATCCGAGGGGCGCAGTCTGTTGGGGGCGAGGCTCGGAGCAGCGCTCACGGCCGCGTCCCCGGCGCGCTCATGGCTGGCGCCTCGGCGCGCTCATGGCCGCTGCCCCGGTTCTTCGTTGACGAGCGCGAACGCCGCCGGCCTTGCGTGTCCGGCGCTCGCCTCGACGATGTAGCCACCCTCGCCGCCCGCGGTCAAGGACGGCGCCACGGCCACTCCACAGGCGTCCGTCTCGACCTTCACGGTGCGGCGGCGCCAGATGCGCGAGCGACCCTGCCGAGTGCCGCGCGTGCGGGTAGTGAAGCGTGCGCTCGGGCCGCCGGCGGGCGCCGCGAACGTGACCCCCACGCCCGGGACGGGGTTCTTCTCGGCGTCCGTGACTGTGACGGCGAGCCGCACCGGGAACTGCATACCCGTTGCCGTGGACTGCGTCGAGCCGACTCCCGCCGTGACCCGGCTGGGCGCGCCCGCGAGGTTGTGCAGCGCGAAGCTCGCCTCGATCGCCACACCCGAGCCGCTGCCGCTCGACACCCCCGCGCCGCTGACGCCCGATCCAGCGCTGCCGCCGCTCGACACCGCGGCCGTCGCGGTGAACCTGCCGGCGGCGGTGTTCGCCGTGAGCGACGGTGAAGTGGCAACGCCGGAGGCGCCAGTCGTGGTGCTCGCCTGCGTGCCCGCGCCATCGGCGAAGCTCGCACTCGCCGTCGCGCTGGCGCCGCACGCGCCCGCGGCGGAGGACAGAGTGAACGTGACAGTCACCCCCGCCACCGGGTTGCCCGCGCCGTCCAGCACCGTCACCTGCAGCGGCTGCGCGTAGGAGCGCGTCACCGTCGCTGCGCGGCTCGTCGGCCCCGCCGTCGTAACCCGCGCCGGCACGCCTGCGGCGGTGTTCGTCAGCGAGAACAACACCGAGCCGTAGCGCGAGCTGGCCGTGACCGTGTAGCTGCCCGCCACGTCGTCGGCGGTGAACGCCGGCGCCGACGCCGCGCCCGTGGCGTCGCTGCCGACCGTCACGGTGCGCCACCCGCTGCCCGAGAACAGACCGCTTGCGCCGCTCGACGGCGCGCCGAACGCCACCGGCACGCCCGCCGCGCCCGTCACCGGACAGCCGTCGCTGTTCGCCAGCGCGACTTGCAGGCCGGTCGCGAACGCCGCCTCGATCTGCGCCGTCTGCGGTGTGCCCGCCACCAGCGTCAGCGTGTTCGGCGGGTTCGACGCCGGGCAGGCCGCGCCGCCGGCGCCGCCGGAGCCGCCCGGCGTTCCCGTTTCGCCCACGGCCGGCAGCGGCGCGCGTGCGAGCACACCGAGCGCCGCAACGGCGCAGGCGGTTGCAAGCAGCCCGACACGAGACCACCCGGCGCGGCGGCGGAGGCACGCGATCCCACTAAACATCAGCAGTCTCCGCCTCGGTGTCGGCGACGATCCTGCCGTCGAGCATCTGCACCTGACGAGGCAGGCGCTCGGCGAGCTCGCGATCGTGCGTGATGACGACGATCGTCGCGCCCTGCGCGTGCAGCTCCTGCAGCAGCGCCACGATCGCCGCGCCCGCCGCGCTGTCGAGGTTGCCCGTCGGCTCGTCCGCGAGCACGATCGCCGGGCCGCCGACCAGCGCGCGCGCGATCGCCACGCGCTGGCGCTCACCGCCCGAGAGCCTGCTCGGACGAAAGCGCGCGCGATCCGCCAACCCCACCAGCGCGAGCGTCTCGGCCGCGCGTTCGCGCCGCTCGCTCACGTCCGCCCCCGCGTACAGCAGCCCGTCGGCGACGTTCTCGAGCGCCGTCGAATGCTCGGCCAGGAAGAACTGCTGGAAGACGAAGCCGACGCTGCGCGCCCGCAGCTGCGCGAGCGCGCGATCGGAGCGTTCCGCGACGTCCACGCCCGTGATCGCGACGACCCCCTCGCTCGGGCGTTCGAGCGTGCCGATCACGTGCAGCAGCGTCGTCTTACCCGAGCCCGACGGCCCCACGATCGCGACGAGCTCGCCCGCGTTCACCGCGAAGCTCACCTTGCGCAGCGCGTACACCGGCGGCTCTGTGCCGTACGTCTTGCTCACCTCCCGCAGCTCCAGCACCGGCGCGCTCACGTCGCCGGCACCACCACGCGCTCGCCCGCCGACAGGCCCTCCCCGCTGACCTGCACGAGCCCTTCAGCGTCGTCGAACAGGCCCAGCGACACGGCCTGCAGGCGGTGCACGCGGCCTTCCACGACCTCGAGGGCGTAGCCCCCCGAGCCGACGCCGCTCCCGCCCGCCAGCGCCAGCAGCGCGTCGACCGGCACCACCAGCGCCTCGGGCACGCTCGCAGTCGTGATCGACACCGTCACCGGCGCCTCGTCCAGGTGGCCGATCGCGCCCGGCTCGCTCGGCCTGACGTCCACCTCAATCGTCGGGCCGCCTTCTTCGCCACCGCCACCGCCATCGCCATTTCCGTCGTTCCCGCCGCCGCCTTCGCCGCCTGTGTTCGACGGCGTTTTCGCAACCGTTCCCACCGACCGCACGACGCCGGGCGTCGTCTGGTTGTCCGGCAGCGTGATCGTCACCGCGTCGCCGGCCTTCACGCTCGACTGCTGCGCCGCGCTCAATTCGATCGTCACCTGCGGAGCCGTCGAGGTGC
>Ga0210391_10000428_pt1 | contig 45805 bp, 36 predicted proteins | sample IncBWC12OmetaG_FD_160573 | JGI IMG/M metagenome (GOLD analysis project Ga0210391, IMG submission 160573) | Forest soil microbial communities from Barre Woods Harvard Forest LTER site, Petersham, Massachusetts, United States - Inc-BW-C-12-O ...
CGGCCCCCGTTGAAGTTGTAGGCGAGGTTGAACGCGAATCCGTCGCCCAAATCTTTCTCGATACTGAAATTAACCTGCTGCGAATAGGCGTAAACAAAATTCTTCGACTGAGGATATCCGAAGGGTTGGAAGCCGAGAGCGAGTGGGGAAGCAGAATTCAGATAGTTCTGGTTGAGAAAAATGGACTGAGGAAAATTCAAAGCTTGAAACTGCTGCTGGTTGGGCAGAAATCCGAGCGCACTTGTAACCGCTGGGTTGAGAGAAGCGGCGCAAGGATTGGCTGGGCTAGGAATATTGATGGGTAGTCCCTGAAAGATCGGCACCGCATTCAAGTTGCCCGGATTGCCGGGACCGCCGCATCCTCCGGTGCCAGCGAATGCCAACTGACCGCTCGTCGAACCGTCGGAAGCGTCGCCTAGGAAGTAAAGCCCGAGCAGAGGATGGTCATAAAAGATGCCATACGAGGCACGGACCACGGTCTTGCCGTCGCCCTTAGGATCCCACGCAACGCCTATGCGAGGCTGAATGTTGTTCTTATCGGTCTGAATTCCTTTTTGAATGCCGAGGTAGTTGTATCCGGCCTGCGCAAGCGCGTCGGGCGGTTTGAATTGCGGCGCAATCTCCACGTCATAACGTACGCCGTAATTGATGGTGAGGTTCGGGCTCACCCGCCAGGAATCTTGCCAGAACGCTCCAATGGGTATGTTGTGGAACGAATCGCTAGGGCTGCCGAAGCCCTGAATGAAGTCACTTGGGATGCCTGCACCGTAAGCCTGTACTGGATTAAGCCCAGGGATGGTTAGTCCCGGAACCGAGATTCCTAGATTTGCGGAACTAACCGATCCAAAGTCATACACGCCACCGTAATTGACGGTGAACGTCGCGGTAATGGGAAGGTAGTTGAAGTCCACGCCAAACTTCGTATTGTGACGACCAATCGACCAGGAGAAATTGTCCGAGGCCTGATAGCGATTCTCTACGCGCTGAATATAGGAGTAAGGCTCGCGACCGAAATACGCGTAGCCGGGAATATTCACTGCCGGGTCTGATCCTGCTGGAATCTGCGTATTGTAGAAATAAGAAAGACCGCGGCGTGCATACTGAAAAGTGAACTCATTTACTTTGTTGTTGCCGAGGGTCCAGGTATCCTTTACAACTCCGCTTACATCGCGGTAGGTCTGTTGCGAAGTGCGCGAGTACGCGTTTTGTCCGAATGGCTGGTCTTGCCCGCTCACCTCGATTCCTGTCACCGTGCTTGGACTCACATTCGCCCGCAGCGTCAGACGATTGTTGTTGTTGACATTGTGGTCGAGGCGGAACGAGTAGAGGCTGGTCCCTTCGAAGACTGGGAAGTTCCCGGCCTGTGAACTGAGCGATGTAAAGGATGCCGGGAGACCGTTGCACAGAAGCGCCGAGGTGCTGCACGAAGTGATGAACTGAGCCAGCGGGTTACTGCCGTTTGCAGGGGTGGGAAGAACTCCCAATGCCACCAAGCCTGCGAATGCGGCAGGATAGCTGCCGTTGACGGCCAGTCCAGAGGCCGCGCCAGTCAAAATCGAATACTGCTGCAGAAGAGGCAGAGGCACTCCAGGCGTGTTTAGGAATGCTGCTTGCTCAGGCGTTACCTGAATGCCAAAGGTCCCGCCGGGAGCTCCGAAGAAAGGTGAAGCGTCGAAGGGCACCAACCCGAAATTTCCCTGGCCGATGTCGGAGAATCCGGTCTCATGCCGGCGAGTAATTTCGTAAGAGAAATAGTAATAGGTCTTGTCTTTCTTGATCGGGCCGCCAAATGCGGCTCCGGCTTGCACCCGAGTGTAAGCGGGATTGGAGACGGTGCTGAAGGGGTTCACCGCCTGGAAATTGCGGTTGCGCAAATAACCATAGACGTCGCCGTGAAATTCGTTCGATCCCGAGCGAGTAATGATGTTCACGACTCCGCCGGCGGCGCGGCCATATTCAGCACTGTAGCTGTTAGTGATGATTTGAAATTCCTGCACCGCTTCTTGCGACACGGTCGATCGCACGCCGTTTACCGAATTGTCGGTGGCGTCGGCGCCGTCAACATTTACCAGATTGGAGCGTGCCCGCTGGCCGCTCATGTTGAGGCCCGAAGTAGGCGCTGCGCCGGTGTTCGGAGCGTTGTCGCGCACTACTTGCGAATCGGTAAGCGTGAAGTTGATGTAGTTACGGCCGTTGATGGGAAGATTGTCGATGCGACGCTGTCCAATTGTGTCGGTCGTCGAGGTTCGCGAGGTTTCTACTAATTCGGCTTGCGAGGTGACTTCGACTACTTCTTTGCCGGTTGCCACCGCAAGCGCGACCGGAAGCTCCACCACTCCACCCACGGTGATGCTGACGTCTCTCGCCTCAGCTTTGCCGAAACCCGGCGCTTCCACAGTGACGGTATAAGTTCCCGGTGGCAGCAATCGAACGCTATAGCCACCCTCGCTGTCGCCGGTTGCAGTGCGTTCCAGGCCTTTGGCAATGTCGCTTACCGTGACTTTCGCATTGGCGACAACATTGCCCTTGGGATCCTTGACCGATACGTGGAGATCGCCGGTGGCGACGCCTCCCTGCCCGAAGGCGATGGCGGAAAGCAGGACGAACACTGAGATTGCGGCGGAGAAAAATTTCATATTGCGGATCATATTTCGGACCATGAGTCTCCCTCGACTCCGGCACTTCGGGATGCCGAAATAATTGTGGCGGCGGATGGCAGAAACGCGCGCAATTTTTTCTGGAGTGGCAACTCCCCGCTGGTTTGTACACCACAGAGCGTGCCGAAAACAAGGCAGGAATGAGCGGGGTGATGGCCAAGTTACCCCGTTCTGCCGCAAGAGTCACGGCGACGCCGACGCAAGAATGGCCCGCACGCCATTCTTGTGTCTGTAATGGATGTCACCTAGCGCATGGCGGAAAGACGAACCGCCGCGGCGGGATTCTGCAGCCTACCCAGCAGCATGGCCGAGCCGCTTAGCCGCTCGTAACGATCGACCACGCGAACCGCCGCAAAACTGGAGTAGGGCCAAGCCAATGCAATGTAGATCCGAGCCAGCGCCACGGTGGCGTTGCGACGCAACAGCAGCGCGTCGTTCACCAGTTGCTGGGAAGCCTCGGCAATATGCGGATCGCCGCTGGCCAGAGCTAACTCTCCTACGCGCACTAACACGGCGGCATTTTCACTGACTGCCTGAACATAAGCAGCCATGGCGCGCAAACGCGTGCGACGGACCGCACGGAACTCAGTAGGTGGAAGCCTCCGACGCAGGTATTCGTCTTCGGCAGAGTCGATCAGATTGCGAAAAGCTTCGATGTCGATGGGGCGTATCGATCCTGCCAGCCCGACGCTTCCGCGGGAAACCTGCAGGCTTTGGGTGAGGGCGAGGCGCAGGATGGTTCCTAACGCCACTACGGCGGCGATAACCAGAACGATGGCCAGACTCATTGTTGTAGGAGGCGCTCCAATTCCCGGTTCCAAATATCAAGATTATTCTCAGGCAACGAAACCGCAGACGTAGTGGCAACTTTTTCGGGGACGAGGAGGAAGTAACACCAAATCAGCACGCAAACGTGCTGCGTGGCCATATTGAGGAAGTCGAGAAGGTAACTCTTGTCGAGCCAAGCACCACTGGCGCTGAGGGCCCAAGCAGCCATGTGCTCGCACCAGACGATGCCGAAGCCGAGGGCAATTCCGAAGGCTCGATGATTCCAAATCAATTTAAAATGTGCGGCGAATAGAAACAGGAACAGTGCGAGCCCGCAGTCGATCACGTATGAGCTCTGCAAGAGAATATGAGCGCGGGAAATCGAAATAAGAGGCCGGTGGACTATCGGGGTATAGGCCGCAGCGGCAACGGCCAGCAGCACGAGACCGGCGCCGGCACCACTAATCAAGCGCCGACCTAGCTTGGCGATCGCCGGGCGGGATCGGAGGAGATGAAAAAACAATTCCCCAATCACCCCAAACTTGATGGCTCCTTCAATGATCGCGCCAGCCCAAAAAGCCCTCCAGAAGGCTTCCGTACTGACCGAGGGAAGAACGTCCATCCCGTAAAGGGTGAATTGCTCAATCGCCCCGAAGGTAAGGTAGGCGAGGAAAAACGGAAAGAGCTTGTGCATCCCTCGCCGCCAGAGGAACGCAGCAAGCACCGCTTGCAGAACTTGCGGTCCTAGCCAGAGATAGTGCCAAAGCAATGAATGCGGCTGCAGCATGGTCGTGGCGCAACACTATACCTCGACCGGCTGCAGGCGACCATGTCAGTTCCAGTTGCGTTCGGTTTTCGTAACGCCACCCAAACACTTACGGCTTGCCGCCGCTAGCGCCGACATTGCCGGCCCCGCCATCGGCGTGTGCAACGGTGGGAACTACCAAAGTATTGAGGAACATAAGAGCTGCGGCTACTAATAGTAGCGTACGTTTCACGGTTCGTTTTCTCCTTGTTTGAAACTACTGACCGTGATATTTTCATCTCCTATCCCTCCGCGGTTAGGTAACTACAGTCTGTAGCTTGTTCGGAATTCGTAACAAAACTTTCAAGGTCAACTTCTAGAGACGCGCCAGAAGTCGCGCTGGCTGAAGCTTTTGCCCAATCCGGTGAATTGGCGGATTTGTTTTTATTCCAGTCGAGGTGTAGCTATCGGTTGGGACAGCGCTTGGGTGTTCCGGAGAGAGCAAGTAATAGAACCAGAGAAGGACGCAAAGATGATAAGTGCTCGCGTTGAGGAAGTCGAGGCGCGTGTCGCCCAGACCACTGGCAATAAGGGCCCAGCCAGCCGCGTGTTCGCACCAATCGATGCTGAAGCCGAGAGCGATTCCAAGGGCTCGCCTGTCCCACGTCAACCCGTGGTAGGCAGCAAATAAAAATAGGAACAGCATCAGCCCCGACAGGACGATGTAAAGCCCCAGCAAGAGAGAGTAGAGGTGAGCGACCAATGCGGGTTGGCCGGGGGCGACTGGATTACGCGCTGCGAGGGCCGCAAGCAGTGCAAGGAGCGCGCCCGTCAGCGCGATAAGCCGCCTACCCAGGCTGACTCGGGCAGGGTAGCGATGGAGAAGACGGGAGAACAGCTCCCAGACTACCGCAAGAGTCAGCAATCCTTCGACGACGACTGTCGCGTAGCATGACCGACCGTAGGCCACAGCGCTCACCAAAGACAGCATGTCCAGCGCCCAGAGCGTTAATCCGCCAATAGCAGCGAAGACAAGGTAAGCAAAGAAAGCCGGGAACTCCCTTTGAACTTGGCGCCGCCAGAGGAGTATGGCGAGCACCAACTGCAGGGCGTGCGGTCCGACCCAGAGATAGTGCCACAGGAATGAATGCGGCTGCAGCATGGCGACAGCCTCGCACTATACCCTTCTCGTTTCCACGCTGCAAGAAAATCATTGCCAGAATGGGAACTTCGTGCGCGCGGTAGCACCTTTTTCCCATTGGTGACGAGGTCTGACCATGATACTTTTGGTCTGCTCCTAAATACTGTAATCGCTCAGCCGTTCATTTCAATAGGGCTGTAAACAAAACCTTGACGCTGAAATCGGCTTTACAAGACCTACGAGAAACTACCTTGGACGCCATTTCCGGCTTGCTGGCGAAGCTGGCTTACTTGGCTTCTCTCCGACGTCGCGACGGCGGCTACTGTCATTGGGGATTGTCCCTTGTGCATGGCGAGGAATCTTCCGACCGCGCCCTGAAAGCGGCTCACACCGAAGTACTGTCTGATGTGCTTCGCACGCCGATCGCGGAACTGGAAAACGATTTACAGGAGTCCAGCCGGGATAGCCAGAAAACCGAGGAAGCTTACGTTGAAGGGATGCGCGAACAGCTCAGCGAACTGCTCCCGTCCCCTGAGGATGCGGCCTCTGCCCGTCACCTTAATTCAGTGTTGGTTGCCCTTTCGAGTTTGAAGAAGAACCCAAAGCCTGCCATTCCGTCAGCTTCATCGCAACTCCCACAACCTGGCCAATAATCTCCGCTTCCTGCGGATGACGCAACACTCGCACTGGAACCGGCGACAGTGGATGCGGCTGCAGGATCACATCTTCGCGACGCATGCTGCACCAGCAGCAGGTGTGTCCATCACGAGTTTCCACAAAATAGATGGGGCGTTCGTACTCCGAACGCCATGATCCCTCCAACACTTTGGTCCTAGTTTCATCGACCTGGATAAAACTGCCCGGCGGAAGAATCGGGTACATGGTGAAATCCTGATTGCCAATGTAGCCGTAAGTGAACTCGCTCGTTGCAAACTGCGCGAGGTAGGACAACGGCACCAGTCCCCACCGCTCAACCATGCGCCCAAGATTGGAGGTGCGCTGCTCGTCGAAGCCCGGGTCCATGCGGATTGGAATTTGCACCGAAGACAGTCCTAAGAGAGCTTCGGAAACATGCGACCGAGGCGGTGAGACCAGTCCAAGATCCGCGGCCATATTGTTCATGTCAACGCCGTACCACGCAAGCAGTTCCCGCAGATCGCGACGGTAGATCACGGCCAGCGTGTAGAGGCGGAAAATACTGGGCAAGACTCCCTTGGTCTCAATGTCCGACAAACGGCTGGGAGGAATCGAGAATTCCTCGTTACGGTATTTCTCGGCCATGCGCGCGCTGGATGTTTCAATATCGCGCATAGTCAGGCCGAGTTTCTCGCGCAATGTACGAAGACTTTTACCGGCCGGCAGCATGGATAATCTCCTAAGAAATTCAGGGAATAGATATCCGAAGTGCCCGACATCATAGCAGGCTGCACGGTTTTGTGTTCATGAATTTATGAGAAAATTTTTCAAAGCCGATCTTGTTACGAATTCGGAACAGGCCTTACCATATGTATTTCCTATAGTTTACAGAGTTTACATCGAAACGAGAGAATGCTTGTGAGAAGTTCTAGAACCCGTCGGGGCGACGAAGATTGTTCGGATTTCGTAACAAGCAAACCTCGAAGTTACCAAAAGTACCATTTTTGGCGGTTGTTCCTGATGTAGGAATTTCGGTCTTCCTGCCGGAATCTTCTCTTCGAAATGCTGCTTCACTCTTATGACATTTGTCACGCTGAGCGCGTGATGAACTCCACTGGCGTAGTCCCGCGGGTTCCGCGATGATGTACGTACCCGGGCAGAACAGATCAAGATCGGCAAGATCACCGGGCAAGCTCAAGCAGGGAAGGCCAACATGATTGCAACTACGGAATACTTACAAAGCGCGCTGCACGCAGATGCGGGAACTGTTGTGGCAAGTCTCGAAGCGGTCAGCAAGAATTATGAAAAGGTTCGGGCTTTACGCAACGTAAATTTCTCGGTGCAAGCCGGCGAAGTCGTCGCCCTGCTTGGCCCCAACGGCGCGGGCAAGACTACCGCCGTGAAACTGCTGCTTGGGCTCATCCAGCCTAATTCTGGCAAGGCCCGTGTGTTCGGTGGGGATCCTGCCAATCCGCAGAATCGCCTCCGCACAGGTGCGATGCTGCAAGTGGGCCGTGTGCCGGAAACTCTACGCGTGCGTGAGCACATTGATTTGTTTTCCAGTTACTACACCAACCCGTTGCCTCTCGAGGATGTACTTGCCGCAGCCGGCCTGGAGAAATTGCGTGATCGAAAATTCGGCGATCTTTCCGGAGGCCAGAGACAGCGAACCTTATTTGCGCTCGCCATCTGCGGTAACCCGGACCTATTGTTTCTCGACGAGCCGACTGTGGGACTTGATGTCGAAGCCCGGCGCACTCTATGGGAAGAAATCCGGCGGTTGGTCGATTGCGGCAAGACCGTGCTGCTCACTACGCATTATTTGGAAGAAGCCGACGCGCTCGCCGACCGCATCGCCGTGATCAATCAGGGCGAGATTATTGCTGAGGGCACGCCTGCAGAGATTAAGGCGCAGACTAGCGGCAAACGCATTCGATGCATTACCTCGCTCGGCCTGGCTACCATCCTGCAGATCCCTGGCGTCACCGATGTCCGTCAGGATCGCGAGGCGGTCGAGATCCAAGCGGGAGAAGCCGAACCTGTTGTGCGCACTCTGCTGGCCCTCGACGCCTCGCTCTCGGCACTGGAGATCACCAGCGCGGGACTGGAAGAGGCGTTCCTCGCTCTTACACAAGACAACGGGCAAAAGCTAGATCGCCAAAACTGAATCATCATGCACTGATCCATTACGCATTGAATGGCATTTCCAGATGCGAAAACGCGTGCAAAAAGCGAGGAAACTCAAATGAGCACTGCCACAGCAGCATTGAGCAACACCGGGATTGAGCGTTCGGCGAGCCACAGTGCCGAAATCTACCTGAAGGAGGCGAAATACGAGTTTCTCAAGAATCTTCGTCTCCGCGTTTACACAGCATCGGTCATCAGCTTTCCATTGATGTTCTATGTGCTGTTCGGTCTGGTGCTGAATTCCAAGGAAACCATCGGCGCTACCAGCGTTCCGACTTACTTGATCGCAACCTACGGCACTTTCGGCGTGATGGGAGCATCGCTGTTCGGGACCGCGTCCGGCCTGGCCGCCGATCGCGGCCTAGGATGGTTGCAGGTGAAGCGCGCCAGCCCTATGCCTCCTTTCGCTTACTTCGCGGCCAAAGTGATTCTCAGTATGATCTTCAGCGCTGTCGTTGTCTCGCTGCTGCTGGTGCTGGGCATCAGCTTTGGCGGAGTGCGTTTGCCTTTCGCGCAAATGGCTAGGCTGCTCGGAACGCTGGTGGCCGGGTCGCTTCCTTTTTCTGCGATGGGACTGGCGATTGGATATTTCGCGGGGCCAAACTCTGCTCCTGCTGTGATCAACATGTTCTATCTGCCCCTGTCGTTCTGCAGCGGTTTGTGGGTGCCTTACATGTTCCTGCCGAAGCTGGTGCGTCAGATCGCGCTCGCGCTCCCTCCTTATCACTTGTCGCAACTGGCGTTGGGAGTGGTTGGCGCGGGACGTCACGAGTCTGCCGCGACGCACTGGGAACTGCTATTTGCCTTCACTCTGATCTGCCTTGGTTTGGCGCGCATCGGTTTTCAGCGCGACCAGGGAAAGTTGTATGGCTGAGACCGGATCGGTCTTGAGCGTCATTGACTCGAACTTGCAACGCGAATATTAAGACTAAGGATGGAGCCATGAAAACGCAATCGATGAAGACCCAATCAAACAAATCTGCGGGTTGGTCGCTGGTCTTGGTTGCGCTTGGCCTGCTCGCGCTCTACAGCGGACCTCGAGAATTGGCTCTACTGGTTCCAGCCGCCATCTTGGTGTGGTTTGCGGTCGCGCCGACGGCTGACCGCCAGAATTGACGCCATAGGAGACAATAGAGCGTATTAGGCCGAGCCTAATCAACAAGCATGAACGATTATTCCGGCACACACCAATCCTCGCAAGCCCGCGAAGCGTCTGATTTCAAGCAGACGATCAATCTTTCGCCTCGCGATAAGGCGCACGGCTGGGCTCCTTACATTTGGCTCGCCTATTTGTGTTTCTTTTTTATCCAGCCCATCCTCGATCGTGCCGGCTGGAAGATGTGGTCGCTCACCGCTCTCGCTACAGCCATATTCCTGGTTCTTTACTTTGGCCTGTTCTGGCTGCAGAAGCCGCGCTCCCTTCTGCACATCGCAGGTATGGTCATCCTGGGCCTCGTATTCGCGCCCATCAACGGAGGCGCCTCCACCTTCTTTGTGTTCGCCGCGGCCTTCGTTCCTTTCTGCGTGCAAACCGAGCGCGCGGCGGTCGCGCTAATTGCTGGGATTGTCGCACTCGCTGGAATTGAAACTCAGGTCTTTCACCTCTCCGGTTGGTTTTTCTTCTATGCCGGAGGGTTGGCTTCTGCGGTCGGTGGCAGCAACATTTATTTCGCGCAACGCAACCGCGCTCTCGCCAAGTTGCGCATGGCCAATGACGAAATTGAACATCTTGCCACGGTCGCCGAGCGTGAGCGCATCGCCCGCGACCTGCACGACGTTCTTGGTCATACACTTTCAGTAATCATTCTCAAATCTGAACTCGCTGGTAAGTTAATGGATCGCGACCCTCAGCGCGCCGGCAACGAGATCCGCGAAGTTGAACAGATTTCCCGCCAGGCGTTGTCGGAAGTGCGCGACGCGATCCGCGGCTATCGTTCGCAGGGATTGCCCGCCGAACTCGCTAAAGCGAAAGCCACGCTCGAGACTGCGGGAGTGTCAGTGAAATGCGAGGCGGCGAAACTCGCTCTGCCGGCATTGCATGAGAGCGTGTTGTCGATGGCGGTGAGGGAAGCCGTGACAAATGTTGTGCGCCACGCGCAGGCCCGCAATTGCAGCATGCGGCTGGGGCAGCGCAACGGCTCATGCCATCTCGAGATAGAAGATGACGGCCGCGGAGGTGCTCACAGCGAAGGCAACGGACTGCGCGGCATGCGCGAGCGCGTCGAAATGCTGGGCGGTACGCTGACTCGCGACTGTCAAGCTGGCACCAGAATCACCATCAACCTGCCGCTCAAGCAAACCCCATCGAAGGTGCAGACAGAGGACTGTTCCAGTTGAATCCCATCGCGAAAGAAGGCCGCAAAACCATTCGCGTTGTCCTCGCTGAGGATCAGGGCATGGTTCTCGGTGCCCTCGCGGCCCTGCTCGAAATCGAAGGCGACATCTCCGTGATCGCCCAGGTGCGCAACGGCAAGGAAGCACTGGAGGCTGTTCTCGCCCACAAGCCCGACGTTCTTATCACCGACATCGAGATGCCGCTGATGACCGGACTCGACGCCGCTGCCGAACTCAAACGCCGCCGCATCAGCACCCGCGTAATCATTCTCACTACCTTCGCGCGCGCTGGATATCTGCGCCGCGCCATGGAAGCTGGGGCTCTGGGCTATCTATTAAAAGACATGCGCGCCGAAGAACTCGCCGAGGCAGTTCGGCGCGTGCAGCAAGGACTGCGCGTCATCCATCCTGACCTCGCGACCGAGGCTTGGGCAGAAATGGATCCTCTCACCGATCGCGAACGCCAAGTGCTCCGTCTAGCCGGCGAAGGCATGCAGAGCGGAGACATTGCAGCCGAACTCGGCCTCTCCGAAGGCACGGTGCGAAATTATCTTTCTGAAGCAATCAGCAAGATGGGCGCAAGCAACCGCATAGAAGCGTCGCGGATTGCGAGGACCAAAGGATGGTTGTAAGAACCAGGATCAGCTTACTCTATTCCGGGTTTTTGCCGCCAAAGGTGGGGCCACTAGGCGCCCCGGCGATTCCCCACGCATACATCAGGAATGACGTGGCCGTGAGATCGATCGCTGGTTCGTCCGTTGAATACGATTGGACGTTGTCTTTGTAGACAGCGCCATTGCCGTTGAACTTCTTATAAGCATCGCCTCCCCCCGGCGGACACGTCATCATGTTCGTCACTAGTCCCGAGGACGCCGCGGAGTTCGGCCCTTCGACCACCGCGCCGCTCAGCACGGGAGGCTGGCCGTTCAACGATCCTACGAGATTCGCGACCTGATGCTGCATGCAATCCGGGAACGTGTCGCCATCACCCACCGTGAACGTTACTCCCCAGGCATTCGCGCCGGATATGTTAGCCAGCCAGCGCCGCGAATCGATAGCGTAGGTGCTGTTATTGGTCAGATAGGAATATTCCTTCGCCATCACCGCGAGCCCCGCGCCGTGCGAAACCGTGTCGTAGCTGTCCCACGGCCAGCCAAAACCGAACGGATCTTTCGCCTGTGCGATCGATGTAGTCATCTGGTTCTGTATGTCGTTCAGCAGATCGGTCTGCGACACCGCCAATCCCGGCGGATTTCCCGCGAGCGAAATCGCGCGATAAAGCTCGAAGTGCGCCAGTCCGCTCACATCGTAAAGATTCAGCGTGTCGGATAAATCGTTCGGGCCGTGGATGTAGGCATACGCCCAGTTCGCTGCCGCCGTCAGGTAATACATGGGATTGGTGTGCGGCAATCCCTGGGGGAGGTTGCCGCGCTGCAAAGCGAAGTAGAGTTCAGTCGCGCCCAGTTCCAGATCGTCACGCCATTCGTTCTCCGGATAGAAATCGAAGGGCGCGGTCGTGAGCAGGTTTCCTGAGGGCGCAGTATTCGCCAAATCGAAAATGTGCTCCGCCTCCAAAATGCATTGATTGGCTAGAGTTGGGTTCGTCGTGTCATACGCTTGGAAACACTCTGCAAAGTCAGCGGAAAGGCGACCGGCAAGATTCGGACTAAGCTGCGATCCTGCAGCGCCGGCAACAAACACCGGCCGATGACGGATGTATTGATACTGCGATTTCGTTCCGCCATAAGTGTCGTCGGCCTGTGGCAGCCTCCAGATGTCGTGATCGCTCAGATAATTGAAACTCTTAAAGTCGGTGCCGATGCCGACCTGATAATAGAGCGTCTCCGTCGAGTCATTCCACATCTGCTGCAGCCAGTTCACCCCAAACTGCGCTTCATTGGTGAAGTTAGAAGTGGTCGAGAGACTGCCCATCTGATTGGGAAAGTCGCGTACGCCGATCAGCATCAGCGCGACCACATAGCTGTGCGTCTGCACGAACTTAAGATAATCGCCCGCGTCCCACCATCCGCCTTCCGCGTTTATGGTCGCGCCGGTCGGGCTCAGGCTGCCGAGAATGAGGTCATTATTGTTGAAGGCGGGGCTGCTATAAACTGTCGCGCTCGCGTCGTTGAGATGCCCGGCAGCGGTGCGCAGCGGAGTTGCGATGAAGTTTGGACCGTCGCGTTCGTTTTCGTAAAAATAAAGATTGTTCGCCAGCGGTATCGTGTAAAGGTTCGCTGGAGTGTCCACTCGGAATGCCGGTGAGGTTGCGGAGAGGGGCCCGCTCACTGAAATCGTGTAAGTATCCGCCGCCGACAAATTAACGTCGATGGGATAGACACTAAAACTTCCCCAAGTTCCCAGCGTTGCGCCGACCGATCCCGAAGCCACAGTCGAGCCAGCGGAATTCCTAACGGCGAAACTAACGCTGCTCACCGTGCTGGAAGTCATCAGGTAGGCTCGTGCCGATAGACCGGCTTCATAGCCGATCTGATTCACACGGATGAAACCCGTGACGGCAAAGGCCGGCAAAGCTGTCATGCAGAAGCAAGCTGAAAGCAGAACGATGTGAAAGAACCGGAGGGATCGATTCGAGCGCAGCGACATAACATCCTCCTGACGTCGGAGCCGTTACCCAAGGGAAAGATTGAAAGGCGAGAGGCGGACGCAGCCACAGAGAAAATGCCTGCAGTCCAGCCTATTGAAACGTTTTAATATTGATTCGGATTTGGCCTCTCTGTCAAGCGGAAAATTGCGGCCCATCGCGTAAAACCCCTGCGCAACCTACAGCACTCCGCGCTCGATTCCTGCATCTTCTTTTTTAAGCGTCTTGCACGCCCAGGCCATGCGCGGCGTATTGTGCGCGATGCCGAACTGTCCTTGTGCGTTCAACACGATGATTCCGCCATGTCCGTTGACGCGTTGCTGCAAATTGTTCATGGCTTCCTGCGCGGCCCACTCTGGCAGGTTACCGGCCAACACTCGGTCGGCCGTCCATTTCGCCAGCACCAGCTTCATAATTGGCTCGCCCCACCCGGTGGTCGAAACCGCAGCGCTTAGATTGTCCGCGTAACAACCGCATCCGATCAAAGATGAATCGCCCAATCGTCCCGGAGCCTTATTCAGCGTTCCTCCCGTGGAAGTCGCGGCAGCAATGTTGCCATCGCGATCGAGCGCGACAGCGCCCACGGTGTCATGTGAAATCTCCGGTGCGAACAAGTCGTTCCCATCTTTCGGCGGTACGTTGGCCGCCGCCCGCTGATAATCGCGCAAGCGGTCCACTTCGCGTGCCATCACCAAGTCTCTGTTGTCGCACAACGGCACGCCGTGCTCAGCTGCGAATTGCTCTGCACCTTCGCCCACAAAATACACATGCGGACTCTCGCTCAAAATCTTCCGCGCCGCGCGCACCGGATTGCGTAGCCTCTCCACACATCCCACGCCGCCAGCACGCAAAGTCGCTCCGTCCATGATCAGCGCATCAAGCTGAACCTTGCCGTCACGGTTTAGAAAGCTGCCCCGGCCCGCGTCGAATGTCTCGTCGTCTTCCATGATGACGACAGCTTCCTCCACCGCATCCAGCGCCGCCCCCCCGCGCGCCAACACGTGCCAGCCGGCCGCCAGAGCGTTCCGTACCCCGCTCAGATGAGCATCCACTACATCATCTGGCATGGCCCACGCGCCGCCATGAACCACAAGTACGGGATCGTTTGGCAAAAGAATTCCTCACTAGAAAAATGACGACCAGTCTAGCAGGGTACGTGTGGGACGGACACTCCTGTCCGTCGCCTTTGACCTTCTAGGCGGGGGGCGAGAGTACCGCATTTAATGCTCCGAAACTACTGAATCTGTTACTCTTGCTGCTCCCCGACCCAAGGTGCATCGCCACTCGCTTGCGGAAACCTCTTTCGCATGGCGTGAAGCCGGAGCTAGAGATGGCCACTTCGACAGCGCCGCCCGCCCAAGTCATAAAGGTTTTTTAAGATATTAGCTAGCAGCCATCACATGTATCCATAACTTTGGCTACGCAGCTTGCCCGGCTTTGGCGGTGGCCGGTGGGGCATCCTGAGTGCGGGTCCAGGTATAGCGCATGCGGTGAATCACTGTAATCGTCGAAAGAACTGCGATCACCCACAGCACTGGCGCCATGCGGTTGAAGAGGGCGCCGAGGATTACCAGCACGAGCCGTTCGGGGCGTTCCATGAAACCGACGCGGCAAGAGCCAATGAGCGACTCGGCACGAGCGCGCGTGTAGCTCACCATGATGGCGCTAACCATCACGAAGGCGGTGAGCACGACGTAGAAAGAGCGGTCGCCGCGAGTGTAGAAGACCAGCAGCCCGAGAAACTGCGAGGCATCACTATAGCGGTCGACAACCGAATCGAAAAACGCTCCGAAGCGGGTGACGCGGTTCGTGGCACGGGCGACCTGTCCATCCACCAAATCAAAAAAACCGGAGAAGATGATCACCAGGCCTGCGTAGAAAAACATGCGCTTCTGGGTGAGGGCTGTGGCTGAGCCGAAGAGAATCGCGGCCCAGGTATTGACGACCAGTCCCATGAAAGTGAGGACGTTGGGATTAATGCGCGAGAGCGCGAGCCAGCGAACGATGGTATCGAGCAGCACGCCGCAGGCTCTTCCGAAGGCGCTGGTCCAGCTATGACTCGATGGCTTGTTGACGGATGAGCTCGGCGCGGGCGACGCTGCGGTCACCATCAAGCGCCCGCCTTTTCTGGTTCGGCCTCGTCGTGAATGGTGGTCAGGCTCAGGATTTCGAGTTCACGCTTGCCGTTGGGCGTGATTACGGTGGCTTCGTCGCCTACCTTCTTATTGAGCAGGGCGCGGCCGATGGGCGACGTGGTCGAGATCTTCCCAGAGGCGGCGTCGGACTCTTCGCTGGTGACCAGCTTGTATTCCATCTCTTCATTCTTAATGCTGTCGTAGACCTTGACGGTGGAACCCAGCCCCACTTTGTCCTTGGGGATGTTGTTCATGTTGGTCAGTGACAAGTCGGCGAGGCGCTTGCCAAGCTGGCGAAAGCGCGCTTTGACGAACTCCTGCCGCTGCTTGGCCATGTGATACTCGGCGTTCTCACTGAGGTCGCCGAGAGCCGCAGCGCGCTTGATCTCTTTCGGCAACTCATGAACCAGTTCGTGCTCAAGCGCGTCAACTTCTTCCTGCAATTTCTTCCTGAGTTGGTCAGTCATTTCTTAAACAGCCATTTCTAATTCGTCATTTGAATTAGGCCCGGGAGTGCAATTCTAGCTTCAGAGATTATAAACCTGTTGCGGGCGGGAAGGCGTTGAGAGAGTTTCGACTTGGCTTTCGGCTCGGTGGTCTGATGGTTAGAGGTCTTAGGTCCTCGGTCTTGGGCAGACGGTCCATTGCGCGTCGCTTAATTTAACTCGCATTCGCCTTACCCGGCTCTTGCTGCACTGACGCCCACTTAGCATGTTCCTGCGAGACCAGCGACTCGATGCGCTCTGCCAGCAGAGCGTGCGGATCGGCGACGTTTGTGTAAGGCGAGGCTTTGCCGAGATAGGTGTACTTCTCGTGCTTCAATGATTCGCAAGTGGAACGGTAGGCGATCCAAAGTTCTTGATATTGGTTCAAGTGGAGCATGCCTTCGAGCACTGTGATAATTACGCCGAGGACACCGGTGACCATGGGCATGAAAGAAAATTTGAAAGCTGCGAGAAACGGAATTGCGGCGGCGGCGATGATCTCCACGATCTTGATCCGCTTGTAGGTTCGCTGAGCGGATATGCTCTTACGGTCGTACCAGCCGATCTGGTCTTCGAGGCGCTCCATGATGGGATCGTGCTCGGGAAGTTGCGTGGGAGATGAGTTCATAGTCCAGAGATTCTACCGCTTGCCCATAGGAAAGATAGAAAAATCCTGGCGGTAACTGGAGGAGTTCTGGAGCGACACGGTTGGGCTATACTCCGGCGAGACTCGGCTGGGAGAATGGATGCAGAGAGTGGGCTGTGGCAAGCCTATCGAGCGTTCCTCGGATTGAGGGAGACAATTCATGAAGCTGATGACGAAGTTCAACTTGATTTTGCTGCTGCTATTCGGAGCCGGTGGAGCGCTGATTTCGCAGATCGCGTACAGCTTTCTCATCGAGAACGCGCGGCGGGAGGTGACGCAGGAAGCGGAGTTGATGATGGCCAGCGCCAAGGCAGTGCGCGACTACACCGCCGACGATCTGGCTCCCTTGTTGGAGCAGAATCCGCAACACAAGTTGCGATTCCTGGCGGAAACCGTGCCATTCTTCGGAGCGACCAATACATTCAAGCGGCTAAGGGAAAAATATCCCGATTACACGTATCGGGAAGCCACACTGAACCCGACGAACCCTCAGGATCGCGCCACCGATTGGGAAGCTGACATCATCGCCTATCTGCAGGACCACTCCGCAGAGAAGGAACTTCCAGGCGAGAGGGAGACGCCGACCGGGACAGTGCTTTACATCGCAACGCCGATCACTGTCGAGGCACCTTGCTTGGAATGCCACAGCCGCCCGGCAGCGGCACCGGAGGCAATGATCGCTACCTACGGTTCGACGAATGGTTTTGGATGGAAGGCTGGGTCCGTGGTGGGTGCACAAGTAGTTTCAGTTCCGATGTCTTTACCGGTGAGCATCGCCAAGAAAGCTTTTCGCTTACTGATGATTTATCTTGGCATCGGGCTGATCGCGACCATTGCGGCGCTTGACGCAGGAGTTTACTTTATCGTGATTCGTCCGCTGCAGTTGGTGTCGAATGCCGCGGATCGCGCGAGTAAAGGCGAGGCCAATGCCGCTCCGCTGCCGGTGAAAGGTAAAGATGAGATCGCGGCGATGACAGCCTCATTCAATCGCATGCAGGTCAGTCTGGCGAAGGCGCTCAAACTGTTGAGATAAGTGCGACTGGAGAGACCGCAGAGAGCTACTTTAACGACAGGACAAAGCTAACCATAATCTTACTGTTCACAGGAACAGGGCTGGCATTTACGAGGTAGGGTTTGTATCTCCATTGTTTGACCGCATCGATGGCGGCGGGGACCAACATTGGGTGGCCGCTGATCACTCGAAGGCTCTCAATCGCTCCATCCTTCGATATATCTGCATCGAGAACAACCATGCCCTGCACGTGCGCCTGCCGCGCCAATGGTGGATAAGCGGGCACGGTTTTTGCGACGAGCAAAGCTTGTAAGGCCTCTTCAGAAAGGTGAACGCGTGCCAACGGCAAGGGTTTGCTTTCTATGGTTGAAGGCGTAGGAGCGGGCGCGAGATTCTTCGCGGGAGTTTCTTGCGCGGCTGGTGGGGAACTTTGGGACGGAACGGCCTCTGCAGGGATCGCCGGCGGTGACGAAGTGCGAGTAGTTTGAGATGATTGGTTTGCCGTAGAGTCTGCTGTGCCAGAAGCGAGTCTCGCGGATGAGAAATGTCTGCCAACGACGATCATGAGAACCAGGAGAATGCCCGCGCCTATCATGAGCAAATACTTGCTTTGACTGCTGTTACTTTGCGGCTTAGATGGGCGAGACTCTCTTCTTATGTCGACTGTTGGCCGAGGTGGAGCGGGCTCAAGGGCCTTCGAATCCGACCGCGGAAGCTTTGTCGATTCCGTAACAGTGGAAAGCGAAGTCAACCCGGGATCGAATCGCTTTAGAAACTCCTCGCGTTGTCCTGTAGATTCGATCTCCTCTGCAACTTTGAGATAAAGCTCATCGATTGAGACACAGAGTGGCGCTGCGCGCTTGACTACAAGGTCAGCGATTGGCCCGATGTGATGCGCCAACTCGCGGCTTACGCGCTGCAGAGTAGCAGCATCGATTCGTGAGGAAGTAATTTGCGGTGCCGCCTCTGTAAGCGGCGTAGGCGATTCAGCTTGTGGCACGTCGCCTGGTTTCGAGGCTATGGCGCGACTGCCGCTCGACGTGTTTTTGCCCGGAAGCCCCGTCAGCCGCCGCAAAGGTTCGACAAGCAATTGAACGTCCGACCTCCAACGCGCGTGGGTGATCTCGACGCAGTTGCGATAGGCAAGTTCCTGGAGGTCAGGAGGAAGTTGGTCGCTACGCGGCATCTTCGCTCCGCGCAATAGCACAGGAATGACGGGGATGTCGCGCCTCAATGCGGAAGCAGTTTCCACTCGCACAAAGTCGCTGGGATCATCGAGGCGGCGTTCTCCCTTTTCATTCTTCTCATCGAGCCATCCGGGGCCAATCAATGCGAGCAGCACGCCACAGGTGGCGACGCTTTCATCAATCGCTTTGCGAAAATCGCGGCCCGCTTCGATCCCGGCTACATCCATGAAGACGGAGTTTTCCCCGAACTGGCCGACAAGGTCGTCGAACAAACGTCCGGCTTCTCCTTCCGAATCGTGGCGCCGGTAACTGATAAAAATAGAGCCCAGTCGAGTGCCTCGCGATCACTTATAGTCCGTTTGCTTCACCGTATTAGTGAGATCAAGGAGATTATACAAAGTAGGGAGTTGCCGGCTCACTGGTTACGACCACCGAAGTCTATTTAAGACCCTTGACGCCGTATAGATCAGAGACGGTTCGAACGTAACTGTAAACGCCCCAGTTCTTGCCACCGTCACTCCTGTTAATCCAATGTTCTCAGCACTTTGGTAACTCGAACCCGATTCCCGTCGGCGATATTCTATGCCTTACTTCCCCCCGGTTTAACTGCGCAACTGTGCACCTGCAACTGCGCGGAGTTTGTGTGATCGAGGCAAGGGAACAATGTCCACGAAAATCGGCCACTTCGAAATTCTGAGTGAACTGGCGAAGTCCGCCACTGGAACTGTCTATAAAGCGAATGATCCGCAAAGCGGCCAGACCGTCGCATTGAAAGCGATCCAGTTGTCCGCCTTTGGCTCGCACGCCGCGGAGCTGGGGAAATGCCTTCTAGAGGAGTCTGAAACCACGAAGGTTCTGAGCCACCCGAATCTCACAACGGTTTTTGGCGCAGGAGAAATCGACGGGCAATTCTGTGCCGCCATGGAATACATCCAGGGCAACAGCGTCGCTACCATGCTTGCGCGAAAAGAGGGGTTTTCCATCTGGGATCTGCTCGACATTGGTAGGCAGGTGTGCAGCGGGCTCGATCACGCGCACTCGCACAATGTTTTTCACCACAGCCTGGAGCCCTCCAAAATCATGTGCGGATGGGATGGCACCGTCAGAATTCTGGGATACGGAATTTCCAGCGTGGGCAAGTTCACCCTGCAAATGGAAGGCGTTCCATCGATCCTTTATTACTTTTCTCCGGAGCAAGTCAGGGGCGAAGAAATTGATGCGCGGTCGAACCTGTTCAGCCTTGGCGCCATGTTCTATGAAATGGTGACGGACCGCAAAGCATTCGATCGTGAAGATTCGGAATCGTTGCGCGAAAGCATCGCTGAGAGCACGCCTGTTCCGCCGATGCACTTGAATCCCAAACTTCACCCGCAACTGAGCGACCTCATCATGAAAGCGCTCGCAAAGGATCCCAGCGAACGCTACCAGAACGGCAAGGAACTGCTCGAGGACCTGGAGAAATGCAAGGAGTCGAAACCGCAGGCCACGAAGCAGACGGCTGCCCCAGTCGCAGCCGCCCCAAAACCCATCAAGCCGGAACCAGTCAAAGCTGTCGCACCAACGAAAGTTGCCGCGCCACAGGCCGCCTCTGCGCCAAAGCAGCTGGCAGCCACGGCACCCGCGCCAAGCCGTCCTGCTGCTGCAAAGCCTTCGGTTGCTCCTCCGGTCCAGAAAAAGATCGCGGCCGCCGCGGCCTCTGCACCCGCGCAAACCGCTAAACCGCAAATCGCACCCGTTGCCCGCAAGGCCGCGGCAGCAGCCGCAGGAGCCGAATCTGCTTTTTCCACGCCCCAGCTAGATTCTTCAAGTCAGTTCATCACTTCGTGTGTGAAAGCCACCATCGACTCCGCAAACCATCCGGCGGCTTCCATGTCATCGGCTGTTCTCGATGAGCCGGAGGTCGAGAGTCCGCAGGTTCAAGCTCCGAAGATCAATGTGGATCCCATGATGGCGGAAGGCGGCCCATCGCAAGGCGGCCGCACCAGCTTCTCGGAAATGACCGAACTGCCTCCGCTGAAGGAAGCCTATGTTGCGCCGCCCGCTCCAGCGGCCCAAACCTATGAACCGGAATTTGACGATCCCGCATTCGCCGGTCCTGAGCAGGAGAAGCCCAAGGCTCAGCCTCGCGAGGTCGCCGAGAAGGCAATCAAGGAAATCAAGAACGTCCCGCCCCGGCTGATGATTTACTCCATCGCCGGTGCCGCTGTACTCATTCTGATCATCGCAGTTGTTCTGGTTCTCCACGTCAATACTTTGAATAGTGACGGAGATACTCGCCCCACTCCAACAGAATCAACCACCCCGGCGCCAGCACAGCCAGCGGTCCAGGCCCAGCCGGCACAACCTGCCGCTGTAGCCCCCGCTCAGCCCTCTGCCACGGCGGAAGAAGAAGCTGAGCCTGCGCCTACCCACGTTGCAGTCGCAGCTTCGAGAGGCAGGAACGCCAAGAAGAAGCAAGCACAACCAGTAGCACCCATCGTCGTGCCCGGTCAGATGGCGATCGATTCCACTCCTCAGGGCGCACAAGTTCAGATCGACGGAAAAACCGATCCCGCCTGGGTGACGCCTTTCACATTGTCCGGTCTGCTTGCCGGCCAGCATACAGTTACGGTGAGCAAAGCGGGCTATTCGACCGACACTCGCGGCGTTGCTGTGGTTTCCGGCAGCAAGTCTTTTGTTGTGTCCCACCTCAGCCAGCTTATGGCCACGCTCGCCGCAGGCAGCACCCCGGCAGGCGCCGCTATCTTTGTCGATGGCAAAGATTCCGGAAAGATCACCCCCGCGCAAGTATCGGTCGATAAGGGCCAGCACGAAGTGCTGCTGCGCAAGTCTGGCTTCATTGACGAGACCACGAATGCACAATTCGTTCTCGGTCAGACCTTCAATTTCTCGCCAACATTGCGCTCGCTCGGCAATGTCGACGACATCAAGACCGTCGGGAAAATGAAGAAGCTGTTTGGCGGCAAGGAAGCTCAGGGCATGGGCACGGTCAGCATCAAGACGCAGCCCAAAGGTGCCCAGATCGCCATCAATCAGCACATGCTGGAGAAGAGTTCGCCCGTTGACATCATGCTCGACCCCGGCAACTACATCGTCGACATTAGTTTGACCGGCTACGCTCCAGTCCACAAGGTCATCACTGTGGATAAAGGTGGCAAGGCTGTGATTGATGAGACGCTGCAGCGTCAGTAGGAAACTGCGTTCTCCTAAGCATCGAGTGGTCGCACCACAGATTTTTAGACCACCTGCCTCGCCTAAAATTCGCGCCTTGGCGATTCATTTGTTTTTAACAGGCGTGTAACTTCACTGAAACATTCTCCAAATAGGCTCGTTTCGTCCCGGTTCAACAACAGCTCCCGCGAATCCCCTTGCGCCCGCGGTTGCTGGAACTTTGCTCGCCCGGGCGGAGGAGAATTATGTTTGACATGCTGAAGATGTCTAAAGCTTCGATGTCCGAAGTGCCGCGACGAACGATGGCTCTGCTTCTGGCATTGACTACCGCTGTTGGACCAACCGCCATGCCCGCCTTTGCTGCTTCGAAACCGGCGCCGAAAGTTACGAAACCCGCGCCCCCTACTGCTACTCCCATTCAACATCTGGTTGTCATTTTCAACGAGAACATTTCCTTCGACCACTATTTTGGAACGTATCCGAACGCCACCAATCCTGCCGGCGAGCCTAAGTTCAAGGTTTCGCCAAGCACACCGACGGTGAATGGTCTGAGCAATGCTTTGCTGAACGCGAACCCCAACCTGAACCCGGCCAACGGCACGGGCGCTGCAAACCCATTTCGGCTCGATCGCTCGCAGGCGGTCACGAATGATCAGGACCACTCCTATACGCCGGAGCAAATGGCTTTCGATGCCGGCCTCATGGATCTGTTCCCTCTGAACACGGGCACGGCCGGTCCTCCACCTTCAGGATCGGGTGTTACTCAGACGAACGGCCTTGTCATGGGCTACTACGACGGCAATACCGTGACGGCGATGTGGAATTACGCTCAGGGATTTGCGTTGAATGACAATTCCTACGGCAGCACATTCGGTCCGTCGACCCCCGGCCTGATCAACCTGGTCTCCGGCCAAACCAACGGAGTCATCGCCACGCTGAATGGTACGGGCGACGAAGTCAGCGGCGGCAGCGACGGCTCATTGACCATGATCGGCGATGCCGATCCGATCGGCGACGTTTGCTCTTCTTCGACGCGAGCGCAAGGCACCATGGGCAGCAAGAACATTGGCGATCTTCTTACCGCCGCGGGAGTGACCTGGGGTGGATTCATGGGCGGATTCAACCTGTCACTCGTGAACTCCAATGGAACCACGGGCTGCGCAAGGAGCTCGACGGGACTTGCCGGTACTACAGCCGACTATGTTGCGCATCACTCGCTGTTCGCCTATTGGCCGTCCACCGCAAATCCGATGCACACCCGGCCGGCTTCGCTCGCGGAAATCGGAAATGCCGGCCCCGCCAATCATCAGTACGACATCGAAGATTTCTACGCTGCGGCCGCAGGCGGCTATCTTCCAGCCGTGAGCTTCCTCAAGGCCCCAGCTTATCAAGACGGTCATGCTGGATACTCCGATCCTCTGGATGAGCAGACCTTCGTGGTGAATACCATTAACCTGTTGGAATCCTTGCCAACCTGGAGCAGCACCGCAGTGGTCATCATGTACGACGACTCCGACGGATGGTACGACCATCAGATGCCGCCGATCGTTAACACTTCGACCGGACCCTCCGATGCTCTCACCGGGACGGGAGCATGCGGCACTGCGGCCACGGCTCTGCCGGGTCTCAATCCTGCGAACCTCCATGCACTTGGCCGCTGCGGTTACGGTCCAAGACTCCCCCTGTTGGTCGTCTCCCCGTGGGCGAGGCAGAACTTTGTCGACCACACTGTGACTGACCAGAGCTCCATCATCCACTTCATTGAAGATAACTGGCTCAGCGGACAGCGCATTGGCCAGGGATCTTTCGATGGCATCGCCAACTCAATCGCGCAGATGTTCAGCTTCACTGCGATTCGAAACAATGGCGTGCTTTTCTTAAATCCGAACACTGGCGAGCGAGAACCGTAAGCTTAGACTCGGCTGTGAACCACCTGGAAACGCGCGGGCGTGCGAAACTAATCCTCGCATGCCCGTTTATTATTCTTGCGCCGTGCTCACCGCATCAAGTTAAAAGGAGACAGACACAATTGCCCCTGACCCGGCGGGATTTTCTACAGCGCAGCGGAATCTTTACTGCCACTCTCGCTTTGCCGCAGGTCGCGCCGCCAACTCAACAGTCTGCGTCGAGGTTCCGCACTAATCTCAATGCGTATGCCCTGGCGCAGTTCGTGGATCTGCTCCCGATTCCCGAGATCGCGCAACCCGTCGATCACCGCCCGAGTCCTGAAAATGCATCCCTCAAGCTTCCTTACTATCGCGTGGCCATGCGGCAGATCGAGGCCAAACTGCACCGCGACCTGAAGCCCACGCGACTCTGGGCTTACGGTTCAAGCTCACCTGGGCCAACGTTCGAGGCGAGAAGTGGTCACGGAATCCTTGTGGAATGGGCAAATGAGCTTCCCACGCAACATTTCCTGCCCATCGACCACAGCATTCATGGAGCGGAAGCCGACAAGCCCGAAGTGCGAACCGTTGTTCATCTGCACGGCGCGAAGGCTCCCGCTGATAGCGACGGTTATCCAGAGAACTGGTACGTCCCCGGCAAATCCGCCGTGTATCACTATCCCAACCGCCAGGACGCCGCCATGTTGTGGTATCACGATCACGCTTTGGGAATTAACCGGCTGAATATTTTCGCGGGACTGTTCGGCGCGTATCTGTTGCGCGATGACTTTGAGGGTTCGCTGAAACTTCCGAACGGAAAATACGAGATTCCGTTGGTTATCTACGATCGCATCTTTGATTTAGAAGGGCAGTTGAACTATCCGGTGTCCGGCAACCCAAAGTCGCCGTGGACGCCGGAGGTCTTCGGCGATGCCCTCCTGGTCAACGGCAAACTCTTTCCTTATCTCGAAGTTGAGCCGCGCGCGTATCGCTTCCGCACTCTGAACGGCGCGAATGCGCGCTTCTTTCATCTGTCGCTGTCGAACGGCCAGACCTTCCACCAGATCGGTACCGACCAGGGGCTGCTGCCCGCTCCGGTCGAAACGAAGCGCGTGATCCTTGCTCCTGCCGAACGCGCCGATCTTGTCGTCGATTTCTCCTCTTCCGCCGGCGAACAAATCATCCTGAAGAACGATAGCGTCAACGTGATGCAATTCCGCGTGGCAAAGGCACAGAGTATCGGCGGGAGTATTCCGAAGGATCGCAACGCGCTTTCATCGGCTCTGCGTCCCGTCGCGAAGATGCCGGAATCTGCCGTGGTGAAGACTCGAATGCTTACTCTGGTGGAAGTCGACGACCTGGCTCAGCGTCCAGTCGCGATGCTGCTGAATAATACTCACTGGAATATGCCAGTCACGGAAAATCCCGTGCTCGACTCCACCGAGATCTGGAACCTCATCAACACCACCGATGATTCGCATCCCATTCATCTTCATCTGGTACGTTTCCAAATTCTTGATCGCCGCAGCTTCGACGTCACCGCCTATTGGACCACTGGTAAGCTGAATTATTTCGGGCCAGCAATTCCTCCCGACCCGAGCGAGGCTGGATGGAAAGATACGGTCCGCGCCGATCCAGCGATGGTGACCCGCATCATCATTCGCTTCGAAGGATTCACCGGCCGCTACGTCTGGCACTGCCACATCCTCGAGCACGAAGACAACGAAATGATGCGCCCCTACGACGTGGTTGCCGCGCCGTAACCGCGACGCTGGCATCCGGTTTTTTCGCTGAAGGTGTTCCGAGCGGATGTTTAGGCAGGATCGAATAGCAGGCTACGACAGTAGAATTTTCGGCCCAACAGAGTTTTTAACCCACGATCAATAAATCAGTCATCAACAGTCGCCGATGCCTAGCGCGGCAGCTTGAAGTTCACCGTGATCTGCGTCTGAATTTCGACCGGTTGGCCGTCCAATAAGTACGGCTTGTATTTCCATTGCTTCACGGCTTCAATTGCAGCCCGCGCCAGTTGCGGGTCGCCGTGGAGAATCTTCACTGCGGTAATGCTGCCCGTCTTTGAGATCGTTGCCAGAAGGTCAACTGGGCCTTCGATTCGCATTTGCAAAGCTATCGAGGGATAAGTGGGTTGCGTTTTTTTCAGGATTAGTCCTTGCGTCAACCCTTGGGAGATGTTCATCGTCTGCAGGACAGGAGTGGGCGTGGTTCCACTACCCATGAGATTGGGGAGCGTTCCACCGTTATCTGCGCTAATTCCAGCTAGGCTCGGGGCTGGCGCATCACTGGATGTTGCTGCGGCGGTCGCCGCCGTTTTCTTAATTACTGGCGGCGCAGCCGCCTTCGATGTGGGCGCCTTGGTCGGCGTCACAGTTGAAGCCGGCTTGGACGAATCCGACGAGGCTCCCGTCGTCTTCCCCGATCGAATTCCTGTTTCCTCGGTGCTCGGGGTAGTCGCAGCGATCTTACTATCGGAAGAATTCTCCCCTGAGTTGGTCGGCGGTGTTGTCGCTGCCGATGCTTGAACTGTAGAGTTGGGTGCCAGTGTCGCAGGAAGCACAGACACGGGTTTGGCGGCTAAGGCTGCGCTCGGCGTCGGCCGAGTCGTCGCGGCGGGAGTCGCTGCTGGTTGCGGAGCCACTCCGCTAATCCATGGTATTTTCCCGCCCATTTGTGTCCAGGCAACGTAGGCGGCTGCCACAATCAATAAAACGATAACCACCGCCAGAAGTGTCTTTTTGCTGTCGCCGCTGGCCACAGGTTGCGCATCGGCGCCTACAGTACCCCCGAAAGTGAGGGTCGGCGCGTTTGCGGAACTCTCAGTCGGTGCAACTTCTTCGATTTGAGTCTGCGGCTCGGCGACGGCGGATGCTTTGCCTTCCACCACAGGGCTCGGTTTCACCTCACGCGCTGGCGCCGGAGCGCTGGCCGAACCAAAGCCACTCCTACCAGAACTCTTCACGGGCGGTGCCACGCTCGGCGGAGGCGTCACGGCTGTCTGGCTCGCCGATGCGCTTTCTGTCTTCGCAATCTTGTCTGTCTTCGTTGTTTTGTCGATTCCAATTCTATCTGTCCCAGACTCGGCGTCCACAACCAACGGAGTTGCGGAACTAATATTCGGCGTCGATGCTTTGGCCGTGGATTTCGCGGCTGCGAGTGACGCAGCCTCAGCGCGCTCTGTATCAATTAACTCCGCGCCGCTTCCAACCGCCGCGGACATTGCCGCCGCAGACTTTGGTCGAGCTGTTGGACTCTGAACTGGAACGCTAGGGGTTACAGCCTGCGCCGGCGAACTCGGCCATGAAGTTGCTGCCGCGGCAGTCGGCTTCTGCGCCGGCGGACTGGGATTTGCGGGCTTCACGGCCGCTGGAGGCGCTGCTACTCCCGGTTTCGCGGCTTCGCCCTTGCGGAGCAGCCCGCGAGCAACCCGGAGTGTTCCTTTCGCCTGCTCTACATTAATCGGCTTGGTGAGAACCAGGTTCGCCCCGATGCGGAAGGCCTTCGCCACTCCGACTTGTCCTTCAACCACGGCCACGGCTAGAGCTGTCTGATTATTCGGTGCGTTGCGCGCGCTCTTGAACAGCAGAGTGGCGTTCTGCTCGTTATCGCAATCCACCACCACCGCGTCGAAGTGCTCGCCCATCAACTTCTTAACCGCAGCAAAAGGTTCGGTACAGGGAACGACGGCAAAGTCCAGGTCGGTCAGAACCTGGGTCACGGTACGAGCCGTTTTTTCATCAGGACAGAATAGGAGTGCTTGGTAGCCCATGGTTACAGTCATCGTAGGTACACTCGTAAGGCGCATCAAGTTACGGTAGTAATTCCGCAGAAGGCGCTTTGGCCCAGGCCAAGTGGGCGATTGGACCTTCACTTTTCAGACTTTCGTGCGGATACAATACCGGTTCATGCGCATCCCGCTCTGGCTGAAGGTGTTATGGACGGCGTGGGTGTTGGTCTGGGCGCCGCTCTACTGGAGACAATATGGTCTACAGAATTTTCTCTTCTTCTGCGATCTGGGCAACGTCTTCATTGCTGCCGCGCTCTGGCTCGAAAGCCCTCTCCTGTTTTCCTGGCAGGCAAGCGGGCTGCTGATCTTTCAGACTCTATTCACCATCGATCTGGCCGGTGCCCTGCTGATCGGGCGGCACCTGATCGGCGGCACGGAATATATGTTCGCCCCGCATATTTCGCTGGCGATTCGTCTGCTGAGCTTGTTCCATGTCGCGACGCCGCCACTGCTGTTATGGGCGATTTGGCGCCTGGGTTATGACCGGCGGGGTTGGAAATATCAGACACTAACGGCTTGGGTAGTGGTTCCGATCAATTATTTCTGGCGTCCGCAATTCGATGTGAACTGGGCCCGCGGCCCTTTCTTTCATGAACAGCACACCGTGCCCGGGTTGGTATATCTGGTCGGATACTTAGTGATTGTTTCCGCCGCAGTTTATTTTCCGACGCACAGATTCCTATTCTGGTTGACGCAACGATGGCAAGCGAGACCTTAGCGGTCATTGCCCGCGTTCTTTCCGTCGCTTGCAGTTTTTCCATCCCGCTTCTGATCCAGAATTGCGTTAACCGCGACATCCGTTTTTTCCTTCGTCGCTTTCGGGTCCTGGCTTAGATAAAGCGTCTGTGACGGAGACGCGAGATTCGCTGGAGAGTCCTCGACGAACTTCATAATCTGCAGGAGCAACTCTTCGCGGACTTCCGCGAATTTGTCGAACTCTTGGGTCATCACGTAACAGACAACTTCGACATTGATGGCAGCGGAGGCCAGTTCCACCAACCGCACGCGCACCGTTGAGTTCTCGACCTTGGGATTGCTCGAGATTACGCGGCGAATTTCGGAAAGCACTTCATGCAGATGATCGGACGACGTGTCCAAATGAAAACCCAGCACAGTTTTGAAAAGAATCTTATCGCGGCGGCTCAGGTTCTCAACGTTGATGGTCGCAACCGTTCCGTTGGGAATTGCCAGCAGCGTTCTCTCTTCCGTGCGGACACGGGTGGAGCGCAGCCCAATGTCCTCGACGGTTCCCGTGCGATCCCCGAATTTGCAAACGTCCCCAACACGAATTACTTCGTCGCCTAAAACTGAAACGCCGCCGAATAAATTGGCAATGGTTTGCTGCGCGCCAAAGCCTACGGCGAGAGTGCCGATGCCCACGCCAGCTAACGCGGTGGTCAGGTTGAAACCCAGCACCCCAAGGATAAGAAATAATGCCAACACGAAAATAAAGGCCTTGATGAGGCGTTCACCCAAAAGCATCAGCGAACCTGTGCCTCCGTGACCACGGGCTAGCGCCTGATTGCGCACGCTCTGCAGAAACCAGCGCACTACGCGCCACAGAATCCAGTTGGCCCCGATAATGACCGCGACCTCAACGAACTGGAAATAGTAGTGGCGCTGGAGCAGGGGCATGCGAAGATAGCGTGCGAGTATCCGGTGAATGAGGATGCCGGCGAGAAGCCATGCTGGCCTGGATACTGAGCGCGCTGCCAGTTCGGCGTGGCCATGTTTTTGCGCCCACCAGCGCACGGGAATTTGCAGCACTACCAAGAGCAGCCATCCGGCTCCGACCGCGACAGGAATCAGCAGCACGAGAGCCAGCCATTGCCACAGCGGCATTCCGCCGGGCTGGTACTTCACCATCCACTGCGGCAATCGCGTTTCGACTTTCCGCGCGCTGACTTGATCGTAGAGCTCGGGAAGCTTCGCCAGAGTGTCGGAAGAGATCAGCCAAATTCTCGCTCCGCTAGGATCGGAAACTCGAACCAGTTCCAGATTCGCTTCGGCATCGCCGGCAGATATCATTCCCAGTCTTTGCCGGCCTGCGGGCACACCTTCGCTTTCCTGCTGCTCGCCCTCCGGCAGCTTGCTGCCGAGAGTGCCGGAATATGCTCGGTCCATTACTTCTTTCAGATCCTCCGCCACAGCCGCGCCTTCCGTCTGCCGGCGTGAGGGGCTCATCTGCAGATATTGGGCGGCGACGCTGTAATTGGCTTTCTCCGCCTGCTGCAGAAATCCGAAGACGGTGCCGTAGGGCGTGTCGCGGCCCAGCGGATCGGCAGTGGCTTTCGTTGAAACGTTCGCGGGTGCAGGGGTTTGCAGCAAAGCACCCAGCGCGCCCTGAGCCGAGAGCGGCAGGCGAACGGCGAGGATTAGAGCAAGAAAGGCGAGTCGTCTGAAAAAGTTGTTCATGAATTTCTTCCGGCCTTGTGAGGGCGGGCCGGGTGCGCCGGATGCGCAGCCTCAGACAAAGTGAGAGTTTATTGTAGCGGAACCGGTTGCCTGTGAAGTTCGATCCGCCGTGAGATACACACTACCCGCGCTTGGGCCTGTAGACGTCCGTGCTGGTTCCGAAGAAAACTTCGGCGGTTTCCATCATAGTCTCGGAAAGCGTTGGATGAGGATGGATCGTCATGGCCACATCGCTTGCGAGCGCGGCCATTTCGACGGCGAGAACTCCTTCGGCAATCAGTTCTCCAGCGCCCGCGCCTACAATGCCCACGCCCAGCACGCGTTCGCTCTGCGGGTCGACGAGCAACTTGGTCATGCCCTCGGGCCGGTCCAGCGTAACCGCGCGGCCGGACGCACCCCAGGGAAATTTCGCAACTTTGATTTCTCGGTTTTCTTTTTCCGCCTGAGTTTCGGTGAGGCCGCACCAGGCGACTTCCGGATCGGTGAACACCACGGCAGGAATTGCAGCGGGCTCGAATGCGACCTTGTGCCCGGCGATGGCCTCGACGGCGGTCCGACCCTCGTGCGAAGCCTTGTGCGCCAGCATCGGTTCGCCGACGACGTCGCCGATAGCGTAGATGGCGGGATCGGTGGTCTGCAGTTGCTTGTTGACTTCGATGAAACCGCGCGGGCTGACTTGCACCTGCGTTTTCTCGAGACCAGGAATTTCGGAGTTTGGTTTGCGCCCGACGGAAACTAAGACTCGGTCAAAAATCCTTTCGCGGTTGTCGTCTTTCACCGATGCGCCATCGAAGGTCGCGCGGATTCCCGCTCCATCCTCTTTCAGCGATGCGACAGTGGTATTCAGCAGGATTGCTTCAAACTTTTTCTCGAGGCGTTTATGAAGCGGGAGAACCAGGTCGCGATCCGCACCCGGAAGCAGTCCCGGTAGCATTTCGACCACGGTGACGCGCGTACCCAGCGCGGCATAGACCGAACCGAGCTCCAGGCCAATATATCCGCCGCCAACCACGAGCAGGCTGCCGGGGATGTCTTCGAGATTGAGGCCTCCGGTGGAATCCATCAGACGTGGCGAATCGATCTTGAGCGCTGGAATAATCGCCGGTCTTGAGCCCGTCGCGAGGATGATGCGGTCGAACGAGAGAGCTACTTCGGCGGAATCGATTTTTATAATCCGCAGGGTGGTCGAGTTTTCAAAGGCAGCGCGGCCCTGAATATATTCGACGTGGCGCTGCTTGGAAAGTTGTCCCAAGCCTCCCGTGAGCTTCTTGACGACGCCTTCTTTCCACGTGCGCAACCGCGTCAGATCGATTTTCGGCTCGGGAAAGTCGATTCCCCAATTTTTGGCTTGCTGAGACTCTTCGATCAGCTTAGCGACGTGCAGCAGCGCCTTCGAAGGAATGCAGCCGCGGTAAAGGCACACACCGCCGGGATTCGCCTCGGGATCGATCAGCGTAACCTGCATGCCCAGATCGGCCGCAAGAAAAGCGGCAGCGTAGCCGCCGGGGCCTCCGCCGACCATGGCGACGCGCAAGTTTTTGGTAGTTCCATCCTGCGTTTGATTGGCAGTTTCGTTCATGATGACTTTCTTTGGATGATCTTGCGCAGACGCTATCCCTGAACGGAAAGCAGGAAAGGCTGCTCAAAGGCTTCCGCAACCCAGCGCAGAAAACGGGCGGCGTCGGCGCCATCGATGAGCCGATGATCATAGGAGAGCGAGAGCGGCAGGATCAGCCGCGGCTCAAATTTTCCGCCAATCCATTCCGGTTCCATGCGCGAACGCGAAAGCCCGAGAATGGCAACTTCGGGATGGTTCACAATCGGAGTGAACGCTGTTCCCCCAATGCCGCCGAGGTTAGTGATGGTGAAGGTTCCGCCCTCCATATCGGCGAGCGTTATTTTCTTGTCGCGCGCCTTCTGGGAAAGCTGCGAGAGCTCAACCGCGAGTTCCACAATATTTTTCTTGTCCACGTCGCGGATCACCGGAACCAGCAAACCGCGATCGGTATCAGCCGCAACCCCGATGCTGATGTACTGCTTGTAAATAATTTCTTCCTTCTCCATATCGATGGTGGCATTGAATTGCGGGAACACTTTCAGAGCGGCAGCGCAGACCTTCAAGGCGATGGCGGTCACGGTCATCTTGCCGCCGGCTTGTTCGGCCTTGGGAGCAAAACGTGCGCGCAGATGTTCGAGTTCGGTGATATCGGCGCGGTCATGCTGCGTAACATGTGGGATCGTGTTCCAGGATTCGGCCAGATGTTCCGCCGTTTTTCGGCGGACGCCCCGCATGGATACGCGTTCGATTTTTCCCCACTTGGCAAAATCCGGCAGCTTGGGCTCGATAAAATGTCCGGCGCGCGGTGGAGTCTGCGGAGTGGAAACGGCTGCGCTCAGCAGCGCCTTGGCATGAGCTTTCACATCGTCTTCACTGATGCGCCCGCCCGGGCCGGTACCTTTCACTTCGTAGATGTCGACACCAAGCTCGCGGGCTAAACGGCGGGTGTGCGGCGCCGCGGGAACAGCGGCACGCTGCTCGGTTCCGGCGACCTTACCCAACTGCACCGGCATGGAGAATGCGGCTGGGCGAGCTACAGGCTGGTCCGGAGGCAGCGCCTGCTCTTCTGTTTTTCCCTCAGCGCGAATCGCCGCCTGAAAAGCCAGGCGTGCCCCATGCTGCCCAGAAACGTGCTCCACTGGACGGCTCGCCGGACGAACCGCCTCGGCTTGCGATGGCGCACCGCCTTGCAGCGTAAAGATCACCTGCCCAACTTTGATCTTGTCGCCTTCCTTCACCTTCACTTCACTTACAATCCCGCTCACGTTTGAGGGAACTTCAACCACGGCTTTGTCGGTTTCCAGCTCCATCACCGGCTGGCCCTCGGAAACTTTCGCGCCCGGGGTAATCATCAAGCGCACAAGATCACCCTGCGAGATATTTTCTCCAAGCTCCTGTAGCCGAAATTCGCTGGCTGTTGCCGCGGAGGCAGGCGCTGGCTGCGCCGTGGATTTCGCGTGCACTTGCGGCGAGACCGGTTGAGGTGACTCAGGTTGCGGCGGTGACGGTTGTGATGCTGAAGAGCGTTGCGGTTTTGCTGCGGCCGCCGCAGGAGCGCCAGAGGGGGTCCGTGCAGCCGGTGGAGTTGCATTTTCTGGTCCCGCCTCAGCCTGAAGCGGCGCTTCCGTTACAGCCGCATTGCCATTACTGTCAGCGGTAAAAATCACCTGGCCGACTTTGATCTTGTCACCTTCTTTGACGAGAATCTCATGCACCGTTCCGCTCACCGACGAAGGCACTTCGACAACTGCCTTGTCGGTTTCAAGTTCCATCACCGCCTGGCCCGTGCTGACGGTTGTGCCGGGTGCGATCATGAGGCGTACGAGGTCGCCCTGCTCGATATTTTCACCGAGCGCGGGAAGTTTGAATTCGATCACTGATTCCATTCCTTAGATTCTTTCCGAAGACGATTCGCAACCCAGTTCAGCTTATCGCCGGGTTCAGTTTTTCCGCATCGATTCCAAGATCCTTGATTGCCCGCTTCACTAGGTCGAGGCCGATTTTCTTTTCCCGCGCCAGTGCTCCGAGCGTGGCGAGCACTACGTGCTTGGCATCCACTTCAAAGAAGTCGCGCAAGGCCGCCCGGTTCTCGCTACGTCCAAAACCGTCAGTACCCAGAGAAACCAGTTGTCCCGGCACCCACTTCGCCAGGCTTTCCGGCAGCACCTTCATGTAATCAGATGCCGCAATGAACGGCCCGGGCGCATCCTTTAATGATTGCGTGACAAAAGGTGTCCTCGGCGATTCGCCGGGGTGCAGCATGTTCCAGCGCTCGCAATCGTTGGCGTCGCGATAGAGCTCTTTATAACTGGTGACGCTCCACACGTCCGCGGCAACTCCGTATTTTTCTTTGAGAATCGTCTGCGCCTTCAACACCTCGTACATGATGGTTCCGCTTCCCAACAATTGCGCGCGCAGTTTCGTATCCGGCGACTCCGCCGCATTGAAGCGGTAAAGGCCCCGCAATACGCCTTCGCGAACGTTCCCACCCTTCGGCATCTCTGGCATGGGAAGCGGCTCGTTGGTTACGGTGAGGTAGTAGAAAATCGATTCCTGATCGACGTACATCCGCTTGATGCCATCCTGAATAATGATGGCGATTTCATATGCGAACGCGGGATCGTAGGCGAGCAAATTGGGAACCGGCAACGCCAGCACGTGACTATGCCCGTCCTGATGCTGCAAGCCCTCGCCGGCCAGAGTGGTTCGTCCCGCAGTCCCGCCTACGAGGAATCCGCGGCAGCGCATGTCGGCCGCCGCCCAGATCAAGTCTCCTATGCGCTGGAAGCCGAACATCGAGTAATAAATAAAAAAAGGAATGGTGTTGATGCCGTGGTTGGCATAGGCTGTACCTGCCGCGATGAACGAGCACATCGAACCGGCTTCCGTGATGCCCTCTTCGAGAATCTGTCCGTTCTTCGCTTCTTTATAGTAAAGAAGCGTGTCCATATCGACCGGCTCATAAAGCTGTCCGACACTCGAGTAAATGCCAACCTGGCGGAACAAAGCCTCCATGCCAAAAGTTCGAGCTTCGTCGGGAATGATGGGGACGATCAGCTTGCCAATCTCGGGATCGCGCAGTAATTTCCCGAGCAGCCGCACGAAAACCATGGTGGTAGCAACTTCCCGGCCCTCGGTGCCTTTGTAGAACTCTTCAAAGTACGAATCGTGAACTGGCTTCAGCGGCGTGGCGCGCACCTTCCGTTGCGGCATATACCCGCCGAGTTTTTGCCGCCGCGCCTGCATGTATTTGATTTCTGCGCTGTCGTCTGAAGGACGGTAGAAAGGCGCATTGTGCAGTTCATCGTCAGGAATAGGAATTCCAAAGCGCGAACGGAAAAGCTCCAGCTCATCTTCATTCAGCTTCTTCTGCTGGTGAGTGATGTTCTTGCCTTCGCCTGCTTCTCCGAGTCCATAGCCTTTGATGGTCTTCGCCAGAATGATCGTAGGAGAGCCGGTGTGGTCGACCGCTGCCCTATATGCGGCATGAACTTTGATGGGGTCATGACCGCCCAGCCGCATGCGCGCCAGTTGCTCGTCGGAAAGATGCTCCACCATTTTCAGAAGACGTGGATCGGTGCCGAACAAGTTCTGGCGGAAGTAGGCTCCGCTCTCCACAAAATATTTCTGATATTGCCCGTCGCTGATTTCTCCCAGGCGCCGCACCAAAATGCCGTCACGATCTGCGCGAATCAGGCTGTCCCAGTCCGAGCCCCAAATACACTTAATGACATTCCATCCTGCGCCGCGGAAGATTGCTTCGAGTTCCTGAATAATTTTTCCATTACCGCGTACTGGGCCATCAAGGCGCTGCAAGTTGCAATTCACGACGAAGATCAAGTTGTCGAGATTTTCCCGCGAAGCGAGGGTAATCGACCCCAACGATTCAGGTTCGTCCATCTCGCCATCGCCCAGGAACGCCCACACCTTGCCGCCGGTGGATTGCTTCAGCCCGCGATTCTCCAGATAGCGGATAAAGCGCGCGTGATAGATCGCCTGGATCGGCCCCAGTCCCATCGAAACTGTCGGGAACTCCCAGAAATTCGGCATCAACCACGGGTGAGGATATGAGCTGAGCCCGCCCCCCGGCTTCAACTCGCGTCTAAAGTTTTCCAGCTTCTCTTTCGGAATACGGCCTTCGAGATAAGCGCGAGCATAAATTCCCGGAGCCGCGTGGCCCTGGAAATAAACGAAATCGCGGTCGCCGCTTTCGTTTTGCGCCTGAAAGAAATGATTGAAAGCAACTTCGTACAAAGTTGCCGCTGAGGCGAAGGTCGAAATATGCCCGCCGATGCCTTCCTGAATCTTATTCGCGCGCACTACCATTGCGAGAGCGTTCCAGCGAACCAGGCTCTTGATGCGGCGTTCCATCTCCTGGCTTCCGGGAAACGGCGCCTGTTGCGGAGTGGCAATCGTGTTCTGGTAAGGAGTGGTCGCCGAGAAGGGGAGGTTCACTCCAGCGGCGCGCCGCGCATGCAGCGCCAGTTGCTGGATCAGCCGCCCGGCACGAGTGGGTCCGCCCCGAGACAGCACATAGTCCAATGAGTCAACCCACTCACGAGTTTCTAATACCTCTTGACCATCAGTTTCAATCTGAGCCACGTCTATTCTCTCCGTTGAATAAGGCCGAACGTTCCATGATATTGAATTATGAGGAATTTTGCTGGACGAAAGGTGGTGTCCAAACGTTCTACAATAGCTCGGTTCCAGTGGATGCAGGTCCGCACTGCATCGGCTTCAGGCGCACTGTCTTCGGAGGTTCATTCATGTTGCGAGTCATGCTATTGGTGGTTGTCGTTGTGATGGCTGTTTTCCTGGTCCCGCGGCTTTTCTCATCTCGCGCGGCTCCCGGTCCAGGCAGTGTTGCACCGGACTTCACGCTGCCTTCGCAGGATGGCGCTTCCGTCAGCTTGAAAGACTACCGTGGCAGCTGGGTCGTACTTTATTTTTACCCCAAGGATCAGACTCCGGGTTGCACGCGCGAAGCGCATAATTTTAAAGTGGATCAGTCCAAGTATGCCGAACGCAAGGCAATTGTTCTGGGCGTAAGCCTGGACAGCATCGATTCGCACAAGACTTTCTGCTCAAAAGAAGGACTGAATTTCAAGCTGCTGGCTGATCGCGATGGTAAGGTAAGCAGCGCCTATGGTTCGCTAACCAATTTGGGTTTTGTAAAATTTGCTGCGCGGCATACGTTCCTCATTGACCCCACCGGGAAAGTTGCGAAGGCTTACGCCAGCGTTAATCCCGCACAGCATAGCGAAGAGGTTCTCGCTGCACTCGATCAGATGCAAAAATAACAACCGCGCCGATCATCAGTCACAGCAATCTCTTGCTAATTGCCATGAATCTGCGAGCGGCGCGGCCTGTGTTATCAAGCAAGCGCTAGCCAAAACTACTTCGGTGGTTCGGTCGCCTTTGGTGTCGTTGGCTTCGGCGTCGTAGTGCCTGCGGGCTTTGTGCTCGCCGGTTTCGGTGCTGCGCCCGCCGCGGCTGGAGCTGGTACGCCCGATTGCGCGTTGTATACATCCACTACATTTTTCGTGATATCCACTCCGCCATCCGCCCACAGAACCGGGCTCTGCGGCCAGGGGTTCGAGACGTCTACGATCATGCCGAGGGAATTTTCCTGAGCGTACTTCACGATCGAGGGCGCCATCTTTTGTAGGATCCGCGAAAAGATTTCTTTCTGTTGATTCTGCGCATCTTCCTGCGCATCCTGCACGGCTCGATCGAATGACTTCTTTTTGGTCTCAATCTGCTTTACCAGGCTGGCGCGGGCATCCTCGTTCAGCTTGTCGCCCTGAGTCTGCAATTGTTTCTGCAGGCTTTCGAGTTCGTCGTTCTGGCCTTTCAGCTCGTTCTGTTTGGGCTCCAGCTTTTTGCGCAACGCTTCGAAGTCGCGCTGGCCCTCGTTCGAGCCGAGAACGGCCTGCTCGATGTTGATGGTCCCGACCTTGGTGCCAGTGCCGGTCGTCATCACCGGGGAAGATGTTGCAGGAGATGCCGGTGCGGGCGCGCCAGCCCCGCCCGTGGGAGCGGCAGCGGCGCTACCGGTTTGGGCCCAGGCGGAAATCACGGAGAAAACCGCAGTGGCCAGGAAAGATCGCACGTACTTGCTTGTCATTGGACGCTAAACTCCTTGGAAAATTGTTCCGTAAACGTGGTTCCGGTAATTCTTTCCGGGGAAGAACTCAGATTCTTCATCTTCTTTGGCAACGCTGGGCCGTACCACGCGATCTTCTTCACTTACGACGGCCGCCATCAAACGAGACGCACCGGATTGCCAGCGTCACACGCCGAGGTTGCGGACCTGTCGTCCACCAAATCAGCTTACCATTGAGGCGTGGGTGGAAGTCATTATAGTAAGCCCCATCAGTGGCGTCAAACCTCCAGTTGCGCTGCGTACCCTTGAAATACATGCATCCTTAGAACGTGGTCGCCACAGTGAAACGGAACGTCTTCCGCGGTTCACGCAGCAGAAAGCTGGGTGCGAAAGAGGTTCTCGCCAGGTTGTAGGTGTACAGGCCCGCGCCTGTTAACTGGCAACCAGTAACCGGATTGCAGGTCTTGGGAAACATTTCAGGCGTGATCGGAATCGGCGGGTTCGCCGGGCTATCCAGCCGCAGAGGATTGTATGCCCAATAAATTCGGAACGGCGCATTGATGACCGGCAAGAACATCTGCAACTCGAGCCCCGTGGACATTCGCGGCCGCCAGTTGGTCGACCCTAAAACCTCCAACTGATTCGATGGCGGCGGGTTCAACACGCTACCAAGACTGCAGGTGTTAGCGGTGGGAACCTGAGTCAGCGTCGGGCATCCCACCGGCGTACCGATGACTTCGAGATATTGCTGCTGCGCAATTTGCAACTGCGACCGCCGCAGGATGGGGTCGATTCCTGCATCGATGAAGGGAGCCAGCGCCACCGGCCCATAGATCGTGATGCGGTACTCCATGTTGGTGACAATACTGAAATCGCCACCCGGGAAAGTGATCTGATCCACTGGGATCGGGATGGTGACATTCCCCGCCAGGGGATTCTGCGGGTTCTTGAGTACGGGAACCCCACTCGGGTTGGTCAGTGTGATTGAGCCTACGCTCGGCAGAAACGCCACCGGAGATACCGAGCGAATATCGAAGCCGCGCAGATCGTTCTCGCCGCCCATGTAAGAGCGTTGGAACGGCGGGGCAACCAAGCCGCCGAAGCCGCTGATGAAAGATCCCTGAACATTGAAGCCCAGCGCGTTACGCCGGTTTTGCACGGGAATAAATTGCTTGTACTGAACAATAGGACGAATTGATCGAACCGTGCCGCCCAGCCCGGCGAATTCCGCGCCCGCCGTGAACTGATGCCCGGTGTGCGGCGAAATTGGACTGTTGATGGTATTAAAAGAGAAGTTCGGGAAAATCTTGCTGGTGATGATTCCTTCCAGGGCATTCGGCCCGGAAATGCCGCGGAAGGCCAGAAACTCGAACAGATTCTTCGATGCCGAGCTGAGCGCCAACAGCGACGATCGGTCAAACGAATAAGTAATTCCGACGCGCTTGAATGAGCGACGTCCCAGCGGATAGCCCAACGACATCGTAAAGCCTGTGCTGGACTGCGTGTAGTTCTGCAGATTCTGCAGCACGGCGTTAGGCAGGTTCAGGGTTTGTCCTCTGAAAATGGAGAGCTGCCGTGCCTGGTCGTAGCTTATCTTGTTGTAGTAAACATTGAAACCAAACTGCAACGGCCGGTCGAACATGTACGGCTCGGTGAAGCCGAAGCGGACGCTGCGCGCCAGGTTTCCTACGCTCGCCTGCACCGACAATGTTTCACCCAGGCCAAGGAAGTTGTTGGTCGCATAGTTAATCCCCACGAAAGCGCCTTCCAGCCCGCTCACCCCGCCGTTGAGGCCTACGCTGTTCTTTCCTTTTTCTTTGATCTTCAGCGTCAGGTCAACCAATCCATCTTTCTCATCGAGTTGACGAACCGTAGTATTGGGATCGTCCGGCTTCAGTTGGTCGAAGTATCCCAGCTGGTTCAATCGCAGCAGGCTCAACTCCCACAAACGTGAGTTGTAGACATTGCCTTCTTCCAGCGCGATTTCACGCCGGATGACTTTGTCGCGCGTTGTGGTGTTGCCTTGGAACTCAATGCGGCGAACGAAGAAGGGCTTCCCTTCGTCCACATCGACATCGAGGAATATCTGCTTCTTTTCGTCGTCAAACCTGGTATCGGGCACTGAAGTGAAATTGATGTAGCCCAACTCACCATAGGCCTTGCGCAGGTTTTCCAGGCCCTTCGCCACTTTCTCCTTGCTGAAGGTGTCTCCATCTTTGATAGGGAAGAGCGCTCGCAGCGCCTTCACGTTGGGTACGGCCTTGTTGTTCTTAAACGTGATGCTGCCCAGCGTATAGCGGTCGCCTTCTTCGATCGGCATGGTGATGTCGACCGCCTTGCCCTGCCCGCCTTGCATTAACGGAATGTGAAAGCCAGTGTGCCCGGTATCGTGAATTTGGGTCTTAGGCTGGTCGACGATTACTTTGAAATAGCCGCGATTCTGGTATTCGTTCCGCACCCGTTCCGTATCTTCGTCCAGCTTGGTTGCGTCGTAGGTGCGGGCGAATATGTTTTCCAGGAAAATCGAATGTGGAACGCCGATGGGCCGCAGGTTCTTCATGGCGTAACGCAAGACTCGCGTCTTGACGTTCTTGTTGCCTTCGAACTTGATCTTGCCCACTTTGACTTTTGGACCTTCTTTCACTACGAATGTGATTCCAACGGCGGCGGGCGGAATTTCCCGCTTCTCGGTTCGGATGGTGGCAAACTGCCGGCCGTGCTCCGCCAGCAAACCCTTGATTGCGACCTCTGCCTTTTTCACTTTCGTGGGGTCGTATTGACTCTCTACCGCCAACCCAACCTTCGCTTCCTTAAAGCGGTCCAACACATCGCTGGTTGTCACCGAACTCAGACCGACGTAATTGATTTCCCGAATGGTTGGCTTTTCCTTGACCTGGACAATGATCCTCCAGCCCTTGGGTGTTTCTTCCCGCGTGAAGCGAATGTCCTCGAAATAACCTGTGTTCCACAAAGAGTTGAAGTCCCGCTCCAGCGCGGCAGCGTCGTAGACGTCCCCGGCGCGACTGAAAATGCGGGCCCGAATGGTTTCAGCTGGAATTCTCCGGTTGCCGGTGACACTGATCTCGGCAATCAAATCGCTCTGCGCAAAGCTCGCCGGCGACGACAGGAGTGTCAGCGCGACCGCCACGATCAACGCGAACCCCTGCATTCTTCGGCAAAGCCGTGCAAATGAAGAAGATGCGGGATGGGCTGCGCCCGAAGAACTCAGGTCGCGCTCGGACACAACAATGTCTGAATGAAGCCGAAAATGAATCGCTACTACCTCAGGCTCTGGGATGTAGGAAAACGATCATTATACGTAGAGAAACGGAAAGCGTCCAAGATCAGTGGTCAGGGGCTGGTGATTAGCGGTCAGTTTTTGGCACGGTCTTTAATTTTTGTGATGAAATGCCGCTGATCTGCCAAACCACGAATCGCTGACCACTAGCTTTTAGCTTTTCTCCACCTCCACCAAGACGGAATAAAACGTGGCGGAGTTGCCCAGATCGGAAAGTTTTTCTGAGGTTGGTATGTTGAGGTTCCGGTATCCGGGGCCCAGCTTGGCCCAATTCATTGTCGTGGCAACCACTCCTGGCTGAACCGCGCCGTCCACTCCGGGCCTTCAAATGGATTTCTCCTCGATGGTTGTAGCTGCACCGTCTCGCCATCGGCAATGCCACAATTTTTGTTAGGGTCACCCAGTCATCGTCTGAGTGTTAGCCCCCGGCGCCGCTACTTAATCTCCAGCACTTCTTTTTCTTTGCCCTTGCTCATTTCTTCCATCTTCTTGATTTCGTCGTCAGTGAGTTTCTGAATCTCATCCAGCGACCTCTTCTCTTCATCTTCGGTAATCTTTTTGTCTTTCATCGCCTTCTTGATGGCATCGTTTCCGTCGCGGCGAATGTTGCGTACGGCAGTGCGATGCTCCTCGAGCACTTTGTGCAGGTGCTTCACCATCTCCTGCCGCCGCTCCTGCGTGAGAGCCGGCACCGGCACGCGAATCAGCTTGCCATCATTCATCGGGTTCAGACCCAGCTCCGCCGAGCGAATCGCCTTCTCGATTGTCCCGATCGCCGATGGGTCAAACGGCTGTACAGTAATCATCTGCGGCTCGGGCGCGTGCACCTGGGCAATCTGGTTCAGCGGCATCTGCGAACCGTAGTAGTCGATGCTCACGCTATCCAGCATGTGCACCGACGCGCGCCCGGTGCGGGTTGCAGCCATGGCTTTACGGAAATCCTCGACGGCCTTCTCCATGCGGGTCTTGAGTTGTATGTAGGTTTCTTTCAGGCCGGGAATTGCGGCCATTGTGGCTTGAGCCATATCGTCAGCTCCGTAAAATTTCAGATATTAAAACGCTGAATTATAAACCCAAAACAAAGTTAGCCGCGGATTTGCACGGATCATCGCAGATCAAAAAAGAATCCGCGGTAATCGGTGAAAATCCGTGGCCAAAGTCTTAGGCGCCTACCCTCGACCCAATCTTCTCTCCGCTAAGCACCCGGCGGATGTTTCCATGCTCATTCAGGTTGAAGACGATGATGGGCAGGTTATTGTCCTTGCACAGACTGATCGCGGTCGAATCCATCACCTTCAGGCCCAACTTCAGCACATCCATATAAGTAATGTCGGCAAACTTCTTCGCATCTTTCACTTTCATGGGATCGGCATCGTAAATGCCATCGACTTTCGTCGCCTTGAGAATCGCGTCGGCCTTGATCTCCATGGCGCGCAAAGACGCGGCCGTGTCAGTCGAAAAGTAAGGATTGCCGGTGCCGCCGGCAAAGATCACGACGCGGCCTTTCTCCAGATGCCGGATGGCGCGCCGCCGGATAAACGGCTCCGCCACCTGGTTCATTTCAATCGCAGTTTGCACCCGCGTGTAGACCTTCTGCTTTTCGAGCGCATCCTGCAGCGCCAGCGCGTTTATCACCGTGGCGAGCATTCCCATGTGATCGGCGGAGACGCGATCCATGTCTCGAGCCTGGTCGGCGACGCCGCGAAAGAAATTGCCGCCGCCCACCACGATGGCAAGCTCCACACCCAGCTTGTGGACGTCGGCCAATTCGGCCGCGACCTCGTGGATTCGTGCCGTGTCGACTCCAAACCCCTGATTGGCAGCCAGGGCTTCGCCGGAAAGTTTGAGCAGAACGCGTTTGAAAGCAGGGGTAGTCGAGGTCATGTAGGTCTTTAGTAGCGGCGGCGTTCCGCCGGCTCCCGCACTAACTACGAAAAGACAATCACAGAAAGGCGCCCACCGGGCGCCCTTGAATTACTCTGCTTTCTGTTCGGTAGGCTTGGTGACCGCGACGGTCTCGCCCGCATCACCCACTTTGAAACGCGCAAACCGCCGCACGCTGATGTTCTCGCCCAGCTTGCCGATTTTGGCCGCGATCAGCTGCGCAATCGACACGGTCTGGTCCTTGATGAAGGGCTGCTCGAGCAGGCAGACCTCTTCGTAGAATTTTTCCATTTTGCCGGCGACCATCTTCTCCGCGATATTCGGCGGCTTGCCGGAAGCAACCGCCTGCGCAAGGAAAATATCTTTCTCGCGATCGAAATCCGCCTTGGTTACATCTTCCTTACGCACGAACTTCGGATCGCTCGCCGCAATGTGCATGGCGATATCGTGCACCAGTTCCTTGAAGTCGTCGGTGCGAGCCACGAAATCGCTTTCGCAGTTCACCTCGACCAGCACGCCAATCTTGCCCCCGGCGTGAATGTAGCTGGTCACCGAGCCTTCGCTAGTCACGCGCGTTGCCTTTTTCGCCGCAACCGAAACGCCCTTCTTGCGCAGGATCACGACTGCCTGTTCCATATCGCCTTTGGCTTCAGTCAGGGCCTGTTTGCAATCCATCATCGGAGCTCCAGTTTTTTCCCGGAGATCCTTTACTTGTGCTGCCGAAATGTTTGCCATAGTGGTGCTCATTGCTGAGATTCCTTATGAATTCTGGGGTTCTTGTCGAGATTTCAAGGTTTCAGAGCTTCAAGGTTTCAACAACAAACATTGGCCACCAACTTTGAAACCTTGAAACCCGTGAAAACTTTGAAACATTGCTTCTAACAAACTTTGACCCGCGCCGGACGACCCGCGCGGGTCAAATATCCTACGTGCCCGGTTTTTACTAGGTACTAGGTACTCGCAACTTTAAACTGTTTGACTCTCGACCTTATGCACGTCAGCTTCTTCGTTTGCGACCGGCTTCTTATGTTTCCCCGGACCACCCAGCACCTCTTCCATGCTGATGTCCTCGCCAATTTCCGCCATATCGGACGCCGCCGCAGCTTCCTGGGAACGAAGTTCAAGCGCCGCCGCCGCATCTTCCGCCTGCTGCAATTCCAGTGCCTGGGCTTGTTCCGTCGCGGCAGTCATGTCGGCAACTTGTTTGTCGCTCATCAACTGTGCGCCCTCGGCGATCGACTCAGAAATCTTCGAAGTAAACAGCCGAATTGCCCGCAACGCATCGTCGTTGCCTGGAATCACATAATCCACTTCGCTGGGATCGCAATTCGTATCCACCACCGCAACCACCGGGATACCCAGCTTGCGCGCCTCGCGCACCGCAATCTGTTCTTTGTTCGAATCGATCACGAACACCGCATCCGGCAACCGGCTCATGTTCTTGATGCCCGCCAGGTTTGCCTGCAGATGCTTGCGCTCGCGTTCGAGCTTGATCACTTCTTTCTTCGGCAGCAGCTCATAGCGGCCATCCGTGGCCATCTCATCAAGCTCCTTCAGCCGCTTCACCGACTTCTGCACCGTCACCCAGTTGGTGAGCAGGCCGCCGAGCCATCGCTGATTGATATAGAAGCCGCCGCACTTCGTCGCCTCTTCGGCAATCGCGTCCTGCGCCTGGCGTTTGGTACCCACAAATAGCACGATCTTGCCTTCGGTCGCCAGTTGCTGCACGAATTTCGACGCCTCTTTGAACATCTTCAGCGTTTTCTGCAGGTCGATGATGTAAATTCCGTTGCGCTCTCCGAAGATGTATTCCTTCATCTTGGGATTCCAGCGCTTCGTCTGGTGCCCGAAGTGAACACCCGCTTCGAGCAATTCCTTCATGGTAATGGTTGCCAATGAACCTCCTTATTCAGTCTGCATCGGAAAATCAGTTGTCAGTACCGAGTACCCAGTACCAGCAAGAACTGCTGGCAACGAGTACTGGCAACTGGGTACTGCTCTCCGATTGCCATTCCCGCCCCCGCGCCGCGAGGCACAGGAAGAATTGAACACCTAAACTAGCATTCAGCCGTCGGCTCTCAGCCTTCAGCAAAAGCCAAACCTATTGTCGCTCCGAGCGAAGCGAGGAACCTTGGTTCTCGCTTGGTACTCGGTACTCGCAACTTGGTACTACCGCTTGCTGAACTGGAAGCGCTTCCGAGCGCCCTTCTGCCCGTACTTCTTGCGTTCTTTGCCACGCGAGTCGCGCGAAACCATTCCTTCCGACTTCAACTTCCCGCGTAGTTCGGCGTTGAACTGCATCAAGGCGCGCGCGATTCCCAGTTTCACCGCATCGGCCTGGCCGCGCACTCCGCCGCCGAGCACGTTCGCGATGATGTTGAACGATGCCGCGGTTTCGGTGGATGCCAGCGGCGCCTTCGCCGCCGAGCGCTGCGCCGGAGTGACGAAATACTCCTCAAACTCGCGCCCGTTTACTTTGAAGTCTCCGCTGCCCGGACGCAAATACACCCGCGCAATCGCCCGCTTCCGCCGTCCCGTTCCGTAATACTGAACCAATTCAGCCATGCTAGCTTTTAGCTCCTAATCTTGTTGTCATCCCGAGCGCAACCGCTCTTCAGGCGGAGCGTAAGGATCTCAAATCTTCACAGTTGTCGCGCGCAAATCGAGCTTACGCCCTTACTTCCAATTTCAAATCCTGCGGCTTCTGTGCCTCGTGCGGATGCTTGTCGCCCTTGTACACATTCAGCTTCGAAAGCATGTGCGCCGCTAATTTGTTCTTCGGCAACATGCGCCGCACCGCGTCTTCAATAATCTTTTCCGGCCGTCGCGCCAAACGCTTGCGGTAATCTTCCGTGCGCAGCCCCCCCGGATAGCCGGTGTAGTGGTGATACTGCTTCTGCTCCGACTTCATCCCAGTCGTCCGCACCTTCTCGGCATTGATGACGATCACATGATCGCCGGTATCGAGAAACGGCGTGTACTGCGGATTCTCTTTGCCCATGAGGATGCGCGCTACCTGAGAGGCCATACGCCCAAGCGTCTGCCCATCCGCATCCACGACGTACCACTTGCGCACAATTTCCCCCGCTTTGGGGAAATAGGTTGACATCGGAACTCTCCCAGAATGAAAAAATGCGAAACGCGATT
>Ga0210391_10000432_pt1 | contig 45435 bp, 43 predicted proteins | sample IncBWC12OmetaG_FD_160573 | JGI IMG/M metagenome (GOLD analysis project Ga0210391, IMG submission 160573) | Forest soil microbial communities from Barre Woods Harvard Forest LTER site, Petersham, Massachusetts, United States - Inc-BW-C-12-O ...
GGAGTTCTACCTGGGCCCGTTGCTGACCGTGCCATTGTTGACGTTGCCGTGGGTAGTTCGGCAGAGGAAGATGGCCCTTCCGCTCGTCATCTGCGCTGTTATGATCGCTGGTTGCGCGGTCGAGACCTGGACCCTTCCTCATTATTTTGCACCCGCCACCGGCGCACTCTACATTCTTCTGGTTCAGTGCTTGCGCCACATCTCTCAATGTCGTCTTAACGGCCAGGAGTTTGGACGGTCGCTCGTCCGCGCGATTCCTGTGTTGGCAAGCGGCATGATCCTTCTGCGACTAACGGCAGTTCTGGTTCATGTCCCGATTGAGCGCCACTGGCCACGGGGTAATTTGACGCGTGTCTCGATCATCCGCGAACTGGGCCAACTTCCTGGCAAGCAACTCATACTTGTCAGCTACGCGCCTCATCACAACTTCAATAGCGAATGGGTTTGGAATGATGCTGATATCGATCATTCCAAGGTGGTGTGGGCTCGGGATATGGGGAACGATGCGAACCAGGAATTGCTGAACTACTTTCACGATCGCACGGTCTGGCGGCTGGGCGGCGACGCGACTCCCGTCCGGCTGGAACCTTACAGTGCCCACTAGTTTTAAGGTCCGATCACGACGCTGATCGAACCTGTTAATGGCCTGCAATGCAGGAGAGGATCAACTTTGCCCTGGGGTCCAAACGTTCCCTCCCCATCGATCAATTCTGTATCATGAGCAGGCTCATGCCTTCAGCGAAATCCTCCCCATGGCTCACCGCCAAGCGACTGCGGGCACATGGACTGATACTCGCGCTGTGCTTGTGGTCCGTCTACGGTTGGAACGTGGCTACGCCCGGCCTGCGCGACCGCGGCGGCAACCTAAAAGGCACGGACTTCCTGCATTTCTATACATTAGGATCGCTCGTCCTTGCTGACCGCGGCGCGCAGCTTTACAGGATGGATGCGCAGTCGGTACTGGCGGTCCAGCGTGTCCCTGAAGCCGCAGGCATTCATTATCTTCCGTTGTATCCGCCGCAAGTTTCGATGTTGTTCGCGCCGTTTGCGCGGTTGCCTTATGCCTGGGCGCTTGTCCTCTGGCTAACTGTGACTTCGCTAATTTATGGCTTATGCTGCTACGCAATCTGGCGCGTCTGCCCCAACCTGCGCAACTACAAATTGACAGTGCTCATTCTCGCGCTTGCTTTTCCAGCTTTCTGGCACCTTATCGCCTGGGGGCAAACCTCTGCCCTCGCTCTCGCCTGTTTTACGCTGGCATTCTTAGCTCTGCGGACCCAACGAGAATTTGCAGCTGGCTTTGCTCTTGGATGTCTCGTGTTCAAGCCCCAGCTGGCGGTCGCCGCTGGCGCCGTCTTCCTCTTCTCACTCCGGTGGAGAATCATCGCGGGCGCGACCCTTTCAGCGGCAGCCCAGTTAGGTGCAGCCTACTTTTACTATGGCACCGGCCCGCTTCGCGACTGGATTCACATGCTGCTCAACCTGCCTGCTGCGCTTCCGCTCCTTGAGCCGAGGATTTACCAGACCCACTCCCTGCGCACTTTTTGGACCATGCTTATCCCTTGGCCGCCGGCCTCTCTTGCGTTCTACTTCATCACAGCGATTGTTGTTTCCGTGCTGACCATCGCTTGCTGGCGAAGCAGCCTTCCTATACCTCTGCGCTATTCGGCTTTGCTGCTCTCAACGGTTCTGCTCGCTCCGCATCTCACCGTTTATGATCTCGTTATCCTCGTTCCTGCGTTTCTGCTGCTGGCTGACTGGATCGTCGTTCACTGCAGCCAGCCGACAACTCTAACGCATTGTCATCCTGAGGCCCGCATTCTTGGCGGGCCGAAGGACCTATGTAATTCGTTGGCAGTAAGCCGTCTCGTAATTCTCCTGTATCTCGCATTTATCCTCCCATTGATCGGACCGCTCGCACGCTGGACACACATCCAGCTTTCGGTCCTGGTGATGGCCGCTCTTTTGTATGGAATATGGAACCTCGGCGGGAAAGAAAGTTGCGCCATATCTTCCAGTTGAACGCGAGGAAAATACTGCTCACCACGAGGAACGAGGCACCAATACGGAAACTTACGGTCCGAACAAGACCTGCAACGCTTCAGGAAAGCGATCTGCCCATGCTGCCTCGTTGTGCCCAGCGCCATCTTTTATGACCAGCCGAAGCCGCTTCTCACTCAATACCGCTCGCCGCAAGATGGCTGCCAGCTCCCGCACGTCATCGACTACTGTTCGGCTGCGCTCTGCGCTTCCCGCCTCGGCAGTCCCCACAGCAAGAAAGATTCGCTCCGGCCACTCGCGAACCATCCGGCTCTCTTTGATCAACTGCCCGCCTGACGCCCATAGCGACGGACTCTCGAGCAGCAGTCTCCCGATTACGCCAGGCCGCACGATCGCGGTGTACAACGCAATCAGCGCTCCCAACGACGATCCCCCTAACCCGGTATTTTCGTGTCCCGTCGCGATGCGATAATTTTGCTCGACAAACGGCATTACTTCTTTCATCAGAAAATCCGGAAAATGGCGTCCCTGCACTCGCAGCATCATGGGATGCATCGAACGGTGCGGCATGTACTCGCGAAGCCGATCCTTTCCGGTGTTGTCGATCCCAACAATAATCATAGGAGGGACCGCGCCCTCGCGGATCAGCCGGTCTGCTGTCTCGTCTACTTGCCACTCCACTCCCCCGAACGCGGCCGACGATTCAAACAGATTCTGCCCGTCATTCAGATAGAGCACGGGATAGCGGCGCTCATGATTTTCTGCATCATCGTAGCCGGGAGGTAGCCACACTCGCAGAAATCGCTTGTTTCGGAAAATGCGGCTGCGAAACTCATGCAGGCGCAGATCGCCGGTTGCGCCAGTGGCGCGGATCACTTCGGAAACGGCTCCTGCCTTATTTTTGGTTTTCTGGATTCTTGCCATCGGAAAGGGTTCAGCGGCTGAGTCGAGCGCGCGCCTGGAGAATGCCCGCGAGCACCGTGATCAGCGCGATCAGCGCAAGTGAACTCAGGCACAGAATGCACCAGATTTCCAGCACCGATTCCTCGATATATGTCAGATACGAAGCGAAAGCCAAACCCGCAAGTGCCGCCGCCAGCAGCCGCATTGGCGTATCAGGTTGCAAACGGTAAACGGTAGCCAGCGTCAGCAAGACTCCGTAACCCGCGATTCCAATCGCCGCCACTGGGATGCCCATCACGCTCGAATACTCGCTGCGGTTCACGATGTCGCAATTGAATCGCTCGCCAAAATCGCAAAATGCCGACGCCGACTTCGCATAATGCCGCTGCAGCGAAACCGCCGACACCAACACTCCCGCCAAGGCTAGGACGGAGATCGCCAGATATAGGATTTGATTTTTCCTGGCAGGATTTGCACCGAGCAGCTGACTTTCAGGTGCGGTACTCACGGCAATGCACACCCGGTTTTATCGCTCAACTCTTGCATAGGGAAAACGCCTTCGACAGGGGGATTCGTGCCGAACTGCCAACTGGGAAATAACTTTATCCCGTCGGCCTTGCACTCGGGTGCGAGTTCCTTCGAACCCTTGATTGCGCACTCGACGTAGTGAACGTATCGAAACGATTTTCCGAACCTTTCCTTCTGTTCGGCGCAGTGCGGACACCAGTATAATCCGTACATCTTCGCCTGGTGTGCGGTGAGACATTTTGCAAACTCGTCGTAGCGGTGATTAGTGTAGTACCAGCCCGCGATATAAGCCAATACCAGCAACACTGCAATTCCGCCCCAGATCAGAGTCTTGCGCGATGCCGGACTTGCCTCAGGCACGCCTACCCGTTCCAGTTGCCGTTTTCGCCGTTCTTCAGACATGATTCCTTTTCCCTGCTCAATTTTTATATCACGGCCTTTACGCCACCACGTTTAGCGCGGCGGGCAATATATCCAACTCCTCGCAATGCAGTGTCAGCACTTCGCCATCCACCATCACGTCGACTGGCGAGTCCAAGGCGAATTCCACACGCCGCACCGCTTTTCTCTCGGCCATGGGATGCTCGATGTGCGTGCCATCGTAGAGAGTTGGCAGATTCCGTATCAGCCCCAGCCTCCCGATCGGGCCCCAGCGAACGTACTCAATTAAGCCGCTGTTCACCTCAGCCTTGGGCGCAATCATCATGGTTCCGCCAGTAAATTTGCTGTTATTGAAAGTGAGGAATAGACAGCGCCGCCGGTCGAATTCTTTTTCATCGTCCACACGCACTGGAAAGGGACGCCTTTGCAATCGCGCCAGCCCGAGGAAAATTGAAACGACATATCCCAACTCTCCGTGGCTGCTGAATCGCCTCGCGCGCAACGTTGCCACATCAGCCGGAAAACCTACGCTCAGCAGATTGATGTAATGGAGAACACCGCCGCGGTGCCGCAACCGAAGCACATCGCAGGATTGCCTTCTCCCAGCAATCAACGATTCGATCGCATGTTCAACGCCGCGCTTGCTGAAGTCGCGCAGAAAAGAATTTCCCGTCCCCAGTGGCAGAAACCCCAGCGTAGGTCGATCGCTTGCGCTAGCTTCGGGGAAGAAACCGTTCACCACTTCATAGGAAGTTCCGTCCCCGCCTACTGCAATGAACTTCCGCCGGCCACGGCCAAATGCATCGCGCGCAATTCGCGTAGCGTCGCCGCAGCCTTGCGTCTCCGCCACATCCACGGCAACCCCGTCTGCTCGCAGCCGCTCTAACGCCGGGGCAAGCAATTTACGGCTGCGCCCACCTCCCGCCGCAGGATTCACAATGGCGAGATAGGGCTGCTCTCCATTCACGACCTTCACAATCCGACCACCGCTGTGCGTTCAGCCGTCTTCCCAATCTCCTCCGCCAGAGCTAGCCGTTTGATCTTCATCGATGCCGTCCGCGGCAAATCTTTTTCCCAGACCAGATAACCACCAAGACGCTTAAAGTCCGGCAACTGCCGGTTGCGCTTTACCAACTCCGCGAGCAACACACTGTCGAATTTCTGATTCTGATCAAGACGCAGCACCAGCACCAGCATCTCATGCCCCAGTTCTTTTTGCCGCCATACGTAGTTCGCCGCAAAAACACAGTATTCCTTTACTGGAAGCCCGTCGAAAATGGTCTCAATATCCTCGGGATAAATATTTTTTCCGCCCTCGGTCACGATCATGTTTTTCTTGCGCCCGAAGAGCTGCAAATGCCCACTATTGTCAAAGCGCCCCAAATCGCCGGTCAGCAGCCATCCGTCCACAATCGTTTCGAGCGTCAACTCTGCGTCGTCGAGATAATGAGACATCACAGTCTTGCTCCGCGCCGCAACTTCTCCAATGCCTTCCTCATTCGGATTCAGTACGCGCAACTCCACTCCCGGCAAAGGTTTGCCCACTGTGTCGGCGCGGAACGGCTTCAGGTCGTTCAACGTGAGTGCGGTTCCTGCCTCGGTGAGCCCATAGCCGTTCACTACCGGAATTCCCAGATCGTAGAAAAACTGCATTGTCGAAGGCTCCATGAACGCGCCGCCCGTGATCAGCGCCAGCAACTCTCCGCCAAATGCCCGATGCACCTGCGGCAGCAACGCGCGGCTCAAGCCTACTCGAGGTTTCTTGTGTGTCAGCAACCTGTTGATCGCGATCGTTCGATTCAGCAGCGCGCGCTTCCAGGACGGAAGTTCGTCAAACTTCGCCCGCAGCCCTCTCTCCAGGTTTTTCACGATCATTGGAACCAGCGCCACATAAGTAATCCGGTAGCGCACGAACGCGTCCCGCACAAATTCCGGGCGCAGCGTGCGCAGATGCACTACGCACGCGCCGCACACAAAGGGACCAATGAATCCCACCATGAAATCGATAGCGTGATTGGTCGGCAGAATGCTCAGATACCGCACTCCAGGCCAAAATGGATACCAAGCCGTTAGCGCCCGGCATTGCTCGATATAGTTTTCGTGCGTCAGCACACATCCCTTGGGACGCCCACCCGTGCCCGAGGAATAGACGATGCAAGCCACATCGTCTCGCTGCCGCATTACAAAATCCGGTGCACCCTTGCGTTTGAAATCTTCCCAGCGAAAGCCACCGGCCAGGTCCGCTCCCACTGGCGCCTCCGTCACCAGCACCAGCTTCGTCTTGATGTTTTGAAACTCCGGCGCCTGCATAATTGCCCGCCACAGGTGATACTCCACCACCAGAACCTTGGCGTTTGAATGCGCGAGGAGTTGCAACTGCTCCATGGCTGTCAGTTTGTAATCCAACGGCACCAGGACGCCACCACAGTAGAAAATGGCGTATGCGGAAATCAGCCACTTGGACTGATTGGTCATGATGATGGCTGCGCGGTCTCCGGGATCGAAGTCAGCGTCTTCCAACGCTCGCGCCAGAGGCAGGCTGACGTCTTTGAAATCGGAATAGGTGAGCCGCGTCTTCTCGCGCTCGCGATCTGCCTCGATCAGGCAAGTCTCACCCGCGAAGCGATCCAAAGCGTCGCGCAACGCCGCACCCAGGCAGCTGTATTTTTGGAGATCGAGCATTAGAGACTTATTTCACCACAGAGGCACGAAGACACAGAGAAAACCACGTTAATGAGTTAGCTACCCGCACGAGCAATGGGACCATCAAACTTGAGCATCGAGGAGACATTTTGCAAAGCCTCTCCGTGCCTCGCCGTCTCCGTGGTGGATTTTCTCTAGAGCCTCGCCTGAATCTTCCCCGCCAGCGTGCGAAAATCAGAGACTCCCTGCAACTCGTAATCCGGAAGTTCAACACGGAAGTGGTTCTCGAGCTTGGTTAGAAGATCAAGCGTCTGCAGGCTGTCGATGCCTAGAGTTTTAAAGAAATCGTCGTCCGGATGCAGCTTTTCCAGTGGCACTTTGAAATGCGCTGCGGCAAGCTTAAGAATCTCATCGAGCGTCTCTTCAGCCGTCTGCATATCTCCCGTCCAAAATTGATGTCATTCCACGTTGATATCATTCAAAACGACTTCAACCTTCTTGTCATTTCGAACCGGGCAAACAAGCCCGATGAGGAAACTGCTCTTCCTCGCTACTCAATCGTTATCCTTGTTGACCGCTACGGCAGATAAGGCTGCGCGTCAGTGCTCCCAGCAAACTTCCGCAATCCCTCCTCCACGGCGGGACGCGCAAACAACTCACAGAACAGATCAATCTCCCGCCGTAATTCGTCGTGCGGAATCGGTTTGATAAATTTCTTCGCGGCAACAGCCGTGGCACGATCAAATTTCGCCAACTGTGCCGCCGTGGCTCGCGCCGCTCGCAGCGCCTCACCTTCGCCGACCACCTGGCTTACCAGGCCGATCTGCTGCGCCTTGGTGGCGTTGAAGCTACGACCGGTCAGCAACAAATCTCTGATCACGGCATTGCCCAAATCCCGCTTCAGGCGCGGAATCCCTCCAAACCCCGGAATCAGGCCAAGCCTTAACTCGGGAAAACAGAAGCGCGCCATCTTGTCGGCGATGATCAGGTCGCATGCCAGAGCCAGCTCGAACCCTCCACCGAAGGTCACTCCGTGCACGGCGGCAATCGTAGTCAAGGGCGCTCCGTCGATCAGATTCAAGACGCGGTGAATGCGCTCCAGAAAATCCCGCACGCCCTTCAGAGCTTCAAGTTTTTGCATCACCTGCGAACGCAGATATAACTCTCGCAAATCCGCTCCTGCGCAAAAACCCGGCTTCATCTCGCTGTAAATGATGAGCGCATGTGCCTCATCCTGCATAAGCTGCAAAGCGGTCGCAAATTTTTCCAATTCTTCCAGAGATGACGACCCCAGTTCATTGCAAGGCGCACGATGCAATGCCAGTTCAATCACGCCGGAATGAAAAGTCCAGGACAGAGCGCTCAGACCCGACTCGCTCGTCAATTTCGCCTCGCGCTCTATTTCGTGCACTTTCATCGTCCTATGTAATTCAGACTCTCCGATTTTCGACCGCGATGCCTATCCGGTCTGCTTCACCCGGTACATGTCCTCGATCTCATTCTTCATTCGAGCTGCGATCACGTCCCGCTTCAGCTTTCCATTCACCGTCAACGTACCGCCGTCGATAGAAAATCCTTCTTCGCGCACGTAGAACGCGCGTACCTGCTTATAGTGCGGCAACTCGGGATTCACTGCGTCGAGCGCCTCTTGCACGCGCTGTGAGGTTATGCTGCCCGTCACGATCGCCGACAAATATCCGCGGCCGTTCCCGACCACCACGACCTGCTGCGCTTCCGTCAAAGCTTTCGCAATCGCGGTTTCTATCGGTTCCGGAGAGATTTTGTGGCCGGATCCCAGAACGATCAGATTCTTGATGCGCCCCGCAATTCGCCAGTTGCCTGCGGCGTTGACTTCACCCTGATCGCCGGTATGGAACCATCCATCGCGCAGAGCCTCCGCCGTTTGCTCCGGGCGGTTCCAGTAACCCGGAAAAATATTCGGCCCGCGTACGACGATCTCGTCATGTTCGCCCAACCTCATCTCCATACCCGGAATCGCCGGCCCCACGCGCCCAACCTCGACTTGGGCTGGATCATCCATCGTACAAATCGCTGTCGTCTCGGTCAGTCCATAAACCTGCAAGACACGAATCCCCAGCATCATGAAGTAGAGTTGGGTTTCCGCACTCAGAGGAGCTGACCCACAGATCAGCGCCTTCAAATTTCTTCCTATCATTTTCTTGCGGATCGCTGGAAATACCAACCGGTTCGCGAGTCCCAGCCACATCGAATCGCCCGCTTTCGGTTGCCCATCCTGCTTTCGCGCCCATGCGCCCTTCGCCCGCCCATAGATCGCCTGTGCTACTCCGCCGGTCTGCCATAGTTGTTCGTCGACTGCCCGGCGCATCCGCTCCAGCAACTGCGGCACATTCAGAAAATAATCCGGAGCCACCACCCGCATGTCGCTGGCAATCTTAGCCAGATCCGTATTGATCGTGACCCGGCTCCGTCGTTTCAAAAATGTCAGCAGCGCGATCCACGACGCTGCAAAAGTAAATGGCAAATAATGAAAGATGCGATCTTGCCCAGCCGAATCGCGGCTCGCCGACATTAACTGGTCCAGCCGCTCTGCCGTGCGGTCAAGCATGAAGCCTACGTTCGCTGCCGTCAGCACCACTCCCTTGGCTTCGCCAGAGGTTCCCGAGGTGTAGATGATGGTTACCGGACTCTCATTCCCTTCCTGCGGCCGGTCCAGTTGCACGCCGTCTGCGCCCGCAAAAATCTCATCGAACAAGAACTGCGGCGGAGCCTCCGGCCAACTCTGCGTGATCGCATCGCGCAGCGCCGCTTCCCCGCAGCACACCAGCGAGGGCGTGGAATCCTTCATCATGGCCACCAACTCAGCCGGCGCCTGCCGCGAGTATAGCGGTACAACAATCAGCCCTTCGGCCATGAGCGCCAGGTCCGCCGCTACCCAGCGAATGCTATTGGCTGCCAGCAGACCGCAGCGGTCACCTTTCTTCAGTCCCTTCGAAGCAATGAAAGTTCTCGCCTTGCGCACGAGTTCCAATAACTCGCCGCCGGTCACACCCGTGACTTCACTGTCGCGGATTTCGGCAAGAATACGCGTGTCTGCAACCGACTGCAGTTGCGAGAATATCTCGCCGATGAAAGGCATGTTTACTTTGTTCAGAATCGGCCCTCTATTTCGCTTGAAATTCGCGCCAGCTTGATGCACTGAGCTCGAAGTGATCGACTCGTTCGGCGTAACGAGAGAGCAACGTGCGCGCCTTGTCAGAAATTACCGGAATCTCGTAATTCTCCCCGGCAAAAGACCGAATCGCGCCCAACGATTCAAACCATACCAGCGTAACGAACTCCACTTCGGGGCCCTGCTCTAAACGCAGCACATGGAATCCGCGGTAACCTTGAACCGTAAGTTCCCGCTCTAGCCGAGGAAAGAGCTCGCTCCTTAAGTAATTGTCGTAAGCATCGGCATGCGATGCCTTCGTCCATCCATGCCACATCCGGCAGATCATTTCTACTACGGGCTCCGTCGCGCGCAAAATGTTAGTTGTAAGCCGCCATCAACTCCCGCAGTCCTCTGCCGATCGGCGGCAAGTAATCCTCCCAGCTCCACTCGCCCTGGCGCGTCTCGAACTCCGGATATCTTCTTTGGACTTCTTCTTCGAAGTAAACGCCCATGCGCGCCATCACTTTCAAATTCTTCACGACGGTCCGCGCAATTCCGGAAGCAATCGCCTCGCCCTCGCAGCTCAGCTTCTCCAGCGCCCCTAGCAGCTTGCCCTCGAGCTCCGGGTCGTCCACCGTCATCAGAAGATCCTCATGTCCGCGCTCGCGCATCAAGTTGCGAATACGCTCGTCCATTGTGATTCCTGCCGAAGGCACGAGACCCGGCATCGAAGTCACGATTCCGTGATAGCGCGACGAAGCCATCATATGACAAGCTCGCAAGATGCTGACCAATTCGTACATGTTGTAGTTGTCGGAGGTCAGCACCGGTACGCCACCCAGTTTTTCGGCGATGCGGTTCGCGGGACGGGCATCCAGCCGCTCAGTCGCCGCCAGGATCACGAATACGTTTTTCTTCTTGCGGAATGCGTCCACTGCATTCGCAATCGCCGTCCAATATTTCCGATAGGCCTGCTCTGCAGCTGGTCCTGAGTTGTGGAAATATACCGTGCGGTAATGACTGTCTTTGTATGCTCCTGTCAAAGTGCGCACCGCATATTTCGCCACCGATGCCTTTACCGGCCACTCAAACGGATTGATTGGGCAAACCACCAACACTGGCGTCCGCCCGTCCCAGCCCACTTTCCGAAGCACGCTTTGGCCATACTCCGGAGGGCGCGGCTCAAACGTCCATGCGGTATCGGTTCCCAACTCAGTCGGCACGCCCAGTTCGCGTAACACGCCACGAGATTCTTCGTTCCGTGTAATCACGAATGAATTTTTGCAATACCGGCCGCACATCTTTGCCACTAATGGGTCCATGTGCCCGGCTTCTGCGCCATAACCTACGGAGAGCTTGTTCTGCGCCGCTGCAATTCCAAGCGAGCCGATCATCATGGTGGTCAGGGCGTTGGCAAACTTACTCTTAAACATCGACCCTTCACACGCCACGACTCCATCATGCTTCGGAACTTCGTTCGCCAGAAACGGCGGGAAAATATCCGGCAGGTGCACCTGCTTCGTGTTCTCAAAATATCCACGCGAGAAATTGAAGTTCTGGCTCATTACGCTGAACTCCACCCGTTCCGTGCCCAGAATGTGCCGCATCTGCCGCAGCATTTCTTCCACACGTACATCCGATCCCATGTTCCCCGTGCCGTTGTAGCCAGCAAATAACAGCTTCAGTTTCTCGCCCGGCCGCCAGCGATTGCCTGCTCCCAGCATCCATCCCGCCTTGGCGCGCTCAATCGAACCGCTGACCCAGGCTTCGAGAATGAAGTCCATCATGCGGCGGTCCCTCCCGCCTTCGCCGGCCAGGCACGGTACTTGTAGGCGAAATTGTTCTCGCTGCTGAATTTGTACAGCGGATAACAATATTTGGAGAACGGCACAGGATTCTTTCCCAGTTCAGTCGTCACGCGCCGGTTATCGAACACAGTATTCCACACTAGATATGGCATGAAGACCTTCATCAGCGAAGCGCTTTTGCCAATGGCGCCTTTGCGATTCGCCAGGAAATTTACCGATCCCGCAAACGGACGCTCCACCACAGGAACGAATACGGGCGCGCGCTTGTTCTGCGCTGCTGCCAGCGCCATGGTAATCTCGCGAAAAGTATGAGATCCGATCCCGGACGAGAGATGATACGTGTCGTGCTCCGGACGGTCTTTCTGATGCAGCGTGGCGATCGCATCGGCCACGAAATCCACGTTCACAATGTCGATCTTGTCCGTCGGACGAAAAGGCAGCGCCGGCAAACCGGCGAGAAACACGAATGCCTTGACCATGTCGAATTGGGTGGTCTCCGCATAACGGCTGTCGCCGAGAACGATGCTCGGTCGGAAAATCGTTTTCGGAGTTTCCGGCAGCAGCACGCGCATCATGTGCTCACAAAATTTCTTCGTCCGCGCGTAAGGATCGTAATCCGATCGCTCCCAATCGATCGACCGGTCCTCGCTCACCACTTCATTCTGCCGCTTCCCGGCAACTGCGACCGTGCTCACCTGACTGAAGCGCCTTAAGCCGTGATAATGTTCCGCCTGCCGCGCCAGTGTAAGAACTTCGAGCGTGCCGCGCAGATTCACATTCAGGCAGCTTTTCTCAGATTTCCGGTTCAGCGATGCCGCGCAGTGGATCACCGAGTCCGTCGTGTGGACCAATCGGTCGTATTCATCGCGTCCTAGCCCGAATCCAGGGTCCGTCAAGTCTCCGCGAAAAACTCGAACGCGAGTCTGCAGATATTCATAAAACTGCGGGAAGTCCAGGTGCAACTGCAGGGCCTGCCACAGCCGCCCCTCTGCCTCATTGATATCCCGCGCGCGCACCAGCACATTCAACGCCGCGCCGTGATCCCGCAGCAGATTCGCCGCCACATGCGCGCCGATGTATCCCGTCGATCCCGTAAGAAATATCGCCATTCACCGATTCCGTTTTATGCCTTCGTATGAACTTCTGTCATGCACGCGTAGCAGAGCGGCGTGTAAGCTGAGGATGTCGATTGGGCTTTAGCGCCGGCCCAACGATCACCTTGTCCCCGTCTTCACCGTCTCCCCATTCTGCAAACTCCGCGCCGGACGCGCCTCCAGCGGCCTGCCCTCGATCAGCGGATACGTCCATCGCCGCAGAGCCGGAATATGCACATTGATCCAATAATCCCACCAGTCGAGCAGCCGGGCCTTGTAACCGAATTCTTCCCGCTCATCTTCCACCAACGCGTGCGAGAGTTTCTCCACATTATCCGCCGCAAAATCGTGCTCATTAAATAGAATGAACGGCTCAAATAATTCGATGAGTTTCTCGACTCGTTCCAGATTTCTTTCGGTTTTGACCAGCGGCATTTTTTTCAACGGCAAAGGCGACATGATTCGCTGAATCGACTTTACGATCGCCTTCTGCGCTGGCGCCGACATCCGCTGATACCGTGTCTTCGACACGGGAATTGCATCGAAGCGGAGCCGCAGCCACGACTCCAAACCTTCCTGCGCCCGGTAATGCTTGCGATGCGCCAGCGACGTTAACTCAATCGATCGCCCCATGTCGCAGGGATTCGTTGCCGAGGTCGCCAATTGATATAACTCATCGTGCCGCCGATCCACAATCGCTGCCGCAATCAGCGTCATCCCGTCGCACACTGCGTCAACCGGAATAATATCGAGCCGTTTGCTCTCATTCGACGGCAACTGGCGGAAATATGTCCCCAACAAATAAGACAGCGACGCCGACGTATTGATGCCCTCATTCCATCCCGGAAACGGCTTCGCCACCGAAGTTTCGACGATCGCGGGACGCACGACTGCAATCGGCAGACCCGCGCCATATTTGACAATCAGTGACTCGGCAAGGCTTTTGGTGAGCGTGTAGGTATTCGGCCATCCCAGTTCTTTCGCCCGCCGCGTTCCCGCTTCGGTAAGATAGGTCTTCAGCCAGCGAATGCGGTTCTTTCGTATCTGGTTTTCAAGCGCCGCGCCCTGCAAACCTTTCGCAGCGTGCTCCTTCGCCAACGATTGAGACCTCAGCCCAGCCGTAACCTCGGCGCCCTCGGCCTGCGATTCCGCGTTCGCAATCACTTCATGCAACGCGCGCCATTCCTGCTCGGCATCGAAGTTCGCGACGTTGCGTGGTGTGTAATTCGGAATCAGTTTTTCCGGCACGCGGCCATCGCGCTCACCCGCCACATAACATGTCGATAGATGCAGCAACCCGGCGTGATCTGTGCCACGCACGAACTCCAGAATGTTCATGGCGGCGTCTGTATTCGTGGTCAGCGCATCGCGCAAGTCCGGATTGAAATCGGTTAATCCGGAACTATTCACGATCAAGTCGAGATTCTGTTGCAACCGCCCGGCTGCCTCTGCCTCAAGCCCCAGCCCCGCCTGCGTCACGTCTCCTTCGACCACCTCAACTTTTTCCCGCAGGTAGTCGGCAAAACCGGATCCATACTTCTCAAACAGAGGGTCGAAAACCGGCGATTCTTCCACCATCTTCTCGAAGCGCCGCTGCGCGGGATTCGATTTCTGTCGCCGAATCAAAAGATAAATCCGGCCAATCTTCGGCAGTTCCATTAGCGTGTTTGCCAGCCACACTTTGCCAATGAATCCGGTCACACCGATCAGCATGATGTGCCGGCCCGCGAGCGCCCGCCGCACCGAGAATGGCGCTGATTGCTTCTGTCCTCCGAAATGCACGATGGGACGTTCCGGTCCTGCCGGCTCCCGCCCCGATCCAATCACCGCGGCCCGCAGTTCCTCAATGGTGATATCGAGTTGACGCGCCAGCGTCTTCGGCGCGCGCCGTCCATCCGGACTCTGCTCCTGGATCAGCGCTAATCCTCCCCGTGGACGGATCACCGGCTCGAGCAACCGTCCTGTCGCTACCCCGTCGCGAAATTCGAGGCGGTTCGCCACTACTCGCTTCGCCCCAAGATGTAGCGCCAACGGCTTCATCACATGCTCCAACCCCTGGCTCACCAGCACAACGTCAGCGCCTGTGCGCACCAGTTCCTGCACGCGCTCCACACCGTGCGCTTTCAATCGTGGCTTCAATTTGTATTGGAAGTACTCTTCGCCCAGCAGGTCCAGCCGGTCCCGCGTCACGCCGCGCAATGCGGTATGCACCACCCGAGTTGCAAACTTGCGGTTCGTCGAATAGAGAAATGGACGCAACACGGCCATCAGGAAAATCAAACCCCGGCGGCGGAAGCGTTCCGAGAAGGTCTGGGCATTCCAGGTAAAGAAGGCCACCGGCTCGACCACCGTCAAGTCAAGTAAACTCCCCTCGACCCGCCAGTAAACGGTAGGAGAGGCGAGGGTCGGCGCTCCAGACGAGACACTTGGTTTGTGGTTTGACGGTTGCAAGTGGTTTGGCTGTTCCAAAATGTACTTCGCCCCACACAGGTTTCCCGGCAGCCGGGTGGACGAACTTCCTATTGTAACAATGCCTTAAAACTCCGCCAGACGTTTAACGTTAGTAAACAATCAGCGCAAGCGGTTCTGGCTTCCAGGGTGCTTTAGCTGAAAATCGGGAGCTGCGCTCATTTTCACACTGCCGTAACAATTCTTCCGTATAGTTTCGCTCTTTAGCGAGTGCACACTTTCAATTTAGATGGCGATCCGAGGAGCGACTATGGCCACAGCACCGGCAGCGACCGCACCATCCACTTTACTGGACCAGAAACTTTCGCGGTCTCCCGGCAAAATTGGCATGCTGATTTTCGGCATCGTGCTGGTCATCGGCGTCTGCTATGCGGGTTCCAGTTTGCTACACGATCTCGCCGGCATTCATAACGAATCGATCCTACCCTATCTGCTGCTGGGGATCGCGCTTCTAGTAGCTCTGGGGTTTGAATTCGTCAACGGATTCCACGATACCGCTAACGCCGTGGCCACGGTCATCTACACTCACTCCCTGGAACCTCATATCGCCGTGGTTTGGTCCGGCTTCTGGAATTTCCTCGGCGTGCTCGCCTCCAGCGGCCTCGTTGCTTTCGCCATTGTCTCGTTACTTCCAGTCGAACTGATTCTGCAAGTGGGCAGCAAAGCCGGATTCGCCATGGTCTTTGCCCTGCTCGTTTCTGCCATCCTCTGGAACCTCGGTACGTGGTATTTCGGCCTGCCAGCCTCCAGTTCGCATACGCTGATCGGTTCCGTGATCGGTGTCGGCATCGCCAACCAACTCATCAACGGCAGCAGTGGCACCAGCGGTGTCGACTGGGGGCAAGCCAAAAACATCGGTTATTCGCTGCTGCTCTCGCCCGTCGTCGGCTTCGGGTGCGCCTTTCTTCTCCTGCTCTTCGCCAAAGTGCTGATCAAAGATCCCAAACTTTACAAGGCTCCCGAAGGCTCGGAGCCGCCACCGTTCTACATCCGCTGCCTGCTCATTCTCACCTGCACCGGCGTCAGCTTCTTCCACGGCTCGAACGACGGACAAAAGGGCATGGGACTGATCATGCTGATTTTAATCGGCACCGTTCCCACCGCCTACGCTCTCAACCACGCCATCACTTACCAGGATTCTCAGGATTTCATTGCCGTCTCGCAGCAGGCTGCGGACACGCTGACCAAATATGTCAGTCCGAACGCAGTAGTCGGCGATCCACACGATGATGTAACGGACTATATTCGCACCAAGGATTTCACGCCCAACACCATGCTCGCGCTGCGGACCATGGTCAACGACATCGGCAACGAAACCTCGCTGTACAAAGAAATGAAGAATATCCCAAACGACCGGGTGCGCAACTTCCGCAACGATATGTATCTCATCAGCGAGTCATTACGTCTGATGCAGAAGAGCCACAATCCCGACATTGCGGCCGCCGATGCCGTGGTTCTCGCCAATTACAAAAAGCACATCGACCACTCGACCCGCTTCATTCCGCTCTGGGTAAAAGTAGCCGTGGCCATGGCTCTCGGTTTGGGCACTATGGTCGGCTGGAAGCGCATCGTCGTAACGGTGGGAGAAAAGATTGGTAAGAGTCACCTCACCTACGCGCAAGGCGCAGTTGCGGAAATCACCGCCATGGCCACGATTGGCGCCGCCGACGGCTTCGGCCTGCCGGTCAGCACCACCCACGTGCTTTCCTCCGGCATCGCCGGAACTATGGCCGCTAATAAATCCGGCATCCAGTGGTCAACGGTTCGCAACCTGGCTTTGGCATGGGTGCTCACGCTGCCCGTGGCCATGTTCCTCTCCGGCATGTTGTTCTGGATCTTCCGCCGTACGTTCTAGAGAGGCACTCTCTGAGACGGATAAATCCTGTCCGTCTCATGTAACGTTGACTCCCGGACGCCCACGGTCCGCCGCTGCGCCTCAGATTAACCAGGGCAACGTCCCGCAACTTCAGCAGCATCACAGGGTTAACTTAGCCAGAGGTATCGGATGACGTTCCGGAAATGGCCGATCATGCTCGTGGGCTTGAGCCTCATTGGCGCAGCTTTGACCGCGCTGGTCGCGTGTGGAGGCAGCAGCACAAATAGCTCCATCACTCCTCCCATTAGCAGCGGACCCGCGGTCCAAAACGTCGTAACCCTCTCCTCTTGCCCGGCCAATGGTTTTTTCCAATACACGGACAGCGCCGGCACTAACCACCCGATGAATTGCTCTTCCGCCGAGGTGAGCGGGTGTCCCAACGCGCAGGATATGGACTTCACCTTTGGCACACTCAGCCCGTCGGGAATCATTCCCGGCACAGTGAAAGGTGTAGTCGTCTTCTTTGATGGAGCCGATGGCACCCAGGCAACCGACAATGGCGAGACCGATGAGCTCGACATGTTGACGTACTACTTTGAAAATGGCTATGAAATTGTGCAACTGGCCTGGAGTTCTGCCTGGGAGGCAACCTACAACCCGTTTCCGACCGGCACCTTCGGAAATATCCATGACGCCGCCTGCCGCCCTGCGACATTTCTAAGCTACGTCAATACCAACATCTTTCCTCCGCTGCTCCAGGCCAATCCGGAGGCCGGAATGTGCGCTCAGGGCGTCAGTGCCGGCACAACCCAAATTCTCTACTCCATGGCTTTCTATGGAGCAGCAAACTACCTCGATAACGTCGAACTCATCTCCGGCCCAGTGCTCAGCAATATTGAGTTAGGCTGCGAGGAGCCTCCCGCGGCCCCGGTCACGATTTGTCCCGCAGGACAATATGGATGCGAACTCGGTTCCGGCACATCGTGGACTCTGGGTCCAACCTATCTCGACCCCGCCTACCAGAGCGTTGGCGCCTGGACCAACGACAATTCCTGCGGAGTTCCGAACACCACCACCACATCGACCTCGAACTCCCAGTGGCTGCAGCAAAGCATCGTAAACGGTGGCCTCGATGGTTTGACCTTTAACTATCCCAATACGGCCATGGCGGCCTGGCTTTGCCGGAGTGTGCAAAACCCGAATAACGTCGATTGCGCAACCAACTACGACGGTAAAGTCTGCCCCAATAACTCCAGCCCGCAAGCCGAGCTCTTCTATTCGCAGATCACGCAGGCAAACTCGCCATCAGTCTACAAAGTCGTCGCGGTGGACCAGTGCGAAAGTTCCGAAGGTTCCCCCCACGGAAACGTAGGAAGCCCGACTGGCCCCCTGGGAGAAGTCGCCATCGAGCAAGACATGGCCGGCGCCCCGGGCGTAACGGCGCAGTGCTTCCGCCGCTCACATTAGTCAGTAAGGAACTTGCTTTTTCTTGCTGGAAAACTTCATTGCCTTGGCATATACTTATGTATATGCCAACCCAGCACCGCAAAGCCAAGCTGTTCATGAACAACCGCAGCCAAGCCGTACGCTTGCCCAAGGACTTCCAGTTCAATACCCAGGAAGTCTTCATACGCAAGGAAGGCGCCGACGTAGTTCTCTCGCCTCGTCCGTCGGATTGGTCTTTGTACCTCGCCGAAGCCCCAGTCGCTTCGCCATCATTCATGGAGAATGTCGAGGACCTGCGCGTACAGGAGCGCAAGCCCTGATGCCGCGCTACATGTTGGACACCGACACCTGCTCCTACATCATGCGCCGTTCACCCGATGCGGTTATCAAACGGCTCGCCAAAGTTCCCGTCAGCGATGTCTGCATCTCCGTGATCAGCAAGTCGGAGCTCATGTTCGGTGTCGAAGTGTCTCCAAAACGGCGGCAGGATGAAGCGGCGCTCGCTTCCTTCCTGCGCTACGTCGAGGTTCTGGATTTTCCCGACGAAGCATCCTTGCACTACGCCAAAATTCGCGCCGAACTGAAGGCGCGTGGGAGGATGATCGGCGCCAACGATCTCTTCATTGCCGCCCACGCTCGCAGCCTGGGCCTGACGCTGATTACCAACAATACCCGGGAGTTTAAACAGGTCCGCGGCTTGTCCATCGACAATTGGGTCATCGATTCTTAATAACTGAATGACTCCCTGCGCCTTTTCGGTTTGTCATCCGGAGCGGAGTTGACGTCCGCAAAGCGGACGGCAACGTAGTCGAAGGATCCCTATAAATCTTGCTCAAACCAAAGCCGCATCAAGGCGTTCTCACGACAGGAGTGCGTAAATGTTCTCAGACATGCGCTCAGTCTAGTACCAGCCCCGTCCCGCGTTATAGACGAACAGGTCACGCACTTCTTCCCTCCCCACTAGGCCGTGCCCTCCCGATTACCCTCCTCTAGCCCACTTCCCCGCTAAAATAGACCTTTACCAAGGACTCATACCATGGACAAACTCATCATCCGCGGCGGCGAACCGCTGCTCGGCACGGTCCGCGTCAGCGGAGCCAAGAACGCTGCACTGCCCTGCATGGCTGCCGCCCTGCTCACCGACGAACCCGTCATCCTCGAAAACATTCCGCAGGTACGCGATATCCAGACTACTCGGAATCTGCTCGCCGCCATGGGCGCGGAGGTCGAACTCGGCTTTGGCCGCGCCCATCATCGCACCACTATCCACTGTAAGAACCTCGCCAGCCCGGAAGCCTCGTACGAACTGGTGAAGACCATGCGCGCCTCGACGCTGGTGCTGGGGCCACTGGTCGCACGCTGTGGCCACGCTCGCGTCTCGCTTCCCGGGGGGTGCGCTATCGGCAGCCGGCCGATCGACATGCACATCAAAGGCCTCGAGAAACTCGGCGCGAAGATCACGCAAGATCACGGTTACGTTGAAGCCACTGCCGGGCGTCTGCAGGGCGCGGAGATTGTATTCGACAAGATTACCGTCACTGGAACCGAAGATCTGCTGATGGCCGCAACGCTCGCCGAGGGCGAGACCATCTTCCAGAATTGCGCCCGCGAACCCGAGGTCGCCGACCTCGCCGCCTTGCTCAATAAGATGGGAGCGAAGATCGAAGGCGCAGGGACAGCCACAATTCGCGTGAAAGGCGTGAGCAAGCTCAAGGGCGCGAAGCACCGCATTATCCCTGACCGCATCGAGGCCGGCACTTTCATTATCGCGGGCGCCATGACTGGCGGCGACCTCAACGTCACGGGATGCGATCCCGCTCACCTCGATGCTTTACTTGGCAAACTCAAGGAAGTCGGCGTCAAGACCAAGTGCACCGCCGATTCCGTCCGAGTCATGGGAGACAATCCTTTCACCGCGTCCGACATGACCACCGAGGAATATCCAGGGTTTCCGACAGACATGCAGGCGCAATTTATGGCGTTGGCAACGCAGTCCGAAGGGACTTCGGTGGTCACCGAAAACATCTTCGAGAACCGCTTCATGCACGCGCAGGAACTGGTTCGCATGGGCGCGAACATCAAAATCGAAGGCCGCCGCGCCGTCGTCGTGGGAAAGACGCCGCTCAGCGCCGCCGCTGTGCTCGCGTCCGACTTGCGGGCCTCGGCCTCGCTCGTCCTCGCCGCGCTGGTAGCCGACGGCGAGACCATCATCGACCGCGTCTACCACCTCGATCGCGGCTACGAAAACATTGAAGAAAAACTGCGCGGCGTCGGGGCTGAGATTAAGCGCATTGGGGAGATGTTTCCCAAGAGAGCGGCCGCGGTGAAGTAAGGCAACGACAATGAGTGGAATGGCGATGTTACGCCAACGAACGACTCAACGGCCCGTTTGGAGGAATCAAGTCTTCGTTTGAAAGTGCTAGGATAAGGCGGTGCCTCCCGGTTTCATGATTTTCTTTTGGCTCCTTTTTGGGCTGCTTGCGATGGCTGCAGGTGCACTCGCAGGAGTGCTGGTGTCCCTGTTCCTTAGGCTTCCGGTACGAGGTGTCTGGAAGGACGCTGTGCTTGGCCTGTTGGGTTTTCTGGTGTACATCGTGACGACTCTCGATCCCCGGCTCCGCTCTTTGCTGATCAACAACCTCATAGACCCAGTTAACCCGGGGCTGGTAGTGGCTGCGCTGTGTCCCATTGTTCGGCAGGTGCTCCGATTCAGGCATATATGCTCGAACCGAACTACGAATTCCCGGGTGTAAAGGCCAATAGTTGACTTAACCAGGCGATTACACTCAGCCTCTGCAAAGAGGAACTTGAGTAACTCTTATCCCCGCGTCAACCTGTCAATCACCCTCCGATGCTGTGGATAATCCACAACCAACTCCTCCCGCTTCGCCATCTCGAAATCCGCGAACTCATACCCTGGAGCCACCGTGCAGCCCACCAGCGCAAACGACTTTCGATCTCTCACCTCCGATGCAAACCAGCATCCTGCCTTCACCACGGCCTGCAACGCCTCGCCCACGTCAGGATCGCTCCCCAGCAGGACTTCCGAGTATCGCCCGTGTTCATCGATTGCATGCACGACCAGCACACTACCTACGTAGAAGTGCCACAGTTCGTCAGAGAGCAGCCGGTGAAAAGCGGAAAAGCTTTCACCTTCCAGCAGAAAGTAGATGGCAGTCGAGACCGCTCGCGCGCCTGTAAACTCCGATGGCAAACTCTCTTTGGCCAGGACTAAATTCGCCCGGTACGTCTGCCGGAAATATCCGCCCTCCGGATGTGGCTCCAGCGCCAGCTTCCTGATCCAATATTCCGCGTCCTTCTTCATCGACGAATCTTTCAGTCCCAAGAAACGCTTTGCCTTATGTCGGCACTATTACGGATAGGAGCAATCTCCATGCCGACCCCTGAAGTCTATCTCGCCCGCGAACTCGACGCAGCATGGATTATCGCTCTGTGGAAAGCGGTTCACGGCGGTGATCCCAGTCCTGAAACTGTCGCCGCCGAAGCCATCGCGGCCCTGGCACAATACTTGAGCGGAGCCGAGTATTCGCTTTCATTTCCACGGATAGAAAAGGAGCTCGCCTACCTAGGGATTCAGGTGACCGAGAGCAACGAAATAGCCAACAGCGCGAAGGGAAACGAATCTGTCGCCAAGTCAAAGGAAGAGGGCCAACTTCTCCGCCAATACCGCTTCCAGATCGGTGAGCAAGTCATCTGCGTGCAACTTCCAAAAGTGCCTCAGCCGCGCCCGAAGCCACGTGAAATCCAGTTTGATTGCCCAGTCTCTTAGCCTAATCGACTCTTAAGGATAGACGCGCAACCCTCTTACGTTCTCTTATTGCGGGGCATTTTGTTTGCCAGCCGAGTACAAAATCAAATGAAATCTTCCCGCTCATGCGGGAATCTGCATCGTACTCGCGATGGATGCTGCCGTGGAGTTAATCTAGAGATGCCTAAGTCTGAGACCCATTCGATTCCATTGGGAGGCTGTGTGCGGTGCGCAATTTGCGGCAATGAAAATGCCGAGACTAATTACTACTGTGGAATGTGCGGAGCTGCGCTGACAGGAAGCAATCAGCGCCCAGTTCAGCCGGCGGCGCCAGCGCCCGCCGCACCGCGGCAAGCGCCTCCTGCCATGCCACCCGCGCAGCGGCAGACCGCCCCGCCACTGCGAACCGAAGTGCCGGGATCGGTTCGTGCTTCGGCGGACTCGCAGCGTGAGCAGAACAGCGCTCCCGTCATTACCGGACCGTCTTTCTTAGGGTTGAACGCACCCGCTCCACGAAGTGGGCCTCGTGATTCCGCGCGTGACAATTCTTTGAGCCTCAGCTCTCAGGGGCAAGATCATCTGCAGCACTCGTCTGGAAATCTGGATTACCTTCTCGATGATGAGGAGGAACCAAAAGGTGGATGGGGCAAGCTGATTGTAGTTCTCGTCGCGCTAGTTTTGGCTCTGGGATTTGGATACCTGCGCTGGAGGCAAGGTGGGTTCGACTGGCTCACCGGAAATAAGAATCCTTCGGCGGTTGCGCCTGCAACGCCGGCACCACAAGGAAGCAGCGGCGATTCCACGAGTACACCAGCACCGTCGACTCCGAACGCAGCCTCCGGCGCGGCAGCGGCCCCGGCCGCAACAACGCCAGGACAGGCCTCATCGGCGCCGGGCGTTGATTCCACTCCGGCAACAGCTCCAGGTAGCGGCGGACCAGCCGCGACCCCGGCGGAGTCTGCCGCGCCGCAGACCAATCCCCCGCAGACACAGACCTCACCTGCGCAAACGTCTTCCACGCAGAGCGGGTCTTCCGATTCAAATCCCAGCGATTCAAATCCCGGCGCTGACTCTGCGTCACCATCTTCGACGCAACCATCAGACTCTGACTCAGGAACTCAACCGTCGCAGGCACAAGCGTCCACAGTGGTCAAGCCACGACAACCCAAGCCCACACCAGCGAAGCCGCTTGATGCCGTCACCGAAGCGGAACGGTATATCTATGGCCGCGGTGCGCGCCAGGATTGCGATCATGGTTTGCGGTTGCTGAAGTCGGCGGCGGATCAATCCAATCCGAAGGCGATGATCTCGCTGGGAGCGCTTTACACGACTGGGACGTGCACGCCACGCGATCTACCCACTGCCTATCGATGGTTTGCGCTGGCCTTGCACAAAGAACCGGATAACCAGGCTCTGCAAGATGACTTGCAGAAACTCTGGAGCCAAATGACGCCACCCGAGCGGCAGTTGGCTATCAAGTTGAGTCAATAGGCCGGGACGAGCGAATAACGGTATTAGTTCACGAAGACAATCCGAGGCAGCTAATTTTGCGTACGTCTATATAAGGAAGAGATAGAACGTTTGCCGAGTTCGCAACGACAAGGCAGCTCGCCGGATCTTGCCATCGTCACCGGCCTGAAATCCGGTGATCAGGGGGCAATGGCGGAGCTCTACGACCGCTACTCTTCCGTGGTGTATGCCGTCGCTTTGCGTGTGCTGGGAGACACGGGCTCGGCGGAAGATGTGCTGCAGGAGGTGTTCCTGCAGCTATGGCGCAACCCCAGCGCTTTCGATGCGGCGCGCGGCAGCCTGGGAAGCTGGCTGGCAGTGATCACGCGAAACCGCGCCATTGATTCCCTCAGAAAGCGTCGCCCAGAAACTGATATTGAGGACGTGGTGTTGGCGGTCTCGCCCGATCTGGCGGGAGAAGCCGAGCTTGCGCGGGCGTCCCAGAAAGTGCGTGGCGTAATGGGAACCATGACGCCGGTGCAACGGAGTGCGTTGGAAATGGCATATTGGGAGGGCATGAGCCATTCCGAGATTGCTCATAAAACGGGAGAACCGTTGGGCACGGTGAAAACCAGGATTCGCGCGGGACTGATGATGCTGCGCAAGGCTTTTCAGCCTTAGGAGTAAGTGGCGGAGCTGTACTCCGCGGACGGCCCAAGGACGGCTGTACGAGGTAGAAATAAGAAGCGATAAGCAATGAACGAGCACGAACAATACGCCGAGGATCTCGCTCTTTACGCACTTGATGCACTGCGAAGAGACGAGCGTGCCAACATCGAGCAGCATCTCGCAACCTGCGCGGCGTGCCGGCTGGAACTGGAGCAACTGCGTGGCGATACGGCGCTGCTGGCTCTTTCCGCGGCCGGACCACGGCCTCCACAGCGCGCTCGGCAGCGGCTGCTGGGTGCGATCGCGCGCGAACCGCGAACGGTTTCGTTGGGACGAACTGACCAAGCTGCGAATCATGCAGCGCAGGAGGCCCGGCAAGAGCGCGGCATCGGTTTGTGGGGATGGGTAGGATGGGCGGTCACAGCCGTGCTCGTGGTATTTGCAGTTTCGTTATGGCAGGAAAATTCTGCACTCCGGCAGACTTTGGCATCGGCGAGTTCGCAGGTTGCCGAGAGCAGGCGCGAAGCCGAAGAACTTCGCAAGATCGCCGCGCCTATCATCGAACCGGAAACCCAGCGCGTGACGCTAGTAGCGGCGAAAGCTCCGCCCCAGCCGCAGGGCAAGGCTTTTTATCTGCGCAATCGCAGCAGTCTGGTTTTCCTGGCAAACAACATGCCTGCCCTGCCGCCGCAAAAAACCTACGAACTCTGGCTGATCCCTGTCTCCGGCCCACCGATTCCAGCCGGGGTGTTTAAGCCCGACGCGCATGGCAGCGCCAGCTTGGTAAATCCTCCGCTGCCCGCAGGGACCGAGGCCAAAGCGTTCGCCATTACTGTGGAGAACGAAGCCGGAGCGGCAACGCCGACGGCGCCGATCCTGATGATGGGCGCCGCCGGCGAGTAGCTCAACTCCCAACTTCCTCAGCCACTCCAAGTCTAGTTCTCGGAACCTTTGATGACCTTGGTCGCGCTCTCATGCTTTTTCTTAAGCTCGCGGGCGATGTCACCCAGTGGACGCTCGTTCGTGACGGTCATTTCCATCGGGAAATCCGACATCGGACGGTCACCGTGCTCGGTGCTGTAAACGGAATCTCCAAGCAAGGTCCCCTCGGTCCCCATGGTATGTGGTGAGGCATGTTGGACATGATCGATGAATTCAGTGGGCTGCGGATTGTTGGCGAGAACAGGAGCATTTTGCCCGAAAGCGGCGGTGGCGCAAAGGAAACACAGAGCGAAGAGTGTAGTTTTCATTAGCTTGATCCGATCCGGGGGATATTGATTATGTGCAAGCCAATCTGGCTCACTGTGAAAGAACTGGCGGAATGCCGCTATTGGTGCGGCTTCCACCGATGAAGGGGCAATCCACATACCAAAGTGAGAGGGCATGGCATTCGAGTTATAGGGTCAAGATGACGGAGTGGATCAAGAATTTGCACATATGTGGAACACAGTCTTTCCGGCAGCCGGTTGCCAAGCTGTTTCATTAGAAAAATTGCCGGCCCCGAAGTTCCCCAGAGGCAATTTGGCCCCCGATGAAAGCGCAAGGAAACCGCTCACATTCTGAATATGCCTATCATGCAGGATGAACAAATTTGCATAGTTGACATGAGGTACGAATACGAGGAGAATCAACCGATCTTGTTGTCCCCTGCTTCCACTTGACGTCGGAACTTCAACAAGCCTTTCGTCGAATTCACTTTGCAAGCACTGATGCTGTCAAAACCCTAAGGAGATTTCTATGAAACAACGATTTACCGCGCTCAGCATGCTAGCCGCCCTCGCGGTGGTGGCCAGCATCGCCGGCACTGCTTTCGCCCAGGATGCATCCGATACCTTACCCGCCCACCCTCGGTACTCTCGAATTCTCCCTCACCTTCGCAATGATCTTCAGACGCCGGCTACCCCGCTGACGACTTGGAATGGATCGTTCGTATACGCCGGCCACACCTACAAGTACAACATGGTGGGAACAGCTCCTTCGACCGGTACCTCCACAACAGTCCCTGTGGAAATTATTCCACTGGTGTTCGAATACAAAACCGGAACCACGAAGACCGTTTTCACACCCGAGACGGTACAGAGCAACGGTGCGACGGCGGTAACAAATACCGTAAACTCGCCGATCTTCCAGAACATGGACTGGATCGCCGGCGACGGAGTAACGGATCTGGGTACGACGCAATACGAAGATGCCTTCCAGCGCGGAAACTTCTGGAGCCAGGTCTCGTCGGCTACGGGATATCACGTGCTGCTTGCAACGCCGAAGATTGCGAAACCGTTGACGTTGAAAGTACCGGCTGCGGACGGCAGAGTTGGAAGTGAGTTCGGAGTAACGGTGGGACTGGCTGACATCAACTGGTTCGATGCCGAAATTCAGACCTACATCACCGCGACCGCGGGGATCAAACCAAACACACTGCCGATTTTCATCGCCTACAACGTTTATTGGACCGAGAGCGGCGAGTGCTGCATCGGCGGCTACCACAGTTCGATGGGCAGCACGGCGGCTCCACAAGCCTATTCAGTGTTCACTTATATCGGCAAGGCTGGCGCGTTTGCACAGGACGTTTCCGCTTTGTCGCACGAAGCCGGCGAGTGGCTGGACGATCCGCTCGTTGTAAACACGAGCGGCAATCCGGTTGCGTGCGGGATTCTCGAAGTAGGAGACCCGGAGGAAGGGTTCTCCAACTACGGTGCCTTTCCTTACACGCTGAACGGCTTCACCTATAACTTGCAGGATCTGGTCTATCTGGAGTATTTTGGAGCTCCGAAGACCACCTCCGTTGGCGGCGAGGAGACCTTCCACAACAATCCTTTCCACTTGGGGATTTGCAACAACGGCGGTTAGTATCGTCTGTTTTTCATTCATTCAAAAGCCCGTCCCGCAAGGGACGGGCTTTTTATTTGAGCGGGTTTATTGCTGGGTCAAAACGGCACCGTTTCCCGTCGTGAATTTCAAGGAATCGAACAGTTACCTCCAAAATGTACTTCCACATTGACCGAAAGTCTGTGTCCTCTCAAAGTGAATGAAGGCCAACTGCGGCCCACTCGGCATGGACAAGAGCGGGCAGGGGCCGCCTAGAGTCAAGAGTTGTTTTTCACATCCTCGACTTGAATCACCGGAGAGAAAATGCGTAGAGAAGCCTTTGTTAGTAGTGTTGTGGTGCTCGCCGTTACAAGCTTAGTCTCTGCGCAGGTTCGACGTGGAAAAGGTATTGTTCCGGAGTCGAGCATTGAGAGGTTGGAAGACTTAGGGGTAAGAATGCACACTAACTATCTCATCCTCGCACCCGAGGGCACGGTCAAACCAGCGGCCAATCCTGGGGGAGAAACGCCAGCATCGCTGGGTTGCATCTACGATGTGGTTTCGAATCCGGTTGCTGGATGTCCGATCGCAACTGCCACGGAGGTGCCGACCGGAGGAAGCGGCGTCATCGTAATTGTCGACGCGTATGACGACCCCAGCGCCGCCACGGATATGGCAATTTTTTCCACCGAGTTTGGGTTGCGGGCGCCCAACTTTCTGGTGAAATACGCTAGCGGAACGAAACCGGCTAACGCCTGCAGTTCAGGCTGGGAGGTTGAGGAATCGCTCGATATCGAATGGGCGCATGCCATGGCGCCGAACGCGCAGATCGTGCTGATGGAGGCATCTTCAAACCAGAACAGCGCACTCTATGCCGCTGTCGCCGCCGCCAATGCTTACATTGCATCCCACGGTGGCAAAGGCGAGGTATCGATGAGTTGGGGCGGAGCCGAAACCAGTGGCGAGGCGGGTGCCGACCACTATTTCACTCAACTGGGCGTGGTGTATTTTGCCGCGGCTGGCGATTCTCCTGGTGTCATCTATCCTGGGTCGTCGGTTAATGTGATCTCGGCCGGCGGCACACAGGTGAACCGCACTGCCGGGCATTATACGAATCAGACCGCATGGGTCGACGGCGGGGGCGGAATCAGCAGATATGAGCCGAGGCCATCGTTTCAGACCGGCGTCTCAGCCATCGTGGGTACCAAGCGGGGCACGCCTGATCTTTCCTTCAACTCCAGCGGCAGCTCGCCCGTCGCTGTCTACAACTCGAGTTGCTACAAAGGATGGTTGCAGGTGTACGGAACCAGCCTGGCTTCTCCTGCGCTGGCGGGAATCATCAACAATACCGGCACCTTTCACGCTAGCACGAATGCAGAATTGACCGCGATCTACAACAACAGAAGCAGCACCGTCGACTTTACCGACATCACTTCCGGCAGTTGCGGCACGCACACTGCGGGTACCGGGTATGACTTGTGCACCGGCGTTGGAGTCGACAAAGGATTGTTCGGGAAGTAGTCTGAGTCCCTTACGCTGAAATTAGACCTTTATCGACCGTCAGCTCCCGTATTTATTGAAGACTGACTCGCGCGAGATCATGCCCTCCAAACGGCGGGAATCGGCGCGATTAACTACGGGGATGAGCGGGTAATTGTTCACATAGCGAAGAGCAGAATCGAGCGGAAGATCGGGATAGAGACTTGGCAGAAACTGCTTCGGCAGAACCGAGCCAAGCATAAGTTCACCTTTGCCTTCCTTGAAAAGCCGTTGCAGTTGCTCTCTGCCGATGACATTCCAGCCGCTGGGATGCATGCGCACGAGGAACGCAGTATCGTTGGAGTCCTCCACGCGATGGTAGTTGGCATCGACGTAATCCTGCGCACTAAGAATCGTAGCCGGCACCGCAAGCATGGCATCCTCTACGCGGAGGATCGCCTCTTCACGGTTTTCTTCAAGTGAAGGCAGGATCAGCCCATCCTGACGAGTGAGCAGATCGAAGATAGGAATGTGCTGCAGGCTGCGTGAGATCAGGTAAGAGAACGTGTTGGCCACAATGACCGGGACGATGATTTCGTAGTTGCCGCTGACTTCGAGAACCATGAAGACAGAGGTCATCGGCACACGCAGAAACCCAGCGAAAAGGACTCCCATACCCACCAAGACGTATGTTCCAGTCGATCCCGTGAGGTGGGGAAAAAAGATGCGTTCGATATCGCCCACTGCGCCTCCCAGCATGGCTCCGATAAACAAAGTAGGAGCGAACATGCCGCCGGGAGAGCCGCTGACAAAAGAGAAAGTCGTGGCCAGAATTTTCAGAACAGCTAAGATCGCGAGAATTTTCCAAGCGTATTGGCCGTGCATGGCCTGGTCCATGGAATCGTAACCGGCGCCCATGATTTGCGGAGCGCCGAGGAAGGCGATCAGGCCGACGAGTAGTCCGGCAAGTGCTGGTTGAAAGTATTGCATCCAGCGCGGCAGAGCGTTGAGGCGCGGACGAAGATAGCCGATCGATTTTGAGAATGCAACTGAGGCCAGCCCGCCGACAATACCGAGGACAGCGTAGGCGATGAGTTCGGTGGGGCGCTTGAATGTGGTAACGGGAATGCGGAACAGCGGTTCACTTCCGAGAAACCAACGCACAATCACGACGCTGGAAACCGCGGAGAGAACAACAGAGCCAAGAATTCCCGCGCTCCAGCGTCCAATGACCTCTTCGATAACGAAGAGCACGGCGGAAATGGGAGCGTTAAACGCGGCCGCCAGACCGGCAGCCGCTCCAACCGGAGCCATCAGGCGAAGTTTTTCGCGCGATATTTGCAGTTGCCGCCCAAGAGCGGAGGCAATGCTGGCTCCAATTTGAAGAGAAGGATCTTCCGGACCAAGCGATTGACCGGAACCAATTGCGAGCGCTGCGCAGATAAACTTGCCGACTGCAGTGCGGAAAGGGATGACGCCGTTGAAGATATAAAGCGCCGCTTTAGTCTGGTTAACGCCACTGCCCCGAATCCCGGGGAAAACATGTATCACCAATGCGGCAACGACGAGGCCGGCAAGAGCGGGAACCGCGAACAAACGCCATCCGTGGGCTTGCGGCAACGGACCAAGCAACGCGAGATGCATCCAGTCGATCGCCAGGCGGAAGCAAACCACTGCCAGGCCGGAAAAGATTCCGATAAAGACGGAGAGGATGAGAAAAAATATTTCCTCATTGAACACGCCTTCGAGCTTCGCGAACAATCGCCTCGGAATTTGCATCCGCACTGTGACGGGCTGCGGCGAAGGCGCCGGAGGATTGCCGGTGGAGACCGGAGAACTCATCGGGCAGCGGCCTCACGTTTTTGCGAGATTAGAAGCAGTGAGAGATCGAGGCCCTGCGGCGAGCCACAAACAGCTGCTGTCTGTTGTTCGATTTGGAAAACAACGTCCATGATCTCGTCGGGCAGAGCAGTTTCTGCGGGAGACCGGAGACGCTCGAGATCTGGCTTTGTAGCCGTCCAGCGGGACTGAAGAGTAGTGAGGGGTGACGCGGAAGACACGGCGCCGGGACCGGCAGTGAGGTTGATACCCTTCTGCTGAGCACATTCCGTGAGGCGTTGTTCCGCTCGGGCGAAGGCAGCAGTGATGCGGCGATTACGTTCGGCGTCCGAAATATGACTGTGGAACGGACTGGCACGCAGAATCTCTTCCGACGATGCGAGAAGTTGCCGGGAGTTGGCATCAGGAGGATCAGCGTTGACCGAAGCTTGCAAATAACGCTCGGCAGTAGCGTAGTTGCCAGAGCGGTAATTGGCCTCGCCGGCTCCGGCCAAGGCTGTGGCATTCACGGGATCGAGACGAAGAACTTCCTCGTATTGGCCGAGGGCCCCGGAGTTGTCCCGAGCTTGCGCAAAAAGTTGCGCGGCTTGAAGATGCTCACTGGCATCGGGCGGCAAGGATGTAGCAAGGGCCATGAGTTCGGACTCGGCTCTCTCGGGAGCGCCCTTCTTCAACAGGAACTGGATGAGTTCGATGCGCGCTCTACGCCGGTTGCCATCGGGATCGGAATTCCAAACTCCATACATCGCATTGTGGTAGTAGCGAGTTGCATCTTCGACAGAACCGCGATGGGCAGCGACGCGGGCGAGGGCGAGATTCACGGCTGCATCCTGGGGCGTACGCTGCCACAGGGCCACAAGATAAGATTCTGCTTCGTCCAGACGGCGGGGATCGTTGCTGTCGCGCAGGGCGCGTGCCAGGCTGAGTTGATATTGGGAGTTCACGGGATCGCACGTGAGCGCCGCGCGGAAAGCCGAGATCGCATCTTCATAGCGGCCCGCGCTTGCCGCGGAAAGACCTTGGGCATAGAGTTTGCGGCCGCGGGCCTGCTGGTTGGCGGTGAAGCGGGTTACCAGGTGGCTAACGCCCGCGAATCCAGTAGCAGCGGCAAGGGTTAGCACAACTAGAATCACAGGCGCGGAGCGCGGAACAAGTTTAGGGAGTCTCCACGACATATCTCGTATGACGATATCATTTTCGTCGTGTGCAGGTTATCGACTGCCAGTGGTTCTTCGGGCGGCACGCGACTCTGAAATTCAGGTTCCAGTTACAGGCTAATCGCCTTCAGTTCAGGTAATATACTTCGTCTGCTTACTCTGACCGAAGAATGAACCGCGAATACCACAAGGGATACAGCCAGGAACTCAACCGGGAAATGGAAGCGCTGGTCTTCGGGCATGCGGGGACGCCGCTGCTCGTGTTTCCGACTTCAATGGGGAAGTATTTCGAATATGAAGACCGCGGCATGATCGGAGTCCTGTGGCATAAGATCGAGCGGGGTGAATTGCAGATCTTTTGCCCGGATGGTGTCGACACCGAGAGCTGGTACAACAAAGGTGTGCATCCGAAGGTGAGGGTGCTGCGGCATTTGCAGTATGAGCGTTACATCCTGCATGAGTTTCTGCCGTTCATCCGCTGGAAGAATCAGACTCCACAACTAGCGATGACTGGATGCAGCTTCGGCGCCTATCACGCCGTGAATTTTTCCTTGAAGCATCCCGACGTGGTGACGCATTGCGTGAGCATGAGCGGGGCATTCGATATCCATCAATTTCTCGATGGATACTACGACGACGATTGCTATTTCAACTGCCCGCCGGATTATTTACCGAATCAGAGTGACGAATGGTTTTTGAGTCGTTACCGCCAAATGAAGATTGTGCTGGGGTCGGCGGATTGGGATATATGTCTGGACCAGAATGTAAAGTTTTCGGCGATTTTGAATGGCAAAGCGGTGCCGCACTGGCTGGACATTTACGGTGATAATTCGAAGCATGACTGGCCATTGTGGCTGAAGATGGCGGAGAAGTATTTTTGAGTGCCTGTCGTAAAATATGGCCGAGGTGTGCATGGACGTCGAGGAAAAAGGGCTCAATCGACTGCTTCTTAGTCCGCTGTATCTCTATGATCAGCTAGTTAGTACGGTAATGCCGGGTGCCGTTTTTTTGGTGTTGCTGTGCTTGAAAGAAAATCCGCTGATGAGGACCTTTTGGTATGGCTCACCGCTAGGCTACCGAACGAAGCTCACCGCCTTTGTTGCGCTGGCTTTTCTAGCAGGTCATCTCGTAAAGCTCCCTCTAAATTTTATTTTTTCGGTGCGGAATAGGATCAAGAAGGAGGACGTCGACGGTTTTTCCGAGGCGCTCAAGAAGCAGACCCCGGAGGTACGAACGCTGTTTAAAGGCATCGTTCTTCAGGGCGCGGTGTTAGCCACTCCAGGGGCGCTGGATCGTTTATCCGTCTCGAAAGCCGATGGAGGTTTTTACGTTGGCACCGGCTCAGCGTTGCTGCTTGGGGCCCTTATATCGGGAGACGGCTCTCGTTGGCGATGGTGGGAGGTCTCGATAGGCTTAGCGATGCTTTGGGTAGGTCTCTGGAAAGCGTATGAGCATAGAGATCGAACGTTAGAGGCGATTGGGGTGGGATGGGCGAATGTACTCGCGAGCGCCACTCCACAGCAATTGCAGCTAGGGGCTGCCCTCATTAAGCTCTAGGGGTCGCGGCCCCGACGAGCCCGCAGTCTGAGGTTCCATCTCCGTCGCAGGTCCAATCGCAGCATCCGTCGGTCCAGTCTTCAGAGGCTGCGGCGTTTGCAACGCAAGGCGCGACGGAACTTCAGGACGGCAAGTCGTAGCACTGTGCGTTTTCGCCAGCTTTGACGAAGTTCGCTCGGCAGGGATTCTTCGACTTCGTAAATTGCTCCGCTGCGCGGAATAATTACTTCGCTCAGATGACAAAGTATCTTTTGCAATGACAATTGAGGAGTGAATCGTGAAGAAGATTGGGATTCTGTTTGGGATGGAGAATACGTTTCCGCCCGCACTGGTGGAAAAGATTAACGCGATGAAGGTGGACGACGTTACGGCGGAGTTTGTGTCGATCGGCGGCATCCGCATGGATGAGCCCAGGAAATATGACGTCATCATCGACCGCATCTCACAGGATATTCCGTTCTACCGCGCTTATCTGAAAAATGCTGCGCTGCACGGGACGATTGTGGTGAATAATCCATTCTGGTGGTCGGCGGACGATAAGTTTTTCAATTATGCGCTGGCGCACAAGCTGGGCGTGGCGATTCCGCCGACGGTGATTCTGCCGCACAACAAGCATCCCGAGGGAACCACGGACCGCTCGATGCGGAACTTGATTTTTCCGCTGAACTGGCAAGAGCTATTCGATTATGTCGGCTTTCCTGCTTTTCTAAAACCTTATTCCGGCGGCGGATGGAAACATGTCTACCACGTGCATTCTCCCGAAGAATTTTTTCAGCACTACAACCAGACGGGCGATCTGTGCATGACGCTGCAGCACGGTGTGGAGTTTGAGGAATATTACCGCTGCTACGTCGTCGGGCAAGAGAAAGTCCACATCATGAAGTACGATCCCAGGGCGCCGCATCATGAGCGCTATGTGAAGGGAAACCCTCCGCCATCGTCAGAGGCTTTAAGGGCCAGGATTGAAAATGACGCGCTCACCTTGTGCAGGGTTCTGGGTTATGACCTGAACACGGTGGAGTTTGCCGTGGAGGGCGGGGTGCCGTACGCGATCGACTTTCTGAATCCCGCACCGGACGCGGAGATTACCTCAGTGGGGCAAGAGAATTTTGACTGGATCGTGAATGCCGTGGCAGAGATGGCCGTGAAGATGGCGTTGAGCGGCGAGGATCCAGCGCAGGATTTACGCTGGGCGAGTTTTCTGGTGGGAACGCCAACAAAAGCATCTCGTAAGGGAGAACCGAAGTGGGTGGCGGAGCGGAAACGTGGAAAGGCTGCAAAGTAGCAACACTTCCGGCACTGGATGTATCACCAAGGTCTTAGCATCTTCAAAATATAAAAAGGGGCAGCCGCGGTTTACGGCGATGCCCCAGCTCAACATCCAATCAACAGGGTGGAACACTAAAACGGCGATGGGGCTCAGCCGGCTTTGGTGAGTACCGGCTGCTGAAGGAAAATAAATTTCACGTATCGGGCGGCCTCTATCAGATGTAGTGATTCGAGAAGTCGAAACGTTTCAAGGTCCAGGAAAAGACGGCAAATGAATCGTTCCTGCATGAACTGGTTTTTACGCTTCGCTGTCTCGTGTGTCGTTCTGGGGTTACCGGCGGCGGCACAGTCTACAGATCCAGCGGGCGTTGCCGTCAGCGCCCGGGCGCGGGCAATTCATGAGTCCGCGATCATCGTGGACACTCACGCCGACACGCCGCAGCGCTTTCTTGATGAAGGCTTCGACATCGGATCGACCGATCCCAAAGACGTTGGACATTTAAGTCTCGACAAGGCACGGAGGGGAAACCTGGGAGCGGAGTTTTTTTCCATCTGGGTCGATCCGGAAACGAATCAAGATCACTTCGCGCAGCACACGTTCGATCTGATCGATTCGGTCTATGAGCAGGCGGCGCGGCATCCGGATCGCATGATGATGGCATTCTCTGTCGCCGATATCGAGCGTGCTCATCGCGATCACAAACTGGCAGCACTGATGGGAATCGAAGGCGGACACTCCATCGAAAACGATATGCATCTGCTGCGCGATTATTACCGCCTTGGCGTGCGTTACATGACGCTTTCCTGGTCGAATACGAACGAGTGGGCAGATTCTTCAGGCGACATCAACGATGCGAAGGTGCAGCATCACAACGGGTTGACGTATTTCGGCAAGCAGGTGGTGCTGGAGATGAACCGGCTCGGAATGATCGTCGACATCTCCCACGTGGCCGATAAAACTTTCTGGGATACGATTGCGACGGCGAAAGCGCCGGTAATTGCGTCGCACTCTTCGGCGCGGGCACTGGTGAACCATCCGCGCAACATGACGGACGATATGCTGCGAGCCGTGGCAAAGAATGGCGGCGTGGTGCAGGTGAACTTCTATTCCGCCTTTGTGGATGAAGACTATCGCAAGGCGATGGAAGCACAGGACAAGGACGAGGCAGCAGCGGTTCAACAATATCTGGTCGAAAGAAAGGCGGAAGGAAAGACGGTCACGTACACCGACAAAGACCGCGTCGAGCGGCAGTGGGCGGCGAAGATTCCGCGTCCGCCGTTCAAGTCGCTGGTCGACCACATCGATCACGTAGCCAAGACTGCGGGAGTGGATCATGTGGGCCTGGGCTCTGACTTCGATGGCGTGAGCGGCGCTACTCCGCAGGGGATGGATTCTGCCGCAGACTTGCCGAAGATTACACAAGCCCTGCTCGACCGCGGATACAGCGCGGAGGATATTAAGAAGATCCTTGGCGGGAATCTGCTGCGTGTGTTCCGGCAGGTTGAGAGCGTCAGCCGCGAAATGCAGGCTCATCCAAATTAACGTCTGCCTGTCGTACAATATCGAGTCCACAATGAAAGTTATTATTTGGAACCAAGGAGCACTTATGCGTGGAATGTTTGTGGCGTTAACAGCAACAGCCGTTCTGCTTGCATTCTCTGCGATTGAGAGCACGGCGCAGGATGCATCCACCTCACAGACCACTCCTGCAAAGCCTGCCGCGCACGCTGCGGCCGTAACGTCGACCGAACCAACGGCGGTCTTCGACACCACCGTAGGCAAGCTGCGCTGCACTCTATTTGAAAAGGAAACGCCGATCACGGTGAAGAACTTCATTGACCTTGCCACCGGTGCGAAAGACTGGACCAATCCTGTCAGCCATGCGACCAAGAAGAATACGCCGCTCTACGACGGAACGATTTTTCATCGCGTGATTCCCGGCTTCATGATTCAGGGGGGCGACCCGAGAGGCGACGGCACGGGCGATCCCGGCTACAAATTCAAAGACGAATTTGTCTCAACCCTCACCTTTGATCGTCCGGGACGGCTGGCCATGGCGAACTCCGGACCAAATACGAATGGATCCCAGTTTTTCATCACCGAAGTCCCAACGCCGCATCTGAACGGTCGGCATACCATTTTCGGGCAGTGTGACGATGCAAGCGTGGTGCTGGTAAAACAGATCACCCACATGGCTACCGACCCAAGCAATGATCGTCCCTTTCGTCCGGTGAAGATCATTCATGTTTCGATTGTTCGCGGAGCGGCGGCCGCAAAGCCTGCATCGGCCGCTGCTAAGAAGCCTGCGGCTGCGACACCGAAAGCGCCGGCGAATCCCAATTGAGAAAGAGTGGTAGGGACGGCCGCGGACAACTGTCTCCGAGTGCTGACTTCGACAGAATCCTAACGACCAACGAACTAATTCTGAAAGGAACTCCATGACACGGCAACCCGGACTTTATGCAACGCTTGAAACCAGTGAAGGCAACATCGTCTGCCGCCTTTTTGAAAAGGATGCGCCAAAAACCGTAGCCAACTTTGTGGAACTTGCCGACGGCAAGCGTGAGTGGACGCATCCCTCAACTCGCAAGAAATCCAAAGACCGGCTTTACGATGGCACGATTTTTCATCGCGTGATTCCCGACTTCATGATTCAGGGTGGCGATCCGCAAGGCACCGGCACGGGCGGACCGGGGTATCAATTCGAAGACGAGACCAAAGGCTCGCCGCATAAGCTCGACCGGGCGGGAATATTGGCGATGGCCAATGCCGGGCCGAACACAAATGGCTCCCAGTTCTTTATCACCGTCGCGCCGACGACATGGCTGACGGGCAAGCACACGGTCTTTGGAGAAGTAGTCGAGGGCCAGGACGTGGTTAAAAAGATTTCAGAAGTGCCGCGCAGTCGGCAGGACAAGCCGAATAAAGATGTAGTGGTGAAGAAGGTGACGGTGGAGAAGGTCTAATACTTAACGATTCCGCAGAACTGCAATGTCAGTTAACCTCGCAAGCTGTTCGTCAGCGGTCACTAGGGTTAGACCGAATACCTTTGCGGTCGCGGCAATAAAGCCGTCTGCTGGGTCGTTGTGGGGCAGGTTTAGCGAAGATATTGCGAGCGCCACTTCAAATGTCAGCGGCGCCTCGCGAATATTCAGCCGAGTAAGATTTTCATTGATCCAGCTAGCCGCGTCCGGGATCAGCCTCAAGCGACCCTTGTTGTGAAGCAGCCGGAGTTCCCAAATGCTGACCGGGGAGAGCCAAATCTCGTTCTCCAGGTTGTCCAGTTCTCGCGCCACTCGTGGGGAAAGACGACCAGGCTGCAGTGAGTTCCAGAGCCAGATGTGTGTGTCGAGGAGGAATTTCAATCGCGCCAAGCTTCCCAGTCCTCAAGGCTACCGGTAGGACCGACGATATCTCCCAGAATTTCTCCTGTTCCGACCATGCAGCCGACTCGGCTTCCTTTAGCCTTCTGCGGCGTAGCCGGCACCACTTCGGCCACGGGCTTACCGAAGCGGGTGAGGCGAATCGGTTTGCGCGTCTTGCGAACTTCCTCGATCATGCCGAGGCACTTGGCTTTGAACTCGGAAATGGCTACTTCCTTCATGACTAAGTTATACCATGGTCAATGACTATGGTCAAACTGGGCCCGGTGGGTTCAGTTCGTCTTTTGGAGAACGAAATCAACTCGGTAGGTGAGCACCTTGACATTGGGGATTTTCTTGAGCGCGTATCGGAGGGCATCGTCTACTTCGCGAGCGATTATGATTCCTTCTACTTTTTGGCCCATTTCCGCGGTGTTCTCTTCAACCCATGCCATATACCGAAGGATTTGGCCGATAGTCGCATCGCTTGTCTGGCCCTTCTTTAGCTCGATCACGACCAAATTACCGCTCTTTGTGTCTTTACAGAGGAAGTCAATGCTCCACTGGCCGGCAGGAAATTGCCTTCCGTTTTCCTCCTCGGTTGCGTACCGCTGAAGGCTAGTGCCGAAATCGATGTGACTCCAATTCTTGTCCATAAATTCTTCGAGGTGCGTTTCAAGTGCAAATTCCGCACGTGAAGCGAAGAATTCATCACCGTCCCTGGGTGGTGTGCTAGATACGATTGGTACGAACCGCTGAGTAATAGCTTCGAAGTCTGCCTCTGGGAGGTAACGCACACCGCCCTGGAAGTAAACACCCCAATTTTCTTTGTTCTCAATAAACGATAATACGGAAAGGATGTCTTGAACCCTGCATGGACGTTCCCAAAGCTTGGTCTCCGTCAGTCTTACGCCGTGTTGCGCTCGGTAGAAGTCCGTGCCGTGAGAGAGTTGCTCTTGTTCCGAGGGACTTACAACGAGACTATCGGATGCTAGAGTCGCCGATGCGGCAAACGCGCAGTGTGGACTTCCCAGGTAGAAAATGACCTTGTCCCCAGCCTTCAAAGCACGCCGGTTTGGCGTCTTTTCGCCTAAACCCCAGAATTGATCCCGAAATCGCAACTCAACGATTTCGCTGGGGTCGGAGATGCCCTTATCTCTGTGGGCTGTGGCGCAAAAAATCCAGTGATTCATCGTCGAGGTTCCCCGCCTTCAAACCCCAATTACCCCACACAGCTCCTTCACCGCCGCCGCACTCTTATCCAGCCCAGCTTTCTCTTCCGCAGTCAGCTTGATCTCGATGATCTGCTCGATTCCCTTCGCGCCCAACTTCACAGGCACGCCAACATAGAGGCCGCTAATCCCGTACTCGCCCTGCAAGTACGCGGCGCAAGGCAGAATTTTTTTCTTGTCTTTCAAGATCGCTTCGACCATCTCCGTCGCTGCCGCCGACGGCGCGTAATAAGCCGAGCCAGTCTTCAGATACTTCACGATTTCCGCGCCACCGTCGCGTGTACGCTGCACCAGAGCTTCGAGGCGTGTCTTCTCAATCAACTCAGTGATCGGAATGCCGGCAACCGTGGAATAGCGCGGCACGGGGACCATGGTATCGCCGTGGCCACCGAGGACGAACGCGGTAACATTTTCGACGCTAACTTTCAGTTCATCGGCGATGAAGGCGCGGAAGCGGGCGGAGTCGAGCACACCGGCCATGCCGACAACGCGCTCGCGGGGAAATCCGCTAAGCTTGAAAGCGGCCTGGGCCATGGCATCGAGCGGGTTGGAGACAATAATCAGAATGCAGTTCGGAGAATACTTCACCACCTCGCCGACCACGGCCTTCATGATGTTGTAATTCGTGTTGAGCAAGTCGTCGCGGCTCATACCGGGCTTGCGCGGAATGCCGGCGGTGATAACGACGATGTCGGAGTTGGCGGTGTCTTTGTAGTCGTTGGTACCGGTGATGTAGGAGTCGCGCTTCTCGATGGGCATGGCTTCGAGCAGGTCGAGGCCTTTGCCTTGCGGCACACCTTCGATGATGTCGATGAGGACGACGTCGGCGAGTTCTTTCGAGGCGATCCAGTGGGCCGCCGTTGCGCCTACATTGCCGGAACCTACGATAGTGACTTTCTTACGCATGGATGAGTCCTTTCAGGAATTCTGCATCGAGCAATTAGCAGTTGGCGATTAGCCGGCACGGTGGTTTGCCTCTGCCAGCGAAAAGCAGATTCCTCGCTTCGCTCGGAATGACAAACCTGAGGGGACTCAATTCGTAATGGCTGACGGCTAAACTGCTAACGGCTTATTGCTAATAGCTAATTGCTACCGGCTAACTGCTAATTGCCCTACACCAGCACCGCCGCGCCCATATTCTCAATGATGCAGTCGGCGAACTGGCTGGTCTTCAGTTTGGTTGCGCCTTCCATCAGGCGCTCGAAATCATAGGTGACTTTCTTTTGCACGATGGTGCGCTCCATGCCCTGCTCAATTAGATCGGCAGCTTCGTTCCATCCCATAAATCGGAACATCATGACGCCCGAAAGCATCACGGAGCCGGGGTTGATCACGTCTTTGTCCGCATACTTTGGAGCGGTGCCGTGGGTCGCTTCGAAGATGGCGTATCCGTCGCCGATGTTAGAGCCGGGCGCAATGCCGAGGCCGCCGACTTGGGCGGCGCAGGCGTCGGAGATGTAATCGCCGTTCAGGTTCGGACAGGCCAGAACGGAGTATTCATCTGCGCGGGTCACGACCTGCTGGAAGATGGAATCGGCAATGCGGTCGTTGATCATAATTTTTTTCTTCCACTGACCTTTGCCGTGAGTCGCGTAAATGCGGTCGAGAACTTCTTTCACTTCCTGCTCGACAGTGGCTCGAAACGCGGGAGGAGCGAACTCCATGCCAGGCTCAACCAGCTCGGCATTCTGCGCAACGGTGAGATTTGGATTCTTATCTTTGTTGTCGACGATCCAGCTCTCGCGCTCCGTCACCACCTGGTCGCGAAATTCTTCGGTCGCCAGTTCGTATCCCCACTTGCGAAAAGCGCCTTCAGTGAATTTCTGAATGTTGCCTTTGTGAACCAAGGTCACGCTCTTGCGTCCCGTTTCGATTGCGAAGCGAATGGCCATACGAACCAGGCGCTTGGTTCCCGTCACCGAAATCGGTTTGATGCTGACGCCGGAGTCGAGACGGATCTGCTTCTTGCCGCCCTTGAGCATGTCCTTGTTGAGAAATTCAATAAGTCTGGCGCAGTCAGCAGTTCCCTCTTCCCACTCGATGCCGGCATAAACGTCTTCGGTGTTCTCACGATAGATCACAACGTCCATGCGCTCGGGATGTTTCACCGGCGAGGGCACGCCCTGGTAATACTTCACGGGGCGCACGCAGCAGTAGAGATCGAGAATCTGGCGCAGGGCGACGTTGAGGGAGCGAATGCCGCCGCCAACGGGCGTAGTCAGTGGGCCTTTAATGGCGACGCGAAATTCGCGGACGGCATCGACGGTGTCATCGGGCAGCCAGGTATCAAACTTGGCTTTGGCCTTCTCACCGGCGAAAACCTCATACCATACGACGCGGCGTTTGCCTTTGTAAGCTTTTTCTACGGCAGCATCAAAGACGCGCAGCGAGGCTTTCCAAATGTCGCGGCCGGTTCCGTCGCCTTCGATAAAAGGGATTATCGGATTATCCGGCACGTCATACTTGCCATTCGCGTAGCCAATCTTTTTTCCGTCGGAAGGTACGGTCACACCGTTATAAGAGCCTGCCATCACTCACCTCGCTAAGAATTTCCAGAGTGTTGTAAAAACCTTTAATTATAGAGAAAACGAAGAAGCGGACACCAACTAATCTTCAGAACTCCCGACATAATCCCGTTTCGGCGCGAAGATGGCTTTAATACGCATCACACGCTGCCGTGCACGCTGCAAATTGCGCCGACCCGACCGTTCACCATCGTCTCGTCCCAAAATATTTGCGGACTCCGACCGTCATGTAGCGGCCCCACGGGCCGTTATTACCTTGATCGGCTGGACCAAGATTCGTGTCGCGCGCACCCAGACGGTCGAAAAGGAAATGCTGAGTGACACGAAACTCGAATCCTTTGTCGATATAGATGCCGACTCCCCAGGAATGCTCGATACCGATCGCATCCGGCGACCACGTGTAGAGCGTCTGCGGTATGGTCTTGCCGAAAAGAAATGAGGGCGCACCGAACACCATGAAGCGGCGCAACTGAGTCTGGCCGAAGGGACGAACCTCCAGCATGCCAGACAGCATGTAACGCGCAAACATGCTGCAGGGAGCGTTGACGCCGCCGTACTGTCCCGCGTTGCCGGCGCAGATGCCGGGATCGATTTCGTTGTGCGGAGGCGCAAGATCGAACTGCGCCCATCCCCAAAGCATGTCGCGCGGAAAAAACATGCGCGGCTGCGGTTCGTCGTTGTTATTCGGCGACGAAGCACTGACCGGTGTGCTCTGCGCACTCCCTAGAACGGGGAACAACTGCAGTATTACGAAAATCAACACAAACTTTTTCATCCGGCCTCCAATAATTTCTTGCCTCTGGAAAGATTTGTAGAGATTGAATGATGTGCCAAGCTTTCGATTCGCGCGCCGCGAATCGATGGATTATCCGCGTGGAGCGAACAGGAGCGGAACATTGTAACCTGGAGTGCAACATTGTAACCTGCTGGCGATCAACCTGATGGAGGGCCTCTCCGCCGCGACCTGACCTGCGCAGATTCCACCAACTCTAAAAGGCTTGCCGACGTTACACGAGGTTACACGACGACTCCAGCTTCCAGAATCCATATCCGCAATTCTGATTTATTCCATTCATTGAATCGATGTGGACTCAGTTTAGTTGCAAAGACTTGCAGCGCAAGCACCTACGGTTTGGCGTGCGGATTGCTAGTTCTTTTGGACTAGAGAGCCCTAAACCCCCATGCCTCAAGAAGTTTCTGTCTCATATCAAGCCGTGAAGAGCAAGGTATACCGGCTGATTGACGCGCTTGTCGTCGGCGAGAAATCGGAAGCCGACGTTCAAGAGTCGATCCGCAGGTGGTGGGAGCTCATACATCCTGCCGACCGCCCTATCGCGCAGAAATACCTGCTCATCGTCCTTGAGCGGTCTTTTTCGGCGCTCGACTCCATTGAAGAAGGCCTTATGGCGGTCACCGACCCCGAAGTACAACGCCCGTCCGAATCAGCTGGCGCTCTGCGACTGGTTGGCCGGCTGGTAAGACAAACCGCCAAGCACGCCGCCCTCAACACCACCATCTAGGATTCGCAGCCGCCAGCGTGTACGTTAACGACATCTCGCTCGTCCAAAAGGTATAATCCAGACGATCTTGAGAAAGGCACTTCGCGAGGAAATCCGATGATCTCTAATTGTCTTCAGGCGTTGTGCCGGGTTCGAGGGTATCTCTTATTGGGAGCATTATCGTTTATGGCTGGATCGTTGCTTGCGGCGTCGGGAATCTACAGTTTCACACTCAATTCCATCGATGGACAGCCCGTGCCTCTTGCCGACTACAAAGGCAAAGTGGTTCTGCTGGTGAACGTGGCAAGCAAATGTGGCTTCACGCCGCAATACAGCGCGCTCGAAGCGACCTACGAGAAATACAAGAGCCAGGGTTTCGTCATCCTCGGCTTCCCTGCCAACAACTTCGGCGCGCAGGAGCCTGGCACCAACGAAGAGATCAAGACCTTCTGCAGCCGCAAGTACAATGTGACCTTCCCGATGTACGCGAAGATTTCAGTGAAGGGCGAAGACCAGGCGCCGCTCTACTCCTACCTGACCAAAGACACCGGGGCCGGCATCGTCGGCGGTATCAAATGGAACTTCACCAAGTTTCTGGTGGATCGCAACGGGAACGTGGTGCAACGCTTCGAGTCGGCGGTGACACCGGATTCTCCGGAAATGGTCGCGGCGATTGAAAAGCAGTTGAAGCAGTAGGGATTTAGCCTAGCCGTACTCTACACGACACGGGATGCCCCACCCGTGGCAGTTTCACGGGTGGGCTGCCACGCACTCTCCCTGGTATGTTCACTAGTCACAGCGAAATCCTAGCGTTCCTGTTACATCGTTCCAATGCCGACAAACCTGCACCGCTTCTACGGCGCTGGATACTCCCACTTTATTACGACAAGTTGCTACCAGCGCCGGCCGCTTCTAGGCACACCGCGCGCCCGCGACCTCTTCCTCGAAGTTATGGAACAAATCCGACAACGCCATCGATTTGCAATTGTCGGTTACGTAGTCATGCCTGAGCATGTCCATCTTCTCTTCACCGAGCCGGAGCGTGGGAATCCTTCGCTGGTGCTGGCGGCCTTGAAACAAACCTTTGCCCATCGGCTGCTGCGCGAACTTCGCGCCAAAACCGGCGCCCACGTAGACACACTTTGGAGTACGCCCGTTGCCTTGGGACATGTCTGGCAACGTCGCTTCTACGATTTCGTCGTGTTTACCGAGAAGAAGCGCGCGGAAAAGCTGCACTACATGCACGGCAATCCCGTTCGGTGCGGTTTAGTTCTGGAGCCCGAGGAGTGGTTGTGGAGCAGCTTCCGGCATTACGCCTATGGAGAACGCGGACCGGTTTTAGTTAACGAGATCCGAAAAGCGGAGCTTCAGATCCGCAAAATCTCCTGATCCAATCGGCATCGCGGCCCACCCGTGAAACCGCCACGGGTGGGGCATCCTGTTCACGCTAGCTCAGACGAAAATGCGTCGGCAGGACCAGCCCCCTAGAAGTCCCTTTTCTAGCCATCAATATGCCGGGAAACACACGATTGATCTAGACCGCCTGATATCGTCCACGTACGTCAACTTCCGCCAGCCCTGCTACAATTTCGTTTCGCAGCGGCCAAAACCTAGAGCGCCCAGGTTCCCAAATTGCGCCAAGTTCTAGCTGGCAACTGGCCGCTGGCAACTAGCAACTGCTTCATGGACTTCGACCAACTCCAAACTTTCCTCGAAGTAGCGCGCCACGCCTCGTTCTCCCGGGCGGCGGAGAAGCGTTTCCGCACCCAACCCGCCATCTCTTCTCAAATCCGCGCCCTGGAAGATGAAGTCGGTGCCAAACTCTTTGACCGCTCCGGCGGCAGAGTTTCGCTCACGGCGGCAGGAAAGGCGTTCCTTAAGTACGTGGAGGAAACGCTCGATGCTCGCAAGGCAATGCTCAGCGCACTGGCCGAGATGGAACATGTCCCGCGCGGCGCAATCACGGTGGGCGCGAACGAGGGCACCTGCCTTCACATTCTTCCCGAAGTCTTCGCCGAGTTTAAGAAGCGTTATCCGGACGTTTCGGTGAACATTAAGCGCGCCGATTACGCCAATGTTCTGGAGTCGGTAACCGACAACTCGGTCGACTTCGGCGTGGTTTCCCTACCGGTGAAGGACAACCGGCTGACCGTAGTCCTCATCCATCAGGATGAACTGGTGGTTATCGCGCCGCCGGATCATCCTCTTGGCAAGATGAAGTCGGCTCCAGTCGGAGATTTGGCAAAATATCCTCTGGTTGTTCCGAAGACCGGGCACACGCGCGACGCGCTCGACGACCTGTTTCGCGAGCGGCGGCTCAAGCCGAACTACAGCATGGAACTGGACTCGAGCGAACTGTTGAAGCGATTCGTGGCAGCGGGCGTGGGTGTGGGCTTCATCGCCCGGTCCAATGTGCAGGAGGATGTTCGAGCCGGTGTGCTCTGCGCCATTCCCATGGCTGATGCTCAATTGCGGCGAGATCTCGCGCTCGTCTTCCGCAAAGACAAAGCTCTCAGCCGCGCCGCGCTGGCCTTCATCGACATCGCGGTGAAAAACAAACCGAATGATGCATTGACTCCGTGCGCGAAGTCGGTGGTGGGA
>Ga0210391_10000433_pt1 | contig 45370 bp, 41 predicted proteins | sample IncBWC12OmetaG_FD_160573 | JGI IMG/M metagenome (GOLD analysis project Ga0210391, IMG submission 160573) | Forest soil microbial communities from Barre Woods Harvard Forest LTER site, Petersham, Massachusetts, United States - Inc-BW-C-12-O ...
CGATGGAGTCGAGCATCGTGTGCTTCTCGACTCCGTGGCGAACGTCTCACACCCGAACCCGCTCGGTAACTTAACTTGTGACAGACGACGGTCTTTGGTTCAGAGTCGGGAAAGTTTGACCGCCTACAATTGAGGGCGTGGGGCAAAGTGGTTGTATCCATGAATCGATGAACCAAGCAAAATGAGAGCTGATTCCGACTCGAATAGTCGGAGAATGGGCGGGCACGTGTACAGAATAGACAAGACCGATCTGGGGTTTTATCTCACCTTCGCTGGCGAGATGACGAAAGCTGAAATCGAGAAGTGGTACGCGGAGAGTGAGCAGGTTCTGACAGGGCAGCAAGCCCCTTTCGGTGTAATCATCGACATGCGGACACTGGCTCTGCTCCCCGTCGAAGCCCAAGGAATAATGGTTCGGGGCCAATCGATGTATCGCAAACATGGTATGGAACGTTCCTGCGTCATTTTGGACGATGCCATCACTAGAATCCAGTTTATGCGGCTGGCCAGAAAGTCCGGAATCTTCAAGTACGAGCGTTACATCGACGCTTCGGCGCACCAAGACTGGCTTGCGGAAGCACACAATTGGGTTAGGCACGCTATCGCTCCCGCGCAGACAGCAGCAACTTAGTCGTGCATAGACCCGAATTCGGGAGAGGTAAAAGGGATGATGGGTGTAGCACCGCCATTAATAATGGGTCTGTCGCCTTTAGGACCGGGGCAAACGCTCGGTCTAGAGGGGAATGAAAGATGAGATTGCGAGAGTTGCCGAATTGGCCGCCCAACCCAAAAGCGCCCAATCCCGCCGCAGGAAATAAGCTTCCAAGACCAGACCAAGCCGTCTTGAAGCACGTTGGACCGCGCCGTCTGGGGAATCGGGTCGCTTTCGCGAGCGACTTCAAAGGAATTCCGCATACGTATGATTATGAAGCGAAGCATGCAAGGCTGGCGGAACACATCGAAGCAGTTCTTCATAAGCACATCGGAAAGAGCGTGTTGCATTTGGGCGACATCGAAATCGATGAGGATGCTCTGATTGAATAGGCCGCGCTGAGGCCTTTAATTCTTTCGATCCTTCCATACGATTCTCGAAACACCTGAACGTGTGCGTCTGGTGGGAACTCTAACATGGAAGAAGCGGTGCAGGCCCAAGGCTCTCGGAGAGAGAAGCCCATCTGCACCGCCACTAGGGATTGCTACGGTTTAGTCCTATGCACGCAGACTAGCGGACGTGCACTGCCTCTGGCTGTTCGAAATTGCACACTTTGCCGGATTGAGTCACGGAACGCTCGGTCGAACCGCCCTCCCCCCGAAGTCTGCTCGATTTCAGGCTAGTCTGCCTTCGCGGTCTTTGGGGATGGCTCCGTCGTGCATGTGAAGCCACGGAGAGACTAGCCTCAGAATTTGCCTGAAAAAGGAAACGGTGCGACTCAACGCCCCGAAGAGGAGCACGTCGCACCGTTAGAGGGTATCCCCGCCGTTACCCTTCTGGAGGGACTGATCCGGCAGGAAACCTTTTGACCCTAAGGAAGGATCAACGATAGCGAAGGCGCACGGCTGCCGTCTGTTCACAATTGCACACTTCGAGACAATCCACCAGCGGCGCTAACGATTCGAATTCAGTGCCTCCTTGCGAATCTTCTTTCGCGCACGCTGTTGTGCCAAAGCTTGCTTCACGCGGCGCTTCACTCCCGGCTTCAGGTAGAAGGAGTGGCGCTTAATTTCCCTAATGATGTCTTCCGTCTGAACCTTGAAGCGACGGAGGGTGTTCTCCAACGACTCGCCTCGTTGCAACAGAACTTCTGCCAAACTCACCACCGCCGACCAGGTTTAATCGAACACATTTTCGAGCTGAGCCCGAGAAGCGCGACAGTGTTTCTACTAAGCTTCTAAGCAGCCGTCGATTTCGCTGAGATCACTAACTTCGGCGCCTTCGGCGAATTCGGCGAATTCGCGAGTTTCATGTAGCTGCCCATGGTCTGAGTCAACTGCGCGTCCACCTCGTCTGCAATCGTCATGACATCCGGCAGCAGCAAGCTGAAATCCAGAGCGTTCATATTGTCTTTCAACGTCCCGAACAGGGTCACCTGAAGGATGCGGGATTCGTGCACCAGCATCTCGGGAGTATAGCCTTGCGCGAACCGCAGTTCGCCGTGCAGGACGGCGGCCGGAGAACAGATGGCATCGCTGTCCTGCGGCGATCCGGTAATGGGTCTGTTCAGGCGGGAAACGAGGTCTTCTATCAGCCGAGGAAGATGCCCGGTGCGATCCTCATCCCCCAGAGGAAGGTGGTTCAGTGAAAGGTTCTCCTTTACACGCATCAACCAGTCTTTGACAACAATGTCAGCACAGCGCTGGAGTATCGCGCTCACTCTCTCCTTGGGCGCCCGGTTAGTAGGCTTTTGGATGAGCAGTCTTTCTCGCACCATTTCGGCGAGTTGCTTGATCTCGACAGGTTTCGCGACGATTTCGTCGGCCTCAAGAATAATCGCTTCCATTGCGCTTTTCACGTCCGGAAATCCGCTCAATAGCAGCGTCAAAGCGGCTGGTTGAGAGTGACGCATGGCCGAGATCACTGTGAAGCCATCCCCAGCGTTGGGCATGTGCAAGTCGGTGATAAGCACCTCAAAGCTCTCTGTGGCAATGCATTTCAGAGCATCCGTTACGCCGCCTACAGCAACCACCTCGAAGCCTTTGGACTTGAGGGATTGGCTCATCATGTCCAGTACACTTGCATCGTCGTCCACTAGCAAAACTCTGTGAACAGTTTGCCCTTCTGCTGAAGCCATAAGACACGCCTCTCAGACTTCACCTTAGTCTCCGAACTGCTGTGAGGACTGGTCAATACTGACCAAGTCGCTTAAGAACAGTTCCCAGCCACCAGTCTTTCACGGCCGCCTTCGCTACAGAACACTCGCGATGGACGGCGAGGTCAGCAAGATGGGTAGTGTCTCGGTGTCGATTTACGTCTGCCAGTCAACTGCCGACCATTCCTGAAATCGTAACAAGATTTCAACTGTTTTGATTGCTGCCGAGCAAACCACAATAAACTTTAAAACTGAGACACCACTGCAAGATGGGACGAATTGACTTTCAACACCGAGGATGGAATCATTATTTTCGTCGAGCGGATCGTGGTTTATCCGCAAATGATGCATCTTCGTTCATGGGAAGCCCCCTTCCTGCGCATTCGGACTTTTGAAATGGGACCCATCATGACACTCGTCAAAGCGGCCAAGAAACGCCGCAACTTCGATGCCAAGACATTCCTTTCGACCATTGACGGCGGTACAACTATCACCACCTTTCCAAAAAAGCAGACGATCGTTCCTCAGGGCGACTCGTCTGATGCTGTCTTTATATATACAAAAAGGAAAGGTAAGACTAACCGTTGCGTCGAAGACTGGGAAGGAAGCCACGATAGGCATTCTGAACGAGGGCGACTTCTTCGGGCATGGGTGCCTCACAGGGCAAAGTCTCCGGTTGTTCTCTGCAACCACGATGGCCGATTGCTCCCCTGATGCGAACTTCAGATATCCAAGTGACATCATGATTATCGTCGGACGGATTGCGGCTTATACCGGCCTTCGAAGGGAGGCGAACAATGTCTACATCGGGTCACGCTCCCGACTTTCAAAGGCCTTTCGCTTTATCGACATCTAAGCGACTTGCGTATGTGCCAATCGTGCTCTTGACGGCCACAGTCGCGCTGTTCGTTGCATGGCCTAAGTTGTTGCATGACATGCTGTCATCCGCATACATGCCTCACCTCTACTGCTATCTTGGAAGTAGGCGCCTGGCGTGGACTCATGCAATCGCGGATGTTGTGATCGGAATGGCCTATCTGGTCATCTCTAGCACACTCGGCTATCTACTGTACAGGGGACAGCGTGATTTGCCTTTTCATGGGCTTTTTGTTGCGTTTGCCCTGTTCATAATTGCGTGCGGTAGCTCACACCTTGTAGAGGCGGTAACGGTTTGGATACCAGTGTACGTGTTGTCGGCTACGATTAAAGTCGTCACTGCCCTTGCTTCAATTGCGACCGCACTGATACTTCCGTTCGTTGTTCCCGACATTTTGTTATTGGTTCAGACAGCAAGAAGCTCCGAAACTCGCAGAGTGCTCCTGGAAGCAGTACTTATAGAACGCGATGCCGCACAGAAAGCACTGAAACAGTCCAATACCGCATTGGAGCAGAGGGTGCTGGATCGGACAGCCCAAATTACTATGGCACACGCGGTATTGGAGGGAGAAGTAATTGAACGGCGCAGAAATGAAGAAATGCTTCGGCAGTCGGAAGAAAGATTCAGTAAGGCGTTTTGTTCCAACCCCTTGCCTATGACCATTTCTACCGAAACTGAAGATCGCTATTTGGACGTAAATGACTCATTTCTAACCTTAGTAGGATGTGAGCGCAGTTCGGTGATAGGGCACACCATGTCTGAACTGGGAATTTGGGTTGACCCGCAAGATCGCATCACAATGATGAAGGGGTTGAGTGACCAAGGCAGAGTAATCGGGTTGCCAATACAAATTCGGGTTAGTGCGGGGGTAGTGCGAGAAGCAACTGTATCGGCTGAACAAATTGAGCTTCTGGGACAATTCTGTGTGCTTGCGGTCACGCAGGACACGACCGAAATAAAACGTTTGCAAACGCAGTCTGAACAGGCCCAAAAGATGGAGGCCATAGGGCGTTTGGCAGGCGGCGTTGCGCATGACTTCAACAATCTCCTCGGTGTGATCACCGGCTACAGCGACTTGGCGATAGAAAAGCTAGCGCCAGAGCTTGTAGTCGCCAAATATCTGGTCCAGATAAAAAAGGCTGCCGAACGTGGCGCTCATCTCACCCGCCAGCTTCTTGCCTTTAGCCGTCAGCAGGTTGTATCCCTTAAGATTGTGGACCTCAATGCGGTCATTAACACGGCAAGCCAAATGCTGAGCCGAGTGGTCAGAGAAGATATCATCTTGGCGTACCAGACTTCGATTCCCCTCGGTTCAATAAAGGCAGATGCAGGGCAAATCGAGCAGGTCTTGTTAAACCTCGTAGTCAATGCGCGAGACGCGATGCCTGATGGGGGCAAGATCACCATCGAAACAACCAGCGTCGAACTCGACGAAAAGTACTGTCTAGGGCACGGGCCTGTCATGCCGGGGGAATATGTGATGTTGTCGGTGCGGGACACTGGCTGCGGTATGGAGGAAACAATCAAGTCGCGTGTTTTTGAACCGTTTTTCACGACCAAGGAACCGGGTAAAGGAACTGGACTGGGCCTAGCGAGCGTCTACGGGATCGTCAAACAGAGCGGCGGGCACATCTGGGTCTACAGTGAAGTAGGTCGAGGCACCACATTCAAGCTTTATTTTCCTCGGGTGCAGGCGGATGTAGAAGCCCCCCGCATGCCGCATATCTACACAGAGTCAATCGGAGGAGATGAAACCATCTTACTCGTGGAAGATGAAACTGCTCTCCGAGAGGTTACGGCGTGTATTCTCCAGTCAGCGGGCTATACAGTAATTGAGGCAGACAGCCCAGCGAAAGCTATGCGGTTGGTAGAAACCCACCGAGAGCCTATTCATCTGCTTCTGACGGATGTCATTATGCCGCGTATGAATGGAGTGGAGTTGTCAAAACGCTTGAGGGCGACCAGACCGCACTTAAAGGTCATATTTGCCTCGGGATACGGTGGCGAAGAGCTTGCAAGGCAGCTTTCCATAGCGCCCGATGCGGTTCTGCTGGAAAAGCCGTTTTCCAAGGATACTCTGCTAACGAAGATTCGTGCGGTTTTGCGCGAATCATGCGATTAGTGCAGGGTGAAAGGAACCAATCTTTCTACCAAAGGGTTGCCGACTCGCCGCCGCTCACCTCTTTTTCCGAGCAGCCGTGTGTGTCCGAACAAACAAGAGTCCGCGCTTCCAATGGGAGGTGGGGTCGGCGGATTCTGCGGCGATCTGGACGGGCTCCGAGCTTGTCGGCTTGTCGGTCTGGGTCATTTTGACTAAGGCCCCGCCTATTCAGTCCTTCGCCAGCCATGCCAGAGCCTCATCGCGGGTCTTAAAAGCGGGAAATTCGCGGCGGGAGTAGCCTCTCAGGTTCTCAAAGAAGCCCTGAGGAAAGCTTTCTGTTCCCACGAATGCGGATTTCTTGACGTGTGGCTTGTCAAAGACAGCGGTTTGTTGCATAACCCGAATGGCCTCCGCGTCAAAAGATGCCCCCGTGAAATCGGAAAGTATCAACACTGACCCCAGCGGACGCGTAGTTACAAAGTCGGGAACTGTTCGAAAAATCCTATCGACCTTATCAGGCGAACAGTTTGACAGGTCGATTAGAAGAATCTGCTTGCCTTGATGGGTGATAAACCGAATACGGTCGATCATGGATTAGTTCTGCTTTCTTCTAAACGGTCTGTCCGAGCAACTCTAATTCAGCAGTGGCTTATCGCACACTCTTCGGGAGAACACGCTTTTCCACGATGGCGTCGTAGAGGCTTTTCTCCACGGTTGCTATGTCCGCGTTGCTGTCGAGCACGAGATTGGCGAAGCTTTTGCTCGGCAGCAAGTACTGCCGCGCCGCTGGTAGCACGGTATTCTGGTATTGCCACTGGATGAAATCCAAAGAGCGCCCACGCTCGGTGATGTCCCGCACTTTTCGGCGATGGAAACAGACTTCATCGGGAGCTTCTAAGTAGATGGACAGGTCGAAGTGCGGGCGCAGTTCCGCAAAATGCAGAGCTAGGATGCCTTCCACGATCAGCAGCGACTTGGGAGGAATGTGTTCCCTTCGGTCGCTTACGCGCAGGTGCTCCGCAAAGTTGTAGATGGGAGCCTCGATGGGCTTGCCTGCGGCATAGTCTCGGATATGGCTCTCCAGCAGCATCAGGTCGATTGCGTGGGGTGCGTCGTAGTTCTGCTTCGCTCGTTCCGCCAGTGGGAGATGGTTCATCTCAAGCGAGTAAACCTCCATCGAGATAACATGCCCATTGAGACGAGAGGCCACGCGCTTGCCCACCGTCGATTTACCGCTGCCGGACGCTCCGGCCAGTCCGACAATGAAAACCCCCTGTTTTCCAAGACCTTCGGTTGATTCGGGGTCGAGTTCCGCTACAGCCTGCATACTTTGATTGTAAGCAGAATCTTGGGAGAGCGTTCGCACCGAAGTTCACTCGAAAAGTCAGCCGCTTTGTTGGCGCGCGCATGAAAGCTTTAGCTGACGGCACGAACCGCGGCTTGCCCGGCACTGGCCCACAAGCTCGCACAACCCTCTAACGAACCGCTCCAGCGCAGGGACGCCGCAGCGTAAATTGGTCGCTGCTGGCGGCGAGGGTTAGCAACGTGATTTTCGCGAGCGTGCTGCGTGTTTTCATCGCCGTGGCCAGCGCGTACCTCATTCTTGCCAACTGATCGCACTTCATCACTGCGACATCCAGGTTCACATCTCAGTGGCTCACCCCTGCGGAGCCATGCGGAATCACGACCGCCATCCTTCGGCACGGTTATCCCCACTTTCCCCAGTCCCGTCGAGCGTGTTCACTCGCACCTTCGCTGTTTGAAGACTTTTGTTCTCAAGGCCAAGCCAACGACTCTAGAAAGACCTTGTGCGCAAAAGAGCCGGCAAGCTACCAAAAGCGAGTTGACGAAGGTCGTTAGGAGCATCGCTCCTGGTATTCGCTAGCGGAACCGCACGGTGGGTTCGAACCTTACGTTCTCCTGCTTTCCGCTTCCATGCCTCATACTTACATCCAAAATCCTCACGCGAAATCGTTGACCATCTTAAGGATTCCGAGTTGAAACAATTTTTAACAGTCATGCTGCTGGTGTTCGCTTTGTGTGGGAGCGCCGCAGTTTGGCAAGTTATGGCCGCCGAAACCACGCCTGCTTTGCGAACCAAAGAAGTCCCTTTGCTCGAAATCGTTCACCCGCACGCTGACCCATTCCAGCAGTTTCCGGAGTCTTTCCCGCTGCAAGTCGCGGTATTCTGGACCAACCCCGGTCCCAGTCCGGAGAATCCTCTCCCGCTCGTCCATTCTCTGAAAGAGATGGGCATTCCTTTTTTTATCACGCGGGATCTTTCGCAAGCCCTCCGCCATCACCTCGTCATCCTCTATCCGAGCGTCGATTCGCACACTTTTACCCAGTTCCAGGCCGACCAGCTGACCACGTTTGTGCGGCAGGGTGGATTTATCTTCGCCCAGAACGTTTTCTGGGGAGGCCTCCAGAATCTATTCGGTTTTCGCAGTTTTGCTCCCTCGCGAAAACGGTATCACTTAGCATTTTCCGCAACAAAAGATCCCGTCACGAAGTATCTCAATCGCCCCGAGGAGCGCGAAACTCAACTTGGGAGCGATCACTTCCCCGAAATTATCTGGAGCAATGGGTACGTACCACGCGCGGGCTCTGAAGTGGTGGCACAGTTCGACGACGGGAGTGCGGCTCTGCTGACCAACTCCGTTGGCAAAGGGAAGGTGTATCTCCTGGGACTGAGTTTGCTTGATGTCGTTTTACGCAATCAGAACAATCGCGACTACGAAGCCCAGCGCCACTATGTGAATTCATTTGAACCCGGCGCGGACGTTTGGCTATTGATCCTGAGGGCGTGGTACGAATCCTATGGCACAGATTGGGTCCGCCTCGCCACTATTCCCGGAGGCAAGCGCTCGGCCTTGTTACTCTCTCACGATGTGGATTGGGAAAACTCATTTGCTCCGGGCCTCGACTTTGCTCGCGTTGAGAAGGCGAACCAGGCCAGCAGTACCTTCTTCGTCCAGACTAAATATGTCGACGACGCCAACAGCAAAGCTTACTTTTTCGCGCCGAAACTCGATATTCTTCGGCGACTGAAAGCAGGCGGTTCGACCGTGGGCAGCCATTCCATAATCCATTCGCGAGGCTTCAATAAGTTCGAGCTGGGCTCGGGTCATGAAACTTATTCCAGTTATCAACCTCGTGGGCTCGGGTTCGACACTGCCTCGGGTGCCACTGTCTTTGGCGAAGTTCGAGTCAGCAAGGAATTGCTGGATGGAGAAATTCCGGGTCAGGATACGACATTCTTCCGCGCCGGGCACCTCCGCGTTCCGGTTTCCCTGCCGGAAGCGCTTGAGCGCTCCGGATATCACTTCGACTCATCATTTACCGCCGACGATGTTCTTTCCAACTTCCCGTTTGCGCTCCCTCGCGATCTTGGGTTCGAGGAGGACAGCGAAATCTATGAATTTCCGGTCACCATTGAAGACGAAGAGTCTCCCGGCTTCGCCCAACGAGTGCCCCAGGCATTGCAGGTGATCCTCGCCAACGCCGAAAACGGAGCCGTGAGTGTAGTGTTAATTCATTCCAATGAATCCGTCCTGAAAGCGGCCGCCGAACAAGATTTACTTCGTCAGCTCCCTTCTGACATTGTCAAAACTGACATGCTGACTTTTGCAAGATTCTGGCGCGCTCGCGACCGTCTCCAATGGAGCCTGACCGCGACCTCCGTACCCACAGAAGCCGTGTTGCAAGTAAAGTCTGATGAGCCTGTGGTCGGTCTTACCTTCGAATTCCAGCGTGCGATAGCCACCGTCACCGGCGGCGCGACCATGTTCCCGGATAATCGGCACGTCGTCTTGCCAGAACTCGCACCCGGCCACAGCGTTTCAATCCACATCGACTATCTGCACTAACCTCGGCTCTGGCGATTGACAAAATCGGAACACGAAGGTGCCACCGCACCTAAGCCCCGGGAAACTTGCGTAACTACTCTCGGAACCATATTAAGGCCATACTCATAATCACTAAGTAACAAGGACAAAGCAATGACGGTGTGTTGCTGCGTTCAGGCCTCGCTCTGATGGTCGCGTTTCTCCCATAAATGGATTCACTTGCTGATTGAAACTGGAGTCGCGAGCGGCAATGCTGGCTTCGGATCGAGCGGACCACAATTCGCTGGAGTTTTGTCGTGAAGGTGTCTGAAAACAGGTTCATTCGTGAACTGCCCAAGCTGTCCCTCAGGACCGTCACCGCAGCGTTGTTGCTGGTCGGTTTCGTGCACCCTCTCTCCGCGCAAACGACCGAAGACTGGCAGGCACAAGTTCGCAGCGATGTCGAGAGTCAGCATATCGATGCCGCTCTTGCCATCGTCGACCATCGTTTGGCGGGCGAACCCGAGGACTGGGAAGCTCACGGTTGGCACGCGCGATTGCTGGCCTGGAAAGGCCGCTGGTCCGAAGCCGAAGCCGAATACAGAGTTGTCGTCGACAAAGTCCCCAGTGACACCGAAATTTTGACGGGTCTCTCCGACGTCCTCCTCTGGCAGAAGAAATATATCGAAGCACTACAGACTCTGGACCAGGCGAGAAAGATCTCTCCCTCGGATCCTGAGATTCTGTCCCGCCGCGGTCGCGTTTTGGCATTGTTGGACCGTACGACGGAAGCGCGCTCGGAATATCAACAGACGCTTCTATTCGATACTCAAAATACGGATGCGAGAACAGGCCTCGATAGCCTGCGCGAAAATACTAAACACGAACTACGCATTGGCGAAGACGTCGATATCTTCAATTACGCGACCGCCGGCCAGATCCAGGGCGTCAGCCTCAACTCCCGCTGGAACCAGCGATGGTCAACCGTGTTCGGCGTCAGCACTTATCAAAGGTTTGGCCAGGACGCCGTCAAGTTTCTCGCCAGCACCGCCTTCCACTTTACTGCGCGGGACTGGTTCACCGTGGGTAGCGCCTTTGCCAACAGTCAGAGTGTAGTGCCCACTAACGAAGCCTTCTTCGAGTACGGCCACGCCTTCCGAATCGAACAGCGTTGGTTCAAAGGACTGGAGACTTCGTATCAGCAACATTGGTTCTGGTATCAGGGCGCGCACGTCCTGACCCTGAACACAAGCCAGATTATCTACCTTCCCCACGAATGGACTTGGTCACTGAACGTGACTGGCGCTCGCACCGGGTTCGTCGGTACTCCCGTCGACTGGACGCCATCTGGCTGGACCAAACTAGGCTTCCCGCTGCAACGTTGCCTCACCGGCAACGTTTTCTTCGGCGTGGGCAGCGAAAATTTTGCTCAAATCGATCAGATCGAACGCTTTTCTGCCCATACTTTCGGCTCCGGTCTGCGCTACCGGTTCGCCGCCCGCCAGGACATCACGGGCTATGTGGCTCGCCAATATCGCACCCAGGGTCAAATCGATACCAGTTTCGGACTGAGTTATGGGATCCGTTTCTAAAGGAATCGAAAAGCTCGGGGCCGCTGGGTTGGTGCTGGAAGCGATTCTGGTCTCACTACTCGGAATCTTTCTCCTCATCGGATTCATCGTGCTGCGGCGCTGGTACCGCGGCCGATATTTTCAGAAGAGAAATCAGCGCACCGTTGCCTTGCGCTCCCAATGGAACGACATTCTCTCCGGCAAGATCCTCGCCGAGGACTGGCGCTTCGATGCGCTCGACTGCGACATCGTTGAATCCATTTTGCTCGATAGCATCGAGACGTCGCCGGCTGAAGAATTGCCCCCGCTGCTGGATTGCCTTCGCGTCAGCGGGTTACTCGATATGCGTATTTACGAAGCCCGAACATCGCGCGGATTGAAACAACGAACCGCGCTGCTGGCTTTGGGGCGAACTCGCGCCATGGAAGCAATTCCTGCTCTGGCCGCAGGATTGGATTCGCATTTGCGCGAAACTCGTATCGCCGCTGTTCGTGGCCTCGGCCGCACCGCGCGCATGGAAGCCGCCATCCCAATTCTCGATCGCATCGTCACCGGCCGATTCGATGCGCCCGAACGTTCTTTGAAAAACGCCTTGGTAAATTGTTGCCGGTCCTACCCCGAGGTACTGGTCAACTACGTTGAGCAAACGCAGGGACCGGTTCGTGAGTTGCTGGCACGCGTGCTCGGCGAGCTGGCATCCCCTGAACTCGGGGAGGAGTTACTCGTCCTGGCCTCGGATGTTTTGCCAGAAGTGCGTGCGTCCGCTGCCCGCGCTCTCGGCAATACGAACTCCTCCTATACACTTCCGGCGCTCCACACTTTGGCCACCGATCCAGAATGGTTTGTTCGTCTGCGGGCTGTAGTGGCGCTTGGACAAATTGAAAACATCGGCAAAATCAGAATTTTGCTGCGCTCCGTCTGCGATGCCAACCGCCACGTGCGTCAGCGCGCAGCGTGGGCACTCGCGCGGATGGAGCCGCAACTCGATCAGATCCTCGAAGATGTGGTAGCTACCAAAGACGATTACGCCCTGCAGGCATTTGTCTCTGAACTCGAGCGGTCCGGCGCTATCGAGAAAATCGTCAGCAGCTTTGCTGGCGCCGGTCATCACTCCGCCGAAACCGCGTTGATGGAAGTTGTTGCGGAAGCGAGAAAACGAGTGGAACTCACCGGCAAGGCCGTGGCAGCCGCGGCCGGGTCGCTCTGACCGTGCATTTTCTCGCCATCTCGAACGATACCCTGTTCATCTATTACGCGCTATCCAACGTTATTTACCTTGGACTGCTGATTGTTGCGATCGTCAAGAACGTCCGCCATCGTCATCGTCTCGGGAGTCAGCGCCTGGAGTTGGTGAAAGCTTCACCCTTCACGCCGCCCATCACTCTCATCGTTCCTGCGCACAACGAAGAACGCTCAATCGTCGGCAGTGTCGGAGCGCTGCTCGGACTGGAATATCCTAGCCTCGAGGTCATCGTCGTCAATGATGGATCGGACGACGCTACCATGGAAAAACTGGGGCAGGCCTATCAGCTTCAGACCGCCCGCATCCTCTATATTGCCGACATTGAGACTGCGCCCCTCCACGCGATCTATCGCAGTCGGCTCGATCCGCGCCTGTTCGTCCTCGACAAAGAAGCCGCCGGCTGTAAAGCCGATGCCATCAATGCAGGAATCAACGCCGCCACCAGCCCTTATATTTGTGTGGTCGACGCCGACTCAATTCTCGAAAAAGAATCTCTCATCCGAATCATGGCGGGAGTATTTGCCGATCCCGGTCGTGTCGTGGCCGTGGGCGGTATCGTGCGCGTCTTGAACGGCTCCCGCGTCGTGAACAATCAGATTGAGGAAGTGCGTCTTCCAAAAAGTCCGATCGAAGTTATGCAGGTCATCGAATATTTGCGCGCCTTCCTGGTCGGCCGCGAAGCCTGGGCAGGCTTTAACATGCTCCCCATAATTTCCGGTGCGTTCGGGGTTTTTCAGCGCGACCTAGTCCTGCAGGTCGGGGGTTTTCGCACTCACGCGGTCGGAGAAGATCTCGATCTCGTCATTCGCATGCACCGACGCCTGCGCGAAGAACACCGCGCTTACCACATCGACTTTATTCCCGATCCCACTTGCTGGACTGAAGTACCCAACGACCTGAAGTCGCTCGCCCGGCAGCGCGCTCGCTGGCACAAGGGTCTCATCGACACCCTTTGGCCGAATCGCGACATGCTCTTCCGCGCCCGCTACGGACGTGTCGGCTGGTTGATTCTGCCTTACATGTGGATTTTCGAATTCTTCGCGCCCATCATCGAAGTCGTCGGATACACCACCATCATCCTCGCCCTGATCTCAGGAGTGCTGAGCAAGTCATTCTTCCTGCAATTCCTGTTGTTCGGCTACGCCTTCGCCACGTTGCTTTCCATCGGTTCGGTACTGCTCGAAGAAATGACCTTCCGCCGCTACAGCGACTGGCGCGAGGTTGCGCGTTTGCTGATCTACTGCCTTTTCGAACACTTCCCCTACCGCCAACTCACGATGGTCTGGCGTCTCCAAGGCATTTGGCAATACCTCCGCGGAGACCTCCAATGGCGATCAATAAAAAGAGTGGGAATCTCTACCAACCCAGTCGCTTGACACGCGATCTGGCTGGGTGGGCGTCCGCATCGCGCTTCTCGCGGGAACTGCGAGTGTAACTCGGCGCAGCGCCACATTGGCGGCTTTGCCAGCGAAATCGTGAAGCACAGTCTCGGTTTGAGCTTTCGCAGCAACAATCAGCGGCAACAGGGAAAGCGGAACGGTTAGAGCACAGAAGGCTCTTCGTCTTCACGCGTTCGCGGCCCCGCTCAACACGAAGACTGCTGCATTTCTACTCAGGAAAAGGGAGTAAGCACCAGTGCGTGAAAGAAACTGTACCTCTCCTGCTCCCGAGCCTTAATCAATTGTTCCATCTGTTCAAAGTTGAACAGACACAGGCTCCACACCGTTGTAAGTTATTTTTCACTTACTAACTGGCTAGACAAGCGAGGAGTACGTCTGTGACAGCTGGGGTTTTAAAGGAACGTAGGGCCCCACTGTCGTTACGATTTGCTTGGGGCGTAACGGCGGTTCCTCTCTTCCTTTAACGTCCACTACACTCTCGGCTTATGGGGTGTGGGTACTTCTAATTCTTGTAAGTATAAGGGTTTGCCAGAAAGCGCGTAAGGCAACTCCAGGACTTGGCATATTCGTTCGGGAGATGAGGAGCGGCATGAAGTTGCCTTTCGATCGATGTGGGTTTTCCCGAAGAGGAACTGTTCAATGGATATGATGGAAGTGATGGAGTATGTCCGAGGCGACCTTCGAGCGCGGCCCGACAGTCACTTTTCGGAGGTCTACTTCCGAATCCTTAAACGCGGAGCCAGCAGCACCGAGGTTCATACCGCTCTCTATGAAATGCTGAAGCGGGATGAGGTCAAGATCGAAGAGGGCAGGTGGCGGCTGGTTGCTCCCGTGGAGCGCCGAAGGGCATCCTGATGCAGCATACCGCGCCAAGGATTTTTCTGTCTAATTAAAATCCCGAATGCCCGCCCGGAAAACGATCAATCTCGAAGAAGTTCTGGCGTCGCTGGCCACGTCCTGCTCAAACTGCGGTTACCAGATTCCGCCGGCAGAACTGCGCCGTATCAATTCCACGCAAAATACTTTGCCCGAACTGCGGAGTCACTTTCACCACGGTCGCGTCGACCTGAATCGCTCAACTGAAAAACACCCAACCCTGATGAGAGAGGTCCCAATTAGAAGTATGATTCGCAGTCTTGCGCCGATAATTGTTTCAAGCAATTCCTCACCCTTCGCCTAGGCTGTTTCCAAACCGTCGATGCGCTTCAACGCCACCACTCGGAGCGAATCTCCCGGCCCTGAACAACCTCAGACGGGGTGCCGGGTTCGGGGGACCAGAGCTTGAGAGCTTTGGCTGCGAACACATTCTCGATCGGCTGCTTCCAATGATGGAGCGCAAGATCAAAGAGGCCCCAGTGGACCGGCATGAGCAAGCCGTGGCCGCCCAAAGCGAGAAAGCTGCGAACGGCTCCTTCCGGGCCCATGTGTATGTCGGCCCAGAGGGGATCTGAAGCACCGATTTCGAGCATGACGACATCGAATGGGCCGAAACTCTCGCCGATATCGCGGAATCCATACCATTCCCCGGAGTCGGCGCCGTAATAGACGCGGTGACTCATCCCGGTGAAAGCGAACGATGCCCACAGCGTCTCAAAACGACGGAAGAGGCTGCGCCCGGAGAAGTGCCGGGCTGGCAACGCGCTTACGGTCAGCGATCCGACCTTTACATTCTCTGTCCAGTTGAGTTCCGTGCAGCGGCTCGGATCAACGCCGAGGCTTTTCAGGATGGCGCCTACACCGAGAGGGGTGATCCAGCGCGCCGGCCGCAGAGCGTCCATTTGAGCAAGATGCTTCACGGTGCCCGCTCCGAGATGATCGTAGTGATCGTGGGAAATAAGCACCGCGTCGATCACAGGCAAATCGTCAAGCGCGAGAGGTGGCGGGAAGAAGCGCTTTGGACCGGCCCACCGTACCGGACCCGCGCGTTGGTCCCAAATCGGATCAATGAGTACGCGCACCCCATCAATTTCCACCAAGGAGGTGGAGTGACCGAACCAGGTAATGCGCAGTCCGGATTGTGGGCTTGTTGCATAAACTCGTGGATCGGTGTGAAACGGGCCGAGCGAATGCCGGGGCGACCTCGCCGCTGCTCCGAAAAAGAAACGCGGACCCATTTTGAACATGAGCGAGAGCCCGCCCACCTTGGTGGGTACCGGGTTGATGTAGCGGTTACCATCCCGCTTGGCTGGAGAAAGGACCATCGTTATTCGATGGTGGATCGCACATCGGGATTCCTGGAATCAACGACCTTGGACGAGAAGCCGACATGCGGTCTCAGCGAAACTGACGAGCTTCATCCATTGGCTAAGGAAAGCTGAAAATTCACAGAGAGACCGCTAATGAAGAAGAGAAACAACAGCTGATGCCTGAGATTCGCAGGCGCAGATTTATTAGCCGGCAACTCGATCCACAAGAAGACGACGTTTCGACCCCCCGGGATCCGGCGTTCGAGTGTTATCGCTGCCCGAACTCGAACTGCCGGACATCATCAGAACGTCGCAGGTAGGTGCAGCAGTGGACTTGAGTTTCCTCTCAAACTAGCTATCGCTAGTCAGTGCGCTGACCCCAAATGGCCACGCTCCCAGCGCCGAACGCCCAAACATCGGGCGACTTGAGAAGTCGGGGGGCTTCGTCAAGCCAGTCCGCGCCGAGCTCTTCGGATTCGATCATTCGCTCGCGCATCTGCTCGGCGGTCAGAGAAAAAACTTCGGCAACCGGCGAGCCTCCTTGCAGCACGGAAAAGTCGCCTTCGCCACCGACCTGCCGAAGGCCCATTCCCGCCACCAGGCCCGGCAAAGAGCGCGCCCAGAAGCAATCGCATCCGGACGCTCTTACGATGTTCCCGGTCAATGCAACCATGAAATCAACGTAGAGCTGTGAGGTTGACCTATGAACCGGGAAGAAGTCCACCTCTTCCAGCATCCACCATCCACCTGGGCGTAATACGTCGACCATCCGACGTATTGCCAGCTCCGACTTCCGAAGATGGTGGAGCAGCCAGCGAGAGTGTACGAAGTCAAAGCCACTCTCCGGCAGGCTGTCGACTGTGATGTCATGTTTTATCGCCTCAAAGTTCGGCCGGTTCATATCCCGGAACAACTGGATATTAATGTCGGTGGCAACAACTCAGCCGGTCGGCCCGACCTGCTCGCACAGCCATGCTGCCACCGAATTACTTGATCGCTTTTCGCAGGGGACCCAATACCTAATAAAGGAACCAGCGACGGTGACTGACGCAATATGCGGGTAGAGAACAAATTTCAGACTTGGGCATGGTGGGTATGCCAGCGTCGTTGAAGGAGAGGTTGTTGGCAAGTGGGCATGTCTTTCGGAGAAGATGGCGGCCGACAAAGGAGAGGTTGGTTGGCCGGCGGGCATGTCTTTCCAAAAAGATGGCGGCCGACAGTGGCGTTCGCAGCGTTGGCCATAGCGGCATTCGGCGTGAGTTGCAAAGGGTTCTTCGTTACTCCGACACTCGATTCGATTTCCCTTCAGCCTCCAAGCCCTTCGGTCCAAGTTGGCGAAACCGAGGACCTGCAAGCGTGGGGAACTTATAGCGACGAATCCAGGTCGCAGATCACGAGCGGCGTTGTTTGGTCGAGCAGCGACATCAGCACCGTATCGATCGACTCCAGTTCAGGCGTGATCACTGGAGAGGGCAATGGCGGCACAGCAACGATAACAGCTGCCGCGCAGGGTCTCAGCGCCACAGCAACAGCAACTTCCTATCTCGGCAGCATCAGCAATTTCGAGGTCTGCAAAGGTACATTTAACACAGGTACTTGCCCTATTTCTACCTGGAGTACAGGGGATGGTACAGACGCGACCTTCTATGCGACAGGTATTTACAATGGCAACTCCATCGACCTCACCACATCGTCAACCTGGAGTTCGTCGGACTCGACATATGTTTACTGCGATAACAGCTCTTCGCCAGCCACGTGCTATGCGGAAAGTGATGCGTCGGGATCCTATACCATTACCGTAACGTACGGAAGCAGCTATTCTGCAACGTTTACCATTAGCGTAAACTAGGGTTCGCTTTAGCTGAAATAGAACTCTACACGAGCATATCCGCAATCATTCTAGGCTGACGCTAAGGAAAACCGAAATGTTCACCCTCGCGCGAGCTGTTTCGTTGGCTCCGTTGTTCGCAGCAATTTAGCCTGTGCACAAGCCCAAACGATCCCGCTAAGAACGGCCCCAAGCAATGCCTTGGGCGCTTACCCGACGCACTAGCTCACGAGGCTATTCAAGCTGATACGCCGGCCCGACCTCGACTATTGAGCGAGACTTCCACAGAAGCGTAATCGCCGCGGGTTTTCTTAGCCCGCTAAATAATGGAACTCGAAACGAGGTTCTCTGCAATTCTGAGCGAGAAAGGGAGTTGTCGTTTATCGACTGCTCCAAGGCGATGGGTATAGACCGCCAACCCGTCATCGAAGCGGAGTTCCCAGACCCCGCTGAACAGGCAGTGGCCCTGCTGGAGGCTTTTCACGGCGACATTCGCGAGGCGGAGTTGTTTGCGGCCATCAATGTCGCTTCTGCCCGTAATGAGGGAGATCGACACTACTGGTCCCGCGTGAAGGTGCGGATATCGAAAGGGACTGACTAACCTGGCGTCCTCTGAGAAGGGCGAACTTGACGAATCTTTACGCATGTACGAATCAAGGATCGAGCCGCGAAAGAGGAATGGCATGAGAAAGACATTTTATACGTCAAGCGCGAAGCAGCACGCAGACCCAATTTCTCCTGTGCCGCGGCGGTTCCTCGGCAAACCTGGGTGCAAAGGCTCGTAACATCTTTGCACCCAGTTTGTCAGCCACAGGCTTTCGTCGTCGCCTCGTCGTCAACTCATCTGCCTTAGGCGTTGCTCAAGTCGCGGATGTTTCTTATCGCGAAGTAGGGGGGTCTATGTCAAGGTTTCGTCACACCAATTCGTTTCTGCTGTCAATCGTCTCGATTCTGGCGTTTCCCTCTCATTGTTTTGGCGCATCCGATCGCATAACAGCCCCAATCGTTTCCTCCGAAATGGTGAGACTAGCCAGCGGTGTGCCACTTAAAGCACAATCCCAATTCGACCGAGGGCCCGTTGACCCCTCTCTGAAACTCAGCTACATGACACTGCTCGCGGTACCTTCAACCGGCCAACGGAAAGCCATTGACCGACTTCTTGCCGGGCAGCAGGACCCGCAATCGCCGCTCTACCACAAATGGCTGACGCCTGCGCAATATGCCGAGCGCTTTGGTCTCAGCTCGAATGACATCCGGAAGATTGTTCTCTGGCTCGAGTCACAGGGTTTCACCGTCCTCGACGTTGCTCATGCTCGTGACTTTGTCGTATTCAGCGGCACCGCGGGACAGGTTGAGAGTGCGTTTGTTACTCCAATTCACAAGTTCCAAGTCGACGGAGAGCTGCACTTCTCGAATACCGCCCCGCCCTCGATTCCCGCCGCACTGTCAGGTATCGTGATGGGGGTCCGAGGACTGAGCAATTTCAGGCCAAAGTCCCAGGCAGTTCATTCCAGACCTGGATACACGTTACCCGTCACTGGGGGAAACGCCTATTTTCTTGCTCCCGGCGACATCGCGACGATCTACGATATCGGCCCGCTCTACTCGGCGGGCGTCGACGGAACCGGGCAGACGCTTGCAGTCATGGGCCAGACGGATGTCTATTTTGCCGATCTCGATGACTTCCGCAATTACTTTGGGCTTCAACGCTTTACTTGTACGAGCAACTCCAGCGATGTCATCACTGCGTGCAGCGCGACGAATTTCAAGTATGTACTGGTAAACAGCGACCCCGGTACCCCCAGCACAGACGATCTGGCGGAAGCGGACATCGATATCGAATGGTCCGGTGCGGTGGCGCGCAATGCACAAATCGTTTATGTCAATGCCCCTGACCCGAACGGCAATGGTGTTTGGGATGCCTGGTACTATGCGGTCGACAATAACGTGTCGCCGGTCATCACGATGAGCTATGGCCAGTGCGAACTCATGGAAGCAGAAGACGGATCCTCGGGTGAAGGAACCTTCAGTTCTGATGAAGCAGAGTTGAAGCAAGCGAACAGCGAAGGCATCACTTTCATGAATTCGAGCGGTGATGATGGTGCCGCGGAGTGCGACTATCAGTCGAACTATCCGACCGGTGGGTATGCGGTCAGCTATCCGGCCAGCAGCCCTGAGGTGACAGGCGTTGGCGGCACGCTGATTCCGTACACCAACTACATCGGTACGTACTGGAGTTCGAGCAACCACGCCAACGGCGGTTCCGCACTTCAATATATCCCGGAGGACGGCTGGAACGACGCGCAGGAATGGAGCGAATACTGTACCGCTTTTCCGAGCGACTCGACCTGCACTTCTAATCCCGGACTTTCTTCCTGGGCCACAGCTCAAGAAACCTATATTGGGGTTGTTGCCGGCGGTGGCGGACTCAGTAACTGCGTGACAGAAGCTGGAGGCGTCTGTGCTACGCCCCCTGGCGGAGGGTTCCCGCAACCGAATTGGCAATCTGGCCTGGTAGTTCCGGGCCAGTCCACCGCTGTACGCTTTTCCCCTGATGTGTCGCTGCTCGCATCCGTGTACTGGCCTGGCTATATCGTCTGCACTCCGATCGAAGAAGTCGAGAGCGGCAGCAATGACACAACCAGCGTTTGTGCCAATGGGATTGCAAACGATCTCAACACCTACCAAGCAACGTTCGGGGGCACCTCCATCCCGACCCCAATCTTTGCCGGCATCGTAACCCTAATCAACCACTACCTGGTAAAGAACGGCGTTGGTGCAGCTGGCTTAGGCAACATTAACCCGAACCTCTACAAGATGGCTGCGGCAAGTCCCGACGCGTTTCACAAAATCACGAGCGGGTCGAACGGCGTCTACTGTCAGGCCGGTACGCCGGCAAACCAGCCGAGTGCGCTGCAATGTCCGTCCAACGGATTCTTGGGCTTTGATGCCTCGAACTATGACACCAACACCGGGTACAACCTGGTCAGCGGCCTCGGTTCCGTAGACGCCAATAATCTGGCAACCAATTGGTCTGGAAGCCCGGGCGCGTCAGACTACTCGATCTCGGCGAATCCCGCCAGCGTCACTGTTTTGGCAGGACAATCTGGTACGTCGACAATCACCGTCAGTGCCACCAATGGGTTCAGCGGCACGGTCAATTTGTCGTGCAGCGTTTCATCCTCGACCGCAAAGATGGGTTGCTCGCTGAGCCCGTCATCGGTCTCTCTGAGTTCCACCTCGACCAGCGCTACGGCGACGCTGACTGTTACAACGACAAGCTCGAGTGCAAGGATCGGCACTGCCGCTTCTGAAAGCCACGATCGTACTAACTGGCTCCAGGGGAGTTTGGGCTTGCTGGCTTGTGTTGGGCTGTTCGGTTTTCCCAGGCGAGCCCGCTATCGCAGGTCGGGGCTCTCGTTGCTCTTGCTCAGTATTCTTGCTTTCAGTGTCAGTTGTGGAGGAGGTGGCGGCAGTGGTGGGACTCCACAGGGCAGCTATACGGCGACCGTGACGGGAACAAGCGGAAGCCAGACGCACACGGCAACAGTTTCTGTCAGCGTTCAATAGAGGAAAGGCTCATGGCAGAGAAAACGATTCCCGTAGCTCGGCTAAAGCAGCTCATCAACCAAGAAGGAAAAGAAATCAACGAAGCTGAGGCGCAAGCGCGGCTCGGCGATCGATTCTATGCGGAGGCGTTCGGCTACGGAACGGAAATCAAGCCGGAAGAACAGCAAAGACTCTCTGAAATCGCAGATGAGTGGCTAAACTCGACGTAGACCTTTACGCCACTCACCTGCACCTGTATTTCAGATCTCACTCACATTCGACGTGCCGGCACAGTGTGCAGGCAACTGTCGCCGAACGGCTGGGCTAAAATCTATGAACCAAATAGCATGTTCGCCGATTATCACGAGATCACTGAAATGCCGGATGCACTGGACATCGAGGTACTTTTCTAATTCTAATGAACAGCACTGTTGCCCAACAGGTCGAGAAATGGCACGCCGAGCATGCGGCGTTGTTGTCGGAGATATCCACCAAACTTAGGACGACGTCCGTACAACCGTTGGATGATTCCTTCTGCGAAGTCACCGGTGGGCGAGCTAAAGTCTAGTCGAGATGCTATGAAGAGGGACCGACTGGCTGAGAGACTCGACTTGTCTAAGTTCATAAGCCTCATCCGTATATCCTGGGCACCGCCTGGGACATAGCATTGATGCCTCCACAGCCGCGCTGCTCGCTGAATTCTAGGGACTCCGGCACACTCTGCTCCTTCTGCTTCTCTTGACGGTTTATTCGGAAGACAGCCTTCTGGCTGATCCTCGCTTCCCAAAAAAATGGAACTATCAATCTCCATCTAGGCAATTCGGAACAAGAGTCGATCGTTCGAACTCTCGAGAATCGGGAAGGAGTGCGGCTGCCTCGTCCTCGCCCTCATTCTATGACTTTGGCCGGCAAAACCACGAAGTCTCCTGACTTCCCAGATCCCTCCGAACAAGCTGCCGCGATCCTGGAAATTTGTCAAGATGACATTTGCTATGCCAGAGCGATTGCCATGACGAACGTCAGATTCGCACGGACCCGCGACGACCTTCTTTTTTGGTCCAGGGTCGAGGAAGTGCTGTCTCGGGGCGGAGTCAATTGCGCAACCCCGAAACCACGAATGCATATGCGATCCCGGAGCTGAGAGGACTGTGACTGCTGGGCATCGCAGAGAAGGGACAGTGAGTCATCACCAGTTCCTCACAATGGAAGCGACCGCAAGCAATCCGCTGACGTACTCGCTGGTCGTGCAACAGGGAAAAAATTCATACGCGCGTAACTAAGTCAAAGTTTATGGAACCAACCGGCTCCGCCGAGGTAATTCATGTAAGCATGGTTTTTCGAGGATTCCTAATGACCTGTTCCTTCACAAGGACGATGTTGGCGTGTGCAATTTTGTTGATCCTAACCTTAACTGGCTGCGTGAACGCGACGCTGAGCTCCATCACGGTGACACCGGAGACGCCGTCTGTACAAGCGGGCAAAACTCAACAGATGACAGCCACCGGAACCTATAGTGACGGAAGCACGAAGACGATCACAAGTACGGTTGACTGGACCTCCTCTGATACAGGCGAAGCGACGGTCTCAAGCGCTGGGCTGGTCACCGGGGTGGCCCCAGGAACGGTGACGGTGACAGCGGCGCTAGACGACCTCAGTGGCGCCACGAGTGTCACGATCACCATCGCAAACCTGGCATCCATCGCCGTTACTCCAAACAATGCGTCTATCCTGTCAGATGGCTCTCAGCAATTCACGGCGATCGGCACATTGGACAACGGCTCTACCGTGAACATTACCGACGAAGTAACCTGGAACTCGTCCGATACCAGTGTGGCCACGATCAATAGCAGTGGTCTCGCGACGGCGGTGGCCACCGGAACCACTAACATCACCGCGACCTCTGGCAGCATCACCAGCAACACGGCAGTGTTGAACGTGGACTAAGCCATACTCGATCCCACGGATGTTACCGGCATGGCTCGATCTCCTGGTTGGTTCCCTCTAGCGATCGAACGTCCTTAGGTTTCAGTGCGCGGGCTTCTGGGGTCTACTCCTCCCGACGAGCCCTGGCCGTCTACTCGCAAACTGCCAACCGACCGAACCGATCGTCCTGCAAAAATGGAACTCTCCAACCGCGTCTGCGCAATTTGGTATAAAGGGGCGCGGCAGCCGCGTCATCGGCCTTCATCCCGTGAGTGTCGATGACAAATTTGAACCGTGGCATAGAAGCGGCCATGGACTGCCGTTCCCTGGCAAGGGAACTCCCGAACGCGAGCGGGTGCAAACCACACTCCTGTCTGCACCCGGCGCGTCAGGGGAGAGACGACCAGTCGCGCGAACTGTTGTCGCCGCGCTAGGTCGGCCATAAATCGGCGCAAGAATTCAATCCCTACGCGATCCTTCCACTGCAGAGTTCAAGTCGATGAAGCACTTTGAGAAATGATCGAATGGCATCGCAAGAATGTGCCGACAAGGAGATGAACGTGCTCGCGGTAAATGAACTCTCTCCTCGAGCATTCGCGGCGGCTCGTGCAGCGAACAAAGCGTCTGGGGGTCAACTTGTTTATCGGTTTTCACCGGGTGGCAATCGCATGCTGGTGCGCGCCCCTAGATAATCCGCTCATACCGCTGTGCAGGAATCTGGTTCAGCCCTACTTCCTGTTCTCGGGTCCAAAATTGTGCCGGGTGTGCTGACAGGCACGAAATATCGCTAAATCCCATTAAACGCCACTACCGTCTTCAACCCGAACTCTCAAGTCCCTAAAAGTTTTTGGGAACCTTTTTTCCCCAAATTCGCAATTAGCAAGAAGGAGGGGCGTAGCGCTGCCGGTACGAGACTGCGTATTCACGAGGGCACCGTTGAAGGTACGGAGATCGGAAATAGCTTCTGCCCGCAGAACGACGTGATGAGAATGCGCACAGACCCACTCCGAGAGGGGCTGCGCCTTGGCATTTCAGTTGATTAGAGCTGGTTTCGATGGTTACGGTTCCCCGCCGTGGCCGGGATTCGCTCGCGGTTCAAACCTTCTTCTTCCAGGAGAATCTGTGAAACAACCTGTGCAAAAACTTTCCCTGCCATCGGCCTGTGTGGATGGTTCGCTAATCCGGCCACTGCGTGTAGCTTTCCTGTTGCTGGCAACCGCTCTGCTGCCCGGAATGCTTCTCCCCGCCTATGCGGCGGAGGGACAATCGATCGCCAACAATACACCGGCCTATGTTTCTTCCGCGGCGAACCTGGGCGCGGTGGATCGATCCCGGACCATCGTAGTCAGCATCTGGCTCCAGCCTCATAATCGGAGTCGACTGGATGCGCTTGCCCGGGATCTTTACGACCCCAATTCACCCAGCTATCGCCACTGGTTAAAGAATGCAGACATTGCGGCGCAGTTCGCCCCGACGACAGCGGAAGCGAAGACAGTGCAAAACTTTTTCGAGTCGAACAACTTGAAGGTCGTCATCGTCGGTCCCAACAACTTCTACGTTCGGGCACAAGGTACAGTCGCCAACGTCGAAAGTGCCTTTCATGTGCAGCTCAACAATTATCAGGTTGGCAGCCAGATCCTGCGATCGAACGCAGCCGATCCGTACATCGAAGGACCGGCAGCGGCGCTTGTCCAGGCTGTTTCCGGACTTGACGATGGCGCATTCCAACATCCCACGGTGCTTCAGCCGACCGGTCTGGCCCAGGGTTCAAGCTCGATCGCCGATCAGACGAAACTCCCAAAGACGGCTTCCGCGGCTGATTCCAGCTCCTTTGAGACTGCTTGCTTCCCTGGTCCGAAAACGGAGAAACACACGACTCAAGGAAGCTATCCAAAGGCCATCTACCAGGGCAATTCATACTCCTCCGGCTCTTTGGGCTGCGGATACTCACCATCGAACATATACGCCGCCTATAACCTGAACGGCCTGTATGCCGAAGGCTACAACGGTGCTGGGCAGACCATCGTCATCATTGACGCTTGCGGATCGCCAACGATCACGGACGACGCCAACACATTTTCGAAAAAGTTCGGGTTGCCCAAACTGACGGCGTCAAATTTCAGCATTATCAACTACCCTGGGCCATCGACTTGTGAGGGCTACTTTCCCGGGATCGAGGCGGACGTGGAATGGACACACGCCATTGCTCCCGGCGCGAGCCTTGACTTGCTAGTCCCTCCAACCGAACTTTCGGAGGACCTCGACGAAGCCATTTTGTACGCCGTGAATTACCAACTCGGCAACGTGATCTCCGGCAGCTACTACACTCCTGAGTTCTTCGTAGGCGAAACCGAAGCAAATAAAGAGAACCTCATTTCGGAAATCGCAGCGGTCGAAGGCATTGCAACCAACTTCGCCGGCGGCGAGTTTGTCGCACTTGACCTTCCCTGGCCGGTCAACGTGCCGGCCGACCTTCCCTATGCCACCGGGGTCGGCGGCGTGAGCCTGGCGCTCAACTCCGATGACTCGATCGCCTTCCAAACCGCATGGGAGAGTCATGCCAGCGTCCTGCTTGAAAGCGGCGCGATTTACGACCCTGCCCATGTTCCGCCCAGTAGCGACGGTTTTCTCTTCGGCGGAACCGGCGGACCGAGTGCATTTTTTCGGAAACCATGGTTCCAGAAGGGCGTGCCGGGCAAGTACCGCCAGGAGCCGGATATCGCATGGTTAGCGGATCCCTTCACCGGGGGCGTGATTATGGTCACCGACCCCGCGCAGTATCCGCCGCAGATCTGGTATGGAGACGGCGGTACGGAGTTGGCCACGCCCATGTTCTCCGCATTGTGGGCCATTGCCAACCAGGAGGCTCGGACGCCGCTCGGTCAGGCCGCTCCTTATTTGTATTCCATGACGTCGACCACGATTACCGATATCGTTCCTTACAGTTCCGCCGATAACGTCACTGCGGTCGTTCAAGAGTCGAGTTCATCAAGCCAACGCTTTGGTCCGGCTGCGACACTGTTCGTACAGGAACCAAAATTCGGCAGCAAGTTCTATAGCGCGCTTTGGGATAACCCCGACGGCGCAGAAGATACCACATGGGTGCTTTCGTTCGGCCAAGACTACTTCTTTAAAGCAAAAGTGGGCTGGGATGAAGTGACCGGTGTGGGCGTCCCGAGCGATGCCAAGGCGTTTGCAGATTGGTTCGCTCCACCCGCTAAGAAATAAGCGCCGAGTCGTGCCTCAAACAGCGCGTTGCGCACCACCATCGCTTTGACCAGCGATGAGGTACGCCGCAATGCCCGATTCCCCAACCAAATTGCAAGTAAACAGTCAATCTTTGGGAGGAAGCAATGTACCAGGAGAAAACAGGTTCGTGTCACTCAGCCCACGTCGACCGAATGAAGACGATAGGGATGATCCTTCTCTTTTTGACCCTAACCCTAGGTGCGGCTCTGCCCGCCACCGCCATCGACGGACAATTGGTTGCGCACAACACGCCCCCCTATGTGGCTTCGGCGAAGAACCTGGGGAGGGATGATCCTTCGAAAACCATCGAGGTCAGCCTCTGGCTGAACCTGCATAACCGTAGCGATATGGATGCGCTGGCGCGAGATTTGTATGATCGCACGTCGCCCAACTACCGTCACTGGCTTACGCGTTCGCAGATTGCCGCCCGGTTTGCGCCGACGGCAGAGGAAGCGAAAACGGTAGCGGAGTTTCTTGAATCACACAACTTGAAAGTGAAGATGGTAGGCGGCGAGAATTTCTTTGTGCGAGCACAGGGCACCGTGGGCGACGTTGAGAAAGCATTCCGCGTGCAACTCAACCATTACCAAGTGCAGAACAAAATCATCCGGGCGAATGCAAGTGACCCCTACGTGGAAGGAGCCGCTGGTCCGCTGGTAAGAGCGGTCTCGGGACTAGACTCCGGCGAGTACGAACATCCCGCAATCGCGCAGCCCACCGGTGCGGTCGCCGGAAGGCTGGACCTCACAAAACCAGCTTCGGCCGCCGATCCGAGTTTCTACTCTTCGAGCTGCTTCGATGTCGAGACGCAGCAGTTTTCGACCAACAATGACGGCGAGCTTCCGATCGGAACCTACACCGGCAACCACATCAATCTGCAAAGCCTGACGAGCGCAGGTTGCGGCTACACACCCGCTCCGATTCAGACTGCCTACAATCTGACCGGACTCTATGCTGAGGGATATACAGGAACGGGACAGACCATCGTGATTCTTGACTGGTGCGGTTCGTCGACCATTCAACACGATGCGAATGCATTTTCGAAAAAGTTTGGCTTGCCGCTGTTGACAGCGTCGAACTTCCAGATCATCTATACCCCGACCGAGAGTCAATGCATCAGCGAGGATCAGGTGGAAATCAACCTTGACGTCGAATGGGCTCATGCCATCGCTCCTGGCGCCAATATCGATCTCGTGGTTCCTCCCTCGGCGACCTTCCAGGATGTGGAAGAGGCCGAGTTTTATGCGGTGAATTATGCGCTCGGCAACTCCCTCTCCGGGAGTTATGGTTCGCCAGAAAGCGATACCTCAGCTTCGACGCTGGACACCGAAAACCTGATTTCGGAAATTGCCGCCGTATCGGGGATCTCGACCAACTTCTCTTCCGGTGACGACGGTGACTACACCGCGTTTGGGCTCGCAGCGACCGTGAATGCTCCGGCGGATTCGCCATGGGCCACGGGCGTGGGAGGAGTAAGCCTGGCATTGAATTCCGACAATTCGATCGCTTGGCAGGCGGGCTGGGGGAATAATGAAAGTCTGCTGGCCGAGTCTGGCGAAATATCCGATCCGCCGGTGCCGCAGTATTTCTACTTTGGCGCGGGAGGCGGGCCGAGCACCTGCGCGATGCAGGATGGCAGCGGAAACTGTCTCGCGGGCTTCCCGAAACCTGCATTCCAGAAAGGTCTACCTGGGGAATACCGGCAGGTTCCTGATATTGGGTGGCTGGCGGATCCGTTCACGGGCGCAGTGATCGCCATCACCATTCCGGGCCAGTCTCCTCCGTTAGCATGGCAAGTGTACGGAGGCACGAGCCTGGCTTGCCCGATGTTCTCCGCCCTATGGGCGATTGCGAATGAGGAAGCGGGAGCGCCTCTTGGCCAAGCCGCACAATATCTCTATTCGATGCCGGCAGGAGCCGTCACCGACATCCTACCGTTCCGCAGCGTCCACAATCTCAAGGCCTCGATCCAGGAGCCTACCGACACCAACCAGTACACTCCGAGTGAAGTGCTGGGCGGGATACCACCCGCGACGCCCGCGAAGTTTTTCAGCGCGCTATGGGACTACAGCGGTGGCTACAGCACCGCGCTTGGGCTCTCATTCGGAACCGATTGCACAGTATCCGCGAATGACGCGGGGACACTCTGCACCGATCCGTCTGCGCTGCACACGAAAGTGGGCTGGGACAACGTGACTGGTGTGGGAACCCCGAACGCGCAGGCATTTGCCGATTCGTTTGCGGCGGCGGGATCGAAGAAGTAGTACCTCAACGCCGAATGGCCTCCGCAGTTCCGCACGGACTGCGGAGGTCGGTCTTGCTTAAGTCACCTCTACGTCGAAATTGACGCTTTACCGAAAATCGTGGAACTGACTTGACCCTTCACGACAAATCCCAGTGCAAGGCTTTCCTCGACCCTTCCCCAGCCTTGTCGGAGAGCCTTCGAGATCGCCGCTCAAGGGGTTCGTTGCCGACCTCGCGGTGATCTTGAAGGCTACTAAAGATGAGCGAAACAGATGGCGCCGAACATGGCGCCGAACCTCGAGCTTTGCGAATCGGTTGTGGTAGATGGCCAATCCATCACCATCGAGCACGGAAACTGCGAAACTACCCTGATCGTGGTGCCAAACCGACTGCCCGTCTTCCGTCCAGGCCCTGATTTTCGGCCGAGATTCCGATGGTAATAATAGATAGATGGTGTGTGAAGAGATCGAGATGAGCGTGCAACGACCAAGGCCGGCGGTATGTCGCGCCCGCTACACTTTACAACGCCCGCCAGCCTTACCTGCCAACGAAACTCAAACTGACCCACTAGCAAAAACGACAAAAGATTGACTGGCCGTGTCCAGCCATTTAAAGATGTAACCCTGGGTTCGCAAAGAGAACAATATACTCGCATGATCGATCAGGTCTCAAGAAAATCGGTATTCTATTTCGGATAGCTTGGAGCGATGGAGATGAAAACGAACGACACACCGCAGGATGCCGGTAACCACAACCGCCGGCGTTTCCTTAAGACAGGGGCAGCCTCGATAGCAACTGGTCTGTCCGCGGGAGTAATCGCTGCCTCCGCAGGGGGCGAGGTGACGTCAACGGAAAACGGTCCAACTGCGGCGGCGGCTATCCAGGACATGATGCCGACGCGCAATCTGGGGAAGACAGGATTTCGGGTCGGGATTTTTGGCCTCGGCGGCCAGGGAGCGCTGGAGAAGGCCAATAACGAAAGCTTGGCCCTGCAGATCATCCGACGCGCCCTCGTGTTAGGAGTGAATTATTTCGATACCTCCGCCATTTACGGCGGACCTGACAGGTGGAGTGAACGTTATCTTGGAAAGGGTCTTAAGGGCAGCCGGGACCACGTTTTTATCGCGACCAAGACCAAAGAGCGAACCCGCGATGCGGCGCTTAAAAACCTCGACGTGTCTCTGAAGCTGCTGGATACCGATCACGTTGACACCTGGCAGCTGCATGATGTTGGAATCCAGGAAGACATTGATCAGATATTTGGCAAAGGCGGTGCGATCGAAGCCCTGGTTCAAGCGCGCGACCAGAAAATGGTGCGCCATCTGGGCGTCACCGGACGTTTCCGTCCCGAAGCGCTCATGGAGTGCATACGCCGCTTTCCCCTTGACACTGTCCTGATGGGCGTCAATGCGGCCGACAAATACTATTACAGTTTTGAAAAGGATCTCCTTCCGCTGGCCGTCGAGAAACAGATGGGGATTATCGGGATGAAGGTGATGGCACGCGGCCGCATTCTCTCCAGTTGGACGCCGCCGCCTGTGGAAGAGCAAAAACACTCATGGGAAGGCAGAGGCGCAATCACCACAGTTCCGGGTACGCTGACGAAACAGGAAACCTTCTTCTACACGCTGTCATTACCCATCAGCACGGCAATTATCGGGTGCGACTCAGTCGAGCAGCTCGAGGAATGCGTGGAACTCGCCCGTTCCTTTACTCCGTTAAGTCAGGCCCAGATGGCTGCCATCGAAGCAAAAGTAGAACCGGTTGCCAAGCAGGCCCTATTTTTCCGGCTGATGCCCCGCTGAGGATTCGAGCGCCACGCCAATCGCATTCAGCCATGCTCAGAATAGCGGCGGCAGCGATCAAAGCGTTGGAGTTGGACGACACGCTCGGCGAAGCCCACAACTCGCTTGCATTCGTCCGAGACAGCTTCGACTGGGATTTTGACTCTGCCGGGAAGCAATTCCAGCGGGCCATCGAACCAGGCCCAGGCAACGCCCCCAACGGTGCTGCCCTTTGTTACCGGAACAATTCAGAAGCCGGTCCAAGCCGTGGCTAGAACCTAGTACCAACCGCCGAATTCCTCGCTGTTGCCGCCAACACTGAAACCCGGGGGTCTCGGTCGATTTGATACCTACAGGGAAATCCGGCAAGGAAATTGTCGGGAGTTCTGAGCGTTTTGTTATCGCGTAGTCCTTATCCATGGGTACGCCGTCGCGGTGTTCATGGATACCGTTTTGATGCGGCCCCTTTTCGTCGTACCATTTCCCGAAGGAGAATGTCACGATGCCCGCGAATTCGACCGGTTGCGTATGCCGTAGCCTCTTCGTTGGTGCGCTCCTGTTGACAAGTGTCTCCGCTTTTGCGCAGTTCGTTGCCAACGACGCCGCGGTGGTCGACAAACGCGTCAATGAATTGGTGGGCGCAATGACCCTTGACGAGAAGATCGATCTCCTCGGCGGTGATACGCCGTTTCGCACTCACCCCGTGCCACGCCTCCATATCCCCTTGTTCCAGATGGCCGACGGTCCGGTAGGAGCTCATATTCCAGCCCCGACCATCGCTTACGCGGCCGGCATCGGATTGGCGGCTTCGTGGGACAAAGCACTCGCGCTCCACGTCGGCGAAGAACTGGGACGGGATTGCCGCTCCCGTGGGGCGGTGTTCTTACTTGGTCCGGGCGTCAACATCTACCGCGCCCCCATGAACGGGCGCAACTTTGAATATTTCGGTGAAGATCCGTTCCTTGCCAGCCAGATCGCCGTCGCCTACATCCAGGGCGTGCAGAAGCAAGGCGTCTCCGCCACCGTCAAGCATTATCTCGGCAACAATTCCGAGTACTTACGGCACGATACCGATTCCATCATCGACGAGCGGGCGCTACGGGAAATCTACATGCCGGTATTCGAAGCTGCCGTCAAGGTAGGCAGAGTCGGTGCGATCATGGACTCCTACAATCTCACCAACGGCGAACACATGACGCAGAATCGCCGACTTAACCTTGAAGTCGCCAAAGAGCAGTGGCACTTTCCCGGCATCATCATGTCCGATTGGGTCGCTACTTACGACGCCACCGCGGCCGTAAAGGGGGGCCTCGACCTCGAGATGCCGTTCGGCGTTCATTACAACCGGGAAGTCCTCATTCCGCTGCTCAAGGCCGGAACCATCACGCAAGCAGATCTCGATGACAAGGTGCGCCGCATCCTGCGCGTGGCTATTGACTTCGGTTGGCTCGATCACCCGGCACTCGACACGAGCATACCGCGCTACAACCTGCGGGGTCGGGATGCGTCACTGCAGGCCGCACTGGAGGGCGCGGTGCTTCTGCAAAATGACAGCAACGTACTGCCGCTCGACCGAAGAAAGATGAAGACCATCGCGGTGATCGGACCGACCGCAACTCAGACGATCACCACGGGCGGGGGTAGTGGCGAAGTCGTGAGCTTCGCCACGACGAATTTGCTCGCCGGCATCAGCAACTATTTGGGCGACGGGGCCAATGTGCTCTACGCACGCGGTGTTCGCAGCATCAACCAGATGTCGCGACTCACACGATTCACTACCGACGCCCAAGGCTCAACGCCCGGTGTGACACACACCACGTTTGCCAACGCTGATCTGCAGGGCGGAGAGACTGGCACAAGCGTCGAGCGACTGATGCTGCTCCCGGGCTCCACTCGCCGCGAGCCAGAAGAGCAGGAACTGAACGCGCTCACGTCTCATAGCAATTCCAGCCCCTATCTGCGAACGACGACGAGTGGCCGGTGGACCGGCTACTATACGGCAGATGCCGCGGGCAAATTCGTGGTGTTCGCGCAGACCGACGGAAGGTACCGGCTGGTAGTCGACGATGCGACCGTGTTTGACAGTTCTGTCGTACCCAAGGCGATCCTCAACCAAACGACCCTGGAGCTCTCCAAAGGGCCGCACAGAGTCGTGATGGAACAACTCGCGACACAGTTCGCCTCCGTTTCGGGGTTGCGTGTCGGTATCGTGCCGCTCCGCACCATCGTCGAGGACGACGCTCTCGAAATGGTGTCACGCGCCGACGCGGTGGTGCTGGCGGTCGGATTTAACGCATCGTCGGAGTCCGAAGGTGGAGACCGGAGCTTTCAGCTGCCCGTCGGGCAGGAGCAACTCATCGAACAAGTCGCTGCACTCGGAAAGAAGACCATCGTCGTGATCACTTCAGGTGGTAGCGTTGATGTCTCACACTGGAAAGACAAAGTTCAGGGCATCCTCGCCACGTGGTATGCGGGCGAAGAAGGGGGCACTGCCGCGGCCCGGCTGCTGTTCGGAGAGGCGAATCCCTCCGGCCATCTGCCCATCAGCTGGGAGAAGAACGTTGCCGACAACCCCTGCTTCGCCAGCTACTACCCCGATCCGGGGACCGACAAGATTGTTTACCGGGAAGGCATCTTCGTCGGCTATCGCGGTTATGAGCATACTCATATCGAGCCGCTCTTTCCGTTTGGTTTTGGACTCTCTTACACGACGTTTTCGTTCACTCACCTGAGGGCTACTCCGAAGGGCGAGGGCCGCTTCTCGATCAGCTTCGACGTGACGAATACTGGCAAACGCGCGGGAGCTACCGTCGCGCAGCTCTATGTAGGCGAAGCATCGCCCACTGTGCCACGCCCAGCAAAGGAATTGAAACAATTCGAGCGCGTGATGCTGCAACCGGGGGAGATCAAGCATGTCTTTGTCGACCTCGATCCGCGCAGCTTTAGTTTCTATGATGTGGGCGCGGCAGCGTGGCATGCCGACGCAGGCACCTACGACTTGTTGCTGGGCGACTCGTCAGCCGACATTCAGCAGAAGATTGCTCTCCAAGTGCCGAGGCCCATTATTACGTCAGTGAGCGAGTAGGTGAAACTGCGCGTGGCTGTATCCAATTCAATGACGGAGGATCGCTTGGAGAATGGGCGCCGGTCACGCCGAATGCCGCGGATTCAAGTTCCCGTCGCTGCCGCCAAGGGCTTTGTAAAAGTTTGAACCCCAAACCGGATTCTCAACCAGGTTGGCAAGAAGTCCGCTTCGGGGAGGCCGCTACCGATTCTGCTTCTCGTTCTTGCCACTGCGCAAAGCGAGTGAGCATGTCCGGGAATTGAGTCCAGGCGAAAGCTGCCGTGACAACAAACCGAATGGAATCGCGGTTGAGACTGGGACGCCCGTGACGATTACGGGAGCGCGCTCCGCTCCGCGGCGGCGTTGGGGCATGGCCTGCCTGCTGGGATTTGGTGTGCTGGTGAACTACTTCGACCGGGTGAATCTCTCGGTCTCGCAAGAAGCGCTTCACCATACATTCGGAATTTCTAGCGTGACCTTTGGCTACTTGCTGAGCGCCTATAGTTGGACCTACGCGGCGTTTCAGCTTCCCTCAGGCCTCATCCTGGACCGGCTTGGAGTAAAGCTAGTAAGCCGGCTGGCAACGCTCTTGTGGAGCGTGGCCTCATTTGCCGCGGCGACTGCGACGGGACTGACGAGCTTTCTGGGGGCGCGGCTTCTGCTCGGAGTGGGCGAGGCTCCCACGTTTCCGGCGAATGCGAAAGCGATCGGGTACTGGTTCCCGACGAAAGAGCGGAGCTTGGCGACGGCGATCTTTGACTCCGCGGCAAAGTTCGCCTCTGCCATTGGCGTCCCCGCGCTTGGGCTCCTGTTGTTGCGGTTCGGATGGCGCTGGACTTTCGCAGCGACGGGATTCCTCAGTTTGTTTTATTTTGTGCTCTTCTATGTGTTCTACCGGGATCCGAGCGAAGACAGGTCTCTGTCCGAGGCGGAGCTCGATCTCATCCGCCATGGTGGAGCGCAGCCTGAGGACCGAGCCAGGGCCGCGACGGGCGCGCCACTTGGATACTTGTTGCGCCGGCGAAAGGTTTGGGGCCTCGTGCTCGGATTTGCGTCCTACAATTACACTTTCTATCTTTTGTTGACGTGGCTGCCTTCGTATCTCTCGTCAGCGCATCACATCGATTTGCTGCATTCCGCTTTGTACACCAGCGTGCCTTGGCTCTTTGCAACGTTCACGGACCTTCTCATGGGTGGCTGGCTGGTGGATAAATTGGTCCAGCGGGGCCGTGATGCATCGTTCGTCCGGCAGGCAGTCCTTATCGGAGGCACGATGCTCGGCCTTGCAGTGCTAGGAGCAGCGTATGCGCGGACAGCCACTATCGCCCTCGTGTGGATCAGTCTGGCAATTGGGGGATTGTCCGCAGCCGCGCCTGTGGCTTGGTCCCTACCTTCCTTGGTTGCACCGCGGGCAAGCGTGGGAACGTTAGGGGGAATCTTGAATTTCAGCGGTCAACTCTCGGCCATTGCCGCACCGATCATAACCGGGTATGTGGTCGAGGCCTCGCACTCCTTCTTTTGGGCCTTCGGGGCAGCCACCGCGTTTCTAATGGTCGGCATCGCTGGGTATGGATTCTTGCTTGGCCGGATCGAGACAATCCCCGAGCCGTAGTAACTCTGGCCGTCTACCGCGTGGGCGCGTAGTGCTTTATCGTTTGTGTTCGCGAATTGTAGACCTCAAGGTTGCCGTCGGCCCAAACCGAAAGTTCCAGATAGTTGCCCGCATCCGGTCCTGGAAGGTTAGCGATCAAGGCGCCGGCAGAATTGTGCGCTGCTCCCCCTTCGTTTGAAAAATGAAGCTGCCAAAGATCATCGAGTTTCGGAGAGTTCTTGATGTTATCCCACGACGGTGGTGAACCACCCTTGTCCGCACCGTTGTCCATGATGGCAATGCGCGGCGAAATGGCCGCCAGAAGAGCCGGGCTATTGCTCTGCCACAGGCCGTGATGCGATACGATGAAGATATCGACGGCTCCCAACTTGTTAATGGGGCAAACGAGTTGCACTTCCTTATCCCAGGTGAGGTCGCCCAGATCGAGAATCCGAACCTTGCCGAAGGTGATGATCGTACCGAGCGAACGGGCATTTTCCGTCCGGTCCGCTGGTCGATCTTGGGTGGTCGAACATGCGGCATTTTTCGCGCCAGCACTCGCCAAAGGCACTTGCAGTAAGTCGCCGTCAGAACTCACAATGTCCGCACGCAATCCCTCGATAGGCAGGCGGTCTCCCACTCTCGCGATGATTCGCTTCACATGCTGGCTTGACACCAGCTTCTGGTAGGCCTCCCAACTCCGCTCCGTTTCCCGGTCGCCCGGCTCGCGGTTCGCGCCGTGATCGATGAAAGCGCCAACTGGAATCCTAGCGAAGAGCTGCGGAACACCGCCGGCATGGTCCACGTGATAGTGAGTAAGCAGAACGAAATCAATTCTCGATAGACCGGCTTTGTTTGCAGCCGCGACAATGCGGTCCGCGTCACGTCCCGCATTACCCGGCCAGCCAGTATCGATGAGCAGAGACTGACCTTCTGGCGTAACGAAAAGCGTCGACTGCCCCCCTTCGACGTCCACAAAGTAGATTTTCAGGGGCTTGCGTGGCGCCGCAGCCTGCGGCGACTCCGCCCATGCAAGCCAGACACCGACAACGGCCCCAACGACTGCACACCGGAAAAGCCAACGCACAAGGCGTCGAGGAATAGAAAGATCTGAGGAGATTCGCCACATCCTGTGCTCCATTCCACTTTTGGTTTCACTGTTGCCACTCATTTTGTAGGGCTTGGCGCCAGGAACGGAGAGCAGCAAGGCTTCACTGCGGGCTGAAACTCCATCAGTTCCGTCCGAATTCCGTCGGGGTCGTACAGGTTGAATTGCCACTTGCCGTCGCGCCCTATTTGCGGCGGCGAGTGCTTGGCCGTAAGCCTGTCACCTGCGTAGAGCAGAGTTACCGCTTTCTCCATGTTCTGGACGCCCAACGCGAAGTGATCGAGCACGCCCAGGGTGTCCTGCGACATCGCCGGCGGAATCCCAGTTTTCTCCGGTCCCTTAACGTTCATGTATTCGACCCAGTCGCTGCCCTCCGGCGCCTGCTGAGAAATCCAGTCGGTTTCGTCATCTTTCATGCCGCCGTGCCAATAAGGCCGGAAGCCCAGCAGCGTGCGGTAGAACCCGTCTTCAACCGAAGCATCGTGAACCAGGTAGCCGATGTGAATGATGTGGTTGCTGAGTGGATTCGTCGGCACATAAATCGGATGTGCCGACGGCTCCACGAACTCGATTCGGTTTCCTTCGGGATCCTTCACTTCGAAGTACTGACTTCCATCGCTGGCCTCGGTCACCCTCGCAGGCACAGCCACACCGCGAGATTCAAGGTATCTCCGCAGGCTCTCCGCGTTCGCCGTATTGAATCCGACATGGTCGAAGCGATTGACGGAGACAGGCCCCCCGGGCAGAGGCAGCACTTCGACGAACTGCATTGCGTTGAAGTAGTAACGAACCCCGACGGGATTCTGCGGGTCTGTGCCCTTCATCGCGCCCAGGTCGTGTACATAAAAGCGCTCGGCCTTTGCTGGATCTGAAGTGTAGATGCTCAGGTGAGAGATACCGGTGATCTTCGGCCGCTCCTGCCCCAGGGCACACATCGCCAAGATCAGACTCATCGCTGCTAAACGCACGGCCCCTCGTCCTCCCACTCGCACCGTCATTTTCATCGCCCTTTTCTTATTTGTATAGAGCGTCCGCGATACAGAATTTCTGTGCAGAATGCTCCCTTCGGCAACCGTAACGTTATACCTCGAAGAGGACTTCTGGCCAGCGTCGTTTGATCGTCCGGGGAATTCGACTGAAAGCGGGAGCCGTTGTTAGGAAAGCAATCATTACGCCGAGCGATTCTTGCGTCGCCACTCTGAAGAGCGGATCCACAAGCGCACGTCTCGGATTGATATACCTGAAAGTCTTTCATTTAATTGCGGCCTCTGTTGTGAGCAGAAGCTCGCAATCGTCCCCTCAGCGCTGATTCTTCGTTTTCTTTTTCCTCTTTTTACAGAGATCTTCTGACACGTACTTAAGGGACGCGCATTCTAGGTCACGCCGCACGTGGCCCGAAACCTAGAGCGTCCGGTCGGAGTGCGATTGATGCTCGCATCAGGCAGCACCCTGGATGTGCCATCACTCAGAGGAAGAGGAAGAGGAAGAGGAAGAGGAAGAGGAAGCGTATTGAAGAGTGCTTCGGGTGGCGGAAGGCGATCGCGCGGTTACGGAAGGTTCGGCATGGTTATGCCTCAGCCCTAGCTCAATCCCAACTTCTTCAGTAACGCGGTATATCTCGGATCGGAGTGCAAGTTGTCGAGGCGGGGGTCAACCTTGATTTGCGCCAGTGGCGGATCATGCTGCCGGTAAGCTTTCTCCAGCCACGCAAATGCGTGCTCCTTTTCGCCAATCACGGCATAGCTTGTGCCCAGGTCGGCGGGAGAGATGACACCGTAGTTGGCATTCCGATTTTGCGGGGCGCGTTCGAGTTCTTCGAGAATCTTAAGCCCTTCGCTGCGGTTGCCGGAAAGCGCCAGCGCTTCTGCTTTCAGGCGCAATCGATTGGGATCCTTGGCGTCGGCGGATTCGGGGACGATATGCAGCGATTCTTCATACATTTTCTTTTGGATATAGGCATGAGCGAGGACCACCCAGCCTAGACTGCGATCGGGCATGTTGAGCACGGTAGCGATTGCGTCGTCGTAGCGTCGGGCAAAGAAGAAATTCTCCGCCAGCCCCTCTGTGATCATGAGCGAGAGGGGATCGAGCACCTGCGCCTGCCGAAACTCGGAATCCGCCGCGGCGAACTGACCCATCATGGCGTAGTTGAGTCCGGCCCAGTGATGGGCCTCGGCGTAGTTGGGTTGCAGTTCGATCGCCCTGCGGAACTCCTGCTCGGCGGCGCGCCAGTTCCACTCGCATTGCGATTCCAATAGCCCCAGCGTAGCGTGCGCCTGGGGGAGGTTCGGATCGAGTTTGAGCGCATGTTCCAGCGCCGTAGTGGCGCGAGGTATGGCCGCTGCGGGGGCCATTTGCCGGTTGATGGCCATGACGGTATAAGCATCGGCCACGCCGACATAGGCCAAGGCGTAATTCGGATCGTCATTGACTGCGCGTTCGAAGAGCCGCGCGCTCTCCTGCATGTCAGGCAGATCGCGCCTACTCCACAAATATCTTCCGCGGAGGTAGAGTTCGTGAGCCTCCACGTTCTCCGTATCGCGTTTCATGAGGCGGGGAGTCGCGCTCGCCGGAACGCGCAAGACGCGCGCCGCCTCCTGCACGATGTCTTCTTCCGATGCAAGCAGGTCCGCAGGTTGGACGTCATAAGCCTTGGACCACAAGTTGTAGCCATTGCGCGCATTGACCAACTGCGCATCAATGCGCAAACCAGTGCCAGAGCGGCTGATGCCGCCTTCGAGCAGGGCTTCAGCGTTCAGCGCTTGTCCGATTTTGCGCACGTCTTCTGACTTGCCGCGGAATTGAAACGCCGAGGTCGCAGCAACTACCCGCAGGCCCTTTAATTCAGCCAAGCCGGTTGTGAGTTCTTCGGTGACGCCATCGCCGAGATATCCATCGGCTTGGCCGTTGAGATCGAGGAATGGGAGCACTGCGATTGTGGTCGGGGAATGCAAGAGCTGCCCGCGACGGCGAAGATAATAGGTGATAGCAAGCGCGGCGGCTGCTAGGAAAACAACGACGGCCGCAGCGGCGAGAAAGTGTTTGGCCCGCGCCGCCCAGGTTGTTTCAGCGTGGGCGGCGAGATCGGTTTTGGCAGGTCGCGGCCGGAAGGCAGGCACATAACCTCCCTTCGGCAGCTCAATGATGATGGGATCATTTGCGCCGGGACCGCTATGGTATTGCGCCAGTTTTTTCCGCAGGCGGCCGGCTTCGATCCGCACGATTGGATCGCCCTTGGGATCGTAATCCGATGGGCGATCGAAGACCTCGACTCCAATCAGATATTCCTTGATCTGGCTTTCGTCGCCGGCGAGCGTGGTTTCCACCACGAAACGCAAAAACTGGCTTGGCCTCCGGGCGTTGAGGAACGGGTCGGAGGCGAGGATGCGCCCCAGTGCCTGCCGAACGCTGGCGGCAGACACCTCCCGGTGAGATTCGACCTCACAGCCAAGAGCGTGATCGGGCCTCGCGTTCATGGGAAACGAGCGGCAGTTGCGCCGGGGGGGAGTGGATCGCCGGTCGCTTGTAGCCGGCAGTCAGTTGGGACCCCGGGAGCCAGCGCCTATGCGACCCGTGCAAACACAAGATATCACGGGTTGATACTGTAACAATACCCCTTCTCACTTGTGGAATCGCCCCTAAACAACGCATGCTCCCGCCTGGAGTTTAGGTTTTGGAAGTCGCTTATAAATGGAGGGTCACCTTTATGAATTTCATTACTGCTAAGCAAACCATCTGGAAGACCATAGTGGTTGTTTTTGCGCTGTACGCGACGGCTTCATTGCAGGGACAGACCTATCAACAAATGGCAGTTTTTGACGGCACAAACGGCAGTCATCCCCAGGCCTCGGTGATTCAAGGCACGGACGGCAATCTCTATGGGACTACGAAGTCGGGCGGCGTGGGAGACTGCCCGGGTGACTGCGGGACGATCTTCAAGATGACGCCGCAGGGCGACCTGACAACGCTTTACGAGTTCTGCAAAAAAGGTGGGCCCTGCATCGACGGCGATTATCCGGTAGCGGCGCTACTTCTGGGCAAGGACGGCAATTTCTACGGCACAACTTCTGGCGGCGGCAATATTCCGCAAGGGGATAGCGGCGTGCCGAGCGGCACGGTGTTCAAGATCACGCCGAAAGGCGCACTCCACCAAATCTATAGTTTTTGCAAAACCTGGCCCTGCCCCGACGGAGCAGTACCGGAATCCGCTCTCATCCAGGGAAGCGATGGTAATTTCTACGGGACCACCTACGGGGGCGGCGCAAACAACAACGCTGGCACGGTCTTTAAGTTGACGCCAACGGGGGCGCTCACCACGCTTTACAGCTTCTGCACCTTAACCAACTGCCTCGACGGCGAACTCCCCACGTCCGCACTGGTGCAAGGAACGGACGGCAATTTCTATGGAACTACCCAGAGGGGTGGTACTTGCCTCGAAAACCCCTGCGATCCTTTCGAAAATGCGGGCACACTCTTCAAGATCACACCGGGCGGCGAATTGACCACGCTCCATTACTTCTGCAGCCGGAAAAATTGCGCGGACGGGGCCGAGCCATCGGCCGCACTCATGCCAGGAATCGACGGCAATTTTTATGGAACGACGTTTGGCGGCGGGAGCGACACCTCCGGCACGACCTTCAAGATTACTTCGGGCGGTGCGTTCACATTGCTTGATGGCACTGGCTTCTTCTATCCCAATGGCTTGATTCAAGCGACCGACGGCAACTTCTACGGTACGGAGATAAATGGCGGAGCCGGGAATTCTGGAGCGGTCTTCCAGATGACTTCTGCCGGTGCGGTAACTCTCGAGTACAGCTTTTGCAATTGCGGCAGTGACGGCGAAGGCCCCGAGGCGGCGGTATTTCAGGCCACCAATGGAATCTTCTACGGAACCACGTTCGGCGGTGCGGGCACCAGCGGGGATGGAACTGTATACAGCGTGTCGATGGGTCTCGCCCCGTTTGTCCAGGCTGTGCCTGGCGTCGGGAAAGTCGGCAACACGATCAAAATCATCGGAAGCGAGTTGACCGGCGTGAGCAGCGTAACCTTCAATGGAGTATCCACTACCTACACCCAAATCTCCGATACGGAGATCACCGCAAAGGTGCCAAAGAAGGCTACCACCGGCCCAATCGAAGTGACGGTTCCGAGCGGGACGCTCTCGAGCAATGTCCCGTTCGAAGTTATTAAATAAGCCATTAAGCGAACGGAAAACCTGATGGACCGATGCGGTTGCGAACTTCAGGTTACGGCCGCTTCGGTTCATCACGGCTCTCCGCTTTCCGAGCGTTCATCAGTCCGCTTCGCGCCATTCTCCATTCTCATCACGAATGATGCGGCGATCGGCGATGCTGACTGTCGTGCCGGTTTGATCTCAGCACGCGCCGACGCATGCATCTCCTTCTTCCGCGCGGAGTGAATACACTTATTCCCGCCAAGCCGACACATCCGTGCGGACGTATCAGACCCTCGCAGAATATGTGCGGTCCCCTGGGGGAAGCGACGGTAGAAGTCCCTCGCATGTGAAGCTCAGGTTGAACATCGCTCTTCCGCGCGCCGAATCGGAATCGAGATAGTCTCAGAACCAATGAATGTCAACAGCCGTACCTCAGTCAGGGGTCAGCTCTCGGCCAGGTCCCCGTTTGTAGAATCCTTCTGGCCGATCAGCGTGTCGTGGACGGAACGTTCTGATGCCAGCAAGACCTTCATCACTTCGAAGACGATTGCCGTAGCATAAGTGACCGCGATCCAGACACAGACCTCTTCAATTGGCAGACCGGACCAGGCTCCGATAAAAAGGCCAATCATCTGGCGGTGCTGAAAGTTCCACCAGTTGTAAGGAACGGCTAGCGTGGCCTCCCAAAGGAGGCTGACGAGTACCATGAAAAAGAGGGTTAGGCTGAGCGCGCGCCAGTTGATGAAACGACGCGCAACCTTAAAGAAGGTCACTGCCGGAAGCAGGGCTCCCAAAACGAGAAAAGTGAAATAACCGGGAAAGCCAGCATGATCTTCCGCGAGGGCCAGATGCTTTTTGTAGAAGCACGCCGCACCAACCAAAACCGCGGCGACGATCAGAGAGCTCGGATGAAAATGCAGAAGCCGGCGCATTCTCTTGACCTCGCCGGGATAGTCGAGCACGTTATAGGCGGCGAACCAGAACTCGCCCAGCCAGACATATAGAAGAAGGACGGCGAGAAAGCCGGTTACATAGAAGACATACTCTTCGAGCGGAACGGGCCTGCCTAGAGCGGGCGCGGGGATGCCCAGGGTGGCGCCGACATTCGGATACTCGAAGAACCATTGCGCGAAAACAAAATCGAGCAAGCAGCCAAGTGGTGCGAGGATGACGAGAGTCCACCAGAAAGCGCGCTGCGGAATGTACAGTCCCTCGCTCGGGAGGAACCACAGCGCGATGACCGTGATGGGAACGATGAACAGCAGGAGGCTAAGGGTATAGCCGTGGGGCGTGGAACCTTGCTCGAGAGGAATCGGCGGTGGAGCGGTGCGAACCGCATGCAAGGTGACGGCTGCGGGAATCGCAATCATCGCCAGCATCGCGACCACAATTAAGGCGCAAATCGTGGGACTCGGGAGTCCGTGGGAACGCGGCGCGGGCATGAATGGCCTCCATTTCAGACATTTCGCAGCAATCAGCCAAACATTCTGGAACTACATTGCGGGTATGCCGAGATTCTACTGCCGTGTATCCGATTCATAGAGGCCGATTCAGAGAATTGAATAGAAATGGCGGGTTCGCGAATCTAATTCCGTGTGAAGATACGCAAGGGGTTAATCGGTTTCATAGCCGTTTTTCAGTCCGTTGTTTTTCTGACTCACTTTCTCCTCTATAAGACTTGGACATTTTCGCCGACGGGGGGCGAGACATCTGGGCCGCTTTGGCTCAAACTCGCTGTTGGTGTTTTGTCCGTGAGTTTTCTCGTCGCTTCGCTGCTCGCTTTCCGCTGGACCAATTCGGCTCTCCGTGCGTTCTACCGGGTTGCCGCCGTTTGGTTGGGTATGTTGACGTTTCTTTTCCTGGCCGCAGTCTCTGCCTGGATTGTCTTCGGCCTTACGTGGTTAGTGGGGCTCGCGGTGAACTTCCACTGGATCGTCGAAGTGTTGTTTGGGATTGGGGTGGTAGCCGGATTCTACGGCGTCCTGAACGCAAACTGTACCCGCATCACGCGAACTACGGTGCGAATTGCGAACTTGCCGGACACGTGGCGTGGGCGGAGAGCCGCTCTGATCAGCGACGTGCATCTCGGGCACGTACGAAACGGTGGTTTCCTGCGGCGCATGGTTACGAAGATTCTAAAAGAAGAGCCGGACTTGATTTTTATCGCTGGTGATTTGTTTGACGGTACGGCGATTGACGCGAGGCGAGCAGCGGAGCCGCTGAATAAGTTAACCGCGCCCCACGGCGTATATTTTGTCGCGGGCAATCACGAGCAATTTGGGGACGACAGCAAATATTTGCACGCGATTACGGCCGCCGGGGTGCGCGTGCTCAACAATGAGAAGGTGGAAGCGGACGGCTTGCAGATTATTGGTGTTCCCTTCCGGAACGCGACACAGGATGGTCGCCTCGCATCGGTCCTGCACGACGTCGGCGTGGATCGCAGCCGCGCGAGCATCCTACTCACACATGCGCCCGACCGTCCGGAGATCGCAGAGGCCGCGGGCGTTTCCCTGCAGCTATCCGGCCATACCCACGTTGGACAATTTATACCCTGGAGTTGGATGGCGCGGCGAATGTATCGGCAATTTGTCTATGGCTTGAGTCAGATCGGAAAGATGCAGGTGTTCACTTCGAGCGGAGCAGGGACGTGGGGGCCCCCGCTGCGGCTGGGTTCGAATCCTGAGATTGTAGTACTGGAGTTCCAGTGAGGTTTACGAACTGAGGCGCATGGATGTACATCTGATTGACGGAACCTATGAACTGTTCCGCATTTTTACGCCCTGCCCACCTCGGCGGACGTGAACCGCCAGGAAGTTGGCCCGTTGCGCCGTGTCCTGACTTCCCTTCTGTGCATGATCGAACGCGGTGCAACTCACCTTAGGAGTTGCGACCGATCCCGTCGTAGAGTCGTTTCGGAACGATCTGTATCCTGGTGCAAGATGAGCGAAGGCGTACCTCAAGAACTACTCTCGCAGTTCCCAATTCTCGAGGACGCGCTGCAGCGATGGGTGCGGCGGTATGGCCCAGGATCGAATTTGAGGCGGACGATGCGCTCGCATCCGCCGCTGCTAAGGCAGCGAAAGATGATCGCGCAGGGCGGGTGTTGATTTGTACGCCGGAAAAAAATCTCAGCCAGTGCGTTGTGGGCACACGGGTCGTTCAACTGGACCGCAGGCACGATATTTTGCGCGATGAAGCCGGCGCGCTGGCGAGGTTCGCACTGAAGCCCCGATCCATGCCTGACTACCTGGCAGTGGTCGGTGACCATGCAGATGGCTTCCCTGGTGTGGCTGGATGGGGAAGCGCATCTTGCATAAACTCGCTCGTGAGTTCGACTTCCGAAACTCACGTTCCAGGTGAACGTGACGAACGATTGCAACGCTCGCTCAGGAGAAAGGAACCGTGAAGGATGTGCAGGCTCTTTTGCGACATTCACGCGCGGCGACAACCACAGACGTGTACATGCAGGAGGTTCCCGAGAGCGTGCGCGCAACCGTGAACGCGATTCACCAGGAACTCAGAGCGAGGCCGGAGAATTTGGCGGCAGACTGAGAATGTTTTTGGAACTTGCGACCAAATGCTACCAACCGATTGGTCGGGCAGTTTGTAAATCATGGAAAAGATGGTGGACCTGGTCGGGATCGAAAGCCTTATAGCGCCAACCATACCCTCCGGCTCTGGTCTCCTCCCCCGTTATACTGACTGGACCATGCCCAGCGAGCCTCCGACACTGACCCGCCGCAGTTTCCTCAGCGCTGCTGCCGCGGGAATTGTTTCTAGTCCGATATGGGCGAAGGCCATTACGGCGCGCGTTTTGGATTCCCAGTTGCTCAGCGATA
>Ga0210391_10000434_pt1 | contig 45165 bp, 57 predicted proteins | sample IncBWC12OmetaG_FD_160573 | JGI IMG/M metagenome (GOLD analysis project Ga0210391, IMG submission 160573) | Forest soil microbial communities from Barre Woods Harvard Forest LTER site, Petersham, Massachusetts, United States - Inc-BW-C-12-O ...
CCGTCGGCCCCCCCGAGTCGCGCGCCAGGAAAACGGAACCGAGGAGGGAACTCCGGCCCGCGTCTCGCCTGCCGCCCGCACGTGGTTGCCGCGGCAGCCTGCCGCTTGCCGCGGCAACCAGCGGCCCCGGCACCCGCGAGTGCCCGTTCGGGCGCGTGTACACCACACCGGGCGCACTGTACACTAGAGCGGACGGGTCCGATCCTGTGTCTGCGAGATTGGTGTACAGAGTGGCTTTGACGTCGCGCCCGCGTGGTGTACGTTGCTCGGTAGCTGGTGTACAGCTGGCGAGGAGGACAGGGAGATGGTGATGAGCGAGCGGGCGTGTGGTGTACACGATGCGGACGACGCTGTGGCGGGTCGTATCTGCGGTCGTAGGGAGCCGTGTAGCGAGCATGGGCCTGGGGGAGTGGTGGAGGGTCGGCAGCGGGCTCTGGATCGGGTGGAGGGGGTGTGTCGGCTTTTGGCGCGGGCGTACGGGGAGAGACAGCCGAGCGTGGTGGGGCTGAGGGCGCTACAGGAGCTGCTGGTGGATGCGGGGCTCGAGCTGGGTCGGGCGTCGCTGTCGTGGGAGTCTGGCGAGGCGGAGGAGGTGGGCCATGGTGACGAGTGAGCGAGTGTCGGAGCTGGAGCGGCGGATAGCGGAGGGGACGTTGGCGCGGGGGCGGTGGACGGGGACGGACGCTCGCGGGCGGCAGACGGCGTGTCTGCTGGCTGCTCTGGCTCCGGAGTGCGGGGTGAGCGGGAGCGCGGGGTCGTGCCCGGCGGAGGTGATGCCGGCCTGGCTGGCGCACCTGACGCCGTGGCTGGACGACGCGCCGAGTGCGGAGGCGTGGCCTGGGCTGGTGCGGCGGTACTCGTCGACGCCATCGACAGCGCGATCAGCGAGAAGGAGGCAGCGGGATGATGGGCGAGATGGAACGAGGTGAGACCGAGTCGACCAACGGGACCCACCGCGAAAGCGAGGTGATGCGGATCCGGGTACCACGTATGACCTCCGACATGATCCGCGCGTTCGCGGCGAAGGAGAAGATCACCGTCCACGCGGCAAGCGTGGAGCTGCTACAGCGCGGGGCTCTGCGGTGGGCTCAGGACCGAGCGAGGCGACGCTAGTAGACCCAGCCTCGAGATAGATGTGGAGGGCACCTGTCGGCCTCGGCCTGCAGGTGCCGCTCCTCAGTCCAGTCTGTACACCACCGCTTCAGGAGCCACGACGTCATCGGCCAGAATCGACCCAAGTGCTGGACGACGACGTCGGCCGGGCCGCACGGAATGTCGGTTGCGCACATGTCCTCGTCGCGCCACGTGACGAGCGGACGGCGGTGCGGGTTCGTATCGTTGGCGTACTCACTCGGCAGTCCCACGAGGTGATCGTGCAGAGCGGGCAGAGGCGACCAGATCCGCTCCCCCACGGCAAGCGCATAGCAGCCGATCATCGTATCCTCGGTGATCTCCTGTAGCGCGCCCGGCACTAACGCGTCACGGCGCCAATCCAGGAACCGACGGAGAGTCGCGGCGCGGATCGCGTACAGCGTGCCGATCAGGCCATCAGAGTTGGTGTACCAGCTATGCCCAGCTCGATAGAGCGTGCGCCCCGCGGGGTGTGCCGAGTGCCCGGCGAAGATCTCCCACGGCGCCTCGCAGCACCGCCGAAAACGATCCCAGAAGCGAGGCGCGAGGATCACGTCGTCCTGGACGAACAGGCACACGTCGGGGCCCCGGGACAGGGCCCAACGCCACGACGTCTCGCTCCAGTAGTGGAGCGGTGCACGCTCGGAGTTGACGTGTAGCGCCACGTCCAGATCGGACGGCACATCGCTCTCGAGCTGGGCTCGGAGCTGTCGCATCGACTCGACACGCTCCGGCACCCACGACGCGTGGGCGACGGAGACGGCCACCGAGCGGATCACGGCCTCACCCACCCGAGCGAGTCGAGCGCGGCCTGTACACCGAGCCGCACGGGCCGAGCGTTCGCGAGAGGCTGATAGGGTGCCGTCCGCATCGCGTCTCCGACGAACCCCGCCCCATTCGAGCCCGGCTTGATGTCGATGCCCATCAGCCTGGCGGTGTCGCGCCAGCCCCACGGTTCCCCGGCGAGATCCTCGATGATGTCGAGGTCCGTCTCGCGCTCCACCTCGCGCCGGATCCAGTCCACGACGTCTGCGACGTGGACGCCCCACTTGCGCTGGATGCCGGCGTCGAGCGCGGTGACGCTGCCGTCGCGACGATAGCGCTCAACGAAGTCGACCACGTGCCCTCGCTTCATGCCCCCGCCGAAAACTGCGACGGGTCGACCGATAGAGTAGTGGTACTGGTTCCGCTCGGCGTATGCGGTGACGAGGCCCTCACCCGCGAGCTTGGACGCGCCATAGAGAGAGACGGGGCGAAGCTGTCGAGCGGAGACGTACCCGTTGTCGTCGCCGTAGACGCAGCTCGACGACAGGAACACGACGCGGCGCACACGGGCCGCCTCGCAGACGTTCCTTGTGCCGTCGACGTTGGCGCGCCAAAGGGCGTCGTCCGCGTCCCGATTCACCCGTTGCGGCACGGGTACCGCGGCGAGATGTACGATGGCCTCAGCGCCGTCCGCAACCCTCGCGACATCGGCGCGATGCGTGATGTCGACACGAGGCCAGTCGGCCTCGATCACCTCGTGATGCTCCATCAGGCCTGCGACGACGTGACGCCCGATGAATCCCGATGACCCGGTGATCAGCACTCTCATCGCGCCGCCTCCCACTCCCTCCACGACTGCTCGGACGGCGGGCACTCGAGGACCGTCTCTCGGCCCGCTCGCCAGTAATCCACATGCGTCCACGCCGGCTTGTGCGTGGGCTCTCCGCTCGGCCTCCACGACTCGAGCGTCCACGGAGCCTTGGTCGAGGCCTCGCGTCGAGCGTCGCCGGTCGGGTGGTCGTACTCGGAGCCGATCCTGAGATCGTGGTCGACGACGGTGGGGAGCGGATGCCAGGTGGAGATCCCGGACGCGGCGAGGAAGCGATTGATCTGCTGGTCGTCGCCCCCGAGCTCGCCGCGCCGGAAGTCCTCGCCCTCGCCCGCGCGGTAGTAGAGGAAGTCGCCGAGCATCTCTCGCGGGAGCACGTACGCCCAGCCGACGAGCCATGGCGACGAGCTCCGGTACCATCGGCACCCGTCGCGGAAGGCTTTCGCGGCGGCGGGGTGCTGCGACGTCAGCCCGAGCGGAGCGGCGGGCCGCGCCTCGATCATGGCCAGGATCGCCTCGATCGCATGAGGGGCTAGGATCGTGTCGTCGGCGAGAAAGAGGCAGTGCGAGACGGGTTGGACGAAGGCCCACGTCCAGAGCCGAGCGTGCCATTCCCACATAGGGCCGCGATGAGTCTCCTCGTGATAGGAGACGAGACCTTCGTGGTGTCCGCGAGCGGGAACAGTCTTCGGCGCGGCCCAGGTCGCGATGGGGCCGACGGAGATGGCGCGGCGGATGCGCTCGACGGACGCAGCCCGAGCTGAGACCCACTTCGCATGGGGTACGGCGACGGAGATCGATGGACGCATCAGAGCCTCCACCACACGGAGTGATAGTGGCCGACGCGGTCGCCGAGCAGCTCATCCACCGCTCGCTTTACGCCGGGATGCTGGGGATTGTCGTAGTCGTGCCCGGCCAGGATGCCATCCGGCGTCGCCTTGTCCTGGTAGGCAAGGATATCCTCTCGCACCGACGGGTACTCGTGGCCCCCGTCAATGAACACTGCGCCGAAGTGGCGCGGCGGCACCGCGAGCGAATACTCCGCGCTCCAAGTCGACACGAGCGCTACGTCGTCGACCAGGCCCAGCCGAGCCCGATGCTGACGGAAGACGCTCCGCTTGTCCTCGCCCATCGGGTCGACGCCGATAGCGTTCGCGAGGCGTCCGAACGCGCGCCGCCGTTGCGCGTAGAACAGGATCGACCGGCCCTCGTTGACGCCAAGCTCGAGCAGGCGAGAGCCGTCCGGAAGCCACTCGGCAAGGGCGGCATAGAACGGCGCGATGTCCTGAGACCATCCCTGGATGGTGGGCTCCCACTCCTGATGCAGCCATACCTCGTGGCGAGGCTCGATGCGGAATCTCATGGTCGCTCCTGGTAGTCTACGAGGTAGGTCAGCTGCCCTCGAGGACGGCGCGGGTAATGGGTGCCTGGGCGAGCGAAGCGAACCAGGTCGTAGTCGCCCACGTATTCTGGCGGCTGGGTCAGCATCGCGCCGCCCGGCGGCAGGTGCTCCGCGCAGAGCGCGGCCAGGTCGGGGTCCGGCTCGTAGCAGTCCACCCACGCCCGCGACCACTGTGACCAGGCCCAGATCGCGAACGCGCCCACCCCCGCGCCGATGTCGAGAATCCGGTGCGGCTCAGGGATTCCGGACAGGTCGTAACGGCCTGTCAGCAGCGAGCGCGTCATCCCCACCAGTCCAGGCGGGCACCGGAGGCGGAACGTGACGCGTCCACGGGCGTCCCGCACGTCGATTGTCGTCAGCTCGCTCACGTTACCGCGCTCCTCTCCCGTCTCGCGCCTCCGGATCGTCATCAGTTCCCATCACATCTCCTTCGTCTACGCCTGAGTCGCGCGCAAGCGCCGCCACAGCGCGCACCACTTCCGATGATAGGCCGAGAACCATACCGAGTCGCACGTGCAACGCATCTTAGCCCTCCTTCGCGCGCACGGTCACGCGCTCACCCGGGACGGAGCGGTTTCATTGGTTCAGGCGACGCGCGCAGAACCGGAGCTTGGGCTGGTGTCTCCTCCTCGACTTCGAGCCCGTCCGCCGCGTTCTCGCGGAAGAGCGAACCGTGCCGTATGTACGTCATCGCCACCCGCTGATCCTTATGCCGGAGAACTTGGCGAACTCGCGCTCGTGCTGGCGCCGGGTCTCGTCCGTGATGGTCGACTTGCCGTAGCTCGCGGCCGAGGCGACTAGGCCGGCGAGCGTCGGGCGCACGACCAGAGTAGCTCCCCCGCTCTTCGGAGCGTCCGCGGGGGGAGACGAAGGCATCCGAGCTGACGGCTTCCCGCATCCGTCCGCAATGGCCGGTTTACCATCCGGGGCCTCGACAGGATCGGTCTCCCGTTCCTGCTCCAAAGAAGTGCCGGGGCTTGTCGCGCCCCCGGCCGGCGCCACCTGTTGCTCCCTATCGGTGTGGGCACGGGCCTCTTGCGAGGAGTGAGCTGCCCGGGACTCCGTTGTTGTGGTCATCGTGGCCTTGCCGCCCAGGTGTAAGTGCCGGCCTCTTTGGGGCCACGGACCGGCGCGTGTCGTAGGTGATGTCCGGCGGCCTGGGTTGATCGTGCGTGCTGGCCGGCCCCGCACTGGGCCCATCCTTACCCGGCTCATCCTCCCCAAAGTTCGCTTGACCTACTTCTCGTGACTCTCTGGCGTCCGCGAGTAGGCCCAACAGGTCTTCCCCCGACCGTGGTGGTACTGCCGCTCACGCTCGACGAGCCCGAGCGCGAAGAGTTCGGCGAGGCGATTGCACATCGCCGTCATGCCGACCGAGCCCATCTTTCGGCAGAGTTTGATCGCGTTCACGACACCCCGGCGCGGGATGAGGGCGAGCGTGTCCGCTAGGTAGGCGGGGAGCGGCACCCTCCCCTCACCGTGGCACTTGGTGCACTGGATCGTCAGCATCAAAATCACCTCGCGCGCATTTCTGGGTTTGTCCTACGCGGCTGGCCGCGTCTCAATCCGGGTCGCCCGCGCGAGCTCGACGAGCCATGCCGCGAACGGTTCGGGGGTGCGCCGACGTTGCTGCGCGGAGCACATCTTGATGCCGGGTGGGCAGACGCCCCGAAGGTGAGCCACCGCTCGGTCACGTGCTCCCGAGATCCAGTGCGTCGGGGTCCCGGGCGGAGGGAAGGTCACCCGTACGCCTGGCGCCGTCACCACGTAGAGCCACGTCGGCTTCCTCGCGACGTGCATCCAATCGCATTGGCTCACCGCCCATGTCCGTCCTCCGAAGACGTCGGGAAGCTCGCCGGGAAGCGGAAGTGAGCAGTGCTCCCAGAGCTTGGAGTGCGCCGGGTGCTCGAGTACGCCGCCCCAGCGACGCACTTGCTCGACGGCTCGAGGCGCGCAGCTCGGGTCTTGATTCCTCGACAGGTGACGCAAGCGTCCCCACGGACCGCACGGGGGGTGAGCGACGACGGCGTGCGGCCCCTCGTACGCTCGAGCGTCGCGAGACTCGTCCCAACACTCCACGCCGGCCATCTTCGGGTAGGGGCCCCGAGGGTCGATGTAGAGCGCTGCGATCTGTCTCAGCTCGCCCACGAAATCACCTCGCGCGCAGAAATGGGACCGTCATCGCCGAACGGCCGCCAGGAACTTTGCGGCGGCCTCCTCGGTGCCGGTCATGAGGCGCGTCTCGCCCGCCAGTACCTCCCATGTCTTGCCCGAGACGTGGCGCATCGAGTAGCCGGCAGCCTGTCGTGCGGTCCTCGCGGGAAGGGCGAGCCCGGCACCATTGCTGGGCTCGCCCCTGGAGACGGTCGGTGCGAAGCCCACAACCGACGACTCACCTCGCACCGCTGTCTCGCCCGGCAGTGACACCGGGCCCACGTCTCTCGGCGACATGGGTCCGAGCTGCTCACGTCCGCGCCGCCTCATGCCTCCACCTCCCCATCCGCCCGGACCCAGGACGGCGGCTCGTAGGGGATCTCGCTCGACACGTAGCCCGGCCACTCGTCCGCCGCCTCGCACTGCCGGAGCCGGTCCGTCCACATCGTCAGGCTCCTGCGTCCATCGTCGAAGTCCGCCTCGTCGAACGACAGCACCGTGACCGGATGCGGCGGGGTGGACTCGACGCAGATGAGCGCCGCTCGCTCAGCCCGGAGCCCGATGGCCCGGCACCCGTCGACGTAGCAGGTGAGCTGCTGAGGCCATAGTGAAGTCCAAGCGTGGCGCATGAGAGCCCCGGGCTCAGCGGTGTGCGTGACCTTGAGATCGACGACGGTGCCGAGGGCGAGCAGGTCGACGCCCCCGCGCACGCCTGGGATGCCGGCCTGGAAGGGGAGGCCGTACTGGTCCCAGGTCAGGCACCGCTGCACTACGCGGTCGGGAGCCTGGAGGTAGCGGGCGGAGGCGGGGTCATTGACGACGGCCTTCGCCGCTCCGGCCGCTCGAGCCCACTCACTCTCGATGAGGATCACGGCGTCCGGGTGCTCGAGCTGGAAGCCGACCCAGTCCATGCCCGCGCGCCGGCCCTCGTACACCACCGCTCGACCGTAGCCGAAGACGAGCCGATCCGCCGCCGCGCCGATCAGCATATCCGACGACGGCTTGCGAGGGTTCTCGCAGGCATGGCGGTAGTGTAGCGGGCTCTTGGCCATGAGCTTCAGATCCGAAAAGTGTACGCGTCCGTCGCTGTGTCGCATCATGGTCAGCCCTCCTCGCCCGGCTCTCGGGTCGTCGCCTTCGCGTCCGCGATCCTCTGCGCCGCCACCTCATCGACCGGACGCGACAGCGTGTCCGCGCTCGCCTGCCCGATCTGCGGCTTGCGCGGCAGCACCCGCACACCGCCGGTGCGGATGCCGGCGAACTCGACGTCGGGATCCACGTAGATCTCGATGGGCTTGCCGATCCACGCATCGGTGTCGGGACCGAAGAGAGTCGCGATCGTCTTCTGGCTCACCGGCCCCGCAAGCCACGCCTTCTTTTTCCCGCGAAAGGAGATCTTCAGCCGCTTGTTCGGCTCCTCGATCTTCACCTCGCGCCCGTCGGGCAAGCGCTTCTTCACCTTCATTTTGCGCTCAGGGACGTAGCGCTCGACCGACTCGATCACCACGATCGCATGCTTGCCGGGAGGGAAATCCCACGACCCCAAGTAGGTCGTGTCGATCATCGTCTTGTAGTGCGGCATCACCCGCCCTCCTTCTCGATGTCGTGCCGAGCCTCCCCCGCGCCGTCCCGCGTCTCCACCGGCACCCGGCTCTGCGCGACGAAGCCGAGGCTTGCGGCGACGCGGAGGCCCTCGCCGGTGATCGCGTAGTGGCCGGGTCTGCCCGCGATGTAGCCCCAGCGCAGGGCCCACGTCAGCGTCGCCGAGCCTCCCACGTCGAAGCCCGAGTGCTCCGCGCAGTCGGAGAAGAGGCTGAGCAGGTCGAGCTGAGTCGCCGACAGCACACCCGGGCGGCTCACGGCGCCTCCGGAGCCGACTCGGTCGGCGCGGTTTCCTGCTGAGACCGGCGCCAGTGGATGTAGTGCGCATCCAGCGCGATATCCGACAGCGAGCCCGGGTCCTGCCCGAGATACGCCAGGAAGCTCTCGGCCTCCTCCATGTCCGCGAACATCGGCAGATTGAGCGGCCGTTCCGCGCTGTCGATCAGCACGGCCCTCGTATCGAGCATCGACCCTTTGGAGCTGGTGTACAGCTCCCCCTCCAGAATACGCACTCCCATTTTGTCCCAGTCCTTCCCGGCCCTCAGGCCACGCGTTTCGCGAATGTCTCTCTCCAGAATTTTGCGGGGAATCGCCCGTACTTCTCGATGAATTTGTGGGCGGCGTACCCGGACTTGTATCCGTTCGCTCGAACCGTCTTGACGAGCGAGTCCCAGTACTCGCGCTCGGAGATCTTCCGTTGCTTGCCCGTGATGCGCTCGAGCGGGGCCTGCTCGATCTCCTGCTCGACCGGCTCCGGCCAGCGATACCCGCACCCCGGGCAGACCCGGATCGCTGCCGCCACGACATGATCGCACCCGGGGCAGGTCCGAGGCTTCACCTCGCGCTTGCTTCGGATCGCCGTTCCCTCCAGCGAGTACACCCGCTCCTCGTCGGGCAGGCCGTGCTGGTGTACAGCCCCGCGCAGGTCGATCACGAGCGCCCTCGCCTTGCCAGTCTCCGGGCTCGGGCGCAGCACCCGACCGACCATCTGGAGGTATGTGCCCGAGTGCCCGCATCCGCGAGCGAGCACGCACACCTCCACGCTCGGGCAGTCCCACCCCTCGGTGAGGCAATAGACGTTCGTGACGGCGCGCAGATCCCCGCACGCCAGCTTCGCCAGCGCGGCGTCCCGCTCCCTGACGTCGCTGTCCCCGTGGACGCAAGCGGCGGGGGTCCCGGCCGCGGTCAGGTCGAGCGCGAGTGCCTCCGCCTCGGCCACGGTGGAGCAGAAGAAAACGACTTTGCGGCCGCCCCCGAGCGCTCGATACGCCTCCAGCGGGCTCTCGGCCATGGCCTTGCGCGCAGCCGTGGGGGCGATGACCTCGACCGGACAGAGGTGACCCGCCTCGATCAGCGCCCGGGTCGTGGTCACCTCGATCAGCGTGTCGAAGAGATCCCCGAGCGGAGCCCCGTCCCCGCGCTCGGGAGTAGCCGTCACGCCGAGCAGCTTGGCGGAGGCGTAGTGTAGCGGGACCTGACCCCACTCCGCCGAGCCGGAGATGGGAAAATGGTGCGCCTCATCTGCTACGAGCAGATGCGCGTCCGGATACTCGTCGCGAGCGATCATCGTCTGCACCATGCCGACCTGCACCGGAGCCTCGGGGTCGCGCGACCACCCCGCCGCGACCACTCCGATTCGCTCGATGCCGGCGGCGTGCATCTTTGCGATCGTCTGGCGCACAAGCTCCCGACGATGTACGAGCACGAGCACCCGCTTGCCCTTCGCGAGCGCGCCCTGGGCGACGGCGCAGAACATGATCGTCTTGCCCGCGCCGCATGGCGCGACGAGCAGGACGCGGCGGTGCTTGCCCCCAGCGTAGGCGGCCCGAGCGAGGTCCAGCGCCCGCAACTGGTAGCGGCGGAGCGTGACGCTCACGGCGCGGGCTCCGCCATCTTCATGGCGACGAGAAGCAGGTCTCGGATCGCGTCGGACAGGGTCACGTGGACGGTTCCAGCCTGCACCTGAAGCCGGGCCTGATGGAGCCGTAGGCGGCGAAGCGTGTCGCCCTCAATCCTGATGCCGACTTGGTGCAGCTCGTTATCCATGTCCCGCATGCGTAGCTGACGCTGGTAACGGGGTCAAATGCTAGTGCGTCCGCGACCCCGAAATGGGTGCAGGACGTTCGTTCCAGGAGCGTCGCTCGTTCCCGAGCCTCGGGAACGCACGTGGCACTCGAAACGCTAGCAATGTCGGGTAGTTGAAAAATTGACGCGCGTTCGGTCCCGGTTTCTGGGACCCTAGGGGGGGCGGACCCTGGAACGAACGATTTTGACGCGTCACGTCAGTCGGTAGATTTTCCGCGGCGGGCCGCCCCCATCGGCGGGCCGTGATTCAACGACGATACCGGGCATGTCGAGCAGGACCCTGATCACAGTCTGTTTGCGGACTCTCGAGCGGGCCGCGAGATCGCCGGCGGCCTGCCCTTCGGGGTGAGCGCGCAAGCTCGCTTCGATTCTGGCGAGCACCGCCCTATCTGCGTCAACCTCGCGCTGTCGCCTCGCCTCCTCGCGTTGCTGATGGACGAGTTCGATGCCGGCGACGGAGACGCGAAGGCCCCACTTCCGTTGGCCATTCGGTCCAGGCACGTCGGTGATGCGAATCGAGAAGGGCGGTGCATCCTCTCCGTGCGAGCGCGCCTTTGTCTGATGGACTACGACGGCCTCTTTGTCCTGCTTGCGCAGCATCAGACAGCAATCGAGCGCCTCAAAAATCGCGCTCGACCCGCGAAGCATCTCCTGCATCATTCCCTCGCTATCCGGCTGGGACTTTCGCAGGTGATGGATCGGGAAGACGCGGCACCCCGTCTCGTTCGACAGCGCGCCGAGCATGTCTAGCGATTCCCGAAACTCGGAGCTGTTCTCGTCGAGTCCGGCGGCGGCCACTCGCAGCGAGTCGGCAACCATCGCGTCACGGCCATCCATGAGCGAGCGCCACCGCTTCCAGTGCGCCGGCGTCAACCGAAGGTTCTTTGGATAGATGATGACCCGCAGCGCATCCCCCAAATCCTCAAGCGCGATCCCTTTGGCGAAAGCGAGGCGCCTGTAGCGGAGCTTCGTCAACTTGCGCCCCTGCTCCATGTCCACGTGAATCACCCGGCGGCGACCTGCGACGTCGTACGCGCCCCAGACTGGATGGCCGGACGCGAGGCACAGGAGTAGGTCCTGTGCGATCATCGTCTTGCCCGAGTAGCCGGCCCCCGCGATCATATGCGGAGGTCCGCCGCCGTCGACAAGCCCAAGAGCTTCGACGAAGTATGACAGCGGCGGCTCGTCTGTTGCCAGGTCCGCGCCGGTAAGGCTCTCGTATTCCTCGACGGGCTCCGGCCCCTCCAGGGCCGCGAGCTGCTCCGCGTAATGCTTGACGAGCGCGGGTGAAGTTCCGTTCGCCAGGGCCAACTCTGCCGCTCCGAGCTTGAGGATCTCGAGCCCCCGTCGCTGCACCGCCTTGCGTCGGACCGTCGAGGCGTAGGCCTGCCAGTGCGCGGCAGCGGGAGCTGCGTTTAGGGTTTCGACGAGATAGCCAGCGCCGATCTGCTCGTAGCGTCCATGGTCGCGGAGCCATCCGCCCACGGTCACCAAGTCGATGGGCTGCGCTGCCGTCCTGAGCGCGAGCATGGCGCGGAAGAGGATCTGATGCGGCTCCGGGAAGAAGTCCTCGGGCCCGAGCGGAATCGCCCGGACAAGATCGAGCGTGGCGCCCGTCGCGTCGAGCAGACAGCACGAGAGCGTGGCTTGCTCCGCCTCTCGGTCGTGAGGGTGGATGCCTGTGGGGTCGAGCGGTTCGGGCGTCTCGCGCTGAGCCGAGCGTGTCTGGGTCATAGGGACGATCTCCGGTGCATGGGGGTGATTGCCCGCGCTTGGGCAACGCGGTCCGGTGCGGCGAGGAGGGCGCATGAGCGATCACCGGAAGACCTTGCCCAAGCCACCCATCGACCATGCACCCGCCTCGCCGCAGCGAGGGTCGAGCTTGACCAAGTCGCTACGGAAGAGTCAAGATGCTCGTCGCGGTCCCGAGATCGGCGGCTGGACTGGCGGCACGTGTGATCCACCCAGTCCCCACGCTCCTCGGGCCGGCCGTCGATTTCGGGACCGCGGGAAGGACTGGGACTAGGGACATGGGAGACGAAGCGGGGCCGGTGGTACCGGCGGATGTGCTGTGGGCGGTGGAGCAGTACGGGCGCTCGAGACGGCTCGCTGTGGAGAATCTGCTCGCCCTCCAGGACGCAGCTCGAGCGGGAGACGCCGAGCGAGTGAAGACGACGGAGCTGCGGCGCGAGACGCTCGTGCGGACGATGGGCGTGCTCCGGGTCCGGATGCTGGAGGCGATCGATGCGTGGGCCTGGTGAGGAATGCGAGCCCGGTGCTCCGGTCCTGACCGCCACGGCTCCCGCTGCCGCCCCGGCCGCCCCCTCTGTCGCTGGCGGCGACGGCGACCGTGCGAATGCGAGGCGTACCACTTCCCCCACGCTCCCGGCCGCGGAGCGTGTCGAGACGGAGTCCCCGCAGGCATCCGAGACAGTCCCAGCTGGCGTGCAGCTCTTCCGTAGCGGACGGCGTCATCGCCTGCTGCCGATGGATCGCGCGATCGTAGCCTCCTTCCCCGGCTACGCTCGAGTCGTAGGCGCGAGTCTCGGCGGGGGCGTGAGCACCGTCTACCGCTGCCGACGTGAGGTGCTCCGATGACTCCGCTCATCTCCGTCACGCTCCCTATCCGCACCGAGAGCGCGAACATGGGCTACCGCGAGCATTTCTACGCGCGGCACCGGCGAATCAAGGCTCAGAAGACGGCGGTGCTCGCAGCCCTGGGTCCCCTCGGTCGCCCGGCCTTGCCCGTCACTGTCACGCTGACTCGGATCTCGCCCGGGCGCGTCGACGACGATAACCTCCGCTGGGCGTGCAAGGGGATCCGAGACGCGGTCGCGAAGTGGCTCGGAGTCGATGACGCGAGCCCCCGGGTCACCTGGCAGTACGAGCAGGAGCAGCGGGCGACAGCGACCATGCATAGCTTCGACCGGAGCGGGAACATGAAGACAGCGAGGGCGATGTTCGTGCGAATCGCTGTGGAGGCACCATGAGCGTCCGACTTTTGCGCGGGCAGGTCGTCATCCGGGAGCGCGAGCGGGCGTCTGAGACGATCTGGACGCCGGCCGAGCACGCCTCCAAGGTCCGGACCCATCGCGGCACGGTCCTCGCGCTCGGGCCCCCCGCTCTTCGGTCGTCGATGCGATGGGACGCGACCGAGCGGGAGTGGATCTTTCGTCAGATCGAGGTGCCCCACGGGTTCGCGGCGGGTGACGAGGTCATCTACCAATTTGTACACCACCAGCAAAACTGGACCCGGGAGTGGGTGGACGGCAAGCCGGCGACGTGGGTGCCACAGGAGGCCGTCGACGCGGTGATCGAGCCCTGAAGCTCGTCCTCGCCACCCCGGTGCGCTGCGCCGCCCCCGCCGCCGCCTCCGTCTCCTACGGCTATCACCGCTTCGTGCTCGCGCTCTCGCACCTGCTCGACGTCGGCGTGCTTGGTGACATCGCCTTCTCGGCGGACCTGGTCCGCGCCCGCAATCGCGTCGTCGCCTACGTGCTCCGTGAGCCCGCGTATTCCGATCTGGAGTGGGTGCTGTGGCTCGACGACGATCAGTGGGCCGACGATCCGCGCGTCGTCGTGGAGATGATGGGGCTCGGCGTCGACATCGTGGGGGCCCCGTACACAAACAAGCGGCACCCCATGCGCTGGGTCCATCAGCGACTCGCCGAGCCGCGGGAGGAACGGGACGGCCTGCTCGAGGTCCGAGGCGTCGGGCTCGGGTTCACTCTGGTGAGCGTGCGGGCGCTGCGACAGCTCAGCGAGGCCGCGGAGGCCTACGTAGACCTCCCGCACCCGCACCGCATCCCGAACATTTTCGGGCAGCTGCTAGACGATCCCGCGGGAGACGGCCGGTACACGCTCCTGTCCGAGGACTACTCGCTCTGCAGGCGGTGGCGCGGCCAGGGTGGCTCGGTGTACCTCTATACGAGGGCCGGTCTCATCCGGCACGCCGGGCCGCACACGTGGGACGCGGCGCAGATGCCGGGCGGCGTGCGCCCTCGTACAGCCTAGCTGTATCGCACAAAATCGACGGCCGCGTGTACACCAGCAGTTGCGCCGCCGCTCGGCGTGGTGTACAGTCTATCTACGATGACAGGCACGGAGCCTGTCCCTCTCCGCGAGCCAGGCGGCTCGCAGAAACGAAAAACCAAAATGTCGCACTACATCGTCCAGTCGGCCGCTGCCTGCATGCCCTCCTCCTGTCGCGGGACGTACCGCCGAGTCGCAGTCCTGGAGGTGGAGGACGACGTCGAGCGCGCCGCCATGATCTCCCCCCGCGCTCGGGGCGTGATCCGCGTCGTGCGCACCTGGGAGCGGCGGAATGTCGGCCGCACCTCGCGCTGCGCGTACGCGATCGCGCTGGCCGAGGCTGAGGCGCTCGCGGCGGAGCTGGGCGCCTACTCGTCGATCGCTGCAACGGCAGCAGCCTGAGCCTCCTTGTGTCGCGCCGGGGGGTCGAGATGGGCTCGGCCCTCTCACGCGGCACAGGCGTGCTCGCGAGGAGGTCTCCCATGGATCAGATCAAAATCGCAGTGACGGTCCCCCTCATCTCGGCGCTGGCGCTCGGGCGCTCGGAGTACGGCGACGCGTCGGTGGTGCTGAGCGACGACGATCTGTCGTCGCTCTCGACGAGCGCCCGCGCACTGCTCGCCGCAGCGCGGCGAGCGGACGGCGCGCTGCTCGTCGCGGACGATCGCGGCTACCACAATCGACTCGCCGTGGACGTAGCCGACGCTGCACACGTGCGGCTCGCCCTGGAGGCCATCGTCGAGGCGCATGAGCGGCTCGCTGCCGAGCGTCGCGAGGCCGAGGAGCGAGAGATCCGGAGCGCCCTCGCCGCCCCCACCGATGAGTGGCTGGCGTGCAGCGGGGAGGAGACGTACTACACCTCCGTCGCCGACACGCTGAGTCTGTGTCGCTCCGGGACGGTGCACTCGGCACCTAGGCTGCGCGAGCATTTCTGCGGGCTGCCGACGGCTCTCCTCGACGATCCGCGTCTGCTCGCGCGACGCGAGCAGATCGCTCGCGACGTGCTCCCGGGCCTGCGCGCTGCCCACCATGCTCGGTACGAGGAGTGGCGGCGAGGAGTGGAGGCACGAGAGGCGGAGGAGCGGGCACGACTGGTCGCCTACGACGCGGCGATCGTCGAGCGGGCGGCGTCGTGGGATGATCTCGCCCGGTCTGCGCGGGACGGATACGGTGTCGAGCGACAGGTACTGGATCGCCTCGCCGACGAGCTGGGGGAGGCGGTCGAGGCCCGGAGTGGCTGTGCCTATCTGGTTGAGGGGTCGGCGTGGCGCGATCCGGTCGATCGCGCCGCGCCGAGTGCGGAGGCGTTTCGTCTGCTCGACGTCGCGACGGAGGAGGTGCGCCGAGCGAACGCCTCGCTGCCGGCCGCGCTCGGCGCTTGGCGCGTGTCGAGGATCGTGCGAGTGGACTCGTGCCCGCACGATCGTCAGCACCACTGGATCACGGCGGTCCTCGCCACGCTCGAGACGTCGACCGGGCGAATCCGCGAGATCACGTGGTCCCCGGAGCCGATCTGCTGCGATCACGAGGAGCCCTCGTGAGAGCGCTCTCCGTGCGCGCACCCTGGGCGGGTCTCATTGCGTCCGGGGCGAAAACGATCGAGGTCCGCGCGTTCCGCCTGAGCGAGCGCCTCCGGGCCAAGCCGCTGCTCATCTGTCAGTGCAGGGCGGGCGCTGTCGCGATCGTCGACGTCCTCGACTGCCGCCCTTTCGTGGAGGCGGATGACGCTGCGTCTGGCGGCATCTGGACGGCGTGGCCCAAAACGCGCGAGGGCCATTGGGCGTGGGTGCTGCGCGTTCGGCAGCGCGTGACGAGCGAGCGGATCCGTGGGAGACTCGGATTCTATCGTGTCGACGAGTCTCTCCTGCGTCCCGCTGGGCCCTGACGACTACGAGCGCGGGAAGAAGATCCTCAACGCGGCGAGGCATCCGGGCTTTGTCGGTCGGGAGCTCATGTTTCGATGCGCGACTCGGGGTCGCGTCGTGGCGGCCGTGCTCGACGGAGTCGACGTCGGGATCGTCTGCGTCGATCAGAAACAGACCCTCCAGACGCTGTCGGTGATCGCAGCAGCACAAGGGCGCGGCGTGGGCGGCGCTCTTGTGCTGCACGTCCGCCCTTTCGCCGCCTGGGTCAAGGCGATAGAGGCGAAGGTGCCGTTTTTCGAGCGGCTCGGCTACGCCCGCCACGGCGCGGCGGAGATCGGGCAGTCGGGGAAAATGGCGACGCAGCTGATGCGTCGGACCGCGGACGTGCTCGAGCAGCGCTCCGATCTCGCCGAGTCGGTGATCGCAGTGCGGCCCGTCCAGGCGCCGGAGACAAAGGCCGAGCAACGCGTTCGCGAGGCGGCGGAGCGCGAGGAGCGAGAGCGCGAGGCGGAGAGGAGCCGTGAAGGTCTCGCAGGGCTGCCGATCGCCACCCTCATCCCTCGACTACAGCCCGAGCTGACGACGAGCGTCGACCATCTCGCGCCCTGGACGTCGCGACTCGAGCGAGCGGCGAAGGGGGTCGGCGTCCGGGCGATGTGTGCTGAGCCGATCCGCCACTTCAAATCGACCACGACCTATCACGGCATCGTGCATGCGTTGCTCAACGATCCAACGCTGCCCGTCGTGTTCTTCACGCACTCGGCGGAGCGCGCCCTCACCGTCGGCAAGAAAATCCGCGCCCTGGCCGAGGCCTGCGACAAGACGTTCGCGACCCGCATCGGCCCCGTGAAGGGCGACGATCGGATCCAGGACTGGAAAAACGAGCGGGGCGGCGGCGTCGTGGTGATGAGCGCCGCGCAAAGCCGCCTGGGCTATGACTGTGGCATGCTCGTCGCGGATGACCCGCTCGACGAGTACGGCGCGAACGACATCAAGGTCCGCGACGCGGTCGACGACGCGATCATCCACTACACGGCCCGATGCATGCGCAAGGGGCAGCCAGGACCGGTGCTGCTCATCATGTCGCGCTGGCACGTCGACGATCCGATCGGGCGACGACTCCAGCGACAGGCGCAGGCGTGGGACTACATCCACGGCTCCGCGATCCTCAACGTCGACACGAACGAAGAGGCTGCGTTCGCGCCGACAGTCTGGCCGCTGGAGGAGCTGCGCAAGGTCCGCCGCGAACTGGCCGAGCGCGATCCGACGGAGCGCCTTTTTTGGGCGCAGTTCCAGAACGAGCCGCGCCCGCCCGGCGCCGATCTCTTCGGCCCGCCCGCTCGCTACGACGAGATCCCCAAGGAGGACGCGGGCCGCGTGGTGTACGGCGCCGATCTCGCCTTTACCCAGGGGGACAAGGCCGACTATTTCGCGCTCGTCGCCGCTCGACTCGTCGGCGACCGTCTCTTTCTTCTCGACGCCGTGCGCGAGCGACTCGGAGCGCACATGATCGAGGCCGCGACTCGGCGGATGCAGGCGCGCTACGGCGAGGGTCCCATCTACAGCTACGTCTCCGGGCCTGAGGTGGGGTTTGTTCGGCTTATGGCGGAGCGCGGTCTTCGCTTTGTCGCGATGCGGGCGCGCTACAACAAGCTCGTTCGGGCGGAGCGGACGATCCATCGCTGGAACCACGAGCGCCTCCTCACCCCTACGAACGCGACATGGGCCCCGGGCTTCCTTCACCGAGTGACGTGCTGGCGCGGGCTCGAGAGCGACGGCGACGATGACGAGGTGGACGCGCTCGTCAGCCTCAGCGACGGCGCGATGGGGTCGCCCGCGGCGGGGATGATTCAATCATTCGGGCGCTCCTATCAAGGCTTCTGGTGCGCGGGGGCTCGACCGGGCCGGGCTTGAGCGGTATCTCTTGCTGAGAAGCGCTCGAGCGAGTGGGCTTGAGCGCGCAGCCAAGAGGAGAGTCGCCGATGAGCAAGGACGAAAAGAAGATCGAGGGTCACGAGGGAGGCACGAACATCACCATCACCGGCGGGCAGCTCCTGGAGGCGCTGAAGGAGCTGAAGCCGATGGATCCGCTCGAGCGCACGGGCCTCAGCAAGGAACGGATCGCCTCCGTCTTCGCGCCGCATCGCTCGCGACGGTGGCGCCTCATCGCCAGCAAGTCGCCGTGGACCGACGCGACCTTCGACGCCAAGCTGATCGAGAGCGCGAAGCACCCGGACGGGCGCATCGTCGAGCTACACGGCTACACCCACCCGCTCGCGATCTACCGCACCGCGTCCAACGGCGGCGTCTGCCCCGACGGCTTCGACATCTTCTCTCAGCACGGGCTCGTGTGGACGGATCTGGCGAAGGAGCCGCCGAAGCAAGCGCTGACGCCGCACTTCCGTCAGTGGCGTTACGAGACGTACTACCTGCGCGACATGAAGATGCTGATCGGCACCGGCATGAAGGCGCTCTACTGCGTCGCTCCGAACGGCATGGCGACGCCCTGGCGCGAGGGCGGCGCGGAAGCGGCCTAGTCGATGGCTCGCGAGACCCCGCCCTCGCCGAACGGCTCGGGCAAGCCGTCCGGTGTCCCGTTCGACGCGCTCGCGTACCCGTACAGCAACGGGCTCGTGCCGCCGACGGATGACCCAGCCTTTCAGCGTCCGGTCGACGCGACCGACGCGCTGACGAAGCAGAGGACGGGACTCGTCTATCGCGATCTCCCTCTCGTCACGATCCAGAACACCTGGAGCGTCGACGACGCCCGGAGCGCGATCTATTCGCACATGCTGGGGCAGTTCTACAGCTCCGGCATGCTCTGCGACTCGGTCATCGGAGACGATCGGGTGACGGCCACCCTCAACGCGCGGTGCTCGGCGCTCTTCGGCCGGGAGATCTGCTTTGAGCCCGCGGACGACTCGAGCGCGGCCCGGGACGTGTGCGACCGCTGGGAGCGCTGGTGGCCGCGTCTCTTCGGGACCACGGCGATGCGCGAGCTTCATGACTACGGGACCATGATGGGCTTCGCGCACGCCCAGATTCTCTGGGACACGACGCAACCCAAGGTGGACTTCGGGCCCTACCTGATGCCGTGGCACCCGGTATTCGAATGGTACTCGTGGCCCGATCGCAAGTACGTCGCGATCGGACAGGACGCCGCGATCCCCGTCGTGCCTGGCAACGCCAAGTGGTTCGCGCTCGAACCGTTCGGCAGCTATCGCGGCTGGATTCGCGGTGCGCTGCGGGCAGTCGTCGAGCCCTGGCTACTCCGTCACTTCGGTTTCCGCGACATGGCGCGCTTCGGCGAGGTCCACGGCAACCCGACGCGTGTCGGCGACGTGCCCATCGTCGGCGACCCCGCCTTGCGCGCCGAGTTCAAGCAGGCGATCGCGAATCTTGGCGCGGATCCGTCGATGACGCTCCCGAAGGGCATCGACGAGGGCATGGGCTACGACTACCGTCTCGTCGAGGCCCAGGGCAAAGCATGGGAGGTGCACCCGGCCCAGATCGACCGCTGCGACATGGCGATCGTGCTCGCGATCTGCATGGTCAACCTCCCGACGCAGGTGGACGGAGGAAGCTACGCCGCGGTGAAGGGGCAGCTCGACGTCAAGAGCGAGGGGACGCAGATCGACAACAAGACGTGGAGCGGGTCGATCTACAACTGCCTCGCCCGTCCTTTCGCCTATCTCAACGGCGGCGACGCGGCGCTCGCCCCGCGCACGTGGTGGAACGTCACGAGCCGCGACGAGTACACGGCGCAGGTCGAGCAGTTCCAGAAGTTCGGGATGGCCGTCGAGGTCCTTCGCCGCGGCGGTATCGAGTTCAAGGACGTCGACGCGCTCCGGAAATGGTCCAAGCGCCGGTTCGGGCTCGACCTTCCCGACTTCAAGATCACCGAGCCAGTAAAGCAGACGCCGGCCAAGGCGGGCGAGGCTGGGACGCCAGCCAAGCCGCAGGGAGGGTTCGATCGGTGAAGCGGTACGCGATCAGGATTGGGGAATGCTACGCGATGCAGAGGAGCGTGCTCGACACCGTCGAGCGCGACAGCGCCGGCTTCTTCATCAGCTTCGGTAGCGAGCCCACGCCGAACGAGGCGCGCGGGACCGTGGCGGTGGTGCACATCCGCGGCGCGCTCGCGCAGTTTCGTGGCGAAGGCGGCGATTCCTACGAGGACATCATCGCTCGGGTCACGGCCGCGGTGACGGCGGACCCGAAACCGACCGCCCTTGTGCTCGCGATCTCGAGCCCGGGCGGCCTCGTCGCCGGGCTGAATGAGACCGTCTTCGCGCTCCAGCGTCTCCGCGTCGCCTCCGGCGTCCCGTTCATCGCGCAGATCAACGAACTGGCAGCATCGGCGGCGTTCGCGCTTTGCTGCGCATGTGATCGTCGCTTCGCGCCCGCGAGCGGCATCGCCGGGTCGATCGGAACGATCTCGACGATGGCCTCGCAGCACCGCCGAGACGTGGCCGAGGGGATCGATTACGTCATCATCACGAGCGGCGAGCGGAAGGCGGACGGGCATCCGCACCAGCCGATCTCGACGGCAGCGATCAAGGCGGAGAAAGCACGCAACGATCAGCTCGCCGAACAGTTCTTCGCGCTGGCGGCGAAGGCGCTTCGGGCATCGCCGCGCAAGCTGGCCGCGCTCCAGGCCTCGATCTATGTCGGCGAGAATGCGCTCAAGGTCGGCCTGATCAACGCCGTCCAGAGCCTCGACGAGACGATCGCAGGGCTCGATCGCAGCGATTCGGCGAGCCCCCCACCCGCCCCGAACGAGGGCAACATCACGGACCGCCGAGCCAAAGAGCGCACCGCGGCTTGACAAGACGCCCGCCTCCGGGTCAATTCATACCCAGTTGGTCCCAGAGGACCCGTTACCTGGGTACGAATCGACCCACCGAGGCGGATCATGCCGAAAACCCTCAAGGCGCTCATCTCAACCACCGAGGCCGCGCTCCAGCGTGAGACCGACCCGTCGCAGCTCCGGATCCTGGAGGCCAAGCTCGGCACGCTCCAGGCTCGCGCCGAGATGGACGACGACGACGACGACGACAAGAAGGGCAAGGACGGGGACGGCGACGGGGACGACGACTCCAAGTCCGCCAAGCACGCCAAGCGCGCCGAGAAGCTGAAGGCGAAGGCTCGCGCCACCGAGCTGCGCTCCAAGGCCGCCGAGCACAAGGGCAAGGCGGCGGAGTACGAGGAGGAGGCAAAGAAGTGCGAGGAGGAAGCCTCCGGCGAGGAGGGCGAGGAGGAAGCACGCCTCCACACGCCCACGCCGACCGCGCAGACCAGCTCCCTCGACGCGCAGGCGCTGATCGAGGCGGCGACTGGGCGCAAGGGCGCTGCCGCACTCGGCGCCGCACAGGCACTCTTCTCGATGGCCGCGCAGACGTCGGATCGCGTGGCTCGGCTCGAGAAGGAGCGGACCGCCGAGAAGCGAGCCGCTCTCATGGCCGAGGCGCGCAAGCTCTGCTTCGGCAACGCCGAGGCGGCGTGGCTCGCGACCCAGCCGCTCGCCAGCATCGAGGGCTTCGTGGAGATGCGTCGAGCCGGAGGTGCGGTCATCCACACCGATGAGGGCACGCTCATCAAGCCCCGCGCCGCCGAGCCGGGCTCGATGGACGCGTTGCCGCCGGATGTCCAGGCGATGGTCGACGACGCCTGCGCCCACGCCGACGTCGACGACCGGGACGCGCTCCGAAAGGCGCTCATCGAGACGCACACCAAGCAGCTCGCCCGCGCGGCCAACGGTGCCGCCGCGGGAGGAAGGTACTAGGCCATGGCCGGCTTGACCCAGGACGTTCACGCGTACCCCTACGGGACCGACGGCGGGCTGGCCTCGTGGCCCGTCGCCGCGAATCAGACCTGCTATGTCGGCGGCGTCGCGCTCCAGTCGGGCGGCACAGGCGCAACGCAGGGCTACCTCAAGAACGGCGACACCTCCGTCTCCGCCACCGACACCGTCGTTGGCATGCTGGAGGGCCCCGAGGTGGCGACCGGCGCGCAGACCGGGCCGGGCGTAGTCGGTGGCACGACCGACGGCGCCGTGTGGGCGAGCGTTCGCGAGGGCACGTTCTTTTTCCAGAGCGGAACCGGCGCCGACACACTCTCGGCCGCGACCAACGGCACGACCGTCTACTACGGCGGCGAGAACGCCACTGGTCCCATCGCCTGCAAGACGAGCGGAAGCTCGACGCGCCCGGTGCTCGGCGTCCAGGTCCCCCAGGATCCGGGGATCGCTGGCGGCTTCTCGCCGGGGGCCAGCTACTGGCCCATCAAGCTCACCACCATCCCCAGCATCCCGTAAGGAGCGCCCATGCCCTCCCCGACACCGAACAACGTCACGGCGCTCATCACCACGGTCGACACGCGCGTCGGCCAGCTCTGGACCAAGCTCCAGCCCCAGGCCAACTGGCGCGACATCGCCGTCGAGCACGACATGGGCGAGGCGGAGATCTACACGCAGGCATGGACCGGCCGCATGCCGAAGCCGCGCCCGTGGTTCGGCTCGCGCGTGGTGTACGAGCCCGGCCTCCAGACGTACAGCGTCACGCCGATCCCCTACGAGCTGACCTACGCGATCGACCGCTTCAAGCTGTCGTTCTACGGCGCCAAGCAGCCCGGCAACATGAACGCCTTCTGGCGAATGCTGCCAGACATGGTCCGGGAGTGGGTCCTGCATCCGGGCTACGAGATCCGCGACCTGCTCGAGGGCGCGGGCATCATGACCGCGAGCGGTCGGCAGAACGGCATGGACGGCACGCCGCACTTCGGCACGTCGCACCCCATCGACGTGTACGCGCCCGGGTTCTACGGCGGCAACGCGCTCTTCAGCGGCGGCAACTACCTCAACGACTCGCGCGGGGGCATCGCTGCCGGCTCGAGCGGCGTCACCATCGGCGGCGCGCTCAACGTCGAGACGTTCACCGGGATCTGGGAATACATGCAGCTGATCCCGGGCGAAGACGGCGAAGCGCTGGGCGTCATGCCCGACACGCTCATGGTGCCCGCCACTCTCGTCGGCGAGGGCAAGCTCCTGATCGAGGCGAAGTTCTTCGCTCCTCCGGCGTGGGGCGCGTTCTCGCCCATCGGCTCGCAGGTCGGCGCGGCCGACAACATGCTGTCGAAGATCGGCGTGCGGCTGATGGTCAACCCGTACCTGAAGAAGGCGAGCGACTACTACGTGCTCGACTGCCGCTTCGCGGAGAAGCCCTTCATCTGGGCGGTGCACACGGCTCCCGGGCGCATCACCCCGCGTATCAACGAAGATGATCCCATCGTCTTCGACTCGCACCGCTACACCTGGGGCGGCTGGGACATGGTCACGCCGGCCTGGAACCCGGCGTTCCTCTCGCACAAGTCCGGCCCGACGGCGGGACAGTAAGGGGGGCGCCGTGCCCGGGCCCGCGGGAGCGCCGTACTGCACCCCTACGCAAGTCGCGCAGGTGGTGCAGCCGGCCGTGCTCGCGCTGGCAACGGACGCGCAGCAGACGCAAGCCTGCATCAATGCGACGGCGGAGGCGGACTCGTATCTGGCCAACCGCTACGCGATGCCTCTCCTCGCGTGGGGCGCCGATCTCGTGCTGTACACCAGCTATCTCGCCGCCTACCAACTCGTGCGCCTGCTCATCGGCGTGGCGCCTCAGGCCGGCAGCGACGACGTGTACGACACGATGCGGCGCCTCGCGATCGGCGGCAAGCGCAACGAGGAGAACGCCCCGCGGCAAGAGGGGTGGTTCGAAAGGGTGCAGCGTCAGGCGATCGTGCCCGACGTGACCCCGTCGGCCGCGGTCGGCGCGGACCCCGGCCACGACGCGCCTCAGGTCAGCTCGCTCCCGATGCGCAACTGGCAGACGAGCAATCGCGTAGGGGGCTTCTGATGAGTGACATCCTCGCCAGCGTCTTCCCCGGCGCCACCGCGGTCACCAAGAGCGATTCGGAGCCGATTGCCGGAACGACCGCCAGCCCGAAGGTGTTCGCCGCGCTGTACACCGGAACGGGCGGCAACATCACCGTCGTCACCGCGAACGGCGAGACCGTGGAGTTTGCCGGCACTGTCGCCGGCACGATCCTGCCCGTCGCTGTGGTGCAGGTGCTGTCGACGGGCACGGCGGCTACCGGGATCGTCGCTCTCGAAGCCGCTCCGTTCTCCGGCTCACGGAGGCTCGGCTGATGGGCTTCGACGGAGACATCAGCGCCATGGGCCGCTTGGCCGATCGCGTGGCGGACCTGTCCGAGGTGCCGAGCCGCGCGAGTCGACGGGTCGCCTTCGAGCTCGAGAGCTTCCTCGAGGAAGAGTTCGACGACGGCGCCGACCCCTACGGCACACCCTGGGCTCCGCTCGCCGAGTCGACGCTCGAGCGCGGGCGGCGGCCCCCTCCGCTCACCGACTCTCACGCGATGCGCGACAGCACCCGCGTCCGCCCTCTCCCGGGTGCCGGCGTGGCGATGACGGTGGACGCCTCGTACGCGCCCCCGCACCAGACGGGATGGGCCAACGCCCCTGCCCGACCCATCCTCCCCGCCCGTGCTGAACTGCCGCGACGGTGGGCAGAGGCGATCGAATCGGCCGTGTCCGATGCGATGCGAGGTGTCCGGTGAGCGGATTCTCTGCCCTCGTCGCGATCCTGAGCCTGAACATGAGCCTCGCGCTCATTCAGGCGGGGCAGATCTCCGGCTCGTTCCCGATCACGGGGGCGACCGTCACCACGCCGATCACGATTACGAGCCCGAACCATGGCGTGCCGCTCGGCCGCACCGTGCACGCTCTCGTCAGCGGCGTGGAGGGCGATGTCGAGGCAAACGGGATGTGGGAGCTGACGCCCGTCGACGCGAACACCTTCTCTCTCGCGACCTACAACCCGGACGGCACCCCGCTCCTTTCGGTCGGCGTCAACGCGTACACCAGCGGCGGGATCGCGCAGTACGCCTTCGCCGACTATCGGATCCTCCTCGGCCGCCGCTGGATCGCGCAGAACACGGCCGTAGCGTCACCCCGCATCGTCTTCGTCCCGTCGACGAATCGCACGCCGTGGGACTTCTTCCCCTTCGGCGGGCAGGGCCCGGCGCCTCGACAGAGCAGAGGCAGCGGAGAGCAGCAGATCCAGACGCTCCAGCCGCTCCAGGGCACGAAGTACACGACTTTCGAGGTGCACATCACGGGCGCGACGAATCCGCCGCAGCCCGACAGCGGCGACTTCGATGCGGTCGCCATGCTGGAAGACGCGCTCTTCGTGACGATGTTCGACGCGATCACGCCTCCCGGCTACAGCGTCGTCGCGAGCGCGTGGGTATCGCAGACGGAGCTGTCCGGCTCGATGAGCCAGCGCGGCCAGAAGAAGATCCTCTGGCTCCAGATCCCGCAACCGATCATCCGCGTCCCCGCGGCGGCGTTCGTTCCCGAGGGGACATCGATCGTGTTCACCGTCCAGCCCGCCACCGATCCACTGATCCCCGGCGACCAGACGGTCATCGACGTCACGGAGAGCTGACATGGCGACCCCCCCGATCCCCACCGTCGAAATCACCGTGCAGGACCAGGGTGGAGGCGCCGCCCTGAGCGTCCCGCTCTCCACGGTACAGCTCAAGGTCGGCGTCGCGATCGGCGCAACCCCGAACGTGCCGCTCGCGACGTCGAGCCCCACCTATCTCCAGGCCAATCTGGGCGACGGGTGCGGTCCCCTCGTCGAGGCGGCCGGCCTCGTGTGCGAGACGGGCAACATCGTGGTCGCCATGGCGATCCCCGTCGTGACCCCGGGAACGGCTACGGCCGTGCAGGCCACGATTCCGAACGGATCCACGTCGACGATCACCACAACACTCGACTCGACCTACGGCGCCTACGACTCGTACTTCGTCGAGATGACCGTCGTGAAGGCGGGAACCATCGGGACCGCCCCCGGCCCCACGGTGCAGTTCTCCGGAGACGCCGGCCGCACGCTCGGGCCGCCGATCTCGCTGGGCGCAGCCAACAGCTACTATCTCGGCTCCGGCGTCCTCAACACACCCGCTCCGGGCGGCACCGGCATCCAGGTGAACTTCGGCGCCGGTGCTCTGGCGGTGGGAGACACGTGGCGCTTCGCGACCACGGCGGCAGCGGGCAACGTGTCCGGCATCCAGGCCGCCCTCGCCGCGTTCCAGGCGTCGCAGTACGGCGTTGCGGGCGTCGGCAGCATCCACATCGTCGGCGACACGATGCACGGCGGCTCGACCGACACGGACATCGCCGGAATTCAGACGCAGCTCCAAGCGGGCGTGGCGATCTACGAGTTCCAGCGGGCGATCGTCGAGCTGCGCGACGTGAAGACGCCCGCGGCCTGGGGCGGATCCGGCGAGACCGAGGCGACGTGGATCGCCGCGCTCCAGACCGCCGTGAGCGGGCTCGACGCGCAGCCCCGCATCTGCGCCGACGGCGGCAACTACAACATGCAGTCCGCGTACTCCAACGCGTCCTTCGGCACGCCCGAGTACCGTCGGTCCCTGGCCTGGGCGCACGCCGTAATCCGGACGCAGATCAAGCTCGAGCAGCGCGCCGGTCGCATCCGGAACGCGAACCAGCCCTACTCGCAGATCGATGTCAACCCGGCGAGCGATCCCGGCGACGGCTTCGTCTATCACGACGAGCGAACGACGCCGGGCCTCGCGGCCGCGCGCATCTCGTGCGCGATGACGTGGCCGAAGAAGGGCGCTGGGTTCTTCCACTGCACGGAGCCGCTCCTCTGCGCTCCGGGATCGCAGCAGGCCGAGCTGGGGATCGGCAACGTGCTCGATGCCGCTTGCGACATCGCTTACGCGGAGGGCATCGAGTCGGTCAGCGACGATCTTCTCACGCAACCCAACGGCACGCTCGACCCGATCGCGCTCAATCTCCTCCAGGGCGACATCCAAGAGGCTCTGAACCAGGGGCTCACGGCGCCCAGCTACGTGAGCGCCGTCACGGCCACGGTGAACCCGACCGCCGACGTCGAAGAGACCGGCGTGATTCCGGTGACGGTCGCGGTCCAGCAAAAGGCGTACGTCAACGCGCTCCAGGAAACGGTGCTGCTCTCGGGCGGCGGGTGAGGTCTGAGCCATGTCCAATTTGCAGCCGATTCAGGTACCGCAGACGACGGGTGCCCTGCGCTCGTTCGGGCACTGCCGCCTCAACCTCAACGGCGTGGACTTCACCGGCGGCTTCACCGAGCTGAAGTGGAGCATCGAGAACACGTCGGAGGAGGGACGCTCCAACAACCCGGACCCGATCGGGTTCTCGCTCGGCGAGAACAAGTACGCGGCGAGCGTCCGCCTCTACTACGACTTCCTCATGAACCTGATCCAGCAGGTCGGCCCGGGCTGGAACATGCTGCCCTTCACCGGGTATTTCTCGTTCGTGGGCACGGGGCTCGTGACGTACACCGACAAGCTCGTCGCTTGCCGCCTCAAGAAGGTGGAGCTGGACACGACCGCCGACAACGCGAAGCCGATCACGATGCCGATCGACCTGGGCCCGATCAAGATCTACCCGGCCGGCGTCGATGGGAACATCTACCCGCTCATCGCGACGCCTTGACCCTCGCCACGGGTCGTGGCTGAATAGCTCCAGGAGCTAGGGGCAAACCGCACACCCCGGCTCGGCCTCGCGACCTTCGAACGGCGAACGGGGCCTTTTCTCGACGGAGGAGAGGCCCATGTACCTGACCGAAGAGCAGCTCGAGGCGTTGCGGGCGCGGCACAAGAAGATCGCCCGGGTCGTGTGGGAGGGTCACGAGTGCGTGTTCCGCAAGCCCACTCGCGACGAATGGCACGCCTACCTGCGATCGAAGGACGAGCCGATGTCGCGGCACACGGCGCAGGAGCTGCACTCGCAGCTCACGCTCGTCGCGTACGACGGAGAGACCGGCCTCCCCGCGGCCCGCATCGCGTACACCGCGGGACTCCTCGAGGAGTGTCCCGGCTTCGCGAACGCGCCGGAGCTCGGCGCCGCGCTCTCGGTCCTCGCCGGTACCGCGCAGGAGGAGGAGATTGAGCACCTGGGAAAAGTCGTCGCCGTCAGGAGCGGACGCCGGTCCACCACGCTGACGGCCTCACCGAGTGGCTCGTCTACTGCGCCCGCGGGGGAGAGCTCGGCTTCGACGGCCGCGCCGCGGCCGAGCTGACGGCGGAGCTTCTGATTCGTCTGCGGATGGCGGTGGAGCCTAAGACCCCATGATCGTTGGAGAGCTTCGATACGCGATCTCGCTTCTCGACGGCATCAGCGCGCCGTCGAAGCAGGCCGCGCTCAACGTCCGCAAGCTCCAGGGGGAGCTTCGGACGGCGAAGCTCCAGCTGTCCGAGTATCAGGGGCAACTCACTAGGGCGAAAGCGCTCGGCGACGTCGAGGGGTACCGCAAGTACTCGGCCCTGGTCGCGGACTCCCGGCGCCAGGTGTTCGACCTGTCGCAGGCCGTGGAGGACTCCGGCGCGTCGATGACCAAGGCAGGCGCCGCAGCGGGATCGCTCAGCTTCGGCCTCGGAGCTGTCGCCGCCGGGGCCGCGCTGGGAGCAGGCGCGATCTACGGCGTCGTGCGCGCCACGGAGAGTCTGCTCGAGAAGGCGCTGGAGGTGACCGAGACGAATCGCCGCCTGTCCGCCAGTTTCGAGGCCCTGGGCGGGGCGGGGGCCGGCACGAAGACGCTAGCCTTCGTCGACGATCTCGCTCAGCGGCTCCCGCAGTCCCGCAAGGAGATCGCGGGGTGGGTCTCTCAGTTCCAGGCGCTCGGCATCACGGATCTCGGCCAGATCCGAGAGCAGGTGCTGGCCACGGCGAGCGCGCAGGCGATCACGTTCGCGCAGGGCGGCCAGGGCGCAGAGGTGTACACCAAGCTCGCCGAGCGCATCCACGTCGCCGTCGAGGAGCACAAGGGCCTCAAGCTCGCGGACAGGCAGCTAAAGCAGCTCTACGAAGCGGGCCTGAACGTCACCGAGGTTGCAGCGGCCTACGGGCGAGAGACGAGGCAGGCCGGGTTCAGCGTCGAGAAGCTTGCGGCGGAGCTGAAGGGCGGCACGATCAACGCGCAGGCGTTCGGGAACGCGCTCTCCGCCACGCTCGTGCAGAAGGGACAAGGCCCGCTCCGAGCCATGGGCGACGAGTTCGGCACGCTCAAGCTCAAGGCGGCCGAGAGTCTTGCGCATCTGTTCGACGACGTCGACACGACGCCGCTGACGGACGGCATCCGCTCTTGGCTCGACCTGCTCGGGCAGGGGACCGCGAGCGGTAAGTCGCTCAAGGCCGGCATGACCGACGCGATCAACGCGATCATCAAGGGGGTCGCGCGCACGGGGTGGGAGGCCGAGATCTTCTTCGGCCGACTTGAGATCTGGGCGCTACAGGCGGGGGTCACGCTGGCGGGCGTTGAGCGCGTCGTGGGTCGTATTGCGGCCGGCTTCGGGTCGGTCATCAGTTCGACGACGGCCATTGCTGGCGCAGCCGTCGACGTCTCCGGCCTCCCCTCACTCGCCCGCAACGTCGCGACCCTTGCGGCCCCTTCGGCACCGGCCTCGCCCGCCAAGGCGCACGCCGACGGCGGCATCGTCACCGGCACGACCGCGAGCGCCCCGCTCGCCACCACGGTCTCGATCGCTGGGCTCGGGCCTCGACGCGCTCCGGCGAATGCGGAGGGCGGCATCGTCACGAGCCCGGCGAGCGGCGAGGCCTTCGCCAGCGTGGCTCCCGGAGAGATGATCGTGCCTCAACGCATCGTGCGGCAAATTCAGTCGGACTCGCGAGGTCCGTCCGCGTCCCCCGCTCCCCAGGAAACCCACTTTCACATCGATCGCCTGGAGCTGTCGATCGACGCCCCGGCTGGGGTCACCGACGCAACCGCCGTCTCGGCGTCCGGCATCGCCGTGGCGCTTGAGCGGCTCCAGCTAAGTTCGGGTCGCTGATGCCGCTCGGAGGGCTCAGCGGCGGCGTGCTCCAGCCTTCGACGGCGCCGAACCCGGCCCCGCCGAGCGGCGCGGCGGCGCTCGTCATCACGCCGACGCTACAGCCGCCCGTCTCCCCCGTCGTCGTCGCCTGGGATCGCAACCTCACACAGAACGCGTGGAACTTCTTCACGCTGTCCGGCGTGTCGAGCCCGGGCACGATCCCGCGCGGCGGCATCAAGGGCTTCAAGCGCGAGACGGGCTGGGACATCAAAAAAGGGAAGGGGACCCAAGGCGCCACGCTCACGCTCAAGGACAAGCCCCCGTGCGAGGGCAGCATCACCGTGCAGCTGCTCACCGCGCAGGACTTCACCGACTGGGACAACTTCGTGCAGGCCGTGCTGTCGATCCCGGAGCAGAACCAGCAGGCGAGCGGGCTCGCGATCTACCACCCGTCCTTCTCGAGCATCGGCCTCACCACCGTCGTCGTGAAGCACTACACCGGTCCCGAGGAGCAGAAGGCGGGCCTCTACTTCGCCACCATCGCGTTCATCGAGTGGGCCCAGCCGCCCGCGCAATCCATCGTGGCCACCGTCGCGACGACGGCTCCGGATCAGGACGACAACACGGCGGCGGGCGTGCCCCCGCAGACGGACCCGACCGTCTATGCGCAGCAGGTCACCGCCGCGCTCCTACAGCGGGCGTCGCGAACATGAGCGTCTTCGCCAGCTGTGCCGGCCTCCAGATCGTCAGCGGGTCACTCCTGATTCCCCAGGTGGGCGCGTGGACCGCCGATCTCCAGCTCGCAGGCTCGCAGTCGCTCTCGGGCACCGTGACGGTCCTCATCGGCAACCTGTCGCTCTCGGGCACCGTCTTCCGCTCCGCTGCCTATGGTGGACAGACCAAGGTGCGGCTCGTCGGTGGCGCAGGCGGCTGGCGCACGGCGGTCAAGGCGCAGGGCTACGGCTCAAGCAACGGCGTGCAGCTCTCCGCGGTGCTCCAGGATGCGGCATCGGCATGCGGAGAGACGATGGGCCCCATCCCATCGCAGAACATCGGCAACGGCTACGCCCGCATCGCTCTGTCGACGTCGGTTGCGTCCGACGTGCTCTGGCACATGATCGACCTGGGCTTCATCCCGGCGTGGTACGTCGACGTGACCGGCACGACGCAGGTGACCGCGTGGCCGTCGACCACGATCCAGGCGCCGTTCACCGTGACCGATCAGCGCACGGACGAGGGCGTGGCCGTCATCGCCACCGAGGACTATGCGTCGTGGATGCCGGACTGCTCGTTCACTAACCCGCTGACGCAGGGGACCGTAATCAGCGCCGGAGCCCACTACCTGTGGGATGCCAACGGCAAGTTCCGTTTTGAGGTGCTCACGGCAAGCGCCCCGTCGAGCGCCGGGACGCCGACCGAGACCGGCGACCGCGTCCTCGGGCCGATCCAGCAGGTGATCCAGAAGGAGACGGCGCACACGCGACTCAATGCGCGTTACCGCTACACGACGTCCAACCCGAGCGCGTCGACGATCGATTGCTCGCCCAAGAACAACGCGCTGGGCTTGCCCGATCTCCAGAGCGTTCCGCTGCACATCAGCGGATCGAGCAAGGTCACGCCCGCGAGCGGGGTGGACTGCGATATCGAGTTTCTCGACGGCTACATCCCCGTGTGCACGTGGATCGACCAGACGCCGACAGAGGTGGACGTGGCCTCGGGCACGAACCCGGCGGGCTATCTCGGGGCCCAGGTGCAAACGTTCTTCCCGCCGGTCGTGACGGGAACGGCCATCATTCCCCCAAGCCCGTCACCCGTACCTATCACCCTGAACATTCCCTCGCCGCTCACCGGGATCGTGACTCAGGGGTCGAGTGTCGTGAAGGTGCCGACGTGAGCCATGGCGTTCGTCACCGTCGGCCAGTTTCCGATCATTTCGCCCGTCGGCCTGGGCGGCCTTTGTCCCGTCGTGGGCCTCAGCGTGGGCGGCCCGTCGCTCACCCTCTCCGCGTCGCTCACGGGCGCGCTTGCGCTCAACGCCTCGTTCTCCGCTACGCCCCCCACCTTCGCGATCTACCTCGCGGCGCTGGAGGAGCTGTATGCCGAGCTGTCGCTCGGCGTGTCGCTCGGAGTGCCATCGTGCAGCTTCGGTGTGGACGTGTCGGCCGGGATCGCCGTCAATGCGGACATCGAGGCGAGCCTCAACGCGTCGCTCAGCCTCTATCTCCCCTCGCTGCTAGGCCTGCTCTCGGCCTCGATCGGGGTCTACGCGTTTACCTACGTCGGGGCCGCCTCGGGGCTGGGAGTCGCGCTGACGACGGAGCTTGCGTCGACGTGGCCGGACGGGGCACCGACATCCGGGCCGTGCGACGCGATCATCCTGCTCGCGCCGACGGCCGTGGCGAACGTGCTCCTGGCGTTCCTGAATGGGCTGGGCACGCCGGGGCCGGGCCTCGAGTACGTGGCGAAGCTGTCGGCGATCTCGCAGCTCTCACTGGCGACGGCAGCTGCGATGCCGCAAGCCGAGGCCGCAATCAACGCGTCGCTGTCGGCGTGCGCCTCGATCAGCGCCACCCTGACCCCTCAGGTCAGCGTGCCGCTCCCGACGCTCGCCGTGACAGGCGCTGCCGTGGCCGACGTGACGATCCCCAGCCTCAAGGCTGCGCTCTCGCTTCAGGCGCCCAGCGTCGGGGTCGTGCTGGACGCGACGGCGAGTCTGGCCGCCGACATCGACGCGAACTTCGGCGCCATGGCCAGCCTGGGGCTCATTCTCGGGCGATTCGACGCGCTCTTCGGGCTCTACACGTACTCCGGCACTGGGACAGCGTTCGGGGCGGCGGTCACGGCTGGCATCACGAGCCCAGCCGCGTCGACGGCGATCGTGCTGGCCGCGACCGACTCGATATCGTACGGCGTGCTGACCGGGTTCTTCGGAGCGGCGGCGTGACATGAGTGCGGTGGCGCAGGTCGACTTTGGCACGTGTTGGGGGACGCCGTCAGGCCAGGACCTGAGCATGCCGAGCTACATGGCGAGCGGCTTCCAGGTCGTAGCCGAGGCGGTGCTACGTCGCTGGTCCACGACGCGCGGCCGTCTCGTCGACGATCCCAACTACGGCACGAACGTTACCGACGAGATCTCGGACGATCTGAGCCCGCGAGACGTCGCCTATCTCCAACAGAAGCTTGCGGCCGAAGCGCAGAAGGATGAGCGCGTGTTGCGGGCGCAGGTGCTGTGCACGCTCGTTGCTGGCGTTCTCACCGTCGTGGGATCACTCACGACTGCCGCAGGCCCCTTTCGCCTGGTCGTGGTCGCCTCCGCGGCCGGTGTCCAGCTAATCTCGGTGTCCTCATGAGCATCCCCCTCGTTCCGCTGACCGTGCAGGAGCTGTTCACGCCGATGCCCTCCGGCGTGGGCCCGTTCGGCAACGTGCCGCTCGTGCCCGCATCCGAGACGTGGCTCGGCGACATGCTTTCGATCGCGGCCGACGTACAGCTCCCCACGACATCATGGCAGCCGGGTGCGCCGGAGCGGACGATCCTGGCGATCGAAGCGGTGACGTTCGCGCAATCGGACGCGGACATCAGCGTCATGGCGCAAGGCGGCTTCCTCCAGTCGGCGGCGAGCGGGAGCGTCACATACGTCGCGAACAACGGCACCACCATCACCGTACTCGTGACCCCGGACCCCAGCAATCCGGCGCAGAATCCGACTGGAGCGCTGGGATGGCTCGATCTCCTCACCACGGGCGTCTACGACGTGACGCGGCTCGAGGCGACGCAGGCCAGCGGGCCGCTCGCGATCGTCAACCTCAAAGGCTCGACCGTCGGCCCGTATTCGGCCAACACCTATCGCGTCGAGAACACCGGCACCGGCGCGACGTACACCAATGAGGACGCTCTCTCGATCCCGTCGAGCGTCATCGCTGGCAGTGGCGGCGTCGTCGCGGGTGTGGCGGTGGGCACGTCGTCGACCATCATCACCACAGCAGCGCCCCACGGGCTCGCTGCCGGACAGTCCGTCTACCTTCTGGTCCCCACGTCGAGCGGCGTGCTCGGGCTCGCCGGGGCCTTCGCGCTCGTCACGTCCGCCTCGTCGACGTCGTTCGCCGTGTCCGTCGGATCGAGCGGGACGTGGACCGCCGGAGGGAACGTCTATCTATGCACCGTCGCCCAGTGCATCGCGGACGTGGCGGGCATCGGCAGCAACGCTGCCCCGGGCTCGGTCACCACGGCGGTGACCCAGAATGCGCAAGTCTTCTGCTCGAATCTGGTCGGATGGAGCGGCAGCAACTGGGAGAGCAATCCGGCGCTCGTCAATCGCACCGTGCTCTCGCTGGCCTCCCGCTCGCCCAACGGCCCCGGCCAGGCCTACGTCTACTTCGCCGAGTCGGCACAGCAGCTCCTGGCCGCCGAGATTCCGCCCTATCAGCTGACCAACGGGCCCGTGGTGGCGTCGGAGAGCGGCAACCCGCAGACCGGGATCGTCACCACCGTCGTCGCCAGCTCGACGCCCGCGTCCACCACGCTCGGCGCAGCGGTCACCCCGGGCTGCTCGCAGCTACCCATTACGGCGATCACCAACGCCAATCCCGCCGTCGTCACGTGCAGCGGGCCCACGTCGCTCGCGCCGGGTCAGTCGATGACGGTCACGATCGACGGAGTGCTGGGGACGGGCGGCGTCAACGGGACCGCACTCGGCACCTACGTCACCGCCGACTCGTTTTCCATCCCGGTCGACACGACGTCCACCGGCACGTACACGGGCGGCGGTCAAGTCGAGGGCGGCGATCTCGGCCAGATCGACGCACTCCTCCAAGAGAACGTCGTCCCGGACAACACCACCGCGATCACCGCGTCCGCGCTCGCGCTCCCTGTCGTCGTGGTCGCCACCGTCGTCGTCCCCGCTGCGTACGTGCTCGCCTATCAGCTCGCCGCCCCCGTCCAGCTCCAGGCGCAGGTCTCGGCCTACGACATCGGCGGAGACGCGCCGGACTTCGCCGTGCAGTACGACGACATCGTGGGGGCGCTGGAGGAGGCGGGCGTCATCGCCGTGGGACAAGCGAGCTACGTCCGCGCCGTCCAGTCGCTGAGCGTCACGGTGGGCGGCGTTCCGGTCCCGTCCGGCGGGAGCGTGTCATTCCTGTCGTCGCAGTACCAGGCGATCCTTGCTCCGCCGCAAATATCGGTGGTGGGAGTCTGACGTGAGCACGCCGCTGGCCCTCACGTTCCAGTACCGGGATCGCTGGTACTCTTACGCGCCCGAGTGGCTCACGGAGGGCAACGCCGAGCGGTACATGTACACGCTCCAGCTCTGCACGGACCTCCTGCTCGAGAAGATGAATCAGGCGATGCGCATCCGCATCCCCGGACAGGGCGACGTCTCGCAGCTCCCGTATCTCGCGTTCGATCGGCAGCTGCTCCAGGGTCCGGCCGAGCCCGATGCGCAGTTCACCGCACGCCTATCCGCTGCGTTCAGTTCATGGAACCGCGCAGGCTCACGCATCTCCGTGCTCGAGCAGCTACAGGCGTACATGACGGGCCTCCAGCCGGGAGTGCCCGCGGCGCTGCCTCAGATCGCGATCGTGGGGGGCTGTTACCCCACCGTGTCTACGTGGGACGTGGTCAGCGGCTCGACGCCTTCGATCGCGCTCGACGGAGGAGTCCCCGCGAAGACGACGGCGCTGCCCGCAAACTTCAACTGGGACGGGCAGTCGATCCCGTGGCGCGCGTGGCTCGTGCTCTATGAGAGCCTCGTGCCCACGGGACAGTCGGGGGGCGCCGCGATCGTGCTGGGGGCGTATGCCGGCTCGTACACGGACCCGGGCAAGCTCCTCGCCGGCGTGTGGGTACCGGCCACCTCCGGCACGCCCGTCAACAGCCCGTTTCAGGTGGTGAGCGGGCTCTCCGGCCTCACCGCGGACAACCTCCATCAGTGGCTCACGCTGGGCCGATCCTCGGAGCCGGGCAACGATGGGACATGGCCGATCGTGCAGATCATCGATGGCATCTCGTGCGTCATCGCCAACCCCAACGGGCTACCCGACGCGGGGGCGGACACGTGGAGCATCAGCGCGTACCCGTACATCGGTCCGGCGATGCCGTGGGGCACTGGGGCTTATGACGGCTCAGTCTTCGGCCAGGGCGAGCTGTCGCTTCCCCCGCTCGACCACGGCAGCAACGTGGGTGGCGTGTGGCAGCCCACGACGACATCGACGAATCTGCCGGTGGCCTCGTGGGGACTCGACGTGTCGGCGACGGTGATCCAGACGATCCGCGGCCTGCTCGGCGGACCGGCCTCCGGCTGGAAGAACGCCGGGACGTGGTATCGGGACATCGTCGTGGCCTTCGACGGGGTCGACGGGACGGCGGGGAGCGCGTACTCCCCCAACTCGAGCCCTGGGAGCGGGAATCCCGACGGCACCTTCGGCGAGCACGGGAAGCTCGTGGCCGGGGTGTGGGTGCCGACTCGTCTCATCACAAGCCCGTGGGACGCGTACTGTCAGGGCACGGGGCGATGGGTCCAATGTAGCGTGGAGAATGTCACATGAGCGACGTCCTGACTGGCAACCCGAACCACATCACCGCGCCGCTCACTGCGACGATCACGGCGCTGACCGCGTCTCCGACGACGCCCCTGGTTCGGGTCACGACGTCGAGCCCGCATTACTTCGGTCCCGGCGACACGGTGGAGATCGCAACGGGCGTCGTCACCGGCACGTTCACGATCACCGTGATCGACGCGACGCACTTCGACCTGCTCCGCTCGACGTACACCGCGACATCGACGGGCACGGCCACGGATCTCTTTCTGACGCCGCAAATCCAGGTGCCGACGGACGGCGATCCGCAGTCGCTCCAGCTCTCGGGCATGCTGTCGGCGCTCCAGGGCATCCTCGACCGGACGCAGTACCTCAACGAGCAGATCGGCGAGGCGCTCACGACCGATGGCCTCCAGGGCTTCATTTGCACGATCAACATCCCCGCCGTCACCAACCTCGTCGCCGTCGTCCACAACGGCGCACCCGTCTCGATCGAGACCAGCGCCTCGCACGGGCTGCAAGCCGGCATGTGGGTCCAGATCGCGAGCGCGGGTGGGACGCCGGAGCTGGACGGCAACTGGGAGATCCAGTCCGTCCCGGACCCGACCCACATCCTGATCGATTTCGGCGTCACCGGCACGTACACCGGCGGAGGCACCGTCACCCCCATCGTTCCGCCGGGAGTCAACGCGCTCATTCTCGACGGCTGGGGCGGCGGGGGCGGAGGCGAGGGGGGTGGAGGCGTCGCGTCGACCACGGACGCTTCGGGCGCGTGGCTCGGCCCGAACGTGATGGGCGGCGGCGGCGCGGGCGCTCGGCGCACGACTGCCGTGGTGACGTGTACACCGCTGGCCACGCTCGCCGTCGCGATCGGCGCTGGGGGCGCTGGCGGAGCTGGCGCCACCTCGGGCAGCGGCGGGGTGGCCGGGGCCGGCTCTGCCGGGACCGCCACGACGTGCACGATCACGGTGCCAGTCTTTCCCTTCCCCGCGACCACGTACAACTTCAACGGCGGGGACGGTGCCGGGGGCGGGCAGCTCCCGATCCTGACGCCCGCTCTCAAGGCCGCGTTCGTCGCTCCCGGAGGGCGCTCCCACTCTCCGAACGGGGAGCGCGAATGGTTCTTTGTGACCCCAGGACCCTCCGCCGCGGGCGGGTTCGTCTACGCGGGGGCGGCCTCCAATCTTGCGAATTTCACGATGCGTCAGGTGGGCGACGGCGGCGCGGCCGTATGCATCTTCGGCCCCGGACCTCGCCCCACGGGCTCGCAGAACGGCGCCGGGAGCGATGGGGCGGGGGGCTTCGTGGGCGGCACTGCGGGCACTGCCGGCAACGACAGCCTCGGCTCCCCGAACTACCTCGGCGGCCCTGGCGGGGGAGGTGGTGGTGCTGGCCCTGGTGGGCCCGGAGGGAATGGCGGCAACGGCACCGCGGCGAATGCGAGCGGGAACAGCTCGGCCGGACAGAACGCGCCGAGCTCGTGGAGCCCGATCGGAACGGGAGCGGGCGGCGGCGGAGGCGGCACTGCAGGTGCGGCGAGCGGCACCACGGGCAACGGGGGCGCCGGCTCCGTAGGGAACACCGGGCAACTCACGATCTACTGGGCCGTGCCCGCGCAGGCGGCGTAAACTGGAGGCGTCAAATGGCGTGGCTCGACTCCCTTCTGTCTGGAATCAAGAACGTGCAGGCCGCGGGAGCGGCGGTCGCCTTCCAGCAGACGCTCAATTTCGGCGGCGGGCTCACCGTAACCCCAGACCCAACGAACGGCCGCAACACCATCACCGCCAACCCGGGCGGCCTGAGCGTCACGGGCACCGGATTCGCTCACGTCACGTCCGGCGCCTTCGACGCCGCCGCAAGAGCCGTCAATCTCGCATCGAGCGACATCACCGGCAACCTCGCGATCAGCCACGTCGCTCCCGGGGCGGACGGCACCGTGCTCTCGACGAACGGCTCCGGCGCCACGGCGTGGGTCGCTCCCGGTGCGACGCCCGCCGCGATCGGTAGCATCACGACCGCGGGCACCTATCACGTGCAGCCGGGCGATGAGTACTACATCGATCTCGGCGGCACGGTGCACGGCAATGTCCTGCTACTCACCGATGACATCGACTCGGGCCAGGGCTTCTACTGGGAGATCGTCGACCCGAGCGGAGTGGGGACCGGCGGCCACAACGTGACGATCTACCCGATCGGCGGGTCGGGGTCCGACGCGATCGACGCCGTCTACCCCGCGTCCGGGCCCAGCTCGCCAGGTACACTCACCAACCTCTGCGTCGCGAACGCGGTCGGCGAAGGCTGCTTCTTCAGGAGTCCCGATGGCACGAATCTCTGGTCTCGCTAGTCTCTTCCTAACGATCGCCGCCCTCCTCGGCTGTCACGGCCAAGCGAGCCACGCGGCGGCGGACGCCGGTGCCGACGTCCCCGCGCCTCACACGCCGGTTATGGGCGCCCAGGTGCTGCCGTCCACCTTCAACGGCGTTTCGATCGGGCTCGCCCCCAACTACGCCGGGCCCGTGGGGCAGTTTGCGACGGGATCGAACGTGGTGCAGGTCACGAAAGGGGGCGCGGACTCGGCCACGTGCGGGTCGATTGCCTCGCCGTGCCTGACCATCTCGCAGGCGATGGCGAACACCACGACCGCCACGGCCAGCTCTCCATGGACGATCGCGCTCGGTCCCGGGACGTACACGGAGAACATCGTCCAGAAGGACTCGGTCAATATCGTCGGCCAGAGCTTCGAGAACACCAAGATCGTCGGCAACCTGTCTCTGGCGTCCGGGTTTATCTCCGGGAATGACGCGGGCATGACGGGCGTGGACCTGGTCGCATCCACGTGCACATTCGAGTCGACGGCGCACGGCTGGAACTACATCTTCTTCAACGACATCGTCGTGTGCGACATCACGGCGCAGCTCGGCAGCTCGCTGAACTTCTACTACGTGAGCTGGGTCCCGGTTTCGTCCGGCATGTCCGTCACCGACATGAGCGAGACGATCACCAGTCAGGCAAGCTTCTTCGACAACGGCGGCACGATCACGCTGACGGCCTCGACGGAGGCGTGGGACTGGGAGAGCTTCAGCGACGCCTTCTCCTGTCCCGTCAAGGTTATCGGCACGGGCGCGTTCGCCATGAGCTTCGTCATGGCCGACAACATGGGCGTCGGCGGCGTCACGATCGACGGCGCGAACGCATTCTGGTCCGGCAACGTGCTGGCGTGGCCCGCCTCTCCGATCACCTTCCAGGGCGGCGCGAGCTGGGTCACGAACGTCCAGCCCGGTCTGTCGAGTCAGCTTGCCGGCCTGATTCCCGGCGCGATCGGGCAGGTCGCCACGACGATAGATGCGGGCGGGGGCGGCCTCATGGTCGGCTGGTCGACACCCGCATCGGCTGCCGCGGTGTCCGGCACCGGGCTGTGGTACTCCGCGAGCGGGGGCCTCAACTCCGCCGCGGTTACACCGACAGGCGACATCACGGCGGTCGGCGCGCTCTCGGGTACCAGCCTACCGCTCACGGTCGGGCAGATTCACGGCGCTACGGTGCCCGCTGCCGGATCACTGACGACGGGCAATGGGCTATACGTCTCCGGCAGCTCCGCCCTGGGCTACGGGGCGCTGAACCTTGCGGGCGGGAGCGCCTACGTGACCGGCACGTTGCCCGTCGCAAACCTCCCGAGCGGCAGCGGTGACTGGACGGGCGCGATCACGAGCAACGCCGTAACCCAACTCACGGGCTCGGCCGGGGTAGTGAACGTGATCTCGGGCACGGCGCTGACATGGCTGACGACTGGCCACACGAGCGCGGCGGGAGGAAGGATCAACTTCCCCGCGGACGTCGCCTCGAACTTGATCGAGTACCACTACGCTGGCACCGACTACGTCGCGCTCAACACGGACGGGGGAGGAAATCTCTTCCTTGGCGTCGGTACCATCCCCGGCATCATCGTCGACGCCGCGACGGACGCCGAGATCACTGCGGGCGGATCCACGCTATTCGTCGGAGGCACCGGGATCTACGCGAGTAGCAATTTCCTGGTCGGCGCCACCAGCTTCGACATCGGAGGTGGGTCCACCGGCATCGTCGACATCGCGCCTGCCGGCACGGCGCCGACGGCGCTCCCGTCCACGCACGTCGGCGTCTGGGAGACCGCGTCGGGCCAGAAGATCGGCGTCAACGCGAACGGCCTTCTGTTCGGCGCATGGATCTCGGCTCCTGAGATTTTCGTTGGCGCGCAGACGACGGACACTGCTCCGCCGACACTCACGATCTCCGGCGGCAACGCGTGGAGCGGGGCCTCGACGAACAAATCGGGCGGCTCGCTCGCGCTCACGGGCGGTGAGGGGATCACCGGGGGCATCGCGGGGCCCGTCGAGGTTGTGTCGAGCCTCACGCTCCAGACCGTGAACAAGAGCGCCAACTACACGATCGACTCGCTCAGCACCGCTGGCGACGTCTACGTGATGATGGATTCCTCGGGTGGGGCTCGGATGGTGACGCTCCCCGCCCCCACGACGGGCCGGCATGTCGCGGTCGGCGACAAGACCTGCTCGGCCGCGACCCACAACATCACCGTCGCGCAGCACGCCTCGGAGTCGATCGGTGGCGTCGCGGCGAGCTACGTCATCAGCGTCCCGTGCGCCGTAGTCGTCTTCCCATGCGACGGGACTAACTGGGAGGTGCAGTGATGATCAAGAGGCTCGCCCGATATCTGCTGCCGCTGCTCGTCGCATGCGGCCTCGTCTGCTCTCGCCTGCCTTCGATCCAGGACGTCCAGCTCCTACGCGCGCAAGGCCTCGCGGCGATCTTGCGGTCGGCCCCGGAATGGATCGACTCGCCGGAGGCGCGGGCGACCGCCGGGCTCGGGTGCACGTCGTTCACGAGCGCGAGCGGCACCTCGTGGACCGCTCAGGCGCGCACGTATGCGGCCTCGGTCTGCGGGTGCGGCGGGGGCGGCGGCGGAGGAGGGGGCGGAGACAGCGCGACGCAGGCCGGAGGCGGAGGCGGAGGCGGAGGCTCCGAGCTCAACTGCGGTGCGGTCTCCGTCACACCCGGATCGTCCTACACCGCAACGGCGGGGGCCGCCGGAAACGCCGGCACGGCCGGCAACGCGAGCGCGGGCGGAAACGGCGGCGCGGGTGGCAACTCGACATTCGGCACGACCCTGGCGGTTTTCGGGGGAGCGTCAGGCGGCGGGGGCGGGACGATCTCGGCCTCGACCACCTCCGGCGGAGGCCTCCCGTTTCACATCAATACGGGCACGAACGTCTACTCGACGATCCAGACCGGAGGCTCGATCGGCGCCAGCTCGACAGCTGGCTCGATCCCTCAGCCTGGCTCCGGCGGCCATGCCACCGTCGGCTCGGCCGGGTTCGTTGGCAGCAACCCCGCAATCTCGTCTGGCGGCGCGTACTCGGGCGGAGCGGGTGGCGCACTGGCCACGGCGGGCGGAGGCGGCGGCGGAGGAGGAGGGTACCTGGGCACAGGTGGCGCCGGTGGCGCCGGAGTCGCCAGCGGCACGGCTAACGCGGGGAGCACCGGAGGAACCAACACGTGCGCCGGTGGGGGCGGCGGGGGCGGACAGGCTGCGGCATCGACGAACGCGGGAGCGGGGGGAACGGGCGGCTCGGGCTGGCTCCAGATCTGTATCATCCAATGAACGCGATCCTTTTCATTGTCGAGCGGGCAGCCGGCGCGGCCTCCTGGGCCGCCCGCATTCTGGTGCGAGAGTGGCGAACTCGTCGGCACACGCTGCTTGCCGCCATGATCGTGTCGTTGGCGATCGCTGCCGCCGTGTACGGCACCCTCCGGAGCCAACCGCGCAGCAGCGTCCCGCGCACTCCCGGTCGGTCGATCGACGCTCCCCACCGTGGCCACTTCCTACGTCGGGACGGTGGCACATGAGCACCGAGCAGCTCGCCGACGACTACGCTCGGCTCGCGCGGCAGTACGCGGACCTCGCCTCCGCCGCGCTCAAGCGAGACGAGGAGCGGAAGGCTGAGATCGACAGCCTGAGGGCCGAGATCGTCCTGCTCCACGATGCGATCCAGGATCTGAAGGACACGATCCGCGAGCTGCGCACCCGCACCGCCGACGCTGAGATCTCGGGCTCATACAAGGCGAAGGAGCTGCTCGACCAGAGGGAGCTGGAGCAGTCTCGGGAGCGCGAGAAGGAGCGACGGAAGATCGTCACGACCGTGATCGGCGGGGTGCTGACCGCGGTGATCCTGGTGGTGCTGACCGCTCTCGCCACGGTGACCCTGCGCGACCCGGCCAGAGTGGACCATCCGACGATCACGCGGTAAGACGGCCGTATGTCACTCTACGGCTGGGTCTTGCTCGCAATGGTGACTTGGTGCCCCACCCGCTCGCTCTGGCGCTTCGTCGGCTTCCAGAGAGTCGCGGCTGCGATTGTCGCCGCAACGACGGATCCGGACGATGCGTCCGATCTTGCTGCACTCGGCAGCCTGGAGAGCGGCTACGACATCACCGCGCGGGGGCGGCACGGGGAGGTGGGAGTCTGGCAACTGATGCCCCCACAGCCCTGCGCCCGCCTCGACATCGACTGCCAAGCTCGCGAGGCGCTCTCGCGCTGGAAGGCCGGCGCCTGCCTGTACACCGGCGAGCCGTGGGACGGTCCCTGCCCGCTCGCCCACAACCGAGCTGACCGCGCGACCGTCTGGCGGGCGGCTCATCCGCTTGGTAGGATCGGCTCATGATCCCGCTCAATCCTCGCCTGAAGCTGATCCTAGGCCTCGTCGTCATCGCTGCAATCGGTGCCATCCAAGCGCTCGGTAAGGCCGAGCCGACGTGGACGTGGGTCGGCCTCGTCGTCCAGCTGCTCTCGGCCTCGGAGCTGTACCTCACGGTGCCCGGCAGCACCGCGACGGTGGCCGCGATGCGGGCTGCCGCTGCGAAGGCGGGTTCCGTCGTCTCAGCGGTCCCTCTCGCGTTCGTCTGCCTCGCGTACTCCGCGGGACTCCTGTTCGCCGACGCATCCACCGGATGCAGCTCGACGACAGCGAACCAGGTCGTGCAGGACATCACGCCGGTTGGCGCCTGCGTCGCGCAGGAGCTGCTCACCGTGGGTGTGTCCGACCCGGAGCAGATCCTGGCGGCATGCGTGGGGGCAGGGATCGCCGATGTGATCCAGGTCGTCAAGACGCTGGAGGACGCGCAGCCCGACTCGGGCACGAACCCCACGCCGCTCCAGCTCCGGCTCGCGGCCATCCACACCCGTGCGCTCGGGATGAAGGTGGCTCGATGACCGCCTACGTCCTGGAGGATCAGTCGACGTACACCGATGCCGCGCACGGAGGCGCGCTCGACGCTGCGACGCTCGAGCTGATCGCCTGGGCCGCGCAGTACTGTCTCGCCGGATGTGGCGACCAGTCTCCGCCGCAAACCGTGTGCGGTGAATACGGCGGCACCGCGACGGTACGCGTAGGCACCGCAGACCCCGCGAAGGGCGAGGTGGCGGCCATCATCCGCGACAGCTATCCGAGCGAGCCGGGGGCGGGTGGCTGGCACACCGACGAGAAGGGGCGTCCAGCGATTTTCGTCTCGCGCCAGTACTCGACCAGCCTCACCAAGGGCGCCTTCTGTCTCGCCGAGCTGGTCACGCACGAGTGCGACGAGGCCGCCGGGGATGCGGGAGCAAATCGCTTCGCCGACCGCAACGACGGCACCGAGGAGGCCCTGGAGACATGTGACCGCGTCGAAGGCGACGTCTGGACCACGCCGAACGGGGTCGATGTGTCGAACTGGCTTCTGCCCGCCGCGTTCGATCCAGACTCGGCGGGGCCGTACGACTACAAGGGCACCCTCACGTCGCAGTACGACCTGACGCCGAGCGGGTACGTCATCCTTAGACAGGACGGCGCCATGGTCTCCGACTCCGCCAAGGCAGCAACCCACCCATCCGTGGCCGAGCGTCTAGCATGGCCGAGCTCGCGGCTACGTCGCAGGCTGACGCCCCGGGCGAAGCGCTGAGGCGGCACATGCTCGGCTCGCTCGCGGCGACTCTGGCGATCATGTCGCTTGTGTGCGAGTGCAGCCACTGGGCGGCTACGGGTCGCGTCGTCGATTCGCGCTGCGTCCACGTCGGAGTGCGCCCGGCGAGCGACAGCCTCGACGATTTCGCGATCACCGTGCAGGTCACCACGGACTACCCGGCGCGGTGCGAGCGGCGATGAGAGTCGTACCGGCGAAAGCGTGGGACCGCGGCATCGACACCATCACGCCGCTGACCGACGACTCGGCCCGTCACCTCGCCGCCGCTGGCTGCGATTTCGTCGCGCGCTACCTCCAGCACGTGTCGCCCGCCGAGCTCGCTGCAATCATGGGCGCCGGCCTGCTTTTCTCTCCGATCTCAGGCTACGGGCGGGTCGGGGACTGGGGCGAGGCGACCGGTCTCGCCGACGCTACATCGGCGATTGCGGCTGCACGCCTACTGGGCCTGCCCGGAGGCGCGACGTGGTGGCTCGACCTAGAGGGGCAGGGCATGGGCGTCTCGGCAGCGACGGACTACGTGTCCGCGTGGGCTGACGCCGTAGATGCGGCCGGCGAGGTGCCTGGGCTCTACGTCGGATCCGGCTGTCCCCTCTCTCCCGAGCAGCTCTACTCTCTCCCCGTCCGAGCCTACTGGCAGAGCTGCTCTGAGGTCCCGACTCCTGCGCGGGTAGGCTGGCAGATGCTCCAGCTCTGCCCGCCGAACCTCACGATCGCTTACGTGCAGGTCGACGGCGACGTGGTCCAGGCCGACCGGCTGGGCCGGGTCCCGCTGATGATTTCTCGCTGACGGCGCTGTCGATGGCGTCGAGGATGGCTGAGGCGAGACGATCCGCCGCCGCCGCTCGCGCCTCCGCGGACCAC